>OLRL01000076.1_pt1 | contig 90772 bp, 77 predicted proteins | sample 1643201 | NCBI WGS metagenome assembly OLRL01 (sample SAMEA3136649, study PRJEB25190) | human gut metagenome | biome: human gut; feature: human-associated habitat; material: faeces | place: Austria | collected 2013
ATACTAATCGGTCGAGGGCATGACCAAGCAAGGTGATAGGTAAAGGATGAAGAATATTTCTTGTATGCAGTTTTGAAGGTATATAACTTACAGAAGTGATTGGTATAAAGCCAGTCGCTTTTTTGTTATAAGAAATAAAAACTATTAATCTTTTATTCAAGGATTTTAATATAGATAAGTAAAAAGACGACTATCTTTTTCGGACAGTCGTATGAGAGTGACTAAGAATGAGGAAATTATTTCTTCTCTTTTTTATGACAAATTCCATACTTTTGAAGAGATGAGAAAACCTGAACTTCGTCATTACCATGAATCATCAGTAATGCTGGAAGACCCAGTTGGATATTTGCAAGTTCAGAAAGCTTTTTCCCATCAACGGGTTTGTTGTGGTTGGAAATATCGCGTATTTGTACATCAGAAGAAACCTTACTGCAAATATTATGAAAGATAATAAATTGACTTGTTGTTGTGAATTTTATATTATTTTTTATCATAGCAGGTCACCTCTGTAAAAATAGATTTTCTTTTTCCTTTTGCAAGTATATAATAGATGACAAGAAATATAAAATGTATATTCGGCATACCTGATATATAAATAAAATATAGATATGGTATAGATGTGATATAGATGGAGAGAAAAATGGACATTACATACGATTATTACCGGATTTTTTATTATGTGACAACCTATAAGAGTTTTTCAAAGGCGGCAAAAGTATTAGGAAGCAACCAGCCCAATATTACGCATTTTATGAACAATCTGGAAAATCAGCTTGGCTGTCGGTTGTTTGTACGATCTAACCGTGGTGTAACATTGACACAGGAAGGTGAATTATTATATCAACATGTCAGGATTGCTTATCAGCAGCTTCATGCAGCGGAAGTAGAGCTGGCAGGAAAACGTAGTATGGAAAGTGGGAGCGTTACGATCAGTGCAAGCGAGATTGCATTACATTTACGGCTTCTTCCGGTACTTACAAAGTTTCATAAATCATATCCCAATATTCAGCTCCATTTGTTGAATCATAGTACACCAAGAGCAATACGCGCGGTAAAAGAGGGACAGGCGGACCTGGCAATTGTAACGACTCCATTGAAGGCGCAGAAGCCTTTAAAAGTAATGCCACTGATGAAATTTCGTGAGATTGCAGTTGGAAGTCCTGCGTTTTGTCTGGATATACTAGGGAAAGAAAGAGATTCTCAGGTTCATTTAAAAGAAATTGCTTCACATCCCATAGTCAGTCTGGAGAAAGACAGCACATCATACAAATTTTATTCAGAATGGTTTATGGAACAGAATCTGATATTTACACCGAACACAGAAGTAGAGACGATGGATCAGATATTGCCACTGATTTCGTGTGGGCTGGGAATTGGCTTTTTACCGGAATTATATGTAAAACCAGCAATAGAAGCTGGAAAATTGCAGATGATATCATTATATGAAAAGATTCCTGAGAGAGAAATCTGTCTGGTGGAAAATATAAATTTCCCACCGGGAATTGCAGAGGAAGCTTTTAAACATTTATTGTTGTAGAAAATGTATTTTTAGCAATGGAAATGGCAGGTGTATGATGCAGAAATGTGATTATATATATATAACATAGGTGCCATGTAAATAAAACAGAAGTTATTTATTTGACTTTGAAAAAACAGCTTTCTATACTTAATAAAGTATAGAAGGCTATTTTTGTTATGGAGGCGATAATATGCAAACTGTATTACCGAGAGAAGAAGCTGTAGAAGCAATTTTTTCTAAAATATTTGAATCAAAAGAAGCATGTGGAAGATTAAAAGACGTATTTCAGGAACATCTGGAAGAAGAAAATATATCCGGAGATTCAGCAGGACATTTCGCAGAGGTACTGTTTCATGCATATAAAAATGGTGATGTTACGGCACTTTTATTGGAACTTTGTGGAAGAAGTATGTTTGACTTATTACGGGAAGCATATTTGATCCCTAAAAAATTTCACGGAAAAGCGGGTGCAAATCCGGTGCTTTTAACAGATGTAGATGGCAATCTGTTACAGGAAAAAAAGGTCTCGGCAAGAGAATATACGAAATTCAAAGAAACATACGAGATACATCAATGTGCACCGAGATCAAAAGTATATCTGGCAGATGGATATGATCTTGTACGGTCTTATGAAAAAGGAACAAAAATTGTTGAGAAAAAAGAAAACAAAAGCAGAGGCATATTGATTCTGTATGCTTTACCGGATACATGTAAGATGGGATTGACAGAGGCTGAAGCGTATGCAGTTGTATGGGAAACATTTATGCAGATTCAGAAAGCAGCACCGCGCGCAATTGTATATTACGGACAGGAAACAGGAATTAAAAAGCAAAAAGAGTTTGATGAGATCGGGGTGCTCCTGCCGATTCGCGAATTTGAGAAGAAGATGCTGCATCACTTGCAGGAAGTGGATGGTATCGTGCTGGCATGCCGGGAAAAGATGATGGAAAAAGCAGGACAGGAAAGCCTGGATCTGAATGATTAGGAAGTGATGAGGATGCAGCTAGATCAATTACGAAAAAATCATATGGATATTCTCTGGCATGAGTATACAGATGCAGGAGGAGAGAACAGACCTGTTACAGAAGCAAGCCTTACTGAGAAAGCTTCTATTATCGGCAGAGTGGGTATTATGCTCTTGTCCTGTGGAACCGGAGCATGGAGAGTGAGAAGTTCCATGAATACACTTGCAGAAGTGATGGGGATCACATGTACCGCGGATATTGGACTGATGTCGATCGAATACACCTGTTTTGATGGAGAAGATGGTTATACACAAGCTCTTTGTCTGACTAATACAGGGGTAAATACATCAAAATTAAACCGTCTGGAAAAATTTATCCGGAATTTTGAAAAGGAAGGAAAGCATATATCCGGAGAACAGTTACATCAGCTTCTGGATGAAATAGAGAAAATTCATGGATTATATTCACCTGTGGCACTGGGAATGGCTGCAGCGCTTGCGTGCGGTGGATTCACATTTCTGCTTGGCGGAGGTCCGATTGAAATGCTCTGTGCATTTATTGGCGCAGGTGTTGGAAATTATGTGCGGTGCAAATTGACAAAACACCATTTTACTTTGTTTTTGTGTATTGTATCCAGTGTATCATTAGCTTGTTTTACTTATGCGGGATTTTTAAAACTGGCAGAAATTTTGTGGGGAATATCCATTCAACATGAAGCTGGTTATATATGTGCCATGCTCTTTATTATTCCGGGGTTCCCATTTATTACGAGTGGCATTGACCTTGCAAAACTGGATATGCGTTCGGGCATGGAACGTTTTGCGTATGCTATATTGGTTATTCTTGTCGCAACAATGGCTGCCTGGATCATGGCATTAATTCTACATTTACAGCCGGTAGATTTTCCAAAAATTTGTTTAACATCAGAAGAGCAGGTGATATTCCGGCTTCTTGCCAGCTTTTGTGGTGTGTTTGGATTTTCCATTATGTTCAACAGTCCACCGGGACTTGCAGCTGTAGCTGCAGGAATCGGAGCAGTTGCCAATACACTTCGACTTGAATTTGTTGATCTTACCGGTATGCCGCCGGCAGTAGCGGCATTTATTGGAGCGCTTACGGCTGGAATATTAGCATCTTTAATAAAAAACAGAGCTGGATATCCGAGAATTTCAGTGACAGTCCCATCTATTGTTATTATGGTTCCTGGGTTATACTTATATCGAGGCTTCTATAATTTGGGAATGATGTCGCTTTCGGTATCCGCATCCTGGTTTGCATCAGCTATGCTCATTGTTATGGCGTTGCCGCTGGGTCTGATATTTGCAAGGATACTGACAGACAGATCATTCCGTTATTGTACATAGATAACAGGAGAGGAAAATATGCGTTTAAAAAACATATTATTGGTGGTAGAAGATGTTGAGCGTTCCAGACGCTTTTATGAAGAACTGTTCGGGTTACATGTGATTACAGCTTTTGACGGAAATATGATACTGACAGAAGGATTAGTCCTGCAGGACCGAGAAATCTGGGAGAAATTAACAGGAAAAAAAGTCAAAAATGCAGGAAATAATGCAGAATTATACTTTGAAGAGAATGAATTAACAAAATTTGCAGGAAAACTGGAGGAATCAGACTGGAATATTACTTATGTGAATCCTCTAAAAGAAGAAAGCGGAGGACAGCAAGTGATCCGTATTTATGATCCGGACGGGCATCTGATCGAGATTGGAGAGTCTTTGGAACATGCAGAAAAAAGGCAAAAAGAAGGGTTTGCAAAGATGGAGAGAAATCTTGTGGATATTATGAAGGAAGAACAGGCAAAACTGGGATTTCGTAAAGAAGCAGTAAGACTGTATTATCCACTCGCTACATTGCAGCATTTCTTTCATGCAGAAGATACGGCAGAAGAGATGCAGGAGCGACTGCAGGCATTTCCGGAAGAATTTACAGACAAACTGGGAAATGTACAGGTGACGCATAAGAAAGACCGGTTTTGTATTCACATTCCGGAAGAAGGAAGTGTCTATGCAAAAGAACAGATGAAAGATAACGAGTTCATAAAAGAACTGATCAGACAGGTACAGCAGTGTGACTGTACAATTGAGGATCTTAAGAAGTTGTTTGAAGCACATTCAGATCAGGTGATTTTTGAAACTATGTCAAATGGAGAGTTTGATTATCTTCTCCGTTTTGCGGACGGGGTACCTGATGACTATTATTACTGCTTCAAAGATGAAGGCTGTCATATGGTTTATCATCGTTTTTTGCCGGAAGATTATAAAGATTTTGACTTTTAAGATTTTAATCTTGAGAATTCTGCCAAGGAAGCAAGAACAAAATTGCGGCATGCCTGAAAATATGCTATATTAAAAGTATCATTTACAAATGGAAATACATGAAGTAATAGGAGTGATCAAAATGTATCAGGAAGAGTATAAACGTTGGCTGGAGGCAGATCTGGAAGATGCAGATCTGAACCCGGAATTAACGAAAATTGCGGGAAATGAAGAAGAGATCAAGGAGCGTTTTGCAGTAGCACTGAAGTTTGGAACAGCCGGACTTCGAGGTGTACTCGGAGCCGGAACGAATCGTATGAACATTTATGTTGTACGTCAGGCAACGCAGGGACTTGCAAACTGGGTAAAGACACAGGGTGGAACACAGACAGTAGCAATCAGTTATGACAGTCGTCTGAAGAGTGATGTATTTGCCAAGACAGCAGCAGGAGTTCTGGCAGCGAATGGAATTAAGGTTCGCATTTATGACGCACTGATGCCTGTACCGGCATTATCATTTGCAACACGTTATTATAACTGCAATGCAGGTGTTATGGTTACAGCATCCCACAACCCGGCAAAATATAATGGATACAAGGCTTATGGACCGGATGGATGCCAGATGACAGATGATGCGGCAGCAATTGTATATGCAGAGATCCAGAAGACAGATGTGCTTACAGGAGCAAAATACATATCTTTTGCAGAAGGTGTAGAAAAAGGTCTGATCCAGTTTGTAGGGGATGACTGCAAGAATGCATTATATGAAGCAATCGAGTCACGTCAGGTTCGTCCGGGCTTATGCAAGAGCGCAGGATTGAAACTGGTATACAGCCCGTTAAATGGTTCAGGACTGGTACCTGTTACACGTGTATTAAAAGATATTGGCATTACGGATATTACAATTGTACCGGAGCAGGAATATCCAAATGGCTATTTTACAACTTGCAGTTATCCTAACCCGGAGATTTTTGAGGCGTTGGAACTGGGACTGAATCTTGCAAAAGAGACAGGTGCAGATCTGATGCTTGCAACCGATCCGGATGCGGACCGTGTTGGTATTGCAATGAAGTGCCCGGATGGTTCTTATGAGCTGGTAAGCGGTAACGAAGTAGGAGTTCTTCTGTTAGATTATATCTGCGCAGGACGTATGGAGAAAGGCACAATGCCAGAGAATCCGGTCGCTGTAAAATCTATCGTGTCTACACCGCTTGCAGATGCAGTTGCAGCACATTATGGTGTCGAGCTTCGCAATGTACTGACTGGATTTAAGTGGATCGGAGATCAGATTGCACAGTTAGAAGAAGCAGGAGAAGTAGATCGATTCATCTTTGGATTTGAAGAGAGTTATGGATATCTTGCCGGACCGTATGTAAGAGATAAAGATGCGGTGATTGGTTCTATGTTAATCTGTGAGATGGCAGCTTATTACAGAAGTATTGGAAGTTCCCTAAAGCAGAGAATGGAAGAGATTTATGCGGAGTATGGTCGTTATCTGAATAAGATTGACAGCTTTGAGTTTCCGGGACTGAGTGGTATGGATAAGATGGCAGGTATTATGCAGGGACTTCGCGAGAATCCGCTGACAGAAGTTGCAGGACATAAAGTTGTATCTGTAACTGATTATCAGAAGCCGGAAGAGACAGGTCTGCCGTCTGCGAATGTACTGATTTACAAGCTGGAAGGCGGCGCAACAGTAATCGTTCGTCCGTCAGGAACAGAGCCGAAGATTAAGATTTATTATACAACACTTGGCAAAGATCTTGCAGAAGCCGAAAGTCAGAAAGAAAAACTTGCAGAAGCATTAAAGCCAATTATGAAATAGCAAGATTGTAGAAAAAATAACAATAAAATAAAACGCAAAAAATAAGTTAAAAAAATATCAAAAAAGCTTTCTTTTTCTGTATTACGGGTATATAATGTGTTTAACAAGTAAAGTTCGGAAATATAGAAAAGGAGGCTTATTTTATGAATATGGATTTATGTAAACTGATCGTGGAACGTCCGTATAAGAAAGTGTATCGCTGTGAAGGCAGTATCGTTAAATTATTTGATGAGAACCATCCAAAAGTTGACATTTTCAATGAAGCAATGGAAACAGCCAGAGTCGAAGCAACCGGTCTTGAGATTCCAAAGCTCCAGAAAATAGAAAATATTGACGGAAAATGGGCGATTTTTCTGGAATACAAAGATGGTAAGACATTAGAAGAGATGATGCATGTGGACCCGGCGAATATTGACAAGTACATGTCCGACTTTGTTGACCTGCAATTACAGATACAGTCTAAGAAAGCACCGATGCTTCCAGATCTGAGAGAGAAGCTTGCAAGACAGATCAACAGTATTACAGAACTGGATGCAAGCCAGAGATACGAACTTCTAACGAGGCTGGAAAGTATGCCACATCACAGTAAGCTTTGTCACGGAGATTTCAATCCGAGCAATATTATTGTCGGAAAGAATGGAAAAATGACAGTCGTGGACTGGGCACATGCAACACAGGGAAATGCCAGTGCAGATGCAGCAATGACGTATTTGTTATTTGCGCTTAAGGATCAGGAAGTGGCAGATCTCTATCTGAAAATTTTCTGTAAGAAATCAGACACAGCAATCCAGTATGTACAGCAGTGGCTCCCGATTGTGGCCGCTTCGCAGCTTGTAAAAGAGAATGAACTGGAGAAAGATTTCCTGATGAAGTGGATCGATGTTATGGATTATCAATAAGAGAATACTTAAAGAATCTGCCAATGGCAGATTCCTGTGGATGCTACATCAACGAAAAATGGGTGGGATTTTTCCTGCCCATTTTGAATTATAAAGGATGACTGTAAGTGATGGGGAGAGGCAAGGATAATTTGATAGATATTTTAATAAAATTTCATAAATTTAATATTTGGTTACTGTTAAAGTATATGAAATTATGTTATAATAATAACATGGTATTGGCCGCTCAAATCGAAGAATACAATGACAGAGATTTGTAGTTACAATACAACGCCGCAGTATGCGTGTTGCAAATTTTTTTTGTCAAAGAGGAGGAAAAGAAAATGGCAAAAATTACAGAAGGATATATGCCTTTTAAAGGTTATCAGACCTATTACAGAATTGTCGGAGAACAGAAAGACAACGGAAAAGCTCCGCTGATCTGTCTGCATGGTGGACCGGGATCTACTCATAACTATTTTGAAGTTCTGGATAATGTTGCAGATGATGACGATCGTATGATCATTATGTATGACCAGTTAGGATGCGGAAAATCTTATCTGGACGGACATCCGGAGATGTGGACACAGGATCTCTGGCTGGATGAGCTGGACGCATTAAGAGAGCATCTTGGACTGAAAGAATGCCACATCATTGGACAGTCATGGGGCGGTATGATGCAGATCGCATATGCAATTGAGCGTGGAGCAAAAGGCGTAAAATCCTTTATTATTTCTTCCGGGCACCCAAGTAGCAGCCTCTGGGCAAGAGAAGGAATGAGAAGAATTAAGATGATGTCTGAGGAAGATCAGGCAGCAATCAATGATGCACTGGAACGCAATGACTTTACAGGAGAAGCTTATCTGAAAGCAGTTGACAATTATATGGACAGATACTGCAACTACTGGAGAGAAGATCTTCCGGAATGCTGTACAAGAGAAAAGAAATCCGGTGGAGAAGCTTACCTGTATGGATGGGGACCGAACGAGTTCGTTCCATCCGGTACATTAAAAGATTTTGAGTACATTGACAGACTTCACGAGATCAAAGTTCCATCATTGATCATGAGTGGTATTTCTGATCTGTGTTCACCATTAGTAGCAAAGACTATGGCGGATGAGATTCCAAACTCTAAATGGATCCTCTGGGAGAGAGCGCGTCATACTACATTCGTAGACAGACATGATGATTACTGTGTTGAGCTGTTAAAATGGATGAACGAATACGACAAATAAGATTTTTTGCGTAAGATAAAAAGAAACGGCGTTTCATAGATGAATGATCATTTGTGAAACACCGTTTCTTCTTTATTATTACAACTCTTCCTGGCGGTCGTGATTGATAGTCTGATAGAATAAGCGGTGGATTTCTTTCGGATTGTTTGTCTGTCCAAGAATCCACATCAATTTGGCAACAAGTGCCTCGGTTGTCATATCCGCAGCCTGGAGGATGCCAGGGTGTTCGCTGTATTTCTTACCAACTTGATAAACTTCCAGATCACAGCCTTCTTCCGGAACCTGTGTCGTGACAGCGAGAGTCTTTCCGGAATCTACCCAACCGAAGATAGCTTTCTCAAAAGAATCATCGTATTCCGGAATACCTCCGATACCGAATGTTTCCAGAATGATCGCATCGTAATGTCCGCGCAACAGTTCAAAAATATCTGCCTTTACTTCTGGCGTCAGCTTCAGAACAAAGACACGGTCGTTCAGCCTCTGGTAAGATACCATATTTGCCTGAGCGGTTGTTGGTGCAATGTAGTGACGGACGATCCGGTCATCATGGATCACGGCAAGAAGTGGAAAGTTCATACTCTCGAAAGCGTCAAAACTTCTTGTTCGCTGTTTTCTTGCGCGGGTTCCGGCAACTACTTTTCCATTAAATACAATAGAAACATCACAGGAGTTATCGTCCAGTGCATAGAGAATACTCTGGTAAATATTGATTTTGGCATCCGTATATGGGTTGCCCATTGGTTTTTGCGAGCCGGTAAGAACGATCGGTTTTGCAGAATTCTGGATCAGGTAAGACAGTGCAGCGGCTGTATAAGCCATCGTGTCTGTACCATGCAGAATAACAAAACCGTCATAATCGTTATAATGTTCTGTGATCGCGTCACGCATCAGTCCCCAGAGATATGGACGCATATTTGTACTGTCGATATTCATAAGCTGCAGTACGGTCAGATCACATTTGTCTTTGATGCCCGGTACGCTGGCTGCAAGCTCTTCACCTGTCATAGCCGGTGTTAATCCGTCTCCGCCTTCTGTGGATGCAATAGTTCCGCCGGTGGCAATCATAAGTATTTTCTTCATATTAAAAACCTCTTACTTAATTGTATAGAATATGTTGTGGCACATTGAGTATTTGCAGCGAATAACTACAGAATTATGTAGCATATTTGCAATGCAAAACAGAATGCCCATAAAATAAGATATCTGTGAAAACGTAAGATGTCAATAGAAATCTGGAAAAAGAAAGCCGTATCGGGTATAATTAAATCAAGAAGTGGAAAAATACAGAAAAGAGGAGAGATTATGACAATCGAAATAGATACACATGCGCATACGCTTGTCAGTGGACATGCTTATAATACAATGCGGGAAATGGTACAGATGGCAGCAGAAAAAGGACTGAAAGGACTGGCGCTTACAGAACATGCACCAAAAATGCCCGGAAGTACGAATTTATATTATTTTGAAAATCTTGGTGTTGTTCCGCGTAAGATGTACGGAATCGATGTGCTTCTTGGATCAGAGTTAAATATTCTGGATGCGGCAGGCAGTGTAGATCTGCCAAAATCCGTGCTTCGGAAACTGGATATTGCTATTGCAAGTATCCACACGCTGTGTTTTGAAGATGAGTGGAAAAAAGAGCCGGTTACAGAAGCTTACTTAAATGCAATGGAGAATCCGTGGATTGATATTATCGGACATCCGGATGACGGAAGATTTCCGGTAGATTATCCGACGATTGTGAAAAAGGCAAAAGAGACAGGAACATTGCTGGAACTTAATAATTCATCATTACGTCCTGGCGGTTTCCGACAGAATACAAAAGAGAACGCCATAGAGATGCTGAGATGCTGTAAAGAGCTTGGAGCAAAGATCGTGCTTGGTTCAGATGCACATGTAGATGCTTTCATTGCAGACTGTACATGGTCGGAACCCGTATTAAGAGAAGTGGACTTTCCGGAAGAGCTGATCGTGAATACATCGATCGTAAAATTGAAAGAAGCATTAAAACGTAATAAAAAGCTATAGACTTTACGAATTTAGTGTGTTAAAATGTAACGGTAATGAATACTGTTACAAAGGAGATAATTGCTATGAGTAAAAAAATAAGGACGGAAGCAGTGGATTATCTGTTTGAAGCTGTGCTGAGTCTGGAGAATAAAGAAGAGTGTTATACATTTTTTGAGGATATCTGTACGATTAACGAGTTGTTATCCCTGTCGCAGAGATTTGAAGTTGCGAAGATGCTGAGAGAGCAGAAGACATATCTGGAGATTGCAGAGAAAACAGGAGCTTCCACAGCCACGATCAGTCGTGTGAACCGTTCTTTGAATTATGGGAATGACGGATACGATATGGTATTTGAGCGAATTGCTAAGAAAGAAGAGCAGAGTGGAGAATAAAGCGTTTATACGATAGAATAACAAAGAATTTAATAAGAATAAAAAAAGAAGAAGTAAGTGAAGTTCTTACTTCTTTTTTTTGCGCTCTTCCGGTTTTGGAAGTTCGTCGATCAGTTTTTCAATGATCTGCTTCTTGACGTATACATCAAAACTCAGATTGCAGATGAAAGCGAAAATCTGAAGATTACGCTGTTCTTTATCTGGAATATCCTGAAACATCTCCATCGCTGCATTATAAGAATGTGTAACATCCTTCTGCATATTCCAAATGTGTGATTTCTCAAGTTCGCAGATATCACTGTAAATGTCTGTAATAGAGAGCCCTTTTGTGTCTGAAAAATACTGTTCCGTCAGAGGAGCAAGAATCGTTTCAATATCCTTGATAGATAAAATGTTTTTAAAATAATAAATAAAGATCATAACAAGAACATGTTCGCGTGAATACTTCTTCTTCACCGGAGGCGGGAGGAGATTGTTCTTCGCGTAATTATTGATCATAGTCTTGGTCAGGATCTTATCATCCGTATAGCGCTTGGTCGAGCGGAGACTCTCTTCCATAAAGGTAGTGACCTGATCCATATACAGGTCAATATTCGGGATGTCTTCCGGCTTGATATAGTCTATTCTGGAGATGCTGGATAAAATACTGTTCAGCAAATCATTTGTATCAATTGTCATATTATCACCTCAATGTAACCATTATATAGTATTCAAAACTAGATGGCAATAGAAATATTTTTATGCTATACTATTTGGGTAAAAAATATTGGGGAATTTGCGCAAAGCAGGGAGGTTATCATGAAGAAAACAGATGAAAAATATCAGGCATACATACAGATATTAAAAGAAGAACTGGTGCCGGCAATGGGGTGTACGGAACCGATCGCACTTGCTTATGCAGGAGCAAAGGCAAGAGAAGTACTGGGATGTGTACCGGATAAAGTACTGGTAGAAGCCAGCGGAAGTATTATAAAAAATGTAAAAAGTGTCATTGTTCCGAATACGAATCATCTGAAAGGAATTCCGGCGGCAGTGACAGCAGGAATCATTGCCGGAAAGGCAGAGAAAGAGCTGGAAGTTATCGCAGAAGTGACACCGGATGAGATTGAGCAGATGATCACATTTTTAAAAGAGACGCCGATTACAGTTGAACATATCGATCAGGGGATTACATTTGATATTGTGCTGACGTTGTATAAAGAAGATTCCTATGCGAAGGTAAGAATCGCAAATTATCATACGAACATTGTACATATTGAAAAAGATGGTGAAGTGATATTTAACATTCCGGTAGAAGGAGAGAACGAAGAAGGGCTGACGGACAGAAGCCTTCTGGACATGAAGTCTATCTGGAATTTTATTAATACGGTAGATGTTGTCGATATTAAAGAAGTAATCGGGCGTCAGATTGAGTATAATACAGCGATTGCAGATGAAGGTCTGCGCGGGGACTACGGAGCAAATATCGGAAGTGTTCTCTTAAGCGCGTACGGAGATGATGTCCGTACAAGAGCGAAGGCGAGAGCGGCAGCAGGATCGGATGCACGTATGAACGGATGTGAGCTGCCGGTTATTATTAACGCTGGAAGCGGTAATCAGGGAATGACATGTTCGTTACCGGTTCTCGAATATGCAAAAGAGCTGAATGTGACAGAAGAGAAGAAATACCGTGCACTTGCGTTATCAAATCTGACAGCAATCCATCAGAAGACCGGAATTGGAAGACTTTCCGCATATTGTGGAGCAGTCAGTGCAGGTGCGGCAGCAGGGGCTGGAATTGCATACCTGTGCGGTGGCGGCTATGAAGAAGTTATTCATACAGTTGTGAATGCACTGGCAATCGTATCCGGTATGGTCTGTGATGGAGCGAAAGCTTCCTGTGCAGCGAAGATTGCGGCATCTGTAGATGCAGGAATCCTTGGCTATAACATGTACCTGAATGGACAGCAGTTCTACGCCGGTGACGGAATTGTAACAAAAGGTGTGGAGGCAACGATCCAGAATATCGGTCGTCTCGGTAAAGAAGGTATGCGTGAGACGAATGAAGAGATTATTAAAATGATGATCGGAGAATAGGTAATGAGACAGACGGTACTGTGCTACAATTTAAAAGGAACGAAAAAAGGAAGAAAACTAGGAATGATTTTCAGCTATCTCGGGTTTATAGTGCGTCATATTCTGCCGGAAGAATATCATATTCCGGTAGGAGAACTGGCAGAGGGCAAAACAGATGAGGAGACAAAGAGCGAAGAAACGGACGGCGAAGAGCCATTTACAGACGAGATGCTTATCTTATGTCCGGCATCGGAGGCGTCCCTCGACAAAGCACTATTTATGATGCGCAAAGAAAAAGTGCAGGTGCCGTTAAAAGCAGTTCTCACACCTTCTAATCAGGAATGGGATTCGGTTTCACTGCATAATGAGATTTTGAAAGAACATAAAGCAATGTCTGACAAGAAAGGAAATTAAGAACTTTGAGTATTTACGATACATTAAATGAACCACAGAGAGAAGCCGTATTTCAAACGGAAGGTCCACTTCTTATTCTTGCCGGTGCGGGTTCCGGGAAAACAAGAGTGCTGACTCATCGGATTGCATATCTGATCGAAGAACAGGGCGTAAATCCGTGGAATATCCTGGCAATCACATTTACGAATAAGGCAGCAGGTGAGATGCGGGACAGAGTTGACCAGCTGGTTGGATTCGGTTCAGAAAGCATCTGGGTAAGTACCTTTCATTCGATGTGTGTGCGGATTCTCAGACGTCATATTGAACTGCTGGGATATGATACAAATTTTACGATTTATGATACAGATGATCAGAAGACGTTGATGAAAGATGTTTGCAAGCTACTGGAGATTGATACAAAACGTTTCAGAGAGCGTGCACTTATGAGTGCAGTTTCCCAGGCGAAGAATGAACTGATCACACCGGAAGAGTTCCGGCTGAATGCGGGTGGAGATTTTGCACAGCGGAAAATTGCAGATGTTTACGAAGAATATGAGAAACAGCTCCGCGCAAATAATGCGTTGGATTTTGACGATCTGCTTTTTAAGACAGTACAGCTTTTCCAGACGCAGAAAGATGTTCTGGAATATTATCAAGAACGTTTCCGTTATATGATGGTAGATGAGTATCAGGATACGAATACTGTACAGTTTGAACTGATCCGGCTGCTTGCTGCAAAGTACAGAAATCTCTGTGTAGTAGGAGACGATGACCAGTCCATTTATAAGTTCCGTGGCGCGAACATTAAAAATATTCTGAACTTTGAAAAAGTATTTGAAGATGCGAAAGTGATCAAACTGGAGCAGAATTACCGTTCTACACAGAATATCCTGAATGCGGCGAACGCTGTGATCAGCAACAATGTGGGAAGAAAAGCCAAAACATTGTGGACAGATAATGACGAAGGCGATAAGATCCGTTTTCGCCAGTTTGATACCGCATATGATGAAGCCGAATTTATCGTAGATGATATCCGAGAACAGGTAGATAGAGGAAATGGCACTTATAATGATAATGCTATTTTATACCGGACGAATGCACAGTCGCGTATATTTGAAGAGAAATTTGTCACAGCGAATATTCCATATAAGATCGTCGGAGGAATCAACTTCTATGCAAGACGTGAGATCAAAGATCTGCTGTGCTATCTGAAGACGATCGACAATGGCAAAGATGATCTTGCTGTCCGTCGTGTGATCAATGTACCAAAACGAGGAATCGGTCTTACGAGCATTAACCGTGTGCAGGATTATGCGGCAGCATATGATATCGGATTTTATGATGCACTTCTTTCTGCAGATGCAATCCCGAATATTGGAAGAGGACTTTCAAAATTAGAATCCTTTGTTGCACTGATTGAACATTTCAAAGTGGATGCAAAAGATATGACGCTGTCCGATCTGATGCAGGAGATTCTGGATGTTACAGGTTATATTGACAGTCTTATGGCAGAGGGGTCGGAAGAAGCAGAAGCGCGAATTGAGAATATTGACGAGCTTAGAAGCAAGATCGCGACATATGAAGAAACATGCGAAGAAAATAACGAACCGGCTACGTTGAATGGATTTCTGGAAGAGGTTGCGCTGGTTGCGGATATTGACAGTCTGGATGAAGACACTGACTATGTTGTGCTCATGACACTTCACAGCGCGAAAGGTCTGGAATTTTCACACGTATATCTAGCAGGACTGGAAGATGGAATATTTCCAAGCTATATGACAATTACGGCAGACAGTCCAGAAGAACTGGAAGAAGAGAGAAGACTCTGTTATGTCGGAATTACAAGAGCGGAGGAGGAACTGACATTAACCTGTGCAAGAAGACGGATGATCCGCGGAGAGACACAGTATAATAAAATATCCCGTTTTTTAAAAGAGATTCCGATGGAACTCTTAAGTACAGGCGGTATTTTCAAGAAAGAAGCGCCAGTGGAAGAACTAGCGAAAGCAAGTGCTTATATGCAGGCAAAACAGGCATTTCACACAAAACCATTTGCGGCATCGAATCCATTTTCCACAGCGAAACCTACAAAAGAATTTGGCACACCAAAGGGAGACGGACCGGGTTATGATGTGGGCGATCGCGTTCAGCATGTCAAGTTCGGGGAAGGAACTGTGACGGCACTTGTGAAAGGCGGAAGAGACTACGAAGTGACAGTTGATTTTGACAGCGCAGGTACGAAAAAAATGTTTGCAATGTTTGCAAAACTTCGGAAAATTTAACATAAAAAGATAGTAATCTGAAAACGATAGTGTTATAATAAGACCAATAATTGAATCGCGTGAGATCACGAGAAAGGATGTGGGAGCATGAGTAAAGTAGATGAACTTATTGCAGCAACCAAATTAAGCGAGCTGGTGAATAAAAAGGAAGAAGATAAGCAGTGTAAGAACGTATTATGGGCGCTGGCAATCGTAGGTGCAATTGCAGCAGTAGCAGGAATCGCCTATGCAGTATACTGCTTCTTTACGCCAGATTATCTGGAAGACTTTGAAGATGATTTTGAGGATGATTTCGATGATGATTTCTTCAATGACGAAGATCAGGTATAAGTCTTACAAAAAAGTAAAAGAAAAGCAGGTTTTTTGCCTGCTTTTTTTCTTGCTATAGTGAGAGAAAAAAGTTTTTTCGTTATAGCAGGGAAAAGATAAGAACGAATTTCGGGATAAGGAGATCTTAAGATATGGACGGACAATGCTATGCATTACTCATTGATGCGGACAACGTATCTGCAAAATATATCAAACCGATTTTGACAGAGCTTGCGCGTTACGGCAATATTACTTATAAGAGAATTTATGGAGACTGGACAAGTACACAGCATTCAAGCTGGAAAGATGAACTTTTGAAAAATTCCATCACACCGATCCAGCAGTTCAGTTACACACAGGGGAAAAATGCAACGGACTCTGCAATGATCATTGATGCAATGGATATTTTGTACACGAATGATGTAGATGGATTCTGCATTGTGTCCAGTGACAGTGATTTTACAAGACTGGTAAGCAGACTTCGTGAAAGTGGGAAGAATGTGATCGGTATGGGTGAAAATAAAACGCCGGAGCCGTTTCGCAAGGCGTGTGATAAATTTACTATTTTAGAAAACCTGTTAAATGAACAGGAACCGGGAAGAACAGAGACACCACGGGAAGGTCTGAGCAAAGAGAAGATTGAAGAAGACATTGTGAAGATGATACTGGAAAATGATGATAACAATAAGCAGACAGGACTTGGCGAAGTCGGAAGCCGCCTTGTAAGCCTGCATCCGGATTTTGATGTGCGAAGCTATGGATACAACATGCTTTCCAAATTTCTGGAAGAATTTCCGAAACTGGAGCTTGTAAAAAAAGGTAAGTTCGTTGCAGTTTCTCTGAAAGAAAATCATGGAAAGAAAACGGTTGTTGACCGGTATGTACAGAATCTGGTGAAGAATTCCGGAGAGAAGGGAATTGAGTTGAGCACACTGGGCAACCGTATTTATGAAAAATACAAAGATTTTAAGATCAATGACTATGGATACGCACAGTTTAATCAGTATGTGAAGAGTGTAGACCAGATAAGGGTAGAAAAAGCAGGAACAATACTGATCGCAAAATATAAAGAACAGAAGTAATCCTGTGGGATGAAAATCAAGAAGATAGAATGAATCAAAAAAAGTATTATTTAAACAGGAAGGAATAGAAAACATGAAAAAGGGACAGGTCTGGGAAGGAATCGTAAAAGAGGTAGATTTTCCAAATAAAGGAAAAGTATTTCTGCCGGAAGAAGATCGTACCGTGATCGTGAAAAATACAGTGCCGGGACAGAAGATCAGATTTTCAGTAAATAAGATCCGCAAAGGGAAAGCAGAAGGAAGACTGCTGGAAGTGCTGAAGCCATCAGAGAAAGAGATTCCGTCTGTTTGTCCACATTTTGGACAGTGTGGTGGTTGCACATATCAGAATCTGCCATATGAAGAACAACTGGCAATGAAAGAGTCACAAATTAAGAAAATGATGGATGAAGCTGTGAATGGCAAGTATGTCTGGGAGGGAGTAAAACCAAGCCCGGTAAAACAGGCATATCGTAATAAGATGGAGTTCTCTTTTGGAGATGAGTATAAAGATGGACCAATCGCACTTGGTATGCATAAAAGAGGCAGTTTTCATGATATTGTCAATGTGACAGACTGCCAGATTGTGGACGAAGATTACCGAAAGATTCTTGACTGTACATTAGAGGCAGCAAGGGAGTCGGGACTTCTATATTATCACCGCATGAGACATACCGGATATTTTCGCCATCTGCTTGTAAGAAAAGCTGTGAAAACAGAAGAGATTTTAGTAGATCTTGTAACGACAACGGAAACAGATGCACAGGCATTTCTGGATACATGGGTGAAAAAGCTTCTGGAATTGGAACTCGATGGTAAAATGGCAGGTATCCTGCATACAAAAAATGACAGTGTTGCTGATGTAGTAAAAGATGAAGGAACGGAAGTGCTCTATGGACAGGATTATTTCTATGAAGAACTGTTAGGGCTGAAATTCAAGATTACTCCATTTTCGTTCTTCCAGACAAATTCGCTGGGAGCGGAAGTGCTGTATGAGACAGCGAGAGAGTACATTGGAGATATCAATGAGAAGGTTATCTTTGACTTGTATAGCGGAACCGGAACGATTGCGCAGATCCTTGCACCGGTAGCAAAAAAAGTTGTCGGTGTGGAGATTGTGGAAGAAGCGGTTGAAGCGGCGAAGGAAAATGCTGCGCTTAATGGCCTTGATAACTGCACATTCTGGGCAGGTGATGTGCTGAAAGTGATTGATGAACTGGGCGAAGTGCCGGATCTTATTATGCTTGATCCACCGCGTGACGGCGTGAATCCAAAAGCACTGATGAAGATCCTGAATTTCGGCGTGGATCGTCTTGTATATATTGCCTGTAAACCGACCAGCCTTGCCAGAGATCTGGAGATGATCCAGGGTAGAGGATATAAGGTGGAGAAGATCTCCTGCGTAGATTTATTTCCGAATACGTACCACGTGGAAACGGTCTGTTTGCTGTCGAGAAAAGATAAATAAAGGCTGAAAAGTGGCGTATTTCCGGGCTTTTTGTGAGGTTAGTATTATCATAGAAGCCTTGCGGAAAGCTCGGTTTTCTTATATGGAAACATATCTACTTTTTAGTCTGACCGGAGAAAAAGTGGATGACCGAAAAAATGCAGTAGGGTTTAGGCTGCGGATTAGATGTCATAGGTTGTGGCACTGGGATTGTTGTCAGAGACGACCGCAGTTTAGGCCACTCGATACTAAGGGGCAGACTTGGCAGTGGAATAGATGTTAGTGAAGGAGAAACTTTCATGGGTCAAATATTTGATTTTAGTGAAATTAAAAAAAGTGAAAAGACAATAAGAAAAACTTGGTCAGAATTCCGAGATGCTTTAGCAAAGAATCAAGATTTCTTTTCAATGTTGTTGTCAAATGATGAAATGAAACATCAGGTGATGGGAATTTTTTCTGATGAGATTTATACAAGTCTTAGAGAATCAGTATAAAGGCGGTGAAAGACAGTGTTCGATAAATTTCGACTAAAAGAAGTGCTGGTAGAGTACAAAAAACGCTTTGTGCAACAACAGTGGCCTAATGAAAAATATAAATGGGAGGCTGTGCAATGCTTTCAGTTGAATTGGGATGTCAATTCAGATGATTTTGCACAGATGCTAACAAAGTCACTTGCTCAGACGGCTAATTTGCTGGCGTCGGTAAATAACTTCCCAGCAAGAATGATTACCAAGTTTGCAGAGATTGCGCCAGAAGAAGTGCGCTCAATGTATATTGAATTATATGATGAGAGTAAGGATTTATATGAGAGAGTAGCCAGCTTCAAAAATAAATCTAATATGTTATTAGAGAGGTATGGCAATGGAACAGCTCAGCATTACCAGTATGAAAATGCGATAATGACATATTTATGGCTTCGTTATCCGGATAAATACTACATTTATAAATTGAGTGAAGTAAAAACTGTCTCATCGGAGCTGGAAAGTGATTATCGATTCAAAAAGGGGGCCTATGCTGATAACATCAGGAACTTTGTGGCATTTTATGATGAGATTTGTGGTGAACTTCAGCAGGATGATGAACTTAAAAATCTGCTTAATTCTCAGCTGACATCTACATGTTATGCTGATCCTGAATTACGAACTCTTACAATAGATGTGTGCTTCTTTATTTCTCGCTATTGGAACAAGGAGGAACCAGGTCCTAAAGTGGATGAGTGGTGGCCGACAGATTATACTCCGGCGTTAACTGTTGAAGATTGGGTTGGCCTTCTGGGTGATTCGGAAGTGTTCAATGAAAGTAGTCTGGAAATCATGAAAAGAATGAAAGACTACGGCGGCAAGGCAACATGCACTCAGCTTGCTGTGAAATATGGAGAGACAAAGAACTTCTATAATAGTGGCTCTGTTTCACTTGCTAGAAGAGTTGTTACCAAAACGGGATGCCCAGTTATGGCAAGAGATGAAGAGAATGCTCGTTTTTGGCCAGTGCTTTATGTTGGAAAAAATGCCAACAAAGATGAGGAGGGCTCCTATGTTTGGAAACTTCGTGATGAGTTATCAGAAGCACTTGAACAGGTTGATTTAACGAGTGTGCATCTTTATGCACAGCTTCCTGAAGGAGAAGACGGACAGCGATACTGGTTCTTGAATGCAAATCCTAAAATGTGGAGCATGTCCAGCATGCCCGTTGGAGAAGTACAAGATTATACATTATATAATGATAATGGTAATAAGCGTCGTATTTTTCAGAATTTCTTAGATGCAAAGGCTGGCGATATGATAATCGGCTATGAGTCCACACCGGTAAAGCAGGTCGTTGCAATTCTCAAAATTAGTGCAGAACAAGATGGAAAATCAATTTATTTTGAAAAAATAGAAGGGCTGTCTTCTCCAATTGATTATGCAACTCTGAAAGCTTGTCCAGAACTTGAAAAGATGGAGTACTTTGGTAATCCGCAGGGGAGTCTGTTCAAGCTGACAAGGGGTGAATATGATTTCATTTATGACATGATTCGTGATGAAAATCCAGCACCACCTGCAGCAGATAGTATTGAAAAATATGACAAAGAAAAGTTCTTAAATGATGTATATATGACTGAAGCAAAGTATGATCGCTTAGTTGCAGTTTTGAAAAAGAAGAAAAATATTATTCTTCAAGGTGCTCCAGGTGTTGGAAAGACATTTGCGGCAAAGAGACTTGCATATTCGATTATGGGTGAGAAGGATGATGATCGCATAGAGTTTGTGCAATTCCATCAGAATTATTCCTATGAAGATTTCATGATGGGGTATAAGCCGGTTGAAGATGGATTTGAATTGAAATATGGTATTTTCTATAGATTTTGCCAAAGGGCTGCAAACCATCCTGATAAAGATTATTTCTTTATCATTGATGAGATCAACCGTGGAAATATGAGTAAGATCTTTGGTGAGTTACTCATGTTAATTGAGGCAGATTATAGAGATACGAAAGCAACATTAGCCTACAATGGACTAAGCTTCTCTGTCCCAAAGCGTCTACATATCATTGGCATGATGAATACTGCTGATAGAAGTCTGGCTATGATTGATTACGCACTTCGTCGTCGTTTTAGCTTCTTTGATATGGAGCCAGGATTTGATTCGGAAGGTTTTATTAAGTATCAGGAAGGATTCGCAAATGACACATTCAATACTCTGATTGACCGCATTAAGGAACTGAATAGAGAAATTGCAAAAGATAAGTCGTTAGGTAAAGGATTCTGCATTGGCCATAGTTATTTCTGCAATGCAGATGAATGTACTGATGAGTGGATGCAAGATGTGGTTGATTTTGATGTATTGCCAATGTTAGCTGAGTATTGGTTTGATGATACCGATAAACTGCAGCGTTGGGAGAATATTTTGCACGGTGTATTTCAATGACAAAGGATAAAAGCATTCTAATCAATAATATTTATCACATGCTTTCTTATGCCTTTCAGACGCTGAATCAAGAGACATACGATGATGTTGCAGTGGAGTCTTTTGATGAAATGTATAATCTGCTGGCTGCAATCCTAGCAAAAGGCATAGGGGTGCAGCTGAAGCAGGGACTCTACAGAGAATACATAAGTCGTCAGGAAGAGCTGCCTGTTATGCGTGGTAAAATAAACATGCCAGGAACAATAAAAAACAAGCTGGCACATGAAAGAGTGCTTACCTGTGATTTTGATGAGCTGTCAGAAAACAACACATTAAACCAAATCCTGAAAACGACAGTGATGCTTCTTCTGCGAAACGGAAAAGTGCAGGAAAAATATAAGGATGACTTGAAGAAAAAAATGCTGTACTTCTCCAATGTGGATGTTATAGAGCCTACGGGGATAAAATGGTCGTCCATTCGTTTTCAACGTAATAATCAAACTTATAGAATGCTGGTTAGTATCTGTCAGTTGATTATCGAAGGAATGCTTATTACAACAGATGCAGGTGACTATAGATTGGCGTCCTTTGTAGATGAGCAGCGCATGTGCAGACTGTATGAAAAATTCATTCTGGAGTATTACAGCATACATTATCCAGCATTATCTGTCAGTGCATCACAGATTCCGTGGTCGCTAGATGATGGTGTTGGGACTATGCTTCCAGTTATGCAAAGTGATATTCACTTGCAGCATGGAAATACGGTACTCATAATTGATGCAAAATACTACAGTCACACAACACAGGTACAGTATGATAAACATACTCTTCATTCAAATAATTTATATCAGATTTTTACCTATGTGAAAAACCGTAGCTATCAATTTGGAGAAAAAGAGAATACAGTTTCAGGTATGCTTCTTTACGCGAAGACGGAAGAAGAAATCCAACCGGACAATGTGTATCAGATGCATGGTAGTCAGATAAGTGTTAAGACGCTTGATTTGAATTTACCGTTTGCTGAGATTGCTAGTCAAATGGATAGAATTGTGGAGTCACATTTTTCTGGATTAACAAAGGCATATTAAAGTTATTAAATTTGGTGTGATTTTCAATTGTGAAATGAGATGCAATAAAAAGGAGGCCTCCTATTGAAAAAGAAAAAAGATGAAATAACTATCCGTTCCAGCGCGGCAGAATACCTGACCTATGTTGCCTCAGTTGGCGATCAGCAGGACAGTATTGAGATGCGCTATGAGGATGAGAATATATGGCTGACACAGAAGATGATGGCAACATTGTACGATGTCGGCACTAACACTATAAATTATCATATTAAGAAAATCTTTGAGGACAGTGAGTTACAAGAGGATTCAGTTATTCGAAAATTTCGAATAACTGCCGCCGACGGAAAAAGCTACAGCACAAATCACTATTCCTTAGAGATGATCATTGCAGTAGGATTTAAGGTAAATTCTGAGCGTGCGGTGCAGTTCCGTAAATGGGTCAATCAAATTGCAAAGGACTATACCATCAAAGGCTGGGTTATGGATGACGAGCGTCTCAAACGCGGAACTTATCTGACAGAAAAGTATTTTGATGAGCAGTTAGAACGAATTCGTGAAATTCGAGCAAGCGAAAGAAAGTTTTATCAGAAAATAACTGACCTGTATGCCACAGCCATTGATTACGATAAGAATTCTGCAACTACCAGGAGATTCTACGCAACAGTTCAGAATAAAATGCATTACGCAGTTCATGGTCATACGGCGGCTGAACTGATTGTAGAAAGAGCTGACCATACAAGAGAGCATATGGGATTAACTACTTGGGCAGATGCTCCTGAAGGCAAAATTAAGAAGAGTGATGTTACGGTTGCCAAGAATTATTTGAGTCAGGATGAAATGAAACAGCTGAATCGTATGGTTACTGCATACTTGGATTTTGCTGAGAATATGACATTACGGCATATTCCACTCACGATGCAGGATTGGGAAAAACGGCTTAATAGCTTTATTGAAATGTTTGATTATGGTATTTTACAGGATGCAGGGAAAGTGTCAGCTGAAATTGCAAAGCTTCATGCCGAGACTGAATTTGAAAAGTATCGTGTTATCCAGGACAGATTGTTTATGTCTGACTTTGATAAGTACATGATGGAATTGGAAGAGAATGCGAAGAAATAACGGGATTGTTTCTCCCTTTCAATGCCGCATTTTCAGAATTAATAAGGTCGAGTGCATGGAAACCTGGCTATCAGTTAGGACGAAAAATAGCTGTTGACCTGTTTTTATACGAAGAACAGACAAGGTGGAGGCGATGGCGGTTCTTCGTCAAATTTGACTTTTATGTTGGAATCACTATAATAGTAGAAATGATTAAAAAAGTTGAACTTTTTCCGTAAACGGACGAGGTTCAGGCTGCGATATATATAGCAGAATGTATCAAGATATTTTTGCTACAGAATTTATTGATATGTTTCCGCAAACAAACGGAGATATTTGGGTACATGCTATATTAGTCTGGATCGGTTCCCGAAAACTGACATCAATCTGGACGTATCGTACCATGTGGAGACTGTGGCGGTGATGAGCAGAGAACACGGTTAATAGACCTCCGGACATGAGGATGATTCAGTTATTCGAAAATTTTGGATAACTGTCGCTGATGGAAAAAGCTTGTAAGTAATATATAGAATTTGAAAACAATAGAAAGGGAAATACCTGTGAATTACGATAAAATCGTTCAGGGAATTATGGATATTGGCGAATCGCTGCTGTGTACAGGCGCGGAAATCTACCGGGTGCAGGACAGTATTGATCGCATGTGTGCAAGCTATGGCTTCCTTCGGCAGGATGTATTTGTGATACAGAACAATATTCAGATCACGGTGGAAACAAAAGAGCATGAAATGATCACGCAGATTCGTCATGTCGAGACGACAGGATTCAATTATGACTGGTTGGATGCATTAAACGGGTTATCCAGATATATATGCACCAACAGACCGGACGATGAAGAATTGCAGAAAAGATATCGGGAAATTATGGACGCACCAACACAGAAAGCATGGATAACCGTTCTTGCGCAGATTGTTGGAGGTACCAGTTTTGCGGTGTTTTTTGGATGTAATTTCGGAGACGCGCTGATAGCGCTGGTGCTGTCCGTGTTCATCGTGTTCTTTGGAAAATGGTTGGAGAAGCGGGAAGAAAATCTCTTGATCTACAATCTGATACTTTCTTTTCTGTCAGAAGTATTTGTTGTTCTGGCATTTCGGGCAGGAATTACGGGGCATCCGGACTGGATCATGATTGGTGTTGTAATGCTGCTTGTTAGTTCGCTTGGTCTGATTAACGGAATCAGGGACGTAATGCAGGCAAATTTTATATCCGGCTTTCTGGAAATTATGAATTCACTACTGGGAGCATTTGGAATTGCTTTTGGAATTGCATTTGCCATGATGTTGATGAAATGGAACGGCACAGATCATTTTGTGATAAATCCAAGTGTCTGGATACAGATTGTATCCTGCACAATAGGCTGTATAGGATATGCAAGCTGGTTTGGCATCCGCGGAAAAAAGATGGTATATTCCGGAATCGGCGCATTCATTACATGGGGAATCTATTTGCTTGCAGTTGCATGCAATGGAAATAATTTCTATTCAGTTATTATATCGTCCTGCTTTGTGGCAGCTTATGCGTATATGATGTCCAGACTCATGAAATCTCCTTCAACGTTGTTCCTGACAGGTTCGGTTTTTCCACTGATGCCGGGAGCACGTCTTTACTATATGATGGCGGGGATGGTTGCCGGAAAATATGCAATCGCATTTGAGCATCTGACGGTTATAGCGGAAACCTGCATTGGGATTGCCTTTGGATTCTGGATTATAGATATTGTAGTGAGAAATATAAGGAAAACCGGGAAAAAATTACAGACAGACCATAGTCTGTACATTGGTTTAAACGATAGCAGAAAATGTCGAAAAAGATTGAGGTAAGACGGATTTTGGCATACAATGATTGTATATATATGCAAAAAAAATGCATGAACATGGACAGAATACAGATATACGGAATGTTTGTATCATTTTTTATAGAAAATCAGAGTAATGGAGGACATAGAGATGGATATAAGAGAGTGTTATGAAAAAATGGGAGCAAGTTATGATGATGTTCTGCAGAGAATGGGCAGCGATGCGCTGGTAGAACGTTTTACAGGAAGTTTCTTAAGTGACGGAAGCTACCAGATGATCGCAGATGGCATTGAAGCAAAAGATGCAGAGACAGCTTTCCGAGGTGCACATACATTAAAAGGAGTATGTCTGAATCTTGGCTTTCAGAAGTTATACGAAGTGAGCGCTGAACTAACAGAGGCATTAAGAGATCGTGAGCTCAAAGGGTATGAAGAACAGTTTGCAGCGGTACAGAAACAGTATCAGATCACAGTAGAAGCAATCAGGGAGTGGCAGCAGGAACAGAATTAAAAGCCGGAACGGCTAAAAGGAGAATAAATGGATACACAGTTATCAGAGATAAGGCTGACAAAAGAACAGGCAGAAGAACAATTGGAGATTTTTAGACGGATATACAGTAAAGTCCGACTGCTCAGTGCAGAAGAACTCAAAGAAGAAAATACAACGCAGGCAGGAAAAGGCGAAAACTACTGGAAAGAGTCATGCCTTGGCGCAGGGAAATACTGCGACGATTGTGTTTGCGTAGTTGCGTTGAAAGAGAAAGCACGGAAGACACAGCTGAAATATATAGGCACAGAACTATATGAGGTAACTGCACAGTATGTGGAAGTTGACGGGCAGTCCTGTGTATTGGAGATGATACAGAATCTGGGAAATGGAGCAGACATTGCTCAGTCAGATGAGATCAAAGATACGAAAGCATTTTATGAAGCATTGTATACGGATGCTCTGACAGGAGCATACAACCGCAGATATTATGAAGACCAGATCAAGAAGAAATCCATGCATGCCGGAGTTGCAATGTTCGATCTGGATGATTTCAAATTAGCAAATGATACATACGGACATGATATCGGGGATGCATTTTTAAAGACAGAAGTTGCTGTAATCAAGAAGATGATCCGTAAGACAGATGCCCTGATTCGCTATGGCGGTGATGAGTTCTTGCTGATTATGCCGGGAATATCGGAAGATTCTTTTGAACAGAAGCTTCGTGATATCCGCAGACAGATCTGTTTGGTGGAGATGCCGGAGAGTATCGGAAGCAGGATTTCTGCCAGTGTTGGAGCGGTTATGGCTCAGGGAGAGCAGATCTGGGACGCAATTGCACGTGCGGACCGTTATATGTATCAGGCAAAGTCACATAAGAATGCAATCGTGACAGAATGGGGAACCATTGCCATGGATGACAGCCTGCCACAGGTGAACGCAAAGAAGAAAAAGCGCCAGCGGATACTGATTGTTGATGATTCCGAGATGAACAGAGAGATCTTATACGAGATGCTGAAAGATGAATTTGATATACTTGAGGCTGAGAATGGAAAGGAAGCACTGGAAGTCCTGGAACGGTACGGATGCGAGATATCACTGGTGCTTCTGGACATTGTAATGCCGATCATGGATGGATTTGAAGTTCTTGGACACATGAATGAAAAAGATATGATCGAAGAGATTCCGGTTATCATGATTTCCAGTGAAGATTCCGCATCTTTTATCCGTCGTGCATATGAGATGGGTGTATCGGATTATATCAGCAGACCGTATGATGCGCAGATTGTATATAAGCGTGTTTATAATACGATCAAGCTGTATGCGAAACAGCGGAGACTGACAGCAATTCTGACAGAACAAATCCGTGCAAAAGAAGAAAGCCGTAAGATCATGATCGGAATTCTGAGTCATATTGTAGAGTTCCGTAATGGTGAAAGTGGACCGCATGTGCAGCATATCAATGTATTGACACAGTTATTGCTCGGAAGACTGGTTCAGATCTCGGATCAGTATCATTTATCATGGATGGATCGTGATCTGATCGTGATGGCATCTTCCCTGCATGATATCGGTAAGATCGGGATTGATGATAAGATTCTGAATAAAAAAGGCCAGCTTACAGATGAAGAATTTGAGATTATGAAACAACACACTGTGATTGGTGTGGAGATTCTGGAAGATTTACAGTATTATCAGGATGAACCTCTGGTGAAGACAGCGAGAGAGATCTGCAGATGGCATCATGAACGTTACGACGGACGAGGATATCCGGATGGACTGAAAGGAGAAGATATTCCGATCAGTGCACAGGTTGTATCACTGGCAGATGTGTATGACGCACTGGTGAGCAAGCGTGTATATAAGGCAAGCTATTCCCATGAGAAAGCAATGCAGATGATTCTGAACGGAGAGTGCGGTGCATTTAATCCGCTGCTTCTTACCTGTCTCAAAGATATAGAAGGTGAGATACAGGAGATGGTTTACGATACGGATGTTGTAATGTTTGATTCTGCCCAGAAAGAACATGAGAAGATAGGAAAGATAATAGAAATGTCTGAAAAATCTGGGGGGGGCAGTACTAAAAGTTAGTGAACTTCTGAATATGGACGACAAAATCAGATAACAGAAAGACAGCGGGTCACATCGGGAAAAGTGAGTGGAAATATGAGGAGCAGTTTTGAGATACCGTTATCTGGTACGGCCTGATTTAGAATTATAGGAAAAAGGATTCAGAAAAAAGGGAAGAAATAAGCATTAAAAAAACTGGAAGAACTAAAAAGGAGAAAGTCTTGACAATTGTATTTTTCTATAATATTATAAATGGCAGATATAGGTACTGATTACTGACGGATAATTGTGGAGAACCACAGGGGAATCAAGTATTAGAAAGACAAGCCGACCGTCTGGGCAACATTTATTCGAAAGGATAGATGTTGTCCTTTATTTTACTACTATTGTATAGACAGGAGAAAATAAAGGACCGAGAGAAACTGTCGGTAAAAAGGACACAGATCAGGAGGATATGACGATGAAAACAGATATTGAAATTGCACAGGAATGTACGATGGAACCGATTACGAAGATAGCAGAAAAAGCAGGAATCCCGGATAAATATCTGGAGCAGTATGGAAAATACAAAGCAAAGATTGATTATAATCTGCTGAAAAAGTCAGAAGCAAAAGACGGTAAACTGATTCTGGTGACTGCGATCAATCCAACTCCGGCAGGGGAAGGTAAGACAACAACAACGGTAGGCCTTGCGGATGCGATGCAGAAGCTGGATAAGAAGGTTATGGTTGCTTTAAGAGAGCCTTCTCTCGGACCGGTATTTGGAATGAAAGGCGGAGCAGCAGGCGGCGGATATGCACAGGTCGTTCCGATGGAAGATATCAACCTGCATTTTACAGGCGATTTCCATGCGATTGGTGCGGCAAATAATCTGCTTGCAGCAATGATCGATAATCACATTTATCAGGGAAATGAGCTTGGCATTGATCCGAGAAAGATCGTATGGAAACGCTGCGTGGATATGAATGACAGACAGCTTCGTTTTGTAACAGATGGTCTGGGAGGAAGAGTCAACGGTGTACCGAGAGAAGATGGCTATGATATTACAGTTGCTTCTGAGATTATGGCAGTTTTATGTCTGTCCAATGATATCAAGGATCTGAAAGAACGTCTCGGTAAACTGATTGTCGGATACACATATGGAAAAGTGTCCGAGCAGAAACCGGTAACAGCGCATGATCTGCATGCAGAAGGCGCGATGTGTGCACTTCTGAAAGATGCATTGAAGCCGAATCTTGTACAGACATTGGAACATGTTCCGGCAATTGTGCATGGTGGTCCGTTTGCAAATATTGCACACGGATGTAACTCTGTGACAGCAACGAAGATGGCATTAAAATTAGCCGATTATGCGATCACAGAGGCAGGTTTTGGAGCGGATCTTGGAGCAGAGAAGTTCCTGGATATCAAATGCCGTATGGCAGGTCTTAAGCCGGATGCGGTAGTGATCGTTGCAACTGTACGTGCACTGAAATACAATGGAGGAGTTCCGAAACAGGAGCTTAATGAAGAGAATCTGGAAGCACTTGAGAAGGGACTTCCGAATCTTATGAAACATGTACATAATATTAAACATGTATATGGACTTCCTTGCGTAGTTGCAATCAATGCATTCCCGACAGATACACCGGCAGAACTTGCGTTAATTGAAGAAAAATGTAAAGAAGCAGGTGTGAATGTGGCACTTTCCGAAGTGTGGGCAAAAGGTGGAGAAGGCGGAATCAAGTTGGCAGAAGAAGTAATCCGTCTGTGTGATGAACCAAGTGACTTCCATTACAGTTATGAGCTGGAAGGAACGATTGAAGATAAGATCAACCAGATCGTACAGAAAATTTATGGCGGTAAAGGAGCGGTACTGACTGCAAATGCGAAGAAGCAGGCAGATCAGCTTACAGCACTTGGATTTGACAATGCACCAATCTGTATGGCGAAGACGCAGTACAGTCTGACGGATGACCCAAAGAAACTTGGCGCACCGGAAGATTTTGAGATTACAGTAAGAAATCTGAAAATTTCTGCAGGAGCTGGATTCATTGTCGCACTGACCGGAGATATTATGACTATGCCTGGACTGCCGAAAGTACCGGCAGCAGAGCGTATAGACGTAGATGATGAAGGCAGAATTACAGGTCTTTTCTAAGAATAAGAGAAAATATGGATGCCGCACAGACGAATAGAGTCTGTGCGGTGTTTTGGTTCTGATATTGTTATGGTATACGGAGGAAACTGCCAGTGGCAGACTCTGCATTTTGTGTATTCGGAGAAAAAATATCGGAGAAAGAGCTGACAAATATTATAAAAAATAAGCTTGCATAAAAGAAAAACTCGTGTTATTCTATATTCACTTTTAGGAGAACATTCTGTAATCCAGAAAGTGATTCTTAGCCGTAAGGCATCTTACATTCGGTGTTTTATTTTCAAAACAAGATCCGATGAAGACAGTTAGTTTAATTATGGGAGAGTGATGTTTCTTCGAAGGAGGATTGTATTTATAAGAGACGTAGCTCTGGAACCAATTCTCAAATTATCCTGGGATTGCCATAATGCAAGACAAGGGAAAGGAGAACATTTTATGAAGAAAAGAAGATTAAGTGCATTTGTAATTGCGCTTGCACTGGCAGTGGGAAGCGTATTTCCCGCATTTGCAGCAGAACACATTGTAGACACATCGAAAAAAGGTTCACTTACGATTTACAAGTATGATATAACAGGCGCCGGCAAAGCTGGTATACAGGCAGGAGAACCGGGAAACGGGCGGAAAGATGAATCTGTAGAGAACAAGTTAAAGGATTACGCAATGGAAGGTGTGGAATTTACCTGTCTTCGTGTCGGAGATGTGGATACATACAGTAAGAATGGGGATGTGAAACTAATATATGGAATCCCGGATATTTTGGAGAAGATTTTAGGTCTGGAGAAGAAAGCAGCCACAGAGACAAAAGATGGAACCTGTTATTATACAGCAGATCAGATTCAGACAGCCATGAGGAATGCACTTGCGGATAATGTGACAACGAAGAACCGTTTGGAAGATTATGTAAAAGCCGGAGAGAAGATGACGCTCACGGACACAACCGGAAAGACAACGAAAGCAGGTCTGGAACTTGGTTTGTATCTGCTTGTAGAGACGAAAGTACCCGAGGATGTTACCGATACGACAGATCCGTGGTTTGTACAGCTTCCGATGACGGATGCAGGTGGAGAAAGCTGGTTTTATGATGTGACCTGTTATCCGAAGAACCAGACTGGAGATCCGACACTGGATAAGAAGGTAAAAGACCGGGCAGATGGAAAATCTGGGTACAAAGACACGGTGACAGCTTCAGAAGGTGCAGCACTGGATTATCAGTTTATATCAAAACTTCCGCATATTACAAGCACATCAACTTATCTTAGTAAATACACATTCAAAGATACAATGGCGAAAGGTCTTCGCTATGGAGAAAATGCAGTTCTTGCATTTTATGATTCCGCAGAAAAAGCAACAACAACAAATATAGATAATGTCGCCGGAAGCGGTGCGGTGGCAGTGTGGACGAAGGATTCAGGAAAATTCACACAGGATTATACGAAAAATGAGGATGAAAGTTCCCAGATGCTTCTTGGCATGACAAAAGAAGGATTAAAAGAAATTAACGAAAATTATTCGGATAAATATCTGGTTGTGTATTATACCGCAACCGTCAGATCTGAAGAATCGGTTGTAACCGGAGATAAAGGAAATCCAAACGATGTTACGCTTGAATGGAGAAGAACAAGCGACTCTTATTACGACACGCAGGATGATAAGGCACTTGTTTATACTTATGGGATCCATTTGAAAAAGACATTTTCAGATGGAAAAGGAGATGCCACGCAGGTACAGTTTGTATTGCAGAATCAGACAGATAGATATTATGTAAAGGCGAATGGAACAGACGGTGTCTACTATGTGACAGGAAAAGAAGAAGAGAGAAATAAAGCAACAGACTTTACACCTGCAGCGGACGGAACGCTCTTGATCCATGGACTGGAAGGAGATACTTACGTGCTGACAGAGACACATTCGGATCAGGGATACAGTCTCTTGAAAGAACCACTTCAGATTGTGATCCACGGGACAAAAGGTGTAGTAAGCAGTTCGGCAAAAGGAACAGAAAGCTCGGTGCAGGTTACAGCGGCTTCTGCAACAGTCGATGGGACAAATGCAATAATGGAGAAATCTTCCACTGATCCGGCTTCTACAAATGCGCTTGTGAAAATGGAAGTGCAGAATGCAAAAGGTTTTTCGCTTCCGAAGACAGGAGGAAGAGGGCTGTATCTGCTTACGATCGCAGGTGTGATCCTGGCAGGAACAGGAATGATGTTTACTACCGGAAAAAGAAAAAAAGATGAAAAAACTCCATGCGTAAAATAATACAGATCGGATTGATCCTGGCAGGGATCGGAATGGCTTCTTATCCATGGATCAGTAACAGTTTGTATGAAAAAGAAGCAGGTTCCCGGATACAGGTATATGAAAAAAAGAGCAGGGAACTTCCGAAGAAAAATTATCAAAATCTTATGCGGGAAGCAAGAGATTACAATGCGAATCTTGCAAAAGCGGATGTGATACTGACAGATCCATTTTCATCAGAACAGAGTAAAAAAAATACCGGAAAGGATTACCGGGAGATATTACATATCCCCGGAAGTGAAGTAATGGCATATGTGGATATTCCGGGAATCCGTATATATCTTCCGGTATATCATGGAACGGACGGTGAGGTGCTGGAAAAAGGAATCGGGCACCTCGGTGCGACAAGTGTTCCGGTTGGCGGTAAAGGAACCCATGCAGTACTTACCGGGCATACAGGACTGGATAAAGCAAAATTATTTACAGATTTGGAAGAGGTCAGAAAAAAAGATCAGTTTTATATTCATGTGCTGGGAAAAATCCTGGCATATGAAGTGGACGATATTTCTGTTGTACGTCCCGATGATACGAAGAAACTGTATGTGCAGGGAGAGCAAGATCTGGTGACGCTTTTAACCTGCACGCCGTATGGAGTGAACAGTCACAGATTACTGGTCAGAGGACATCGTATTTCTTACCGGAAGGAAGCATACAGAGAAGAAAAGCATAAGAAAAGGAAGACCAGATGGCAAAAGGAGTATCGGAAAACTTTGCTGATCGCAGCGTCGATGGTTGTGTGCGTTGGAATTTTAAAAAGAAAGTGGACATCTGAGTGATGAAAAAGACAAAGCTTGCGGGGATTGTTTTGTGGTTACTTGGAATATGTCTGTACTTTTATCCGGATGTGGCAACAGATCTGCAGGAGATAAAAGTACAGGCATTTGTAAAAACGTATGAGCGTGAACATAAAAGCAGACGAAGGAGTGTAACAGGAAGCAGGCAGGAAGAATACGGATATATTCAGATCCCGAAAATGAATGTGACGCTGCCACTTTATAGAAATGAGACAGAAGAACATCTTGCGTGGGGAGCTGCTATTTTAAAAGAAAGTGGACTTCCAGAGGAAAAAGGGCAGAATTGTATCATTGCAGCGCACCGGGGATACCGGGGAAAGCCTTATTTCCGGGATATTGAAAAGCTGGAGTATGGTGATGTAATTTATGTGCGGACACCTGAGCAGAAACTGGAATATAGAGTGCAGGATATGGATATCATCCGGCTGGAAGAAACACAGAAAATAAAAAAAGAGAAAGATATGCTTACGCTTCTGACCTGTCATCCATATCGGGGGAATGGAAAATTCCGTTACCTGGTATATTCAGTCAGAAAGCGAAGAAAAGAAGGAGACAGGAGCATGACAGAATGCAGGAAGATACAGAAAACGCAGGATGTACGGGTAGAGCAGTATTTCCGGAAAATCTGCGGAATAATTCTGCTTATATTATTGCTGACCGGAATATGGGGAATGTCTGCAAAGGCTGCCAGACACAGCTTGTCAAAGAAAATAGATACGAGCAGTCACATTGTGACTTATCAGTGGAAAAGTAATGCAAAGTTCAATACCGGAAAAGGGTTACAGTACATAAGGGAAAATGCCTGTGTGCTGCTTCATTATATGGATGGCGAACTGGGGCAGTGTGTCTATGCGGAGCAGGATACACCGGTTGGTCCTGCGAAAGAATTCGATGTGACAAAAGACAGCCGCACAAGCTGGATGTATGAACGGAAAAACGGATATGAGAAATATAAATATATTGGTATCGCACAAGAATATCTGCTTTCAGGAAAAGTCACACTTCGTGGGATTACCGGGAGCAGTAAACTGATGAAACTTCCGAAAAACAAAAGACAGATGCTCGCCCAGGGATTCAGCTGGTATATGCAGCATGCATCCTACAACCGGACGGAAGGAAAGACGGTAAAGCTGATCAGTCAGGTTCCGGATTTTGGTGCATCGAAACAGATCATTCTATATGATCAGATCTATACGGAAGCAAAGAATATACTGGGAGATTATACGATCACAGAGAAAACTTACAAACTGGAGAGGGATGGAAACACTCATCAGCCGATCGCTGTTTTTAAAATTGTGACGAATCCAAAACCGGTCATAAAGAATGTAGAAAGAAAAGGTGCCGGTGAGTCATCCCAGAAAGTATCACTTCGGATCGACAAGAGAGACATTCGTACAGAAAGAGCACTGGAAGGAGCTGTTTTTCAGTTAAGCTGTGACGGAAAAGCGATTGTGGATGTGATAACGGATGCAGATGGGAAAGCGCAGTATATTTATGAGCGGCTGTTGAAGACGAAGACATACACGGTGTCAAAAAAATATGTGTCAAACTGGGATGATCTGGATAAAAAGAAGAAATCAGAGGCGACAGAAAATGGCTATTATCAGAATAAAAGTCTGGCAGAAAAGGCAGCAAAAAGAGAGATAAATAAAAAAGTTCAAGCGGAACTGGCTTCTTTGCAGAGTAAGTTCCACTTATGGAATATAAAAGAGATAAAAGCGCCTTTCGGTCACAGGATTTCCGATGCAGACGGAGTGATGCTCACAGAACAGACGGAGAAAGATCTAAAAGTACAATTGTGGAATTATCCGGAAGACAGAGAACTTAAGCTTGAAAAGATCAGTGCAGAAAAAGAAGAGAGTGCGGAGACATCCCTGGCAGATGCAATTTATGGTCTGTATGCGGAAACAGAAATAATGGACAGTGATAACAAGCGGGTGCTCTATGTACCGGGAGAAGAAGTAACGGAACTTTGCACAAACCAGAAGGGGCAGGCGAATGCAGGAGGACTTCGCCCGGGAAAATATTATTTAAGAGAAAAAGAAGCTCCGAGAGGATTCTTGTTGGATGACACTGCTTATCCGGTGGATTTACGGACTGAAGATCAGAAAATTACTGTACAGGATGCTATGATCAGAGGAAAGATTCGTATACATAAAACATGTGGCAGACAGGATGGTACAGACAGTATGCCGGAAGAAGGGGCAGCGTTTGTACTGTATGACAGTCAGGGAAGAAAGGTTGAGACTCTGCTTACAGATTTAGAAGGAAAGGCAGAATCGGGATGGCTTCCTTATGGACATTATCGTCTGGAACAGATACAGGGAATTGGAGGATACAGTTTTCTGGCACCGCTGACAGTTGCGGTTACAAGAAATCAGAAAATCTATGAGATAAAAGGGCATGACATGCCAGCATATGCAGGTATTGCAATTTCAAAAGTAAAGAAACTATTTGATGCTGAGACAGGAATGAACGAATGTGAAGCAGAAAAAGGTGCTGAATTTGAAATCCTGGACGCATCCGGGAAAAAGGTGGAGAGTCTTGTTACTGATGAGAACGGAACAGCATACAGTCAGGAGATGGAGCCGGGAATTTATACGATACATCAGAGTAAAGGTGCGGAAAATTATAAAAAGATTCCGGATTTTAAAGTGACGATAAAGTCAGGAGAAGAGCGCTTATTATCTTATTATCTGGAAGATGAGAGTACTGCGCAAAAGATACGGATACGAAAAACCAAGGAAAAGGATGGCAAAGAGACACCGGAAGCAGGAGCGGAGTTTGAAGTATTGAATGAGAAAAAAGAGAAGATGCAGACACTTGTAACAGATGAAAAAGGAGAAGCCTGTGCTTTACTGGATATGCTTTCCTCTGGCGAATCATTCTTTGTAAGACAGACAAAAGGAGCAGAAGGTTATTCCTTTGCGGAAATCTTTGATTCGTCCAAAGAAACACCGGTAGAAGAAGACGGTCATCTCGTCTATACATTCAAAGCAAAAGATGTATTTGAGGATTATGCGTTTATTCACATAAAGAAAATGATGGTTACAGATCGTCCGTCAAAGACAGAAACTGTGACACAGCCGGAAGCAGGAGCCAGGTTTGAGATTCGGAACGAGCAGGGAAAAGCAGTGGAGACACTTACGACAGACGAAAAAGGGGAAGCAGTAAGCGGAAAACTTGCATTTGGAACATATATGACTCATCAGATAGAAGGAGTGTCAACGCACAGATTCAGCGAAGACAGGAAAGTCATCCTTGGGAAAGAGCAAAAAGGAAAAACGGAAGTAATTACTATAATAAATGAAGAAAATTTGATTTCTTTTGAATTAACAAAGCGTTCGGCAGAGACCGGAAAGCTTTTAAATGATGCAACTTATCTTGTGCTGGATGAGAAAGGAGAAACGGTTGCCAGATTTACAACCGGACAGGGGGAGGAGACAGAAAAGCAGGGAGCCGGGATGTGTCGTCTGCCTTACGGACATTACACACTGAAAGAAATTGTATCACCTGATGGTTATAAATGCAGTCAGAAGAAAGAATTTACAATTACATTCAAAGACGCGCCGGATGGAATTATGAAAATGGAGGATCAAGATGTCCCGGTTCGTGGGAAGATCCAGATGACGAAGATGGGTGACCGGTTACATGGATTTTCACAGGGGCAGTTCCAATACAGAACTGGGCAGGTGGCAGGAGCTGTCTATGGATTGTATGCAAAGGAAGATATCTGCCTGGATGATGATTCGGTATTGTGGAAGACAGGAACATTGATCGATAAGAAGAGGACAGATGAATCCGGTAACATAAAATTCACACGCAAACAGGCAGATGGAACAAAGACAGAATTATTTCCACTTGGAATATATGAAGTACGGGAGCTGGAAGCACCATATGGCTATCGAAAAGACGAAGAGATATATGAAGTCCGTCTGACATGGGATGAAAATGCCAAAAAGGAGAATAAAGTCACATCGCCGGATGTACCGGATAACAATACGGATGAGTCACTGCCTGTTACATACCCGGAAGCGAGCAAGGGACGTTATATTTTAAAGTCCGGAAGAGAATTCCGAAGAATACTCCACAGCGTGGAAGATAAGCTTGACACAATAACATTTACAAATGAAAAGGCACCGGAAGGAGCGTCATATAAAGATGTATCTTCATTGGAGGATGGAAGTGTTGTGATGTGGATGGAAGATCAGAATTGCATGATTTCCACGCAGACGGAAGAACAGGATGTCATTCTGAACGCAGACAGTTCTGCGGTGTTCAGACAACTGGTTATGTTGGAGAAGATTTATTTTGATGCTATAGAGACTTCCAGTGTGATCAATGCAAATGATATGTTCAGCAGATGTACAAAATTAAAAGAACTGGATTTGACAAGATTTTATACAAAAAACATGAAATATGTAAAAAATATGTTTCGAAATTGTACGAGTCTGGAAAAAATCTATGCCAATACAAGAATCGAAAATGAGGAGACAGAAGGCTCGCCGGTTCCGGTGAAGGCGGACGTAAGTCCGAAATATGATTTTACAGTAGGAAGTGTTTATAAAACGGAAGATTTTAATTTTCAGCTTGTGTATAGTGACGGTTCCAGGAAAGAAGTATATCCTTCGGACGAAGAAGTACAGATTTTGCCACAGAAAGCAGAAAAAGAAGGAAAAGAGACGGTTGGATTTGTATTTATAAAAGGAAGTCTTGCAGATTATCCGAAAGCAGAGACAATCGTACAGGTTGTAGATGTAATAGATGCAGACAGGCAGGAAGTGAAAGATGTTGATTTCCGGTTGGAAGCAGAAGATACACTCCTGACGCAGACAATTGAAATTGGAAAAGAAGATGAAAGTGGAAATCCGGTAGAAGGAGCTCTGTTTGGTATGTATGCAGGCAGAGAGATCCGGAATGCGGACGGAGAAATTCTCTTCCGGAAAGGCGAACGAATTATGGAAGCACAATCAGAAAGTACAGGAGAAGGAACAAGTTCGAAAGTAATGTTTTCCGGACTTCCATCGGATCTTTACAGTTCTGGCGCAGATGGATTATATGAAGTAAGAGAAATAAGAAGTGCACCGGGGTACAAGATTGAAAAAGGAACGAAGAACAGTTGGAGTTTTGATGGAGAACCGAAAGAAAACAGCAGGACAGTAACAGTCAGCAACCGGAAACTTGAACATGCGGAACTTGTGAAGATATGGGACGACAATCGTAATGCGGCAGGAAAACGCCCTTCGGAGATTCTTATTTCTGCAAAAAAAGACGGAACAGAAAAGACATATACATTATCGAAAGAAAATGACTGGAGGCTGGAAACAGACATTCTGGTTGCAGAGATGAAAGAGTGGGAGTTGTGTGAAGAAGTACCGGAAGGATATGAATCTGACGGGATGATTACAGATGAGAAGAAAGGAGTCTGGACGGTGACAAATAAAATTAAGGACCGGCGATGCAATCTGCAGGTAGAGAAGAAGTGGGAAGATGAAGACAATCTGGATGGTATCCGTCCGGATAAGGTAAAAGTGTATCTGTATCAAAATGGTATTCCGTACCGGGAAACAATTTTGCAGGAGGAAAATAACTGGAAAGATGAAAAAAGCTTTGAGGATCTTCCGGCAGAAGATGAGAAAGGAAGAGCTTATGTTTATGAATTCCGGGAAGAACAGACAGAACTTATTGACGGAAACAAGGAGACAGGATATTTACCGCTTTATACGGAAGAAGAGACAGAGGAAGAGAACAGAAGTTTTCTGAAAACGACAATTACGAACCAGCATGTTCCGGAGAAAGGGAAAATTATAATCTTCAAGAAAATTAAAAAAGATGAGATTGACTGGGAAAAATGGAGACCGGAGTTTTCATTTACACTTCATGGAAAGACGCTTTTGGGCGAGGAAATCAACCAACAGGGAATCCTTTCTTTTTCAAAAGAAGAAGTCAGGTATCTGTTGGAAGAAACGGATGGATATATTACCAAATCTCTGGAGTTTACAGATCTGCAGCCGGGAACCTATACGGTGCGGGAAGAGCAGACAGATCCTTATTACCGGCTGTCACAGATAAGCTGTACAGACGAAGGTGTGAAGATTGATGAAACAAACCAGGAGATAACCTGGCGGATCGGACGTGACGGACAGTCACAGGGGAGAAGAATGCTGGAAGGACATGCTGTATTTGAAAATCGTGCAAGAACCGGAAAGATCCAGATTAGGAAAACAGATGAGCATGGAAATGCGCTTGCCGGAGTTTTGTTTGGAATCTATGATGCTAATGGAAAGCAGGTTGCCGTGTCCACATCAGGAAAGGATGGGAAACTGGCATTTTCCGGGCTTAAAACCGGACAGTATGAGATAAAAGAATTGCAGACAGTTTATGGAAAAAGTAAACTGACAAAACCAATTTCTGTAACAATCCCTCTTGTGCTGCCAAAGGAAGAAGCAGAGAAAGAAGGAGCCGATGTAGAGAAAGCAGTCGTTTTTCGGGATTCCTGTTATTATTATGATCTTTCTTATCAGATAAGTAACAGCGCTGTTTTAGAACTTCCGGAGACAGGTGCGCACATTGGATATGGATTATTGCTCGCAGGGATGGCATGTATGAGTATGGGAATGTATGCAGGAAGAAAAAGGAGGAAAGGTAAATATGCAGGAAAAGGATAGACAGTCTCTTTGTACCGGAAAAAGAATTGCCGTTATACTGACAATGAGCATTCTTGTACTGGCAACAGCCGGAATGGTTCTATGGAATGTATTTGCGGCAGAGTCAGCATATAAATCTGGTAGCATGGAGATCAGACTGGACGGAATAAATATGCCTTTTCTCTCACCGGAAGATAAAAATCCGGGAGTGCAGACAGCAATCGGAAAGCTGACACTATCCAGAACAACTGCCCCGACGATAGAAGAACTGCGTGCAAAGTCTACGAAATGGAATGTAAGTCTGAAAGTAGCAGATGGATCAGGAAATGCAGTGAACCGGTATAATTTCCGTATTGGAAAATATGTGAATGGAGAATTTACGGCAGTGACGCAGGTCAGTACCGGTAAGGATGCAAATCAGGGATATTATTACATATTTAATATTCCGATGACGTTTACAATCCCTGCACATAGCCAGATTACCGGGCAGTCTGTCACAAAGAACTGCCCGGATGGCAGATGTCTCTATTATACAGATGCTGCCGGAACGAAGAAGCTTGCGAAAGAGAAATGCACAGATGAAGTGACAATCGTAACTGTTTACCTGCAGGTAAATGCAGCACAAACCGGATTAAAGACATATTCCGGAACGCGTTATGAAGGAGCAACTGCAGGAATTACACTGGAGCGTCCTAAGTATCAGGTTACATTTCGTGCGCCGGGATGTACAAACTGGCAGACAGAGGAAATAAAGAAAGAAGTTTCAAGAGGAGAAAGTGTCGGTAAACCATTGGAACCGAAAAAAACAGGATATCGTTTTGAAGGATGGGATAGATCCGGGGAGGAAATGAGCTGTGTAAAAAGTAATCTTAGCATCAACGCAGTGTGGAAACCGGAAGAGTTCAGCTATCGGTTTCATGCAAATGGAGGCAGTGGAACGATGGATGTATTCCGGCTGGAATATCTGGATTCAGGAAAGCTTCCTGCCAATCAATATGTAAGAAGAGGATATTTATTTCTGGGATGGAGCAAAGAAAAGCGTGGCGAAGTAATGTACAAGGATGAAGAACGGATGCATGCAGACAATCCAGAAGAATGTAAATATAATCTGTATGCCATCTGGAAGAAAAAGCGTGCGAATTTTTATCTGACAGAAGTGAAAGAAGATGCAGATATGTTTACAGGTGATGGAAAACTGACCGGCGGTAATGGAACAAAGTATCAGGAACATTTCACTGACTCGTCTTATGCACATACCGATCAGGAAGATGACCCGGGATATTTTACCGGGAAAGAATAAAAAAAGTAGGTGGTATCAGATGTCTGTACCGGTTATGTGAATCGCCGTGCTTTTTTCCGTAGCGATCGGTGTAATCTTCGGATTGTATCCGGCAAATAAGGCAGCTAAGAAAAAACCGGTGGAAGCACTTCGGTATACGGCTTGACATTTTCCGTATCTTCCTACAAAATAGTAGAGCATATGATGCCAGGGTCAAAAGCCTGAAACCACGATGTGCTTGCACGTGAGTGGTTTTATGGCTTAGTGACCCGCCCCCCGATATGAGCATAAAAGTGGAGCGTAAGCTTCACGATATGCGAATATTGGGTAGAATTGTGGGAGTACGCAGTACGGAACAATTCGTATGGCATCTTTTAACTTTAACATCATTTTACAATAAGAGGAAAAACGATGGCAAGCAAACAGACAAAAGGAAGCTGCGAGAGCTGCACTTATTTCACATATGATGAAGATTATGAGAGCTATGTATGCGATATTAATATGGATGAAGACGAATATATGCGTCTTATTTCCGACCAGCATTACCAGTGCCCATACTACCGCAATGGTGATGAATATATGGTTGTAAGAAAACAGATGTAAGTAAATATAGTAATAAGTTCCGGTCTGTGGTAAAATAATTCTTAATATGTTTACGTTATGGAAAGGACCGGGGAAATGATCATTACAATTATTGAAACAATTTACAGATTTTTATGGGGAGATTTCCTGCAGATACCACTTCCTGGCGGTGGCTCTGTAGGAATATCCCTGCTTATTATCTTGCTGATACCGGTAGGAATTTATTTTACAATAAGGACAAGAGTGTTGCCTGTCCGGTTATTTCCGGAGATGGTGAAGGCACTTCTTGAGAAAAAGAAAGAAGAGAGCAGCCTTTCTACATTTCAGACATTGATCGTGTCTACGGCAACACGGGTAGGCATGGGTAACCTGGTCGGCGTGGTAGCAGCAATCTCAGCAGGAGGAGCCGGGGCAGTGTTCTGGATGTGGATAACGGCAGTGATCGGCTCATCTACGGCATTTATAGAAGCAACACTGGCACAGCTTTACAAGGAGAAGGACCCTCTGTACGGTGGTTACCGGGGCGGTCCGGCTTATTATATACATCACTATATAGAAGATAGACAGGGAACGAAGAAAAAGCATGTACTGATTGCTGTTTTATTTGCAATATCCGGACTGATCTGCTGGTGCGGAATCAGCCAGGTGATCAGCAATTCGGTAGCATCTTCATTTGAAAATGCATTTTCTATTCCACCTTTATATACTACGATCGTTCTGGTTATTCTGGCAGCGTTTATTGTGTTAAGAAAGAATGCGACCGTGAAAGTTCTGGATGTAATTGTACCAATTATGGCAGTGTTTTATTTTGCAATCACCGTTTTTCTGATCATGACACACATTCCGAGCCTGCCGGGTGTATTTTCCAGAATTTTCAAAGAAGCATTTGGCTTCAGACAGGCAGCTGCAGGTGGCTTTGGAGCCGTGATCATGAACGGAGTGAAGAGAGGACTGTTCTCTAATGAAGCAGGTTCCGGTTCAGCACCTTGTGCAGCCGCAGCTGCTGAATGTGAGCGACCGGGAAAAGCCGGACTTGTACAGGCTTTAGGTGTATTTATTGATACGATCGTGATTTGTAGTTGTACAGCAATGATCATGCTGCTTGCACCGGAGAAAATGCTGGCAGGAAAAGAAGGAATGGAGCTTTTACAGGCAGCTATGCGGTATCATTTCGGGGAAGCCGGAGTTATATTTATTGCGATCACGCTGTTTTTGTTCAGCTTTTCAACATTCTTGGGAATCCTTTTCTATGCGAGAAGTAATGTTGCTTATCTGTTTGGAGATAACTGGTTTTCCCAGACAGCATACAAAGTGCTGGCACTGGTAATGCTTTTCATCGGAGGAATCGCGACATACACATTTGTCTGGGATCTGGGGGATGTCGGTATCGGACTTATGACCATTTTCAATATTGGGATTTTGTATCTGATGGGTGGCCAGGCACTTGCAGAGATGCGGGATATGGAGAAAAATATGAAATAAAAAATGTTACGATTGACTAACAGGCATGTGCGCTCATACAATGAAAAAAAGAGGTGATAGTATGCAGGCACTTGCAGAGGCGAACGTAGGAGAAGACTACACGATTAAATGGATGTTCGGAGTACCGGAAGTGCTGGATCTAATGGCACAGTACCAGATAAAAGAAGGTGTGGATATCCACATTATACAGAAGTTTATCGGAGGATTGATCATCGGAACGAATCAGGTGAGAATCGCGATCAGCGATGATGCAGCATGGAGAATCAAGGTGTAACAGCCTTGATTCCTTTTATATTGTAGGTGTAGAAATTTATTCCGGATTTTGCTATGATAAAAGTGATATGCGAATGATCGGAGAGAATTGTGGAAGTACGAAGTGTGGAACAATTCGTATGGAATCTATAGCACATGACAGCTTATGAACACAGACAGGAGGAAAAAAGATGGATATAAAAAATGCAGCACTGATCGGACTGGGAGCGATGGGCGTATTTTTCGCGCCACGTATGGAGGAACATCTTGGAAGAGAGAATTTCTGCGTGATCGCAGAAGGGGAAAGAAAAGAAAGACTACAGACAAAAGGCGTGACAGTCAATGGTGTAAACTATCATTTTCCAATCTGTACTCCGGAAGATGGAACACCGACAGATCTGATCATTATGGCAACAAAGGATCTGGGACTTGCACAGGCAATTAAAGATATTGAGAAATTTGTCGGACCGGATACACAGATCTTATGCGTTATGAACGGTGTGAACAGTGAGGAGCAGGTAGCGGCAGCATATGGATGGGAGCATGTACTGTATTCTTATATGCGGATGTCGGTTGTAATGAAGGATGGAAAAGCAGATTTTGATCCGTACTGGGGAAAGATTTATTTTGGGGAAAAAATAAATGAGACATTGTCCGGGAGAGTAGAAGCAGTAAAAGAAGTATTAGAACGCTGCGATATTCCATATGTGATCCGGAAGGATATGTTGAACGGGCTGTGGTTTAAATATATGTGTAATGTTGGTGAGAATCTGACCTGTGCACTTCTTGGTATTCCGTTTGGCGCTTATGTAAAAAGCAAAGAAGCAAGTGCTATCCGCGTAGAAGCAATGGAAGAAGTCCGTGCAGTTGCAAAAGCAAAAGGAATTATCATTACCCAGGAGCAGTTAGACGACCAGTATGAAACGATCAAAAGAATCCCGCCGCAGAATAAGCCGTCTACGCTTCAGGATATAGAAGCAGGAAAGAAGACAGAGATTGAGATGTTTGCAGGCGAGATGGTACGCATGGGAGAAGAACTTGGCGTGGCAACACCTATTTGCCGGCTGTTTCTGAACGGAATTAAAGTACTGGAGCAGAAAAATGACGGATTGTTTCAGTTTTAAAATGACCGGTAAGCTGGCAGCAGAATAAAAATTATAGAAGAAAAGAGATGAATATGGAAATACAGAATATTATTTTATACTTTTTTATTTACGGCTTTCTCGGTTGGTGTACAGAGGTTGCCTATGCCGCAGTCAAGGAACGGAAATTCGTAAACCGTGGGTTTTTGAACGGTCCGATCTGTCCAATCTATGGAGTCGGTGTTGTGATCGTTGTACAGCTTTTAGATCCGTACGCGCATCAACTTGGATTATTATATTTACTGTCGATTGTGCTTACAACGACACTGGAGTGGCTGACCGGATTTGCGCTGGACAAATTATTTCATCACAAATGGTGGGATTACTCGGAAGTTCCATTTAATCTGAATGGCTATGTGTGTATTCCTTTTTCGGCGGCGTGGGGTGCAGCGTGTGTATTTGTTGTAAAGATCGTCCATCCGTTGATCTGTAAACTGGTACTGCTTGTACCGAAGTGGCTGATAATCGGTGAAGACGTTGCATTTGGTATCAGTATTTTTGTTGATATTTCCGTAACGGTAGCTGCAATCCTGAAATTTAATAAACGTCTGGAGAAAATGGAGGAGATTGCCGCAGAGTTTCACCGGATCTCTGATCAGATCGGCAGCGACATTTACAAAAGTGTCATGGAAGGCATGGAACGCCAGGAGCACATAAAAGAACAGACAGAAGCGAGAAAAGAGGAGCTTCGTGGTATGTATCTGGAATTGCAGAAACGCAGTCCTAGAATGACAACACGTATGCTGCGTGCATTCCCGAAGATGCAGCCAAGACTTCATAAGGAGCAGTTTGGAAGATTAAAAGAGTTCAGACGTTCAGAATGGCTTGCGACGAAAACACTGAAAAAAGCAAGAAAAGCAGCAAAGAAAAATAAATAACAAAGAGGCGAAAGCAATGGCAGAGCGAAAAACATATATAACAAAAACGAGAACGGAGATTCTGGAATATCTGAAACAGAACTGGTCAGTAACGGTCAGTGCTTCCGATATTAAGAAGCATCTGGAAGAAAAAGAGATAAAGGCGAATACGACAACGATTTACCGTTATCTGGATAAACTTCTGGCAGAACATGTAATCATCAAGTATGCGGATGCCGGATCAGAAAGAGCAGTTTATCAGTATTCCGGAGAGATGGGGCATTGTGTACAGCATTTGCATCTGAAATGTGTCAAATGCGGAAGAATCCTGCATCTGGACTGTGGGTTTATGGATGAGTTCCGCAACCATCTAAAAGAAGATCATAAGTTCCGTCTGTTGTGTGAAGGAGATCTGCTGCATGGGATCTGCGGTGACTGCGAGAAAAAAATGGAAGATAAATAAGCAAATGAGTTGCAAATATCGAAGAAGATATTGACAAATAACTGAAAAAGCATTATTGTGTTAAATGCAAATGAGTTGCATTTTTGGAGGATGATTAGGATGAAGAAGACATTCCGTTATCGTTTCAGCACAGTGGTGCTTTTTTTGTTGGCAATTTCCATGCTTGTAACCGGATGTGGAAAGGAAAGCAGCATGGAGCGTAAAAAAGCAAATGGAAAAGTACAGGTTGTGGCGAGTTTTTATATGATGTATGATCTTGCAAAAAAAATAGGCGGAGATCAGGTGGAAGTGAAGAACCTTGTTCCGGCAGGAACAGAACCACATGAATGGGAACCGGGCGCAAGAGATGTAGCCAGTCTGGAAGATGCAGATGTGTTTGTATATAACGGCGCAGAGATGGAACACTGGACGGATACAATTTTAAATACATTGGATAACAAAGAGCTTGTTGTCGCAGAAGCAAGTAAGGGAGTTAAGCTTACAGGCAGTGATCCGCATGTCTGGCTTGCACCGCTCAATGCAAAAAAGGAAATGGAAAATATCAAAGATGCACTGATAAAAGCAGATCCAAAACACAGAACTGTTTATGAGGAAAATTACAAAAAAAATGCCGAAAAATGTGAAAAACTGGATGAACGGTATAAAAGAACACTCGGTCAGATTAAGAGAAAAGAAGTGATCACTGCGCATGAAGCATTTGGATATCTGTGCCGCGCTTATGATCTGAAGCAGATTGGTATTGAAGGAATTCAGTCAGATTCGGAGCCGGATGCGGCAAGAATGAAAGAAATCATCCAGTTTGCAAAGAAACATGATGTAGGTACGATTTTCTTTGAGGAACTGGTAAGCCCGAAAGTGGCAGAGACGATCGCAAAAGAAATCGGTGCAAAGACGGCAGTGTTGGATACACTCGAAGGAATGAGCGATGAGGATCAGAAAGCGGGTGCAGATTATTTTTCTGTGATGGAAGAGAATCTCAGGACACTTAAGAAAGCTCTCGATAATTAAGAAAAATAAGAAAGCGTTTTGGTAAAAGACAGTGAGGGTAAACATGCAGAAAGCAGGTGGCAAAATGGAAGTTATACAGATGAAGGATGTTTCTTTTCATTATACCGGGGATGTACCTATATTGGAAAATGTAAATATATGTCTGAACAGTGGTGATTATGCAATCCTGACCGGAGAAAACGGAAGTGGAAAAAGTACGTTCTTAAAGCTTCTTTTAGGAGAATTGGAACCGGATCAGGGAACTGTGGAGATTTTTGGAAAAAAAATTGGGAAAGCGGATTTTAAAGAACTTAAGATTGGTTATGTGCCACAGAACAGTATCAGTGGAAACAAAGACTTCCCGGCAACCGTAGAGGAAGTGATGATGACAGGTCTTTACCGCCCTTTCAAGAAGCGGCTGAGCAGAAAAGCGTGCAGACAAAAGATTACAGTGGCGCTGACAGAACTTGGAATGGAAAGTTTCCTGAAACGAAGAATCGGTGAGCTTTCCGGTGGACAGCAGCAGCGTGTCATGCTGGCAAGAGTTCTGGCAGCAGATCCGGGACTTCTCATACTGGATGAGCCAACCGTCGGCGTAGACTCTGTTTCACTGGAAGCACTTGCGAAAGTGTTACAGAAAAAGAACGAAGAAGGACTTACGATTTTGATGGTAACACATGGAAACACAAAATTATTCTGTGGAGTAAACAGACATTTTAAAGCAGATGAAGGAGGCATTACAGAGTAATGGAGATTTTACAGTATGGATTTATGCAGCGAGCTTTTGTAGTAGGGCTTCTTCTTGCAGTGATCACGCCGTGTATCGGAATTACGATTGTATTAAAGCGACTGTCCATGGTGGGTGATGCACTGTCACATTCGTCACTGGCAGGTGTAGCACTTGGACTTTTACTTGGAATCAATCCGGTACTTGGTGCGGGGGCGCTTTGCATTGTTGCGGCATTTGGAATTGAAGCTATTCGAAAAAAAATACCGCGTTATTCGGAGATGGCAATTGCGATCATTATGTCGGCGGGAATCGGGCTGGCAGGTGTGCTTTCCGGTTTTGTGGAAGACAGTGCGAACTTTAATAGCTTTTTATTTGGAAGTATTGTGTCGATCAGCAGGGGAGAAATGCTCGCAGTATGTATCATCAGTGTGGCAGTCCTGCTTGTGCTTGGCATCTTTTCCAGAGAACTTTTCTATATTGGATTTGACGAAAATGCGGCAAGAATCTCCGGCGTTCCGGTCAGACAAGTGAACTTTATTTTCACGATTCTGACAGCGCTAACGGTATCGGCAGCATCCAGAACGGTCGGAACACTGATCGTGTCCTCCATGCTGGTAGTTCCGGTTGCCTGTGGGATGCAGATGGCAAAGAGTTACCGCATGACGCTGGTGTGTGGAGTGATCGTTGCAGTGGTCACGACAATTACAGGATTATTTTTATCTTACTATGTGGGAGTGAAACCGGGAGGAACAATCGTACTGCTAGAAGTACTGTGGTTTCTCGTTGTAGTGATTGCGAAAAGAGTATTTATACGATAGATAGAAAATTAACAAAGAAGTTCTACCATATCATGTGTGAGAACTTCTTCTTTTTTATGTGGGATTATGCCGAAAAATATTTGAAACGCAGGATGTCTTATGGTAACATAAATGCATTGGCAAAATATTTAAGGGAAAAGGGAAAAGGGAAAATGGAAGTATTTGTAAAAGTTATGAACATGGTCAACGACATCATATGGGCACCGGTTATGTGTGTGTTCCTGATGGTTGCTGCACTTTGGTTCACAGTAAGACTTCGCGGCATGCAGGTGAGACGATTAAAAGATATGGTTCACTGCCTGCTCGAAGAAGGCCACAATGACAAAGATACAGGTCTGTCACCATTTCAGGCATTTGCGACGACGGTCGGAGGACGTGTCGGAACCGGTAATATTGCCGGAACAGCGACAGCGATCTTCATGGGTGGTCCGGGAGCATTGTTCTGGATGTGGATCACAGCGATCTTAGGAGCATCTACCGGAATGGTAGAGTGTATGCTCGGACAGGCTTATAAGACAAGAAATCTGGGAGAGCTGACCGGAGGTCCGGCATTCTACATGTCCAGAGGAATGAAGAATAAATATTTCGGAAAGGTACTTGCTGTACTGTTTTGTATTGCGGTATTTATCGGACCGGGATTTTTACTTCCGGCGATGCAGACACAGACAGCAGCTACAGCAGTAAACGGAGCGTTTGGACTTCCGTTTATTGTAGTCGGACTTGCAATGACAGTGATCGTCGGTATCGTCATCATGGGCGGTATCAAACGAATCGGACAGGTTGCAGAATTTCTGGCACCGATCATGTGCGGTATTTATTTCCTGATCACGATTCTGATCATCGTAATGAACATCCAGAAAGTACCGAGTGTATTTGGATCTATTTTTACAAGTGCATTTGGTAAGGATGCTGTATTTGGCGGAATCGTAGGTTCCGCAGTTGCATGGGGAATTAAACGTGGATTCTTCTCCAATGATGCCGGTAATGGTATGAGCCCGTTAATATCAGCTACAACAGACACCTCACATCCGGTAAAGCAGGGACTTGTGCAGGGATTATCTGTATATATTGACACATTGCTTGTATGTACCTGTACCGGAATTTCTGTATTGATGGCAGGAACTTATAATGTCTCAGCAGACGGTGGTAAGAGCGCAGCACTTCTGATTGAACACGCGCCGGGAGTACAGTACGGAATCGCATTCATGCAGGAAGCGATGTCCGATACAATTGGAAAAGCAGGAGCAATGCTGCTTGCAGTGATGTTGTTTATCTTTATTTTTACAACCATGTTGTCTTATTCTTATCAGTTAGAATCAACATGCAAATATCTCTTTGGAGAGAACAGGATGATTGTAACTGTAGTCAGGATTTTATTTTTAATTTTCTGCCTGTTTGGAATCTTGATTGACGGAGATACCATCTGGCCAATGGGTGATATCGGAGTCGGCTGTATGTTATGGGTAAATACATTCAGTGTTCTGCTTCTGACACCGAAAGTACTGAAGATTGTAAAGGATTATGAGACACAGATTAAGCTTGGATTAGATCCTTTATTTGATCCTGCGACAGTTGGCATTGAAGACGAAGCTGGTGTATGGGATATATATGTTCAGAAGAAAAAGGAACGCGGAGACTATGAGAACGAATCACTTGGATACGCAAAGAAATCATAGTATCTGTTTTTGAAGAAAATGGAGCCTATCCGGAAACTTATATCGGATAAGGCTCTAATTTTGGTTTTAACGGGGGCATGCTTGTGGATCAGACGGATGATCCGAGAATAAAAGATGCTGTGAAGATTGCGTATCTGAAAAAAATGTGGGATAATAAAAGCAGGCTATTTACAGGAACGACAACAGATGTAACAAAGAAAATGAGAGAGGTGGCAGTGTGAAGAAGTATAAGATAGGCTTGTATGAAAAAGCAATGAGAAGTACACTTTCCTGGAAGGAAATGCTTGAATGTACAAAAGACTGTGGATATGATTACATGGAGATCAGCATTGATGCTTCAGAGAAGCGTATCAGCCGTGTGTATATGAGTGAACAGGAGCGTAAAGAAATCGTAGATGCGATGTTTGAGACGGGAGTCCCAATCCAGTCTATGAGTGTCAGTGCATTGACAAAATACGCAGTAGGAGATCCGGATCCGGAGATCCGTAACCGTGGCATGGAGATTGCAGTTAAATCAATTGAATTTGCAGCAGCAATTGGCATACGTACAGTGATGATTCCGGGATATGATATTTATTTTGGAGAATCTACAGTAGAGACGAAACGGTATTTCCTTGAAAATATCCGTATTATGGCAGAAGTGGCAGAGAGAGAAGGCGTGCTTCTTGGATTTGAGACAATGGAAAATGAATTTATGAATACAGTCGGAAAGGCTGTTCATTATGTAGACCGTGTCAATTCTCCGTATCTGAAAATCTATCCGGATGCTGGTAATATTACGAATGCAGCGGTTTTATATAAGCATGATGTGTGTGAAGATCTGTTGCTTGGTGAAGGAAGACTGATCGCACTGCATTTGAAAGAAACAAAACCGGGAATTTTCCGCGAAGTTCCATTCCTGACCGGACACGTGAAATTTGAGAGAGTCATTAAAACGGCATGGAAACTGGGCGTGCGCCGTTATGTAACGGAACTCTGGGATGTAGGGCAGGACAGTTGGAAAGAAGATATTTGCTTTGCAAATCAGAGTATGAGAAAATTACTGGATGCACAGGAATAACATGAATACATGACAAATCAGAAAACCTGATTTTTGAAGCTATAACAGAAAGAGACTACCTGTTGAGGTGACATACCCTGCATCAGGTAATCTCTTTTTATACGGAACAATTAGCAACTGCAAATTAGCAGATTTAATAAATCTTACTTCCATTCTTCACCGGTGAGACGGATGTCAATATAATGCATCCTTTGTCGGTATCACTTCCGAGAATACGGATTTCACTTTTTACATCACCGATCCGGATCGGTTCAAAATTACATATACAGACAACCTGTTTTCCAATCAGTTCTTCCGGTTCATAATTTGTAAGCTGTGCCGAACTGTTTTTAATACCGAGTTCATCACCGAGGTCTACAGTGATTTTATAAGCTGGCTTTCGCGCTCTTTTGTTCAGGGACACGGCAGTAACTGTGCCGACACGCATGTCAATTTCATCAAAATGTTCTAAAGAAATCATAGCGATACCTCCTCAGATAATATATAGAATAGTATATGCTATAGTATATACTTAAAGTGTTTGTGAAACAAGTATCAATAAGAAAAGAAGTTTATTGAAAAAATGTGTGAAAGAACAGTTATGTAACATAGAGAATGGTTATAAAAGGGTGGAAGTACGAAAGAAAATCATTTATAATAGGAAAAGTGCCGAAAATGAATCAGGCATATTGAATCATTATAGAAAGAGGGCATTTTTATGTATACAATAAAGAAATTTATTCAATATTATGCGCCGTATAAAGGTGTATTTTTCCTTGATCTTGTATGCGCGGCGGTTATAAGTCTTGTGGATCTGGCATTTCCGCAGATCCTTCGTACAATGACGAAGACATTATTTACCGAAACACCGGAGAAAATACTGCATGCGCTATTACCGGTCGGAATTGTTTTGCTGATTGTATATCTTGTGCAGATGGGCTGTAAATATTATGTCAGCTATCAGGGACATATGATGGGAGCGAGAATGGAACGCGACATGCGCCAGCAATTATTTGAACATTATGAAAAATTATCGTTTTCTTATTATGATCAGAACAATTCCGGACAGATGATGAGCAAATTAGTTTCAGATTTGTTTGATATATCTGAGTTTGCACATCATGGACCGGAAAATTTATTTATCTCACTGATTAAGATCATCGGTTCGTTTGTATTTTTATTCCTGATCAACTGGAGACTGGCGATTCCATTGCTGGTGCTGGTTGTATTTATGCTGTTTTTCTCTTATGGACAAAATCGTAAAATGCAGGAAACTTTTATGGATAACCGGAGAAAGATCGGAGATGTGAATGCGAGTCTGCAGGATACACTTGCGGGAATCCGGGTTGTGCAGTCTTTTGCAAATGAGACAGTTGAATGTGAAAAATTCAAGAAAAGCAATGAAGGATTTTTAAAATCCAAAGATGCCAATTATCACTGTATGGGAAGTTTTATGAGTGGAAATCTCTTTTTCCAGGGATTGATGTATCTGGTGACACTTGTATTTGGTGGATGGCTGATCGCACATGGACAGATGGAAGCTGCTGATCTTGCCATGTATGCATTATATATCGGAATCTTCATCAGTCCGATCCAGATTCTTGTAGAACTGACAGAAATGATGCAGAAAGGCTTATCCGGTTTTCATCGTTTCCTGGATGTTATTGATACAGAGCCGGAAATTGTAGATGCGCCGGGAGCAGAAGAACTTACAGATGTAACAGGGCATGTCTGCTATGAGGATGTTTCTTTCCATTACAGCGATGATGATACATCGGTACTTTCCCATGTGTCATTTGAAATTCCGGCAGGAAAATCAATTGCACTTGTCGGACCTTCCGGAAGTGGAAAGACAACCATCTGTTCTTTACTTCCGAGATTTTATGATGTGACAGGTGGAAAAATAACGATTGACGGAAAAGATATCAGAAATCTTACACTCGAGAGTCTTCGTGAGACGATCGGGTTGGTGCAGCAGGATGTCTATCTATTCTGTGGAACAATCCGGGAAAATATTGCATATGGAAAACCAGGAGCTTCGCAGAAAGAGATTGAAAGTGCAGCAAAAAAGGCGAATATTCATGATTTTATTATGGGATTACCGGATGATTATGATACATTTGTAGGAGAACGTGGAACAAGACTGTCCGGTGGACAAAAGCAGAGAATATCGATCGCCCGCGTATTTTTGAAGAATCCATCAATCCTGATCCTGGATGAAGCAACCAGTGCATTGGACAATGAAAGTGAACGTCATATCCAGAAGAGCCTGGAAGAGCTGGCGAAAAACCGCACAACCATTACGATCGCACATCGGTTATCTACGATACGGAATGCGGACGAGATACTTGTTGTAGCAGAGAGTGGAATTGAAGAACGCGGTACGCATGAAGAACTTTTGAAAAAAGATGGCATTTATGCACATTATAATGAAATGGTGTAAGAGTTTAATAAACAGATGATATCAGAGAGTGAGGCAGACAGATGAATGAATTATTCGAAGTAATTGAAAAAAAGATAAAAGAAGCAGGATACCCGAGAAAGATTTCCGGAGCAGATGTATATGATGATATCTGTGACCAGATTGAAGGAAAAGAAAACGGAGAGTATATTTTATTATCCAAAATTGAGGATGATGTAATTTTTGAATATCATATTACAATTCAGGATGAAGATTTTAATCTCGGAATCTTAACAATGAAAACACCGGAAGGTACGTTCGAGGCAGATTTTGACGCATAAAAAGTGCCGGAGCGAAAAATAAGTTGATGAACAAGAGGTGGCTCTTTGGGAAAGACAAGAAAGAAATATACAATCAAAAGAAAAAAATCAAAAGCAGTTTTTAAAGCTGCAGATTTTCTGGAAGAAGGAAGGATTGCTTTTCTGGATTCCGAATATGTGACGTCACAGAAGAAAGGCGGTCCACCGGCAAAACTGGTATCGCTTGGTATGGTGATCTGTCGGGAGAATTTTGAGGAAGTAGAGAGGTTTCATTCTTATATTTATAATGATGAACCGCTGCATGATAAATTCCGCGAGCTTACCGGGATCACGGAAGAGGAGCTCCTGCAGGCACCACCTTATGAACAGGTTATGAAAGAAGTGGCAAGAAAACTGCGCGCACGTAATGTCAGAATAATCTGCGTATGGGGACCGGATCAGCAGGTGATCAGCCAGGATTTAAAATATTACCGGACAGGCATTTCCAAACACATCCGCAAGACAGTGAGTCAGATGCTTGAACAGATGCGCGATATCGAGGGAATCTATTCCAGAAAGCTGAATATGCACAGCATAGGCATTGCGAATCTGAAGCTGTTATGCGGACTTGGCTCTTCTGTCAGTCATGATGCACTGGAAGACGCAGTGGATTTGAAAAATGTGATTGCATATCTGGATGTACACGGCTGTCCGGAGCGTGCGGCACAGATGCTCAGACAATATATGAAGGAAAAAGAACTGTATTACAGATACCGGAGATTCCACGAGAAGTGGGATGGAATATCGGAAGCTGTAGTCAGAAAAAGCAGAGAGCTTATAAATGAACTGGAGAAAAGCGGGATGATGGAAGCGAGAGCGCTCCTAGATGACTTGAGAGTGATCTGTACCGGAGAAGACAGTTCATTTGAAGAACCGGAAGAATATATGGAGCGGATGAAGGAAAAATGACTGATCACATCATTCTAAGTGTGACCAGTCCTGTTTTGGTGGGAGAACCACGACTGTTATGATTTTGTGCGTGGAGAGGCTGGTTACTGTACTTTTACTTCTCCGGCAAGTACTTTTTTGTAATCTTCATAATTCTTTTTCAGAAGCTCCGGTGTGTTTAATTCATACGGACATTTCTTCCTGCACTGTCCGCAGTTCAGGCAGTTTTCAATTTTGCGCATCTCTTCCTGCATTTCCGGTGTCAGCCAGGCTTCGGATGGCGCACGGCGGAGCATCAAAGACATTCTGGCGCAATTGTTGATCTGGATACCGGCAGGACATGGCATACAATATCCACAGCCGCGGCAGAATTCTCCGGTCAATACTTTCTGCTCTTTTTCAATGTAAGCGGCCAGATCCGGTGTCATGGATGGCGTCTGCTCCATGTAGCTGAGCCATTCTTCCAGTTCGTCCTCTTTCTGGATTCCCCAGATTGGAAGCGCATTATCGTATTGCGTCATATAAGCCATGGCTACTTCGGAGCGGTTGATCAGACCGCCGGCAAGTCCCTTCATAGCGATAAATCCCATATTTTTTTCTTTACAGGCGTTCACCAGTGCGATTTCCCTTTTAGAAGAAAGATAACTGAACGGATACTGCAAAGTCTCGTACAGACCGCTTTCGACGATTTCTTCTGCTACACCCAGCTTATGTGCAGTAATTCCGATATGGCGGATCGTACCTTCTTCTTTTGCTTTTTGTAGGCATTCATACATTCCAGTGCCATCTCCTGGACGGTAACACTGTGGTACACAATGGAGCTGATAAATGTCAATATAGTCTGTACGGAGATTTTTTAAGGAAGTTTCCAGCTCTTTCCAGAAATCGTCCGGTGTCTTGGCGGCTGTTTTAGTGGCAATGTATACCTTGGCTCGCATACCATCAAAGGCTTCCCCAACCTTGATCTCACTGTCGCTGTAGGCTCTTGCCGTGTCGAAGAAACGCATGCCACCCTCATAGGCTCTGCGCAGCAATTTCACAGCATAGTCCTGACAGACGCGCTGGATTGGTAAAGCGCCGAACGCATTCTGTGGAACAGTAATACCTGTTTTTCCTAATGTAACTTGTTTCATAGATTTTCCTCCTCATTATGGATTATTAAAGTGGAATTTATATTAAGTAATTATAACATAACACTTTTCTTTGATAGTTACATCTGAAAAAATTTCAAAAAATTACACTCACTCTTGATAATGGAAGTCGATTTTTGTCCTGTCTTGTGTATCTCGAAAGTGGCTGCTTTACAGGCTTTCCGTTGCATCGGTTATTTTGTCTGGTAAAGTTGATTTGCGTATCAATATTTATCGAGGTCAGGTTGATACCAATAACGCCATAATTAACGCCAATGACACTAAAAATGGCGCTAATGGCGTTAATTGTGGCACTGATTTGGATGGAAAGAAAATTGTTGTAATCAGTGATATTCGTTTTAAAGGAAAGAGGAATATCAATTGGGAAGAAGTTGAGCAGTATTTAAAAGAATACATAGGAGATTGCTATGAAGTAGTCGAAACCTCGGAGCAAGTCTATATTGGTTCAGATTTTCCAGGAGAATTAAAAGGATCTGGAGATACCAAAAGATTATATGGAGCGAATGCGAAAGCAAAGGCTAATGCTACCCAGGGAATTCCTATGCTTCTTCAATGTGCTACGAATAAACGATGGCAGGAAAACTTTAAAGGAAAGCATAACGTTGATGCAAAGTTTGACTGGTATAGATTTACGATAAGGTTTGCACTTCCAGTATATAACAATGATACTGGAGATCTTGAACGGTTTAATATATTCAGGATAGAAATGTTGATACGACATGTTGCAGACGGAAATTTATATTTGTATGACATGGTGAACATAAAAAAAGAAACGAGCACCCCGCTTGAGCAATAGCTGTACGGTAACAAACCCATTTCTTGATTATATGATACATTGAACAGTATTAAATGTCAACGAAAAAAGCATAAGAAATTTCAATGAAAAGCCGGCCCAGCTATTCATCGGAAAGACCATAGAAAAGACAGGTTCAGATACACTGATTACCCTCAGTGCGTCCGGACCTGTTTTATGTTGCTATCGTTTCTTTCGGTTACCTTTGCCACGCTTGCTTCCTGAAGATTTCAGCATATCGGATTTACAAAGGATGCCCATCAAAGTGACAAATTCATCTTTGGTGAGTTTGCTATATTTGATTCCTAATTGTTTCAGGAACATGGCAACTTGGGCTTCTTCAGCAGATCCTTCAAAATGATTGGCTTGATCCAAAGCATTTTTTACAACATCGGCTCCGGTAGTATCAGCAGTTGTACGGTGCTGGGTCTTGCAGAGCGTTATTTTTACCATTTTGCATGGCTTGTAGTGTTCACAAAATCTTCACAAAATAATTAGCACTCACCTCTTGACAGTGCTAATAGTAAATGTTATAGTACAACTAGAACAAAGGAAGAGGGATAAAAAGAAAGAACTTCTTAGAAATCCGGAATCCTGGATGTTCCAGATAACAACACATCAGATATTCCAGACGAATATTTCATATGTGCTTAATAATATTTATAAAGTATTGGAAGGAGATATGACTTATGATGATGCCTAGTATTTTTGGAGAAAACTTATTTGATGATTTTATGAATGATTTTACATTCCCGAAATTCCCGGATGTAGAGAAAGAACTTTATGGTAAACATGCAAAGAACTTAATGAAGACAGATGTAAAAGATACCAAAGAGGGTTATGAAGTAGATATTGATCTTCCTGGATTTAAGAAAGATGAGATCCAGATGGAACTGAAAGAAGGAGTTTTAACAGTCAGTGCAGCTAAAGGACTGGATAAGGATGAAGAGAAGAAGGATGGAACTTACATCAGAAAAGAACGTTATGCAGGAAGCATGAGTAGAAGCTTTTATGTAGGTAAACATGTAACGGAAGAAGATATCCATCCGAAATATGAGAATGGTATTCTTTCCTTCAGCGTTCCAAAAGAGGAAGCAAAACCGGTAGAAGAGAAGAAACATTATATCAGCATTGAGGGATAACAACAGAGCTGCAATGTAAAATTCGTATTACCTCGCGGGCATGATCCCGCGGGGTAATCTTCATATAGATGGTTTTCATAAAATGTTAAAACAAGATTACAATACACTCTGTGTGGGGTGTAAATAACAGCAATAAAGAAAAACGGGAGGGATTTTATGGCGGCGAAAAGAGATTATTACGATGTTCTTGGAGTTGCACGTAACGCAGATACCGGAACAATAAAAAAAGCTTACCGTAAACTGGCGAAAAAGTACCACCCGGATACGAATGCAGGAAATGAGCAGGCAGCGGAGAAATTTAAGGAAGCTACCGAAGCATATAATATATTAAGTGATAAAGAAAAAAGAAAAATGTATGACCAGTATGGACATGCAGCATTTGACGGATCTATGGGAGCTGACGGTGCTTATGGAAATGGTAGTGCGTCTGGTGGCGGCACTTACCGTTATGCAGGACCGGATGGTACATTTCATGAATATCATTTCGAAGGAAATGGAGATATGGATGATTTCCTAAAGCAGATGTTCGGTGGTGCGTTTCATGGTTTCGGCGGCGCACACAGTTCATTTGGAGGTTTCGGCAGACAAACAGGAAACCAGGGCGGAAATTCCTACAGAAATTATGGAAGGAGTTTTCAACAGGATGGTGCAGATGTGGAGGCGGATATTACAGTTTCCTTTGAGGATGCGGCTTTCGGATGTGAAAAACTGATCCATGTGACAGATGGAAGCGGAGAACGGAAGTCTCTGAAAGTGAAGATACCTGCCGGAATTGATACCGGACAGAGCATCCGGCTCCGTGGCAAAGGCAGTCCGGGATATGGCGGTGGAAAAGACGGTGATCTGTTCTTGAAAGTGACTGTCAGCATGAAACCGGGATATGAACGTAAAGGAAAAGACGTATACAGTACTGTTCAGATTCCATTTACAACAGCTGTGCTGGGAGGAGAAACAATCGTGCAGACGCTGACCGGTAAGGTTATGTGTAAAATCGCACCGGGTACACAGTCTGGAACGAAGATCAGACTTCGTGGAAAAGGAATCGTATCTATGAAAGATAAAAATATACGGGGAGATCAATATATAACTGTTCGAATCCAGGTACCGAAAAATCTGAGCGAAGATGCAAAGAGAAAATTAAAGGCTTTTGAAGAAGCCTGTGAAAAAAAAGGAAGAGGCGCTGCGTAAGTGCCTTTTTCTTTTTTTGTTGCCTGTATTGTTGACGGTCTGTCGTTCGCGCTTTATAATAAAAGGGTTAAGAAAAATACACTTTCCGTATGGAAATGTGTGAATGATATAGCGTAAGGAGAACAAGAATGAGCAAAATTATTTTAACAGGTGACCGTCCGACCGGTCGGCTTCACGTAGGACATTATGTAGGATCCCTGAAAGAGCGTGTAAAACTGCAGAATTCCGGTAAGTTTGACGAGATTTATATTATGATCGCGGATGCACAGGCACTGACAGATAATGCAGAGCATCCGGAGAAGGTACGTCAGAATATTATAAATGTAGCGCTGGATTATCTTGCTTGCGGAATCGATCCGGAGAAAGCGAATATTTTCATTCAGTCTATGGTTCCGGAATTGACAGAATTTACATTTTATTATATGAATCTTGTCACTGTATCCCGTGTACAGAGAAACCCTACAGTAAAAGCTGAGATCCAGCAACGTAATTTTGAAGCAAGTATTCCGGTTGGATTTTTTTGCTATCCGATCAGCCAGGCGGCAGATATTACCGCTTTCCGTGCAACAGCCGTTCCGGTTGGAGAAGACCAGCTTCCGATGTTAGAACAGTGCAAGGAAATCGTACACAAGTTCAACAGTGTATATGACGAGACACTTACAGAGCCTGAGATCATTCTTCCGTCTAATAAAGCATGTCTGCGTTTGCCGGGTATTGATGGTAAAGCGAAGATGAGCAAGTCTCTTGGAAACTGCATTTATTTGTCTGATGAGCCGGAAGACATTAAGAAGAAAGTTATGTCCATGTTTACAGATCCGAATCATCTGCGTGTGGAAGATCCGGGACAGGTAGAAGGCAATCCGGTATTTATTTATCTGGATGCATTCTGTAAGGATGAGTATTTCGCAGAATTTTTACCGGATTATGCAAATCTGGATGAATTAAAGGCACATTATCAGCGAGGTGGTCTTGGTGATGTGAAAGTTAAGAAATTTTTGAATAATGTTATGCAGGCAGAACTGGAGCCGATCCGTGCAAGAAGAAAAGACTGGGAAAGCAGAAAGACAGATGTTTATGATATTCTGAAAGCCGGAACAGAAGTTGCCCGTGCAAAAGCAGCCCAGACACTGCATGATGTGAAAGATGCAATGCATATCAATTACTTTGACGATGCAGATTTGTTAAAATAATTGATATTTAAGGAATCTGCCAGAGATAGTTTCTGCCAGAGATTGTGATAATTATAATAATAGTAAAAAATAAAACGGCAGTTCGTGGATAGATATAATTGAGATGTTTTCAAAGATCTGATTCCATAAACTGCCGTTTTGCTGTAATAACTTTGTTATTACAGCAGAGATATCCTACCAGATTCCGAGTATATGCTGCATGCCAAGACTTGCAAGAGCAATTCCAACCCAGCAGCAGAAACCGAGCAGAAGTGGTTTTCCACCGGTTTTGATGAGCTTGATAATATTTGTATTCAGACCGACTGCGCTCATGGCTAGAACGATAAAGAATTTACTCAGTGTTTTCAGTGGAGTGAATACATCTGCGGAGATACCGCAGGAAGTCGCAATTGTTGTAATGACAGAAGCAAGTACAAAATAAAGAATGAACATTGGAAAGATTTTTTTCAGCTCTACTTTTTTGCCTTCAGCTTTCTGACTTCGTGTGCGGATGAATGCAAGTGCCAGAGTGATCGGAATGATCGCAAGTGTACGTGTCAGTTTAACGGTAACGGCTTTATCCAGTGTCGCAGAACCCAGGTGGTACAGAGAATCCCATGTAGATGCCGTTGCGGTTACAGAAGAGGTGTCGTTGACAGCCGTTCCGGCAAAGATTCCAAATGATTCGCCGCTTGTTGTGGAAAAGCCAAGAATTCCGCCCAGCGTTGGAAACAGTAAAGCTGCAATCATATTGAAAAAGAAAATTACAGAGATTGCCTGTGCGACTTCGTCATCATCTGCATCAATGACCGGTGCTGTAGCTGCAATTGCAGAACCACCACAGATGGAAGATCCGACGCCAACCAGAGTAGAGATGTTGCCCGGAATATGCATGATTTTATGCAACACATAGGCAAGAATCAGAGAAGTTGCGATTGTGGTTACAATGATCGGAAGTGATTGCTTCCCGGTTTCCAGAATAACAGTCAGGTTCAGCCCGAACCCAAGAAGGATGACAGCATACTGTAATACTTTCTTTGATACAAAAGTAACCCCGCTTTGGAAAGCGGATTTGTCTTTGATAAATAATGTCAGGATCATGCCGGCAAGAATACCGAATACCGGTCCGCCGATAATTGGAAAATGTTGTCCCAGTATCCAGCAGGGAATAGCGATGCAGAGGCATAATAAGATCCCTTTCACATTTTTCTTTAAAAACTCCATTTGATATACTCCTTTAGATTTTGTTATATTTCCGTCAGATATGATAGCACACAATGAAAAAAATGAAAAGAAAAACAGAACAGGGAGATTAGTTCGTAATATTTAAGCAAGCCAGTCACCGAGCCATACAATAATAGCAGTACAGATCAAAGTTTAGATCAATCGGAAAATTATTTCAAAACAGCTAGTGTATAAAAATCATTGCAGTGGTGAGAAAGCTTTGCTAGAATGTTGAAAGATGAAAAGGAGAACATGATGGCAAAGTATTACCTTGCCCCGATGGAGGGGATCACGACCTATATTTTCAGGAACGCGTATCATAAGTATTTTCGAAAAATGGATAAATATTATACACCTTTCTTCGTACCGCATAGTAAGCGCGGGCTGAATTTGAAAGAACAGGAAGAGATTCTGCCTGCGCATAATGCAGGACTTTTTGTTGTTCCACAGATTTTAAGCAACAATGGAAATGACTGTGTACAGACGATTGAAAAACTGAAACGATATGGATACGAAGAGATCAATCTGAATTTTGGCTGTCCGTCAAGGACGGTTGCATCAAAATACCGTGGCTCCGGATTCCTTGCAAAGACGGAAGAGCTGGATCGATTTCTGGATACCGTATTTTCGAATGAAAAAGATGTGAAAATCTCTGTGAAAACGAGGCTTGGAAGAGATGAACCAGAAGAATTTGAACAGATTCTTTCTATATATAATCAGTATCCGCTGGAAGAGTTGATCATTCATCCGCGAGTACAGAAGGATTACTATATGCATGAGGTAAGACTTTCCTGGTATGCATATGCTGAAGAACATAGCAGACACAGTCTTTGCTATAACGGAGAACTGAATACTGTAAAAAATATCCAGGAGATGCAGCAGAGATTTCCACAGACAGACTGCTGGATGATCGGACGAGGAATGATTGCTAATCCGGGACTTTTGATGGAACTGGAAGCAGAGAAATTAAAAAATGAAAAGAAAATACAAAGCTATGGTGGCTTTTCGATAGAAAAAGAGCGTATGGCAGCATTTCTGGAAGATATCTGCATTCATTATGAAGAAGCAAGTCCGAAAGAAATATATGTATTATTTAAAATGAAAGAAATCTGGACTTACTTGATGCGGTATTATCCAGATCATCTGGAAAAAATAAGAAAAATCAAGAAAACACAGACAATAGAGGAGTATAAGCGAGAAGTGCAAGAAATTTTCGCTTTACTTCGTTAAATAAATACCATATAATAAATAAAAAGTTTATTTGTAAATACAGACAGACTGTCTGAAATTGCAAAGAGAAGAAAGGGGCTTTTAATATGGAAGACCAGAAAAAACGCGTATATGATGCGCTTGATAAATTGAAAATTAAATATGAAGTTGTGGAACATGAACCGGTGCATACAATGGAAGATATGGATAGGCTAGGACTTCCCGAAAAAGGAACTTTATGTAAGAATCTTTTTCTGAGAGACTCTAAAGGAAAGAGACATTTCCTTGTTACCTGTGATGAGAAGAAGAAAGTAGATTTAAAATCTCTTGGAAGACAGCTCGGAGCAGGCAATTTAAGTTTTGCATCCGAAGAACGTCTGGAAAAATATCTGGGAGTAAAACAGGGAAGTGTGACACCGTTTGGACTGATGAATGATACCGATCACGCAGTAGAATTTTTCATTGATAAAGATCTCAGTAAATGCAAAAGCATGGGAATCCATCCGCTGGAGAATACAGCGACAGTATTTTTATCATTTAAGGATCTGGACAAATTCCTGTGGGATCTGGATGTGGATGTTGTAAAAGTACGATTATAAGAGAATTATAAAATATAAAGATATTTAATAGTTTTTTAATTGCATGTTCGTTGTGTTCGAAGTAGAATAGTACAGTGACAGAAGAAAGTGAGGAATACTATGGATCATTATCAATACAACGGACAACAGACACCCCCGGTGAATCGCAACAGTTACGGGAACCAGATCTGGTATATCTGGGGACCGATCGTAGTGAAAATAGTGATCGGTATGATTGTATCCGGTGTGGCATCGGCAGCGATCGGGGCAGCATATATGATCAGACATTATGGACTGTCGGCACAGATGACAGATTATGCACAGCAGATTGCAAACATATATCAGAAGGATTATGTACAGATTTTAAAAGCGGTGACAAAGGAAGCAGCAAGGCTTTCTTCCTATGTAGAAGGTGTGGCGGCATTTGTAACAATTCCGGTGTTGCTTATCATGTTCCACAAAGACAGGATCAGGGAGAAACTTACCGGATTTACACCGAATAAGAAAGCGCCGCTGTGGAAATACAGTGCAGTAGCGCTCTTAAGTGCAACATTATGCGTAGGAGTGAACAACTTGCTTATTATAGGCAACATTACAACTGTCAGCGAGGAGTATCAGACAGTAATGCAGGGATTCTATTCCGCACCGCTTCTGATACAGGGCATATCACTTGGCATATTAGTTCCAATCTGTGAGGAACTGGTATTTCGTGGACTCGTTTTTCAGAGGCTGCGTATGCGGAGCGGATTTTTATCTGCGGCATTGTATTCAGCAGTGATCTTCAGCTTGCTGCATGGCAATATGGTTCAGATGATATATGCACTTTTCCTTGGAGTGGTATATGCTTATATGTATGAAAAATACGGTTCTGTGAAAGCACCGATATTTGCACATATGGTTGCAAATCTGATTTCCGTATTTGCAACACATTACAACTGGTTTGAGTGGATGGCAAAAAATCCGATGCGGATCGGCATTATTACTGTTTTATGTGGAACGATCGGTTCCAGCATGTATGTATGGATGCAGCGGATCGATGAAAAGCCGGATCATCCGAATAAACCGGAACAGACTTTGCATCAGGAAAATCTGACTTCTCAAGAGTAGAGAAGTCAGATTTTTTGTATATATACGAGCAATTATCTGAATATCTGACAATTTAAGAAAAAAAGAGGTTTACAAGCTGGAAAAATTGTAGTATAGTAGGACAAAAATAAGAAAGGAAAGAAAAGGTATGTATGAGCAGAAGCAGAATCTGCATACCGGTTTGTATCGCACAGAGTTTGAACATGATAACTGTGGTATCGGTGCAATCGTTAATATCAAGGGCAGGAAATCCCATAACACGGTAGCAGATGCACTTAAGATTGTAGAAAATTTAGAACATAGAGCTGGCAAGGATGCCGAAGGTAAAACAGGTGATGGAGTTGGAATTCTATTACAGATTTCACATAAGTTTTTCTCCAAAGTCTGTGAACCTCTCGGCATCCTTTTACGTTCTGAGAGAGATTATGGTGTGGGAATGTTTTTCTTCCCGCAGGATGAACTGAAAAGAGAACAGGCAAAGAAGATTTTTGAAGTTATTGTCAGAAAGGAAGGAATGAATTTCCTGGGATGGAGACAGGTACCGGTAAAAGAGGAAGTACTTGGAAGCCGTGCAGCAGCTTGTATGCCATGCATTATGCAGGGATTTATTGAAAGACCGGAGCATATTGCGCAGGGAATTGATTTTGACAGACGTTTGTATGTTGTAAGAAGAGTCTTTGAGCAGAGCAGTGATGATACTTATGTAGCGTCTCTTTCAAGTAGGACAATTGCGTATAAGGGTATGTTCCTTGTCGGACAGCTTCGCTCTTTTTTTGCGGATCTGCAGGATAAAGACTATGAATCTGCAATTGCACTGGTACATTCCAGATTCAGTACAAACACAAATCCGAGCTGGGAGAGAGCACATCCGAACCGGTTCATCGTACATAATGGAGAGATCAATACAATTCGTGGTAATGCGGATAAGATGCGTGCCAGAGAAGAAAACATGGAATCTGAGTGCCTGAAAGGAGAATTGCATAAAGTTCTTCCGGCGATCAATACATCCGGATCCGATTCCGCGATGCTTGATAATGCCATCGAATTTATGGTAATGAGCGGAATGGAACTGCCACTGGCAGTGATGATCGCGATTCCGGAGCCATGGGCAAATACAAAAAATCTGTCACAGAAGAAAAAAGATTTCTATCAGTATTATGCAACAATGATGGAGCCATGGGACGGACCGGCATCTATTCTGTTCAGTGACGGCGACTGCATGGGAGCAGTACTGGACCGGAATGGATTACGTCCTTCCAGATATTATATTACGGAAGACGATACGTTGATCCTATCTTCTGAAGTAGGTGTACTTGATATTGATCCGTCTAAGATCATTGTTAAAGAGCGTCTGCATCCGGGCAAGATGCTTCTTGTGGATACAATAAAAGGTAAAGTGATTGATGACGATGAACTGAAAGAATCTTATGCAAGAAGACAGCCGTATGGAGAATGGCTGGACAGCAATTTGATCGAGTTAAAAGATTTAAAAATACCGAATCAGAAAATTGAGACATATTCAGAGGAGGAACTCGGAAGATTACAGAAAGCATTCGGTTACTCTTATGAAGATGTGAAGACTTCTATTTTAAATATGGCGAAAAATGGAACAGAAAGCACTGGAGCCATGGGAATGGATGCCCCACTTGCCGTTCTTTCACAGAAATCTCAGAATCTGTTCGGATATTTTAAACAGTTATTTGCACAGGTTACTAATCCACCGATTGATGCAATCCGTGAAGAAGTCGTAACATCTACAGCCGTATATATTGGTGAGGATGGCAACCTGTTGGAAGAAAAAGCAGAAAACTGTAAAATGTTAAAGGTAAATAATCCAATTCTTACCGATACAGACCTGCTGAAAATTAAAAATATGAAAACAGAAGGTTTCCAGGTTACAGAGATTCCGATCACTTATTATAAAAATTCCAGTCTGGAAAAGGCGATGGATTACTTATTTATCGAAGTAGACCGTGCAATCCGTGAAGGAACCAATATTCTGATTCTTTCCGACCGTGGTGTGGACGAATATCATGTGGCTATGCCGTCACTTCTTGCATTGTCAGGACTTCAGCAGCATCTGGTACGGACAAAGAAGAGAACTTCCGTGGCTATTATTCTGGAAACAGGAGAACCGAGAGAAGTCCATCATTTTGCAACACTGCTTGGCTATGGTGCATGTGCGATCAACCCGTATCTTGCACATGAGACAATACGCCAGCTTATTGATACTGATATGTTGCAGAAAGATTATTATGCTGCAGTTGACGATTATAACCATGCGGTTATCAGCGGAATTGTAAAGATTGCCTCCAAGATGGGAATTTCCACCATTCAGTCTTATCAGGGTGCAAAAATCTTTGAAGCGATCGGTTTGAAAGAGTGTTTTATTGATAAATATTTTACAGATACGGTCAGTCGTGTCGGAGGAATTGGAATTGAAGAGATATCGGAAGATTACAGTGCGAGACATTCTCGTGCATTTGATCCGCTTGGACTGGAAGTGGAGCTGACACTGGATAGTGTCGGGCATCATAAATCCAAAAGCGGTGGCGAAGAACATCTGTACAATCCGCAGACAATCCACATGCTGCAACAGTCAACCAGACGTGGTGATTATGAAATGTTCCGGAAATATACGGAGATGGTCAATGCAGAAGGAGAAAAGATCAATTTGCGTGGACAACTCGATTTCAATTACCCGGAAGAAGGCGTTCCGATTGAAGAAGTTGAGAGCGTAGATGATATCGTAACAAGATTTAAGACAGGAGCAATGTCTTACGGTTCTATTTCCAAAGAGGCGCATGAGACACTGGCAATAGCTATGAATCAGCTCCATGGAAAATCAAACAGTGGTGAAGGTGGCGAAGAAATTGAACGTCTGGATACAAACCGTTGTTCTGCAATCAAGCAGGTAGCGTCTGGAAGATTTGGCGTAACATCCCGTTATCTAGTCAGCGCAAATGAAATCCAGATTAAAATGGCACAGGGCGCAAAACCGGGCGAAGGTGGACATCTTCCGGGAGGAAAAGTATATCCGTGGATCGCAAAGACCAGACATTCAACGCCGGGGGTAAGCCTGATTTCACCACCGCCACATCATGATATTTATTCTATCGAAGATCTGGCACAGTTGATCTACGATTGTAAAAATGCAAATAAAGATGCAAGAATTTCAGTAAAACTTGTATCCGAAGCCGGTGTTGGAACAGTCGCAGCCGGTGTTGCAAAAGCCGGTGCAGGTCTGATCCTGATCTCCGGATATGACGGAGGAACAGGTGCGGCGCCAAGAAGTTCGATTCATAATGCTGGACTTCCGTGGGAACTGGGACTTGCAGAAACGCATCAGACATTGATCGCCAATGGGTTAAGAGAGCGTGTGCGGATCGAGACAGATGGAAAATTAATGAGTGGGCGTGATGTTGCAATCGCAGCTATTTTAGGGGCAGAAGAATTTGGATTTGCCACAGCACCGCTGGTCACAATGGGATGCGTTATGATGCGTGTCTGCAATCTGGATACCTGCCCGGTAGGAGTAGCAACCCAGAATCCAGAGCTTCGTAAACGTTTTACCGGGAAACCGGAATATGTTGTGAACTTTATGCGTTTTATGGCGCAGAATCTGAGGGAATACATGGCAAAATTGGGTGTCCGTTCGATTGACGAACTGGTAGGAAGAATAGAACTCCTCAAAGTAAAAGATGTACCGGTGTCTGAACGTGCAGAAACCTTGGATTTAAGTAAAATTCTTTATAATCCGTATGATAAAAAGACAGTGCCAATGACCTTTAATCCAAAGAAAGTTTTCAATTTTGAGCTGGAAAAAACACTGGACGAGAAGGTACTTATAAAAGAATTACTTCCGGCACTGGAGAAAAAACAAAAACGGGTTCTCGAAATTGACGTTGCGAATACCAATCGAACATTTGGTACTATTTTCGGATCGGAGATTACAAGACGTTATCCGGAAGGACTGGATGAAGACAGCTATGTGATCAAGTGCAAAGGCGCAGGCGGTCAGTCTTTTGGCGCATTTATTCCAAAAGGACTGACACTGGAACTTACAGGTGACAGCAATGATTATTTTGGCAAAGGATTATCCGGCGGTAAACTGATCGTATATCCGCCGACAGGAGTGAAATACAAACACGAAGATAATATCATTATTGGAAACGTTGCACTTTACGGAGCCACAAGTGGTAAAGCATACATCAATGGTATGGCAGGCGAGCGTTTTGCAGTCCGCAATTCCGGTGCGACAGCAGTTGTGGAAGGTGTAGGCGACCATGGCTGTGAATATATGACCGGAGGACGTGTAGCAGTTCTTGGGAAAACCGGTAAAAACTTCGCGGCAGGTATGAGTGGCGGAGTTGCTTATGTGCTGGACGAAGATAATGACCTCTATCTGAGTGTAAATAAACAGCTTGTAAATATTGAACATGTTACAGCAAAGATGGATGTAGAAGAACTGAAAACAATGATTGAAGAACATGTTGCTTATACGAATTCAGAAATTGGTAAAAAAATTCTGGAACATTTCACAGATTATCTTCCAAAATTCAAAAAGATCATTCCTGCTGACTATGAGAAGATGATGACAACGATCCTCCAGTTAGAAGAGCAGGGAATGAGCAGTGAACAGGCAAAAATCGAAGCTTTTTACATGATCAAAGAAGGAAGATAAGGAGGCGCACAAAATGGGAAAAGCAACAGGATTTATGGAATATGACAGACAGGATAAGAAAGCAGAGGCGCCAAAGGAGCGAATCCGGAATTTTAAGGAGTTTTATAAACCATTATCGGAAGAAGAACAGAAAATTCAGGGAGCAAGATGTATGTCCTGTGGTGTACCATTCTGTCAGTTCGGTCAGATGATCATGGGAATGGCGAGTGGATGCCCGTTACATAATCTGATTCCGGAGTGGAACGATCTTTTGTATCACGGGAACTGGGAAGAAGCGTACTATAGATTAAAGAAAACAAATAATTTCCCGGAATTTACATCAAGAGTATGTCCTGCGCTTTGCGAGGCAGCCTGCACATGTGGATTGAACGGAGACGCAGTAGCGACAAAATCTAATGAATATGGCATCATAGAACATGCGTATAAAATGGGATATGCGAATGCAAGACCGGTGAAAGTACGCACCGGAAAAAAAGTTGCAATTGTTGGTTCCGGACCGTCCGGACTGGCGGCAGCAGATCTTCTGAACCGTCGCGGACATCATGTCACTGTTTTTGAAAGGGAAGACAAAGTTGGAGGACTTCTCCGCTATGGAATTCCGAATATGAAATTGGAAAAACAGATTATCGATCGGAAGATAAAGATCATGGAAGAGGAAGGTGTGATTTTTCAGACAAGTTGCAATATCGGAAAAGATAAACGGGCTTCTTCTATATTGAAGGAGTTTGACCGTGTAATCTTATGCTGTGGTGCATCCAACCCAAGAGATATCAAAGTTCCGGGAAGAAAAGCCGATGGTATTTATTTTGCAGTGGATTTTCTTAAATCTACGACGAAAGCACTCTGGGCAAATCCTGAACATGAATTAAAAGAAGGCACTTATATTTCAGCCAAAGGAAGAAAAGTTATGGTTATCGGCGGTGGAGATACCGGAAATGACTGCGTTGGAACATCCATGCGCCATGGTGCGGCATCTGTTTTACAACTGGAAATGATGCCGAAAGCACCGGATCAGAGAACAGAGATGAATCCGTGGCCGGAGTGGCCGAGAGTCTGCAAGACCGATTATGGGCAGCAGGAGGCAGCAGCAGTATTCGGACAGGATCCGCGAGTATACCAGACAACCGTAAAAGAATTTGTCAAAGATAAAAACGGACGTGTCTGCAAGGCAATTCTGGTAAAGCTTGAATCAAAACAGGATGCAAAAACCGGAAGACGTATGATGGTGGAAATACCAGGCAGCGAATATGAGGTGGAGACCGATCTGGTGCTGATCGCAGCAGGGTTTCTGGGAAGTGAATCTTATATTACGAAAGCATTTGGCGTAGAAGTAAATGCGAGAACGAATGTAAGTACGAATCCGGGAGAATATAAGACCAGTGCAGAACATGTATTTACAGCAGGCGATATGCACCGCGGACAATCACTTGTCGTATGGGCGATCCGTGAAGGAAGAGAAGTGGCTGAGGCTGTTGATAAGAGCCTGATGGGATATACAAATCTGAATATCCAGTAGGAGTGTATTCGATCTTCTTTTCAGATAAGAGTTCTGGTAAATGTTACAAAATTATTAAAAGTTATTGCAAAATTGTTTTTTATAGAGTATAATCGTCCCTAGATAGTGATACTATGTCAAATTGGAATTAAAGAAATGTAAAGAAAAAGGATGATATAATGAAAAAATTTGGAGTGAAACTATTATCAGTTGTAGTGACCAGTTCGATGATCGTGACACCTGTAATGGCAGCACCTTCGGTAAAAGATTTAAAACAGAATAAAAAGGCAGCACAGAAACAGGTTGATTCATTGCAGACACAGTTGACAGGCATTATTGAGAAAATCAATAATCTGGAAGATGAGCTGGTTGTAACAGGTGAGAAGATCGAGACAACGTCAAAGGATCTGACGCAGGCTAAGAAAGATGAGAAGAAACAGTACGAGGATATGAAGCTTCGTATTAAGTATATGTATGAAGAGGGCGACAGTACATTTTTCGAGACACTGGTAAGCTCTACGAACTTCTCTGATATGGTAAACAAAGCCGAGTATGTTACGAATGTACATAATTATGACAGAAAGAAACTGGCTGAGTATGTTGCTACAAAGAAGAAAGTTGCAACTCTGAAGACGAACCTTGAGAAAGAACAGAAGAGTCTGGAGAAGAAGCAGACACAGTTCGAAACAAAACAGGATGATCTTGATAAAGTGCTGACTTCCAAGAAGTCAGAAGTTGCAGATTTGGATTCCGAGATTCAGAAAGCGGCTGAAGCGGCAGCGAAAGCAGCCGAAGCAAAACAGCGTCAGGAAGCAGCTGCAGCAGCAGCGGCTCAGAAGACAAGCGGTAGCAACAAGAACAATACAAGCAATAATAACAGTAACAGCGGTAATAAGAACAACGGTGGAAGCGGCAATAGCGGAAACAGCAACAGTGGCAACAAGAATAACGGTGGTAACAGCGGTGGACATTATTCTTCAGGAAGCGCAGTTGTAAGCCGTGCGTACGGAAAGCTTGGGTGCCCATATGTATGGGGCGCATGCGGACCGAACACATTTGACTGCTCCGGTTTCGTAAGTTATTGTCTGACAGGACGGTATGCACGTATCGGTACATCAGGTACATTTGCAGGATGGCCACGTGTAAGCAATCCAAAGCCGGGAGACGTATGTGTACGTTCCGGCCATGTAGGAATTTATATTGGTGGAGGACAGATGATCCATGCACCGCATACAGGAGACGTTGTTAAGGTATCCAGTGTACAGTCCGGAATGTGGTATGTACGCAGACCTTAAAGAGTCTGGATTGTAATATATATGAACATGTATAATAGAAAATGCTCATCACAACAGTTGTGGTGAGCATTTCTTTTGGCAGTAACTATTTGAAAAGTTTAATGCTTATGTTATAATATGGAAAGCTTGTGACAGAAGAAAGGAGCGCATCAATGAAGGCATATACGAATTTTGCAGAAGTTTATGATACATTCATGGATAATGTTCCATACGAAGAATGGGCAGAATATTTGCTGAAGGTATTAGAACAATATGGGATTAAAGACGGACTGGTACTGGAACTGGGATGTGGGACCGGAACAATGACTGAGATCCTGAATGACAGAGGATATGATATGATCGGTGTGGATAATTCCGAAGATATGTTGGAAATTGCGCTGGATAAAAGAGTAGAAAGTGGAAAAGATATCCTTTATCTGTTGCAGGATATGCGTGAGTTTGAATTATATGGAACGGTCCGCGCAGTTGTGAGTGTATGTGACAGTGTGAACTATATTACAGAAGAGAGCGAACTGGAAGAAGTTTTCCGGCTGGTAAATAATTATCTCGATCCAGGCGGAATTTTCGTGTTTGATTTTAATACAGAATACAAATATCAGAAGATCCTTGCGGATAATGTATTTGCAGAAGACCGGGATGAATGCAGTTTTATCTGGGATAATTATTATGATGAGGAAGACCGGATTAATGAATATGAACTGTCTTTATTTGTAAGAAGTGCAGAGGATCCGGAATTGTATCGCAAATATCAGGAAGTACATTACCAGAAAGCATATACACTGGAGAAGATAAAGACACTGCTTGAAAAAGCAGGGCTGTCATATCTGGGCGCTTATGATGCATATACGCAGGATGCACCGCTTTATACAAGCCAGAGGATCTGTGTTGTAGCACAGGAATGTCAGAAGATGGTAAGATGATTCCATGAATGTGGAATGTCAGAGGATAATAAGAAAATCAAACGAGAAGGTAAGTTTAGAAGATAAGATTAGAAAAGGATGTTAAGTATGAAAGATTATATTGTAAGAGCAACAGCAGCAAACGGACAGGTACGTGCTTTTGCTGCAATTACGAGAGAGATAGTAGAAGAAGCCAGACAGCACCATGGAACAAGTCCGGTTGCGACAGCAGCGCTTGGACGTCTGCTGACAGCAGGTACGATGATGGGAAGTATGATGAAGAATGAGACAGACATGCTGACATTACAGGTACGCGGAGACGGACCGATCGGTGGGATTACCGTAACAGCAGACAGCAAGGGAGATGTAAAGGGATATGTTGAGAATCCGGATGTGATGCTTCCACCAAAGAATGGTAAACTGGATGTTGGCGGAGCAGTAGGTATCGGACTTTTGCAGGTTATTAAAGACATGGGACTGAAAGAACCATACTCTGGACAGACGATTCTAGTGAGCAGTGAGATCGCAGAGGATCTGACTTATTATTTTGCAAATTCGGAACAGGTACCGTCTTCAGTAGGTCTGGGAGTATTGATGGAAAAGGACAATACAGTTAAGACTGCAGGCGGATTTATTATCCAGATGATGCCATTTGCAGAGGATGCAACAATAAGCCAGATTGAAGAGAACTTAAAACTTGTGACTTCCGTGACAGAACTTCTGGACAAAGGCTATACTCCGGAACAGCTGTTAGAAGAACTGCTTGGCAATGTCGGTCTGGAAATTACGGATACAATGCCGACACGATTTTATTGCAACTGTTCCAAGGAGCGTGTGGAGCAGGCTGTGGCAAGTGTAGGTAAAAAAGATATTCAGGAAATGATCAATGATGGCAAACCAATTGAAGTCAAATGTCATTTCTGTAATACCGCTTATCATTACAGTGTAGAGGAACTGAAAAATATTTTAAAGAGAAGTAAGTAAAGGCAGGCGAAAGAAAATGAAACATGGATTCGTGAAAGTTGCAGCAGCGACACCGGATATCCGGGTTGCAGATGTAGAGTATAATACAGAGCAGATCTGTCGGCTGATCGATGAGACAGCAGAAGAGGAAGCAAAAGTAGTTGTATTTCCGGAATTATGTATTACCGGATATACGTGTGGAGATTTATTTACACAGGATCTGTTGCTGGAAAATGCAAAGAAAGGATTGCAGAAGATTGCGACACATACCGGTAATAAGGATGGGATATTCTTTATCGGAATGCCGTTAGCTGTAGACGGTGAGTTGTATAATGTTGCGGCGGCAGTGAACCATGGACATATTCTTGGATTTACGACGAAGACATTTCTGCCGAATTACGGTGAATTTTATGAGATGCGCCAGTTCTGCGCGGGTCCGAAGGAAGCAAGAATGATTTCTTTTGATGGTAAGATGATTCCGTTTGGACCACAGATCCTTTTTGTAGCAGAAGAGATGCAGTCGCTTGTGATCGCTGCAGAGATCTGTGAGGATGTATGGAGTACGGTTCCGCCAAGTATCCAGGCAGCAAGAGAAGGTGCCGTCCTGATCGTGAATTGCTCAGCAAGTGATGAGACGATCGGAAAGGCAACATACAGAAAGAATCTGATCGAGGGGCAGTCTGCAAGACTTTTGTGCGGTTATATTTATGCCAATGCCGGAGAAGGTGAATCTACGACAGATGTTGTGTTTGGCGGACATAATATTATCGCTGAGAACGGAACAACTCTTGCAATGGGACAACGTTTTGTAAATAATGTTATTTATACAGAGATAGATATAAAACGTCTGCTCAGTGAGAGACGGAAGAATACGACATTCCAGCTTGTGGAAGACAGAAAGCTTATGCGTGTTCCGTTTGATATGAAGATACAGGAGACAAAGCTTACGAGAACATTTTATTCCAGACCGTTTGTGCCGGGAGAAGAGGGCGAGAGAGCCAGAAGATGTGAAGAAATCCTTACCATTCAGGCGATGGGACTTAAGAAACGCCTGGCACATACACATGCAAAGAGTGCAGTAGTAGGTATTTCCGGAGGATTGGATTCGACACTGGCACTTCTTGTGACAGCGAAGGCATTTGATGCACTTGGCATGGACAGAAGTGGAATTACAGCGGTTACAATGCCATGCTTTGGTACAACAGACAGGACTTATCAGAATGCATGTAAGATGTCGAAGAAGCTTGGAGCGACACTTAAGGAAGTACCGATCGCAGCTTCGGTAGAACAGCATTTTAAAGATATCGGACATGATCCGGAGGATCACAGTGTTACTTATGAGAATTCACAGGCACGTGAGCGTACACAGGTGTTGATGGATATTGCCAATGCGGCAGGAGGCATGGTAATAGGAACTGGAGATATGTCGGAGCTTGCTCTTGGATGGGCAACATATAATGGCGATCATATGTCCATGTATGGTGTCAACGCTTCCGTTCCAAAGACGTTAGTTCGTCATCTGGTTCATTATTATGCAGATACCTGTGAGGATCAGGAACTTAAAGAGATTCTGTATGATGTATTAGACACACCGGTAAGCCCGGAACTTCTGCCACCAAAAGACGGCGAGATTTCACAGAAAACAGAAGACCTGGTAGGTCCTTACGAACTGCATGATTTCTATCTTTATTATATGCTCCGGTTCGGATACGAACCGTCAAAAATCTACAGGATCGCCAAAGAAGCCTTTGCAGGAGAGTATGATAATGAGACGATTTATAAATGGCTTCGTACCTTCTGCTGGAGATTCTTTGCACAGCAGTTCAAGCGTTCTTGCCTGCCAGACGGACCGAAAGTTGGTACGGTTGCATTATCACCGAGAGGTGACTGGAGAATGCCAAGTGATGCGTGCGTAGCCGGATGGCTTAAAAATCTCGATGAGATGGAATAAACACATAGAGAAATATAATAAAAAAGGTTTCATTCACGGTTGTGAGCGAAACCTTTTTTGTACCTTATATAATGAGTCAGTCTATTCGATTGTAATAGGAAACTGAATTTCATTAAAGAGCGTGGAGATGAGATTATAACTGGATATTCTTGAAGAGATCTCCAAGGCTTGTTCCAATCTCTTCCGCCTTTGGAATCTCGACCTTTTCAACCGGCTCTTCTTCAACTTCTTCCAGCGCTTTCATGCTGAGACTGATCTTACCATCTTTGATACCGATTACTTTGACCTGAACTTCATCCCCGACATTCAGGACATCTTTTGGAGATTTGATACGTTTCTGACTGATCTGGGAAATGTGAACCAGTCCGGAAAGACCGTCCTCAAGCTGGATAAATGCACCGTAAGTCTGTAAACTGTCTACGGTACCTGTCATAACAGTGCCAACCTGCAGATTTGAAATCTTTTCTTCTTTTGCTTTGCGTTCTTTTTCTTTCAGAAGTTCGCGGGCAGAGAGGACTAATTTATTTTCAGCCTGATCAACGTCAATGACTTGGACTTCAATATCTTTCAGAAGATAAGATTCCAGATCGTCAATGTAAGATAAAGATAATCTGGAAGCCGGAATGAATCCGCGCAGTCCTTCTACCATAGCAATTGCACCACCGTTGACGATCCCCTCAATCTTAACAGGTAGTATAGTTTTCTTCTCGAGATATCTTTTTACGACATTCCAAGGATTGGCATCGTCAAAATGATCTTCCAGATCTGCCATTGTTAAGTTGTTGTCTTCTTTCATTAATTCTTCACTCATAGTTTTTTGTTCCTTCCTGACATGATTTTGATAAACGTTTTTTCTATATGGCGATAGAAACTGTATACAGTATAACATAAAAATGACCGTTGTTTCAAAAAATGTGCAAGGATTTTGCGTCTGTATGCAAGAAATAGTTGACGAAACGAAAAAAAAATGGCAATCTAACTAGTGAACTTATGAAAAATATATGATATAAAAAGAAGCAAGGAATGCGCTAAAAATATCATAAAATATAATATTAACGAAAGTTTGGAGAGAGATAGATGGGAAAAAAGACTGGAAAAGTGTATGTGGTCGGACATAAGAATCCGGATACCGATTCCATTTGTTCCGCAATTGCATATGCAGAGTTGAAAAAGAAACTGACAGGGGATGAGTATGTTGCAAAACGTGCAGGTCAGGTGAACGAAGAAACACAGTATATATTGTCTAAATTTAATGTGAAAGCGCCGGATCTTTTGAAAAATGTCAAGTTACAGGCGAAAGATCTTGATATTCATAAGATTGAAGGGGTTGCACCGAATGTTTCAATCAAAGATACATGGGCAAAGATGAAAGAAAATAATATCAAGACGGTTCCGGTATTGAAGGAAGACGAACTGGTAGGAGTGATCTCTACCGGAGATATTGCGACATCTTATATGGATGTTTATGACAGTAACATTTTGGCAAGAGCAAGGACGCAGTATAGGAATATTATCCGTACATTGGATGGTACATTACTTACGGGAAATGAACATGGACATTTTACCAAAGGAAAAGTAACGATCGGAGCATCGGATCCGAATTTGATGAAGGAGTTTATCGAACGGGATGATCTGGTAATCCTTGGAAACCGTGATGAAGCACAGGAGTGTGCGATCAATATTGATGCGAGCTGTATTGTTGTATGCCAGAATGCGAAAGTTTCTTCGGAGATGCTCCGCAGAGCAGAAGAACAGAGTATTGTGATTATCAGTACACCGCATGATACATTTACAACAGCCCGTCTGATCAATCAGAGTATACCGGTGAAGTTTTTTATGAGTAAAGGACCTCTGGTTGCATTTCATATGAATGATTATGTAGATGAGATTAAGGAAGTTATGACGAAGACAAAATTCCGTGATTTTCCGATCCTTGACAGACATGGCAGATTCCGTGGATTCATTTCCAGACGTCGTTTTATGGATGCAAGCAAGAAGAAAGTGATCCTTGTAGATCACAATGAGAAGTCACAGGCTGTAGATGGGCTGGAAGAAGCAGAGATTGTAGAGATCATTGATCATCACAGACTGGGCAATATTGAGACAACAGGACCGGTATTTTTCCGGAATCAGCCGGTAGGCTGTACGGCGACGATCGTTTATCAGATGTACAGAGAGGAAGAGATCTCCATTTCACCGAAGATTGCAGGTCTTCTCTGTTCAGCGATTATTTCCGATACATTGCTGTTCCGTTCACCGACCTGCACATCCATTGATGAGAAAGCGGCAGCGAAGCTTGCAAAGATCGCCGGAGTTGATATGGAAGAGCTTGCGAAAGAAATGTTTAATGCAGGTAGCAGCATGAAAGGCAAGACGCCGGAAGAGATCTGCTTCCAGGATTTCAAACAGTTTACGGTAAATGACGTCGTATTTGGTGTCGGACAGATCAATTCCATGAGCGGAGAAGAACTTAAGGAGATCAAAGAAGTGCTGGAACCGCATCTGGAACAGGTGCTGGAGAAGCAGAATCTCCATATGATCTACTATATGCTGACAGATATTTTGAATGAGTCAACAGAATTACTCTGTTGTGGAGCAAATGCAAAAGCACATATTACAGCAGCATTTGATCTGCCGGAGGATACACAGGATATTATCCTTCCGGGAGTTGTTTCCAGAAAGAAACAGCTGATCCCGGCACTGGTGGAGACATTACAACAATAAGATATATAGAAATGATCTGATATAGGAGGAGAAGATGGCAAAACAGATATGGAAACCGGGCAATATGGTTTATCCGCTTCCGGCAGTTATGGTTAGTACAGCAGATAAGAACGGAGAAGACAATATTATTACCGTTGCATGGACGGGAACAATCTGTACGAATCCGGCTATGCTCTATATATCCGTGCGTCCGGAGCGCTATTCTTATCATATGATTAAAGAAAGCGGAGAATTTGTTGTAAATCTGACGACGGAGGAACTGGCAAAGGCAACAGACTGGTGTGGTGTTCGTTCCGGCAGGGATGTAGATAAATGGAAAGAGATGGGGCTTACTCGTGGCAAAAGCGAGACATTACAATATTCACCGTGTATCAAAGAAAGCCCGGTGAATATTGAGTGCAAGGTGGATCAGATACTGGAACTCGGTTCACATCACATGTTCACGGCGAAAGTACAGGCTGTTCAGGTAGATGACAGATATATGCAGGAGAATGGAAAATTTGATCTTGCCTCCAGCAGACTGCTGACATATTCCCATGGAGAGTATTATTCGCTGGGAAAGAAGCTTGGAACATTTGGCTATAGTGTGAAGAAGAAAAAATAGAATAAAATAATATAATATAATAAAAACAGATCCTTCTATCAGAGGGATCTGTTTTTATGTATGCTTCTAAAATTAAGCAAGGTCTTCACCTGTGAGCATCTTGTATGCCTGCAGATATTTCTCAATCGTTTTGTCAACGATCTCCTGAGGGAGTGTCCAGTCGTTGTCCGGATTTGCTTTCAGCCAGTCACGGGCAAACTGTTTGTCGAAGGACGGCTGTCCATGTCCCGGCTCATAACCGTCTGCAGGCCAGAAGCGGGAGCTGTCCGGTGTGAGCATCTCGTCACCGATAACAAGGTTACCATTCTCGTCAAGACCAAATTCAAATTTGGTATCTGCAATGATGATTCCTTTACTTAATGCATATTCTGCACATTTTTTATATAACGCGATAGTGCTGTCACGAAGCAGTTCGGCATATTCACGACCTTTTCCTGGGAAATATTTTTCCAGGTGAGCAATACTCTGTTCAAAAGAAATATTCTCGTCGTGATCACCGATTTCAGCCTTGGTAGACGGAGTGTAGATTGGTTCCGGCAGTTTGTCGGATTCTTTTAATCCTTCCGGCAGCTTGATTCCGCAAACAGTTCCATTCTCCTGATAGCTTGCCCAGCCACTTCCTGTGATATATCCGCGGACGATACATTCAATCGGAAGCATGTGGAGCTTCTTGCACATCATGGATTTACCAGCATATTTCTCATTCTGGAAAAATTCCGGCATATCATTTACGTCAACTGAGATCATGTGGTTTGGAAGAATATCTTCTGTCATATCAAACCAGAATTTGGACATCTGTGTGAGAACAGATCCTTTCTTTGTAACCTCATTGTGTAAAATCACATCGAAACAACTGATGCGGTCTGTAGCAACCATGATCAGACTGTTTCCATTGTCATAAATCTCACGTACTTTACCTTCTTTGATTGGCTTTAATTCCTGCATTGTTTACACCTCGTTATTGAATTTTTTGAAAAATATCACAGTAACCGTATCACTCTTTGTAGTATAATGTCAAGTTATTTGATAATGAACTGTAAGAAAAACAATTCATGCACAAAAGTATCCGTATAAGGAAAAAAGAAAGCACCTCTTTTAAAGAGGTGCGATTTTCAGACGGTAAATTCTTTTTAACAGAATCGTTGACGTGATGAGTGAGACAATCTCAGCGATAGGAATTGCCCACCAGACAGCATGCAGTCCAAACAGGATTGCGAAAATATAAGCAATCGGTAGAATCGCAAAAAGCTGTCTTGCCAGAGAAACGATCAGGCTGTAGACCCCATTTCCCAAAGCCTGGAATACAGAACCGACAATGATGTTATATCCGGCGAACAGGAAACTTAAGCTGATGATCCGAAGTGCCGGTACGCCGATAGCAAGCATCTGGTCTGACGCATCAAACAGTGTGAACAGGAAGAAACGAGGACAGGTCTGGAATAATACAAGACCGATCATCATAATCGTCACTGCAATCGCGACACTGAATTTAGCTGTCTGTATAATACGGTGTTTATTTCTGGAACCATAATTATAAGCAACGATCGGAATCATACCATTGTTCAATCCAAATACCGGCATGAAGATAAAGCTCTGTAATTTAAAGTAGACACCAAATACAGCAGTTGCAGTTGAAGAGAACATTAGCAGGATTTTATTCATACCGAATGTCATGACGGAAGTGATTGCCTGCATGATGATCGATGGAACACCTACTTTGTAAATAGTGGCGATCGTGCGTCCGTGAGGGCGAAAACCTTTCATATTAATATCAATTTCATGATTTTTCGTATGATTAAAAAATGCTGCTAAAATAACACCGACAATCTGTCCGGTAATGGTGGCAAGTGCAGCTCCGGCAACTTCCAGTCGTGGAAATCCGAACAGACCGAAGATCATAATCGGATCAAGAATAATATTGATGATCGCTCCGGTTCCCTGTGTGATCATGTTGTAAATTGTTTTTCCGGTAGACTGCAGAAGACGTTCGAAGGTAATCTGCATGAAAATTCCGAAAGAACAGATTGTGATAATGCTTAAATATTCTGTACCGTAAGCAACGATCTCAGGATTTTTTGTCTGGACAGAAAAGAAAAAATGAGAACCGATGCCGCCGATAATTGCAAATATGATAAAACTTAAAACAGCAAGGAAAATACCATTTTTTGCAGCACGATTGGCACCTTTATAATCTTTTTCACCAAGATTACGGGACAGAAGTGCGTTGATACCAACGCCGGTTCCAGACGCGACAGCGATCATCAGCGTCTGGATCGGGAAAGCGAGTGATACGGCAGTCAGTGCGTCTTCACTTAGTTTGGCTACGAACATGCTGTCTACAATATTATACAATGCCTGGACGAGCATGGATAACATCATCGGCAGTGACATTGATATAAGCAATTTTGGAACCGGCATGGTTCCCATTTTATTTTCATGGACAGGTGTTGTTTTTTGTTTTGTTTGTACCATAAAAATCCTCCTTTAGAATAAAAACATGTAAATGCACACGTAAACTTAATTATAGCATTTGCAGATGGAATTAACAATACATAATATGATAACATACTTTTTCTTTGTCTCTGATATGAGCATAAAAGTGGAGCGTAAGTTTTATGATATGTGAATACGGGACAGAATTGCGGGAGTATGAAGTACAGTACATTCGTATGGCATCTTTTGATTCGGACATCATAGTAGAAAACAGCGCGATATAACATAACACGAAGTAATACATACAGGGTATTGCAGTGGGGACATAGGTTGTCAAGCATTAAATCTGCCGCATAGGATTTTGGGCAGATACATATATTTTTACAAAGTGCAAATCAAATGGTATGGGAGAACATGAAGAAAAGAGAGAAGAAAGAAATCAAAGTGATGTGTACTTTGTTGTATATGATGGGACTTTGTCTGGCACTTGGAATTTCTCTGCGTCCGGTGGCGAAAGAAGCACATCCGGAAGACAGACTCATACAAAACAGTGATAAATCTGTTCCGGCAGACGGGAAGATGCAGGCCGGCAAAAAATCAGTTTCGGTAGATGGAAAGTTACAATTGGAAGATGGACAGCAGATGAGTGATTATGTAAGAAAAGATAACGAAGCGAAGAAAGTGGCAATTACATTTGACGATGGACCAAGTGGAAAATACACAAAAAAACTGCTGGATGGTCTGAAAAAGAGGAAAGTTAAGGCAACATTTTTCCTGATTGGAGCAAATGTGAAGCGCTATCCGGAAATTGTAAAGCGGATGAAAAAAGAAGGACATCTGATCGGGAATCATACCTATCATCATGTCGAGCTGACATCACTGCCGGAAGATAAGGCGAGGCAGGAAGTAGAGCAGACAGATCAGACGATCAGTAAGATCACAGGTGAACATGTGGCTTATATGCGACCACCGTTTGGGGCATGGAAGAAAGAGATGGAGACGGAACTGGAAGTGATGCCGGTGCTATGGACAGTAGATCCACTCGACTGGACGACGAAAAATGTGGATGAAATTGTGCGGAAAGTAGTGACGCAGACAAAGGAAAATGATATTATCTTATTGCATGACTGCTATGATTCCTCTGTGAAAGCTGCGTTTCGGATTATTGATCAGCTCAGGGACAGAGGATTTGCTTTTGTAACGGTAGAAGAACTGATTATTGATTAATCAACGGAAAAGCTTTTAACTGTATAGAAAGCAGAAAGTACAAAAAGTTAATCCGTACAGGAAGTAGAAAGTATAAATAGGAAATGTTAATCTGTACAGGATGTATAGATAGAAACATAAGATAGAGAGGCGATAAAGAATGGACTTATTTGATTATGTCAGAGAGAAAAATATGGATAAGGAAGCACCGCTCGCATCCAGACTCAGACCAACGACGTTGGAAGAAGTTGTCGGGCAGGAGCATATTATAGGAAAAGACAAACTTCTATACCGGGCGATCAAGGCGGATAAATTAAGTTCCGTCATTTTTTATGGACCGCCGGGAACCGGTAAGACAACACTGGCAAAAGTCATTGCCAATACGACAAGTGCAGAATTTACGCAGATCAATGCAACCGTTGCCGGTAAGAAAGATATGGAAACAGTGGTGCAGAAGGCAAAAGAACTGCTGGGAATGTATCAGAAGAAAACGATCCTTTTCGTAGATGAGATCCACCGTTTTAATAAGGGGCAGCAGGATTATTTGCTCCCGTTTGTGGAAGACGGTACGATCATCCTGGTCGGTGCGACAACGGAGAATCCATACTTTGAAGTAAATGGTGCGCTGATCTCCCGCTCCAGTATTTTCGAACTGAAACCGCTGAAAAAAGAAGACATTAAGAAATTATTGCAGAGAGCAGTCTATGATGTGGAAAAAGGAATGGGCAGCTACCGCGCAGAGATTGATGAAGATGCGCTGGATTTCCTTGCTGATATAGCCGGAGGGGATGCAAGAAGTGCACTTAATGCGATAGAACTTGGTATTCTGACCACCGAACGAAGTGAAGAAGACGGGAAAATACACATTACACTGGATGTGGCATCCGAGTGTATCCAGAAACGAGTCGTGCAATATGATAAGACGGGAGATAATCATTATGATACAATCTCGGCGTTCATTAAGAGTATGAGAGGATCTGATCCAGATGCAGCAGTCTATTATCTGGCGAAGATGTTATATGCCGGAGAGGACATCAAATTTATCGCAAGACGAATTATGATCTGCGCGTCAGAAGATGTCGGAAATGCAGATCCGATGGCTCTGACTGTAGCCGTATCTGCCGCACAGGCAGTAGAACGGATCGGTATGCCGGAAGCACAGATTATTTTATCACAGGCGGTTTTGTATGTAGCTACTGCTCCAAAGAGCAATTCCGCATGCAATGCGGTATTTGCAGCAATGGATAATGTGAAACAGAAGAAGACAACAGTTCCTTCTTATTTACAGGATGCGCATTACAAGGGTTCTGTAAATTTAGGACATGGCGTTGGTTACAAATATGCACACGATTATCCGAAACATTATGTGAAACAGCAGTATCTGCCGGATGAGATTAAAGATGAGAAATTTTATGTGCCAAGTGATAATGGACATGAAAAAGACATACAGGCGTGGATGAAATATATTCGCGAATAAATTTGGGACGGGGATTTTCCAGAAAATCCCCGTCCCAAATTAAAATCCCCCTGTCCCTTTTTAATTATTTCCGTAAAGAACCGTCAATATTTACAGTGACAACCTGCCAGGGAATGAATTTCCCGCTTGCTTTTAAAGCTTCTTTTGCGGCATACTCCAGACCGCCGCAACAAGGCACTTCCATGCGGACAATGGTAACGCTCTTGATGTCGTTTCCGGCAATGATCGAGGTCAGTTTTTCAGTGTAATCGACAGCATCCAGCTTCGGACATCCGATGAGAGTAATGCGGTTGCGGATGAAACGGTTGTGGAAATCAGCGTAAGCGTATGCAGTGCAGTCGGCTGCGATCAGCAGGTTTGCACCGTCAAAATAAGGAGCATTGATCGGAGCAAGCTTGATCTGTACAGGCCACTGGCTGAGCTGGCTTACCGGAGCCGTTCCATTATCAGCAGAGGTAGCTGATTCTTCATTACGGTGCATGATGGAGCGGATGCGCTGTCCCGGACAGCCTGTGAAAGTAGATGGTTTCTCTTTGTGAGAAGATTTTTCGGCAGGAGTATCATGTTTATGAGCTTCTTTTGCATCCAGGTGTCTTTTAAGCGCGTCGCCGCCTTTTTTCTTCAAATGTTCTTTCACAGCATCATCGTCATATGCTGCAGCTTCTCTTTCTATAAAATGGATGGCATCGGTCGGACAGGCAGGAAGGCAATCGCCCAGTCCGTCACAATAATCGTCACGAATCAGCCGTGCTTTCCCATCGATCATCTGGATTGCACCTTCATGGCATGCGTTTGCACAGGCACCGCATCCGTTACATTTTTCTTCGTCTATTTGAATAATTTTTCTGATCATGTGAAATTCTCCTTTTCATATAATAAAAATTAAATGGTTTACTTGTTTTGTCTTGCTTAGTCTACTACAATAAAAATAAAAAAGATGTTGTATTTCCAACAAAAGGAGATTTTTTATGAAAATAAATGAAATTCCATTATTTGGAGGAATCCGGGAGGAAAATCTGACAGAAATGTTAAAATGTCTGGATGGAAGAGAAAAAAGTTACAGAAAAGGAGAGATGATCCTTACGGAAGAAGAATCATCTGCAGGTGCGGGATTAGTATTGGAAGGGATGGTGCAGGTTGCCGAAGAGGATGTGTTTGGCAACCGTAATATTCTGGAGCATGTAAAAACGGGACAGTTATACGGGGCTGCATTTTCCTGCGCGGGAATTAAGAAGAGTCCGGTCAGTGTAATGGCGGTGACAGATTGCAGAATACTTCTTATTAATATGAATAAAGTGATCGAGACATGTCCGATGTCGTGTACATTTCACCAGCGGCTCATCAGCAACCTTGTCCGGATCATGGCAATAAAAAATGTTGCATTGAATGAAAAAATCAGCCATATTTCCAGACGGAGTACAAAAGAAAAACTGTTATCGTATCTTTCGGATTGTGCAAAGAAGGCACAGAGTATGCATTTTACGATTCCTTTCGACAGACAGGAACTTGCCGATTATCTCTGCGTGGAGAGAAGTGCCATGTCTGCGGAACTTGGTAAATTAAAAAAAACAGGCATACTGGACTGCCGGAAGAATGAATTCTGGTTAAAAGAAATGTGACCGGAAGACACTATGATTTCAGAGGGAGTATTTTATACTGAAAACAGAACAAATTGGAGGATTGTCGCATGAAGGAACGAAAAGACAAGAAAATGCAGCATATTTTGGAATCACTGTTTTTAGATACAGCGCTTCCATTTCGTGTAAGGCTGTTTAATATACTGGCGATCGTGGGAGTACTGATCAGTGTGATGAATGGTATTTTTTCTTATATGAACAGTGGAAATCCGGTGTTGTTATTTACCAATGGGGTGACAGCGGTCTTATCTTTTTCACTTTTATATTATGCATATAAAAGCCAAAATTATCAGTTCTGTTATTTTATAACAATTATAGCGATCTTCATGATCCTGTTTCCAATTCTGTTTTTTAAAGGCGGCGGTTACAAAAGTGGCATGCCATGTTTTTATGTCTTTGGAATTTTATTTACTGTATTTATGCTGGAGCGTTTGCAGATGATCTGCTGTGTATTGATTGAACTGATAATCTATATTGCAACAATAGGAATTGCCTATGCATACCCGCAGACGGTTATCTGGTTTCTGTCGGAGAAAGAGATCGTTATTGATACCATCGTAGGCGTTGCAGTATCGAGTCTTGCTATCGGTACAGTTACTTACCTGCATTTCCGTCTGTATAACAGGCAGCAGATCTATCTGACAGAAGCGAGAGAAGAAGCTATGAAAGCAAATCAGGCGAAAAGTGTTTTCCTTGCAAATATGAGTCATGAAATACGGACACCGATCAATGTGATGCTTGGAATGAATGAAATGATACTCAGGGAATGTGATTCGGAGGATATCAGGCAATACGCACAGGGAATTGAAAAATCCGGAAATTATCTGTTATCATTGATCAATAACGTGCTGGATATTTCCAAAATTGAATCCGGAAAAGTAAAGATTACAAAAGAACCATTTTCTATTTCGGCACTTGTACAGGAAATCTGGCTGTTAGGATCCGGACAGGCGGAAAATAAAAATCTGGAGTTTCAGGTGAAAATAGATGAAACACTGCCGGAATATATAAACGGGGATGCTTTACATATGAAACAGATTATGCTGAATCTGATCAGTAATGCTGTGAAATACACGGAGAACGGTTCTATCGTATTCCAGGTGGAAAGATGTGGCGAAAAGATCCGTTTTTCTGTGAAAGATACCGGATATGGCATAGAGAAAGAAGCAATGAATACGTTATTTGATGCATTTACCAGAGTGGATGTGAAAAAATACAGAAATATTGAAGGAAGCGGTCTGGGGCTGGCAATTGTCAGAGAACTCTGCCGGGAGATGGATGGAAAGGTTGAAGTACAAAGTGAAGTCGGGACAGGGAGCAGATTTACGGTAATATTTCCTCTGGAAGAGGCAGGAAAACAAAAATCCGGAGAATGGCATCCAAGAAAAGAAATAGAAGAAAAGCATGTGGGCACTTTTGTTGCACCGGATGCAAAGGTTCTTATTGTGGATGACAGGGAAGAGAACCTGCGAGTGATCTGTTCACTGTTAAAACATACCAAGATCCGCACAGATACAGCAGTGAGTGGCTCGGAATGTATCGAGAAAGTCAGAAAAGGAAATTATCATATGATATTTCTTGATTATATGATGCCGGAAATGGATGGGCTGGAAACATTTCGGCGTATGAAGGAGATGGAAATCCGTGTTCCGGTGATCGCACTGACGGCAGATGTTACAAGTGGAATCCAGCAGATGTTTGAAAAAGAAGGATTTGCCGCTTATTTATCAAAACCGATTCGCTGGGAGAGAATGGAAGAGCTGCTTCTGGCTTATCTGCCGGATATACTGGTTACAAAAAGCAACCGAAAAGAATGGAAAATATCAGGAAAAGATTACAACCGGCTGAAAGCACAGCTGCAAGTCTGTGAGATCCAGATGGAAAAAGGACTGCATTTACTGGATGGAAATATATATCAATATGCAAAATTGATAGAATTTTTTACAGATTATTATGAACCGAATCGCAGGCAGATGGAGAAAATGGAAAAAGCACTGAAATATGCAGATACAGAAAAGAAAAGGACTGAGATCCTGATGGCACTGACCGGTGAAATGCATACACTGAAAAGCAATGCAAAAGCAATTGGCGCAGGAGAACTCTCAGAGCTGGCACAGGCGATGGAAGTGCATGGCAAAGAAATGGATGCGGATTATTTCAAATATGCAATGCCGCTTCTTTATCTGGAATGGGAGAGAACGGTAAAAGGCGCCAGACAGTTCCGGAAAGAAATAGTGCAGCTCATACCGCAGAGAGAAAACGAAGAAGCAGAGAGTACCATAGCAGATATAAACCTGAAAGAAACCTATGAAAAAGCATTACGGGAAGCATTGATGCGTTATCAGGGGAAGGAAGCTTCCACCTGGAATCAAAAGCTGCTGGACACAGAAAATGATCCGGAGAGAAGAAAGCTGTTGGAACAGATCGGACAGAAAATCCGCGAGCTGGATTTTGAAGAAGCAGAGAGTATTTTCAGAAAGTGGAAGGAGGAACACTGATGGAGAAAAAACATGTATTGATCGTGGATGACGATCTGATTTTATTAAAGACAGCAGAAGAGATTCTGTCAGAATTTTACAGTGTCAGTGTAGCCAAAGCCGGGAGCCAGGCGATTGCACTTCTGGAAAAAGGCGTGATCCCGGATCTGATCCTTCTGGATATTGCTATGCCTGGAATGGATGGATATGAGACACTAAATGAGATGAAGAAGATTCCGGCGGCAGGCAGTGTGCCGATTATTTTCCTGACCGGATTTTCCGATGCAGATTATGAAGTGCGCGGATTAAAATCCGGCGCGGTAGATTATATTGTGAAACCATTTGTGAAAGAAGTACTGCTTGCAAGAGTGGAACGCCATTTACAATATGAAGAAGGACGGGCCAGAGAAGAACGAACGGAAGAAATAAAGGAGAATGAAACGTATAAAAAGATGCAGGAAGTGTTAAGCCCAATCGAGTGGAAGATTGCGCAGGCAATTGCAAAAGGGATGGACAACCGGGAGATTGCGGCGGAATATCATTATTCTTATGGTTATGTGAAAAATGTAATTACCCGTATATTTTCAAAACTTGAGGTGGAGAAAAGAAGAGATCTGCGGAAAATGTTTGAAGGATAGGGGATGTTCGGTTGTGTTTTACATAGAAAAAGGCTATAATAGAGGAAATATATAACCACGCAGGAGGAATGCAAAATGAAAATTTTTGACACAGTAAACAAAGCAGAAGTAGAAGTAAATGGAACAGACGGACTGGTTCAGTTTATGAAAGACGGCCGTCAGGTAGATCTTTATCTGAAAGAGAAGAAATCTGATGAAGACGGATACATGAGTTGGGATGTAGAACACTGGTCAAGTGTAGATGGTAAAAGATTTATCCGCTGCTATTCATTAGAGGGACGTGTATTAAGTGAGTCTACAGGACATAATATCTATGATCTGGCAAATGATTTCAAACCGGAAGAGGCTGCAAAAGTAGAACTGAGCTAGACTGTTTTAAAGCGTTTGAAAAGAATCTAAAAAAATAATAAATACTGTTGACAAACAGAAAAAGGAGTGCTACATTAATAGTCGAAAGATGTTAGCACTCCTTTTTGATGAGTGCTAACAAAGAAAAATCCGAAAGGAGGAGAGCTGATGTTAGAAGAACATGGACTGAGTGATCGTAAGCTTAAGATTTTACATGCGATTATACAGACTTATCTAGAGAGTGGCGAGCCGGTCGGATCGAGAACCATTTCCAAATATACGGATTTGAATTTAAGTTCAGCAACGATCCGTAATGAGATGGCGGATCTGGAAGAACTTGGTTATATCATACAGCCACATACATCGGCAGGTCGTATTCCTTCGGATAAAGGCTACAGATTATATGTAGATATGCTGATGCAGGAGAAGGAGCAGGAACTGAATGATATGCAGGATCAGATGCTTCAGAAAGCAGATAAGATGGATCAGCTTCTGAAACAGGCAGCCAAAGTTTTAGCGAACAATACGAATTACGCAACGATGGTTTCCACTCCGATGAACAATTCCAATAAGATCAAGTTCCTCCAGTTGTCTATGGTGGATGAAGAACAGGTGATCGCGGTAATTGTTCTCGGCGGCAATGTGATTAAGAACAAGCTCATTCATCTGGAAGAACCGCTCAGCAATGAGAACCTGCTGAAGCTGAATATGCTTTTGAATACAACACTCAATGGTATGTCCATTGAGGAGATCAATTTAGGACTGATCGCAAGACTCAAAGAGCAGGCAGGTATTCACAGCGTGGTGATTGGCAACGTACTGGATGCAGTCGCAGATACGATACAGGTCGATGAAGATATGCAGATCTATACAAGTGGTGCGACGAACATTTTCAAATATCCGGAGCTCAGCGATAAGCAGAGCGCTCAGGATATCATCAGTGCATTTGAAGAAAAACAACAGCTTACAGAGCTTGTAACCCAGACACTTTCTCATGAAGAGAATACAGGAATCCAAGTTTATATCGGTGATGAAGCACCGGTACAGAACATGAAGGACTGCAGTGTCGTGACCGCAACCTATGAATTAGGCGAGGGCATGAAGGGAACAATAGGCATTATCGGACCGAAGCGGATGGATTATGAGCATGTTTTAAAATCTATGAAGCGTCTCCAGACAGAACTGGATCAGATGTTTCATAAGAATGAATAAGAAAGGTGGAAGTACCCTTGGAAGATAACAAAGAAAAGAGCCAGGAAGAGATGGTAAAGGAAGCTGTGGAGGAAGCAAAGAAGACAGCTGAAGCCACTAAAGAAGAGGCAGCCGAAGACGAAGCGAAGGAAGCAGAGACAGAGGACAGCAAAGAATCCGATACAGAAGAGAAGAAATCCGGCAAGAAGTTATTTGGCAAAAAGGATAAAAAAGATAAAAAAGACGAGAAGATTGAGGAACTGACTGACAGACTCACTCGTCAGATGGCAGAGTTTGATAACTTCC
>OLRL01000086.1_pt1 | contig 84136 bp, 74 predicted proteins | sample 1643201 | NCBI WGS metagenome assembly OLRL01 (sample SAMEA3136649, study PRJEB25190) | human gut metagenome | biome: human gut; feature: human-associated habitat; material: faeces | place: Austria | collected 2013
GAATCGTATGTGTTTCACTGTTTAGTTATCAAGGTTTCTGTCGTTTTCGACAGCTTGTTTACTTTACCACATCTTTTCGAGCTTGTCAAGAACTTTTTTCAAGTTTTTTCGAAGTTCTTTTTTCGATGTGTTGTTGCCAGCTGTTCGCTGACGACTTATTTACTTTATCATGTATTCAGTTATTTGTCAACTACTTTTTTTGTTTTCTGAAAAACTTTTGATTTTTCATGTTTTCAGAAGCAATTATTTCCGACAGCTTAATTAGATTACCACAGCAGGATACATCTGTCAACTACTTTTTTCATTTTTTTCCAAATAAGCTTTCATAACGCAGAAGCAACGCTGCTTTCAGGTGTTCCTGTGGTTCTTTCCATTTCCGCTTACTTTTTTCTGTCCCAACTCCGCTTTTTTTCCTGAGTTCTTGATTTCCACCTACTTTTTTCAGGGGAAAATAGGCGGAAATCAGCATCCGGACTATATCCGCCTACTTTGGGGCTGGATCTTATAGGATACTTTTTGACCTGCTAAGTTTTTCGCTTATTTTATCTGCTTTTTTATAGGATAAATTGCGGCTTCATCCCTTTTTCGCTGATTTTGTCTTCTATTTTGCAGGAGAAAATAGAACTTTCTTATTTTCCTGCCTATCTCCTCCTCCATTTTGTAGGAGAAAATAAAACTTTCTTCTTTTCCAGCCTATTTCCTCTTCTTTTTTTATGAGTTGTCATATAGCTTTGTTCATTTTTATCCTACTTCCCTCTACATTTTTATAGACCGTAATCCAACTTTTCCCTTTCCTGCTTATTTCCTTTTCTTTTTTTGTAGGATAAATTGCTGCCTAGTCCCTTTTTCACCTATTTCCGCTTCTTTTTTATAAGATACAGAAGTATTTCCTCCACTTCCCCCTGTCGCTCATGAAATATCGCTTATAAAACAATTCAGCTAAATTCCCAAACCGTCCTTCCCCGGAAGGAGCTGGCAGAAAAGCACAAAAGCCGGGATTTCTTCCCGACCTTTGTACATCTATCTTATTTTACTCTTACACTCTTAATCTCAATACCTCCTCAACAAATATATAGCATCTCCCTTACTCACTCCACATCTTTTCTCACCTGCTCTGTCAGTTCTTCGCCCCCCTGTTCATACCACATCTTCACAAATTCATCAAAATATTCAAGCGGCTTTTTGCCCATAATAATCTGAATGAAGGTGTTTTTTTCCAGCGTTTTCAGAGTCTCCGGGATTTCTCCATCCGTATCCTCCAGATATTTTCTGACCGGAGGCTTATAATTTCCATCAATCAATAAGCCAACTGCGGAAATCCTGGATTTATAAGCAGCCCAGTCCTCTGCTGTCACATTTCGTCCTTCCAGATAATTGCTGCAGGCATCGTAATAGGATTTCTCGATCGCGCTGAGAGAATTTACGGAAATTTCCCCGGCAAGCGCCTTTCGGATATTCTCTGTCACCTTGTAAGTTGCCTCATAATAATCCACATTGATCACAAGCGGCCTCGCAGTCGGATCGACATTCAAGGCAAAATAACTGTTTACCTCATCTGCGTCTTTTGCCTCATAGCGGGTATAATCAAATAACACGCTGATTATCTTCATCACGATTTCCGGGTGCTCATATCCTTTTCTCACAACTACATACTTATTGTCTCTGAATGTAGTAAAACGCTGGTCTTCTATCTGCACATCGCCGGTAAAATAATAAGGCTCCCATTCTGCCCCGCATTCCTGGCTGTACGTGTCCATAAGCGGGTTATTGGGCGTCCACCATAGTCCGAAAAATGCACCGCATTTTCCTTCCACAACAAGATCCCTTAAATTATTCTGGGCACGAAGGGCAAAATCTGTATCAAGAATCCCTCTTTCATAAAGCTGATTTAAATACCCAAGAGCTTCTTTTGTCTCCTCTGTAACAGAACCATACACAATTTCTCCCTGATTATTTTGGATCCACCTCTGTGGTGAAGCATGAAAACTGTCAAAAACAGGCTCTACAGAATAATTGGTGCTCGTTGTCCCAACTAACGAAGTATCGCATAAAAGACCGATGGGCTCTTCTCCCGCCTCTGCCCCCATACGGTTTTCCCTGAATGCCTCGATAATTGTGAAGGCTTCCTCCAGCGATTCCGGCTCAGAAAGTCCAAGCTCTTCCATCCAGTCTTTTCGAAGCCACAAAAGGCAGGGGCCATGATCGATCACCGTCTCCGGAATTGCCATAAGACGGCCGTCAAACATACCTCCTTCCAGAAGTTCCCCTCCATAGCTGTCGTACATTTCCTTAATCCGCGGCGAGGCACAGGATTCATACACATCTGTCAGATCCTCCACCAGATCATTTTCCACAAGCTCATGAAGGGTTTCTCTGTCGGAAACTACAAGAACGTCCGGGAGAGTATGATCCTTTACAAGAATATTCACATACTCGTCATACCGCTCTTCCCGCTCCATATATACGCTTTCATTTTGAATATTCAGCATTTTTCGAAGGTATCTTGTGTACGCATTGTCTTCATATGTGTTTCCCTCCGGAAGATTGGAATTGTTTGCTCCGCTCATCTGCCCTAACGTATAAGTCACAAGCTCCGGATATTTTCCATATGGTGTATTTTCCGCCTCCTCCCATTCCTTTTCTTCTGCTTTTACATCTTTTTCTTCCGGCTGCTTCTCTGTCTCTTTGCAGCCCGAAAAAGAAAGAAGGACTGCTGCCGCCAGAAATGCCATTCGTATTTTTCTATTTCTGCTCTTTTTCATAAACAGCTCCTCCTTTCGGAATCCTGATTTCTACTCTTGTTCCCTGTCCCAGTTTACTGTAAATCCGAATTTTGTACTCCTCCCCGTAGAGAAGACAGATTCTGTCGTTTACGTTTTTAAGACCATAGCCTGAAGTCTGATAAGTAACAAGTAATTCTGCTTCCTCCTGTTCCATTCCGGGTCCATTGTCCTCAACAGCCATTAAAATATCTTCTCCGTCTTCCACAAAACAAAGCTTCAGCCGTTTATCTTCTCCTTCTTTTACATCAAGCCCGTGTTCCAGAGCATTTTCTACAACCGGCTGAAGAGCAAGCTTCGGCACGATCTCATTTTTAATTTCCGGTTCCACCTGCCATTCCACAAGAAAATTATCATCGTGCATAACAAGCTGTATTTCCAGATACGCTTTAATATTCTGAATGCAGTTTTCCACAGTTACCATATCCGCACCTTTACTGAGAGCAGTCCTGTAAAACGTGGACAGGGCAAGAGTAACCTTGCTGATCTGTCTCTGTCCTGCCCTGATTGCCATCCAGTTTATGATTGAAAGCGTATTATAAAGAAAATGGGGATTGATCTGTGCCGTCAGAGCCTTTAATTCAAATTCCTTCAAGGAGATTTTATTTTCATACACCTCATGGATCAGACGGTTGATTTCCTCCATCATATTTCGGAAGCTTCGTACAAGAAGCCCCACCTCATCTTCCGAATCGCTGAATACCGTAACTTCCCTGCTTCCGTTATTTACCTGATTCATATTTTCCGTCAATTCTTCAATTTTTCTTGTAAACAGCCTGGAAAAATAAATTCCCAGAAAGACGGTTCCTGCCACACAGAGAAGAATCAGCGGGATTTCACTTAACAGCACGTGAAAGACAGCGGCAGAAATGGCTTCATGCGATTTATATAAGTAATAATTCCACCCTGTCTCACCGCTTTTTACACTGACATACGCATAATTTTCCTGAATCTCTTTTAAAACCTCTTCTTCGCTTTTCCCTTCTTCCGGATCGTCCACAAAACAAACGGCTCCGTCTGCATCGTCCACAATAACGCCTCTTGTATCTTCTGTCAGTATATTTTCAAACGGCTGGAACACTTTATCATAATCAAGGGTAATACAAAGAGCCGCTTCTGCGTTCTGCCCCTTATATATTTTTCTCACCGCGGCAATCTCTCTTCTCTCCCTGTCTATCAGCCACTGAACGCTCACCTGGTCTTTCAGTTCCTGTTCCCACCATTCTTCTCCAATTTCTTTCATGGGAATCAGCGTATAGCCGTGGCGCACCTTAATGCTTTCCGCAAAAAGCTGTATCTGCAGAATCGCGTCGTGGTATGATTTCGGCACAGTAAGAAGAGGATCTACTACCTCTGTATACCTCTCATACGCCAGATAATTATCCATATTTTTTTCCGCGATGATCTCTTCAATATCAGGAGAATACGTAAGATAATTTATGAGACTTGTGTAAACCTGAACCTGACTGTCTATACTTTCTCTCGTCTGTTCCAGAATAGAATTCATCTCTTCCATTTCATTTTCCCGCACAAGACTGCTCATGCGCATATGTCCATAAAGAGAAATTACCGTCACAGGCACAAGACTTACCACGACAAGCAGTATGGTAAGCTTATGTCTGTACTTCATATTTTTAAATTTTTTCAGAATGTTCTTCATCATCTCCCATTCCTTTCCGGTAGGATTCCGGACTGCTTCCATAATATTCACGAAAGCTCCGGCAGAAATAAGATACGTTTGCAAATCCCACTTCCTCGCTCACCTGCGCTACCTTCATATTTGTGGTACAGAGAAATTCCTTTGCTTTTTCCATACGGACTACCCGGATAAAGCGGTTGAGATTCATTCCCGTTTCTTTCTTAAAAATAAAACTTAAATATCCGGAAGAGAGATAAACCTTTTCTGCCAGAGTTTCCAGATTCAGATCTTCCCTGTAATTTTCATAAATATAATTCTTCACAGTGGCAACCTCGTCTCTTGACTCACGCATGGAGCGGTTCAAAAAGGTTTCGTATGCCCTTATGTTTTCCTCTGTTACCTCCAGAATCTGAGAAATATTGCTGCAGTTATAAAGACGCTCAATTTCCTTTTCCAGCTTATGCTCTCCGCCAAAACGATTTTCCGAAAATAGTTCCTGAATCACATTGGAAAATACAAACTTAATATACATAGCGGAAAACTGTCCGTTCTCCTGATATTTTCTGGAAAGGCAGGTAAAATGCTTCCATAATTGCGTCATATCCTTTCTGCTTACGTCCTCGGAAATCTTCTGCATCAGCCTGGAATCCTGCACATCTCCCGGCTCCGCCTTTTCCGCTTCCTCCTCCACAGTAAACACATGGGTATCCGGGTGATAAAACTTTTCTTCCATAAGCTGCTCCAGCTGCTCCATTACAGACGGAAGCTTCTGATACCCCTCAAACTTACTGCTCACTGCAAGATGAAATTTCACCTCATATTCTCTTTTCAGATAAAGATAGATGCTGTTTGCCACAAGAGTATAATCACAGTACATATCACAAAACAGAAGAACCGACTGCCTTGCATTTAAGTTCAGATAAAAAAACTCTCTCCGGAGTTCCTTAAAAATCTCCTCCTCCAGCACATCTTTCGCAGAATCAAAAAAATCTATTCCTGTCTCTATCATGACTGCACAGCGCCATTTATTCCATTCATTCAAGTCAAGGACTTCCCCTGCTTTTTCCAGAACCTTCTCAGAACCGGAGTACAGATAATTCTGGAGAAAATACTGTTTCAGAAAATCCTTCTCCCGGCTTTTCTGTTTCTCCTGATTCCACTTTCCGGCAATGTCCCGTTCTACCTTTTTCATCGTCTCTTCAAACTGCTCCGGATCCACCGGTTTTAAAATATAATCAGTCACACCGTAATGTATTGCTTCCTGAGCAAAGGAAAAATCTCCGTATCCACTGAAAATAATAATTTTCAGATCCGGATATTTTTCTCTCGCCCGCCTTGTAAGCTCCAGTCCGTCCATATGAGGCATTTTGACATCCGTAAGAAGAATATCTATATCTTCTTTACCCAGAATATTTAAAGCCTGCCTTCCGTCCGCCGCCTCAAATACGGTCTTTTCTTCTTTATCTTCCGCAAGAAGGAACTTGATCCCCTCCCTCTCAATCCTTTCGTCATCTACCACCAGAATACGATACATGTTCTTCTCTCCATTCCCCGAAATTTTAAAATAATAAAGACAGCCCGAAAGCTCTCAGGCTGTCCGAAACTGTCTTTATTTTATCATTTATAAAGCTCTTTGAAAAGGCTTCTCAGCCCTTTACCGCACCTGCCACAACACCTTCTATAATGTATTTCTGGCAGAACATGTAGAATATGATAATCGGAATAATGGAAAGTACGAGAACTCCCATCATGGCTCCCATATCAATAGAACCGTATCCTCCGCGCAGATACTGAATGGCAATCGGTATGGTCTTATATTTTTTAATATCCAGCACGAGATACGGAAGAAGGTAATCGTTCCATATCCACATTGTCTGAAGAATGGCTACCGTCACGCAGGTCGGCTTCATAACAGGGAAAACCACCTTAAAAAATGTCTGTATCGGCGTACAGCCGTCGATCATGGCAGCCTCTTCAATTTCAATCGGAATTGATTTTACAAATCCGCTGAACATAAATACGGAAAGTCCTGCGCCGTATCCCAGATAAATAATGATCAGTCCCCACGGTGTGTTCAGCTTCATCATGTTTGCAATCTTGGAAAGCGTGAACATTACCATCTGGAACGGTACGATCATGGAAAACAGACACAGATAGTATATTGTTTTTGTTGTTGTATTGATAACTCTGTTAATATACCACGCACACATGGAAGTACAGAGAATGATCGCTATGACTGAAAATACCGTAATAAATAAAGACCAGCCAAATGCCTCAAAATACTCCGTTCTCTCAATTCCCTTTACATAGTTGTCAAATCCAACAAACATCTTGTCTTTTGGAATGGCAAACGGCTTTCTGCTGATATATGCCTTCTTCTTAAATGAGTTTATAAAAACAAGAATAATAGGAAATACATATGCGATGGATAAAAGAGTAAAAAATACAGTCCATGCTCCGCTGTGTTTTACGTTTTTATTCATTACTGCTGTACCTCCTTACTTCTTGTGAGACGGTTCTGCACAATGGCGATCACACCAACTAAGATAAAGAAGATAACTGCTTTCGCCTGTCCGACGCCCTCCCAGCCTGTTCTTCCGTAGAAGGTATTATAAATATTTAAAGCCAGCATCTCAGACATATTGGACGGCTCGCCGTTTGTGAGGGCAAGGTTCTGGTCGAAAAGCTTAAAAGAGTTGGTAAGTGTTAAAAATGTACAGATTGTAATGGACGGCATTACCATAGGGATAATGACATCCTTTAAAAGCTGTCTTTTATTTGCCCCGTCAATCTGTGCCGCTTCAATTAAGTCTCCCGGAATATTCTGAATACCTGCAATATAAATAATCATCATATATCCGATCTGCTGCCAGCACATGAGAATTACAAGTCCCCAGAATCCATATTTTGAAGAATAAGTAAGCGTTCTGTCAAACTGCATTAAAATACCGTTTAAAAGAAGCTGCCATACATATCCCAGAATAATACCGCCGATCAGGTTCGGCATAAAAAACACAGTACGGAAGGTATTTCTTCCCCGTATGTTTTTTGTAAGAAGTATTGCCACTGCAAAAGCGATCACATTGATCAGGATAACAGATACTACCGTAAAGGCAGCCGTATACCAGAGCGCATGTACAAAGGTTCCGTCCTCTGTAAAAATTTTAGCGTAATTGCTGAAGCCTACAAATTTCGCATCGGTTACTGTTGTAAACTTACAGAAAGAAAGATATACGCCCATACAGAAAGGCACAATAAATCCGATTGTGAAGGCGATCAAGGTAGGCAGTACAAAAACCGGAAAATATTTTTTCATTGCTTTATTATTCATAATTGTTTCTCCCTGTTCCCATAAAATATGAAAGGGGCGAGTATCCGCCCGCCCCATTCCTTAAGCCTTTTGTTTATTCTGCATGTGCAGCCGCATATTCAGTTGCCCAGCCGTCTACAAACGCTTTTTCTACTGCGTCCCATTCACCGGTTCCCTGTGCATACTCGAGCATTGCGCTTCCTACCTGATTTTTCCACTCTTCAGAAGGCATTGTTGTAAAGTTCCATGCTACAGAAGTTTTTCCGTCTGCAATGTATTTATTTGCATCTACTACAAGCGGATTTTCAGATTCGAAGTTTCCATCGAATGTCTTAAATGGTGTTACAAATCCCATTTCCTGGCTTAAAGAAGTTCTTCCTTCATCACTTGTGATAACCCAGTTTAAGAAATCAAGTGTTGCCTGAATGTCTTCTTCACTTGCTTTGCTGTTTACACACCAGTAGTTTTCACTTCCTGTACAAAGTCCCTGATTTTCTTCTCCTTCAACACCAATGTAGATTGGAAGCATTCCCATATCTTCATCTGCAACTTCGTTATCTTTGATGTCATTGTATGCCCATGTTCCGTTCTGATAGAATACGGCTTCTCCTAAAGCAAACTCAGAAGCTGCGTCTTCCCCTGTTTTGCTGGAAAGTACGCTCGGCTCACATGTGGAGTCTGTGATATACAGATCAAAAATATTCTTGAAGTTCTCAAGGTAAGTTCCCTTAATTGCATCTGTGGAATCAATTCCATCTGCCTGATATTCATAATAAATAGGAAGGTTTGCAAGATGTGTCTTAAATCTCCAGTCACTGGAAGCATCGAAACCTGCGGAAGTAAAAGCGCCTTCGATTCCAAGGTCATCTTTCTTTGCCTGAATATCATCTGCAACTGCTTTTAATGTATCAAAGCTGTTGATTTCTTCTACAGATTTTACAACTGCGCCATCTGTCTCAAAGTAATCGTTTAACAAAGCCTTATTATAAATCAGTCCGTATGTCTCAATTACATATGCAATACCAGGAACACTTCCATCTTCATTTGTTAATGCAAATTCCTCACTTGTAAGCTGTTTATAGATTTCTGTATCTTTTAAGTCATAGCAGTAATCTTTCCAGGAAGCAAGACCTACCGGACCATTTACCTGGAAAAGAGTTGGCGCTTCGTCTTTTGCCATCTCAGATTTCAGAGTGGATTCATAAGTACCGGATGCTGCTGTTACAACGGTTACCGGAACGCCTGTCTCCTCTGTATATTTTTCGCCAAGCTCAACCCACTGGTCTGCCTGCTCAGGCTTGAAGTTCAGATAATACACGCTTCCTTTTGCCTCTTCTGCCATAACAGGAACTGACGGGATCATAGATGCAGCCATCATAACTGCCATGCTTAATGCGGTAATTTTTTTCATCTTCATAATAAGTTCTCTCCTTTACATTGAAATTTCTATTTCGTTCTTTTGATGTATCTTTATTGTAATTTCAAAAAGGAAATTCTGCTATAGTAAAAAATTAAGAAACGTGATAATTTTTCATGTTTCTTTCCATAATGCAAAACCCCGGTGAAGCGAACCGCACCGGGGTATCATACTTTTTATTCTCAGGCTTTTCCAACAGAACCGAACAGTTCCATTTTTTCTTTAACAGTTGCCTTGATTGCTTCGAATCCAGGAGCAAGAAGTTTACGTGGGTCGTATCCTTTGCCCTGCTGGTCTTTTCCTTCTTCTACATATTTACGTGTAGCTGCTGCGAAGGAAAGCTGGCACTCTGTATTTACGTTGATCTTGGAAACACCAAGATCGATTGCTTTTTTGATCATATCAGCCGGGATTCCTGTACCACCGTGAAGAACAAGTGGCATTTCTCCTGTAAGCTTCTGAATAGCATCCAGTGTCTCAAAGCTTAATCCAGCCCAGTTTTCCGGATATTTTCCGTGGATGTTGCCGATTCCTGCTGCAAGGAAGTCAATTCCAAGGTCAGCGATCATCTTGCACTCGTTCGGATCTGCACATTCGCCCATACCAACTACGCCGTCTTCCTCGCCGCCAATAGAACCAACCTCTGCTTCCAGAGACATACCATGCTCAGCACAAATTTTAACAAGCTCTTTTGTTTTTGCAACGTTTTCTTCGATTGGGTAGTGAGAACCATCGAACATGATGGAAGAAAATCCTGCTTCCACACATTTCAGACAGCCTTCGTAGCTGCCGTGGTCAAGGTGAAGAGCTACCGGAACTGTGATGTTCAGTTCTTCCAGCATTCCGTTTACCATTCCTACAACAGTTTTGTAACCTGCCATGTATTTACCTGCACCTTCAGAAACACCCAGGATAACCGGGGAGTTTAATTCCTGTGCAGTTAAAAGGATTGCTTTTGTCCACTCAAGGTTGTTGATGTTAAACTGTCCAACTGCATAATGACCAGCTTTTGCTTTTTTCAGCATTTCTGTTGCACTTACTAACATGATTTATTCCTCCTGACATTTTATTGAAAAACCTGATGGTTTTCCATATATTTTGTAGTTTACCAGATTCTGTCCGTTTCGTCTACTATTTTACTGAAAAAAGTACTTGCATTTTGTGCATACTTCCTATATAATTAAGAACGGTCAAGGACGGGTTCCCGAGTGGCCAAAGGGGGCAGACTGTAAATCTGTTGGCAACGCCTTCGAAGGTTCGAATCCTTCTCCGTCCACTTACTTTTAACCCAGGATTATGTTCCTGGGTTTTCTTACATCTGTATTTCAGAAAGGTGCTGCTATGGAAAAACATGAACATATCAACGGAGAACACACACATTCTCACAACAATTCTATAGAAGAATATCCCATCGGCGAAGAAACTCTTTATAATCTTGCCGAGCTTTTTAAGGTTTTCGGAGATCCTACCCGCATTCGTATCCTTTATGCCTTATCTTCTCAGGAGCTTTGCGTACAGGATATTGCGGATACGCTTTCCATGACCCAGAGTGCCATTTCTCACCAGCTCCGCATTTTGAAGCAAATGTCTCTTGTAAAATACAGAAGAGACGGCAAAACAGTTTACTACTCCCTGGCAGACGATCATGTGTCTACGATTATGAAGCAGGGACTGGAACATGTTTGTGAATAAAACATCAAAAGTTCATTGTCAAGAAAAAAAGAAGACAAGATACATTTTCTGTATCTCATCTTCTTTTTTTATTACCAAATGTGTCTACTCACATTCTTCCTCGTCTTTATGATAAAGTACAACTGCTCCGTATCCCGGAACTGTCAGACGTACAACTCCGCCTCTTGCCACATACGTAGTCTTCTCCTCTGTATATCCGGCTCTGTAGGTAAGCATGATCCGCTCAAGAACCGTATCCTCCAGGCGGGAAATACCTGTCTGCCATACTTCCACCTCTACCTCCCGGTCTTCCGCAAGGTTATTCAGGATAACGATCATCTGCTCACAGTCAGAAAAACGTCCATAGGAAAGCCCCTGATAATCGTTCCACAGGAAATTAAGAGAGCCTTTTTGAATCACCTCATAGTCTTTATGAAGTTTTATCATGCTTCTGTGAAAATCAAGCATCTGCTGATCTTCTTTTCCCCAGGGATATGTTCTTCTGTTATCCGGGTCTGTAAAGCCGCACACACCTGCCTCGTCTCCGTAATAAACAGTAGGCGCTCCCGGCCACGTCATCTGGATCACAACCGCCTCCCGCATCACTGCAGGATTGATTCCCTGAGAAGCGGCAGCCGCTCCTGCATAAGAAACACGGCCAACCTTTCTGTTTGTCCTTGTAAGGAAACGGGAGTGGTCATGGTTGGAAAGCTCATTCATTGCCGTATAGAGGGCAGACATATGAAGGGAACGCATATGAGTACGCATTGCGCCGATAAACGCCTCACTGTTTCCATATAAATCTTCTCTGTACTCGTCACTGTGCTTTTCCATTCCTGTAAGAAACCAGGTGATCGGTTCCATAAAGGCATCGTAGTTCATAACTGTATCCCACTCGTCTCCCAGAAGCCAGCCTTCCGGATTGCCGTAGTGCTCTGCAAGGATAATCGCTTCCGGATTTGCTTCTTTCACCGCCCGGCGGAAATCCTTCCAGAACTGATGGTTAAACTCGTTGCTGTGCCCCAGGTCTGCCGCAACATCAAGACGCCAGCCATCTACATTATAAGGCGGGGACACCCATTTTTTCCCAACTTTCAAAATATAGTCATAAAGTGTAGTAGACGCCTCATAATTTAATTTCGGAAGTGTATCATGCGTCCACCAGCCGTCATACGTGGGATTATAAGGCCATCTGTTTGTATCTTTAAAATCAAAGAAATCCCGGTACGGACTGTCTGCGGAAACATAAGCGCCTTTTGGATAACCCTCCTGATTTTCATAAATCCGCTCTCTGTCCATCCACTTATTAAAGGAACCGCAGTGATTAAACACGCCGTCAAGAATCACTCTCATTCCTCTTTTATGGACTTCCTCCACAAGCTTTGCAAACAGCTCATTGCTTGCCTCCAGATTTCTTTTATCTGTCACGCGGCGAATATATTTATAAGCATGTGCATTCTCCCTGTCTCCCGGATTTAAAAGTCCGTCGCAGTCCTCCACGATTTTTCCGTAATGAGGATCGATATAATCGTAATCCTGGCAGTCATATTTATGATTACTCGGAGAGACAAAGGCAGGATTTAAGTACAGCACCTCAACCCCCAGTTCCTGAAGATAATCCAGCTTGTCAAGAATCCCCTGAAGATCTCCTCCGTAAAACTCACGTACTCCCATGACTGCAGGCGTTTTTTCCCAGTTTTCTACTTTGGTGCTCACATCGCCAATGTAGAAATATTCTCCTGTCTCCACATCGTTGCTCTTATCCCCATTATAAAAACGGTCAATATAAATCTGATACATAACTGCGCCTTTTGCCCAGTCCGGAGTCTCATATCCCGGATAAATCTCGAAGTCCATACGCTCTTCGTATTCCATTCTGACGCCCTGGGTATTGTAATAGCAGGTGAGAGAGCCGTATATGATCTCAAAATGATAACGGCTTACTTTACTTCCCATCGTGATCTGCGCAGAATAATAGTCAAAACCTTTCTCTGTCTCCGTCATTTCCATCTCAATATGCTTTCCGTCGCACACAAGATATACAGCGTCCACATTATTCCTCTGCGTACGGAAACGGATTGTAACCGTATCCCCTTCCCGTGGCTCTGCCGGCGTTCTGTAATACTCTGTCCCGTCACTGAAAAACGCATTCTTATTTAGGACAGATCTCATGTTTAATATATACTGCATCTTTTTTACGATGTCCACATCTTTACGCTCCATATTATACCTCTTTATTTCTAATATACGTACATTCTTTTATTTTATCTTAGTTCAGAAGATTTTACAACCGATTCTGTCCCGATTTTGGGGAACATTACAAAGTAATTTCCTGATAACGTAAAAAAGGCAGCGGGGTAGGCTGCCTTTTTTGGAGAAGGTATTTCTTCTTATGGGGTGTAGCAAAAACTATATAATGTATTGGGGGGTTTTTACGATGTATATAATACCATGTGGCAACAGAAAAGTGTGCACAAACTTAAAAAAATTCGGCACACTTTTTTGTGAAGTTTCTATACTGTGTTTTTAAGCAATTTCCTGATTCGTTGTAAAAAGTGCTTCAAACTCATCACGATGCACTTTTTCCTGCTTCAGAAGAAGCTCCGCACAGGCATGAAGAACCTCTGCATTCTCCAGAATGATCTCTTTTGCACGCGCATGGCACTCATCAATAATGCTGTGGATTTCCCTGTCGATTTCTCTTGCAACATCTTCGCTGTAGCTTCTTGTATGCGCAAGGTCGCGTCCGATAAATACCTCATCGTCATCATCTCCATAGGAAATAAGACCTATTTTCTCAGACATTCCATATTTCATTACCATAGCTCTCGCTGTGCTGGTTGCACGTTTAATATCGTTGGACGCTCCTGTTGTAATGTCTCCAAAAATAATCTCCTCTGCCACACGGCCGCCAAGAAGGGTGGTGATTTCCTGAAGCATCTTTCCCTTTGTATCAAACATTTCATCATTTTCAGGAAGAGGCATGGTATAACCGGCTGCCCCGATTCCCGTAGGAATAATAGAGATTGTATAAACAGACTCCATATCCGGAAGCACATGGAAAAGAATCGCGTGACCCGCCTCATGATAGGCAGTAATCTTCTTTTCTTTATCAGAAATTACCCTGCTTTTCTTTTCCGCACCGATTCCTACCTTAATAAAGGAATTCTTTATATCCTGCTGCGTAATAAACGCTCTGTTTTCCTTTGCAGCTACAATAGCCGCCTCATTTAAAAGATTTTCCAGATCTGCTCCGGTAAATCCCGCTGTTGTCTGCGCCACCTGGCGAAGATCCACATCTTCTCCAAGAGGTTTGTCCTTCGCATGAACGCCGAGAATTTCCTCTCTGCCCTTTACGTCCGGTCTTCCCACCGCAACCTTACGGTCAAAACGGCCTGGTCTTAAAATTGCAGGATCAAGAATATCCACACGGTTTGTCGCCGCCATCACGATAATTCCTTCATTTACTCCAAAACCGTCCATCTCTACAAGAAGCTGGTTCAGAGTCTGTTCTCTTTCATCGTGACCGCCGCCTACGCCGGTTCCTCTCTGTCGTGCAACCGCATCGATCTCGTCAATAAAAATGATGCACGGCGCATGATCCTTGGCATTCTCAAATAAATCTCTCACGCGTGATGCACCCACGCCAACAAACATTTCCACAAAGTCAGAACCGGAAATGGAGAAGAAAGGAACCCCAGCCTCTCCTGCCACTGCCTTTGCAAGAAGAGTTTTACCTGTTCCCGGAGGTCCTACAAGCAGAACGCCTTTCGGGATTCTCGCCCCCACCTTTGTATATTTCTGAGGAGCTTTTAAAAAGTCAACTACTTCCTCAAGATCTTCTTTTTCTTCCTGAAGACCGGCTACATTCTGAAATGTGACCTTCATATCATCCGGTCTTGACATTTTGGCGCGGCTTCTTCCAAAATTCATCATTTTGGAATTCGCATTTCCGCCACCTCCTCCGGCAGCCATCTGTCTTGTCATCATCACAAACAGGAAGAGAACAAGTCCGCAGGTGATCAGTGCAGGAAGAAGACTTGCAAGAAGGGTATTTTCCCTTGGCACATCTGACACAAGAGGCGAAATATCCTTTGCCCTCAAAAGCTCCTCCACCTCTTTTACATCTGTCACATAAAACCGTTTCTGTCCCTCTCCTGAAATATTCACTATCACAGCACCTGTAGGAACTTCCTTATTTGGCTGTATCCTGGCATCCAGCACCTTACCTTCCTCAAGTGCCTCTTCTAACTGTGTCATCGTGTAATTGCTCTGGGAATCCCTCTGACTGCTCAGAAAGAAATACCCGCATATCAGCAAAACAGCCAGCATCACAAAGGGTCCTATGTTTGGCTTTCTTTCCTCATAAAACACGGAATTAAATCTCCTTTCACTCTGTCCCCAGTTCTACCACTCCAATATATGGGAGATTTCTGTATTTCTGTGCATAATCAAGTCCGTATCCTACCACAAATTCATCAGGAATTTCAAAGCAGCAGTAATCTACCTGTACCTCTGCCACTCTGCGGTCCGGCTTGTCCAGAAGTGTACACAGATGTACACTGTGGGGATTTCTGTTTTTAAGAATTTTCAGAAGATAGCTTAAAGTCCTTCCGGAATCAATAATATCCTCTACAACAAGTACCTCTTTTCCTTCCAGCGGCTGATCCAGATCTTTTACGATCTTAACCACGCCGCTTGATTTTGTGTCGTCCCCGTAACTGGATACAGACATAAAATCAAGAGATACCGGAACGGTAATTCTTTTTGCGAGCTCGCACATAAAGAATACGCCGCCCTTTAATACGCAGATCATATGGATTTCCTTACCTGCATAATCTTTGTTGATCTGGTCTGCTATCTCCTGGATCCTTGCATCTACTTCTTTTTCACTGATCAGTACGTTTACTTTTTCACTCATTTACAATTCCTCCTTTGTAATTTAATTCCAGTACCCGCTTTGTGTCGGAAGTGATTTTGTACCTTTCATTTATTCTTCCTCCTGCGATCCAGAGAATCTCTTCTCCGTCTGCAATAAGAGGAAGCAAATCCCGCTCCTCCCCCGGAATCTTATCGTCTATCATCACTCTTGCAAGCTTCTTCCTGCTTCCTTCTCTGTTGATAATGAGATAATCTCCCGGCTGCCTGGTGCGGATATACAGCTTGTTTTTTATTTTATCATAATCCAGCCATTTCGTATACTTCTTTTCTTCAATCTTCTGCCCATCATATGGAAAAATTTTTGTATCAAAGCTTCCGCAGGAACAGAACACCTCTCCCGGAATCGGAAGCTCTTTTATTTCCCTGTCCGCCTTCTCCTCTGATGTTTTTTTCAGAACGATTCCTCCATAAGTACGGACAGCAGAAAGACCGTATGGAAGGGAAATCTGTTTTCCCGTATCCATAGAAAAAAGCGAGAGCAGCATCTGCACATGAAACGCTGTAAAATCTTTACATTTTCCGGAAAGTATTTCCATTGCTTCCATGACCGCATATTTCTGAAACAGCACTTCTTTTTCTGAAAATGAGTCTTCAAAAAAAATACGGTCTTCCGTCCTTTTACAAAGCTCTAAAAGCTTATGCCCTTCTTTTCGAAAATATTCGTCCGCCTCTCCGAGAAATCCGGAGGCTGCCGCCATATGCGCCACTGCCTTCTCATTGATCTCCTGTTCCATAAGAGGAAGAATATGGTGCCGGATCCTGTTTCTTGTGTATTCATCAGAAAGATTGCTGCCGTCAAGAATACTGGGGATTTTTTCCTCCTTCAGATAATGGACAATCTCTTTCTTTTCCCAACACAGAACAGGGCGGATAATCGTTCCGTCCACCGGACGCATAGCGGAAAGCCCGCGTATGCCCGTACCCCTTGCAAGATTGTGAAGCATTGTCTCTGCAAGGTCATTCTTATTGTGAGCAAGTGCAATTTTCATATTTCCATCGGAAAGCCCAAGCCTCTTTTTTTCCTGAGCGAAGGCGTCACGCCGCACCATGCGTCCCGCCTCCTCAAGCCCCACCTTCCATTTCTTCGAAAGAGCAGGAACAGGATATGTATAAATCCTGCATGGTATCCCCCATTTTCTGCACATTTCCTCCACGAATACACAGTCTCTGTCTGCTTCGCCCTCCCGAATCTGGTGATGAATATGGACTGCCTGAAGGGTAAAATCCTTTTTTTCCCGAAAGCGCCTCAATATATCCAGCATTGCCATAGAGTCTCCCCCTCCGGACACGCCTGCAAGAACCGTATCTTCCGGCTGTATCATATGATTTTTTTCTATAAAATTTTCTACAAGCCTGTACATATGCCTCCTATTTTTTCCACATTCCCGCAACAAGGACAGTCATATCGTCCCTTGCCCGGTAATCGCTGTATCCCAGAACTCTCTCCAGAATCCCCCGGCTGATTTCCTTTGGAGAGTCCTCCTTTATATCCATAATAATTTCTTTCATGGTTTCTTCTTCCCTTTCCAGAGGAAGGGCATCCAGAACTCCGTCTGTCATCATAATAAGATAATCTCCGTGATAAAGCTTTCTGGAAGCAGTGTCAAAATCAATCTGCTGCACCAGCCCTGCCGCAAGGCTCTCAGAAGTGATCGATTCCACCCAGTGATCCCGTTTGATAAAAGTCGAAGATGCCCCTGCCTTTAAAAAACTGCAGATGCCTGTATAGAGATCGACTGCGCAAATATCCACTGTGGAAAACATCCCGTCCTGACGCTTCAGAACAAGTGCTGAATTTACCATCTTTGCCGCAGTCTCCTGAGAAAATCCGCTGTCAAGAAACTGCTCCAGAAGCTCCACCACAATCTCGCTTTCCCGACAGGCTTCCATTCCGGAGCCCATGCCGTCAGAGAGGCACATGACAAACCTTCCTCCGTCCTCCTGCCTGCACACGTAATTATCCCCGGAGACCTTTTCTTTTTCCTTTGTGAGACGGGAAACGCCGTACATCATCTGATAGCTCACGTCCTCCACAAAATGAATGGTATGATACTCTCCGTTTACAATGCAGCGGCTCCCTGTCTCAGGCGTCATGGAACAGCCGCACACTCCGGATAAAATCTGCGCTGTCTCCCACATGGAAATGCACTGCCCGCTTCTCGCCCGCATATTAAGAAACACCTGACGCCTGCCTTCCACCTTGTCCATCACCCACACCTGCTTTAACAGAATGTGCTTCTTTCTCAGTGCTTTTTTCAGCTCCTCTGTAAACTGGGGCGTTCCGCCTGAAATATCGTACAAATCCTCCGCTACCATTTCCATGATCCGTGAGATTTCCGAAAGCTGCTGCGCTACTGCAAGACGGTTGTCGATCATGCGGTTGTCCCATATAAGATTCTGCTTTTCTCTGTAAAAGCCCTCCTGAATTGCCTGGATATAAGGCAGCGGACGGCTGCATACACCTGACCATTCTCCCCGTATCCGGCGCAGTTCCTCCTCGTCCCCTTCTTCCATTGTGCGTATCAGAGCCTCTGTGCCTCTTAACATCTCAGAAGCATTCTCCCCCCAGCAAAGCTCTCTCTGGTAGCATTTCCCACATACCTGTTCCCCTGCGTCTTCCAGGATCTTCTGTATCTGCCCGCTGCTTAAATAATCCTTCCTGTAAGGCATTCCATAAAAAGTATCCGCCAGCTTCTGAAAAGAAGCAGCATAGCGCTGCACTTTTTCTTTCTGGGGATGGTTTTCCGTAAAAATCTGTGTTTCCTCTGTCTTCATTTTTCTTCCTGAAAAAATAGTTTTTGCCATGTCCCGGACAATCAGCAGTATACTGATCACGAGCATGGCAACTATCCATTCCTGCATATACTCCCTCCCCCTTTATGTCTCACTAAATGGGTATTATAAGGGATATGTGTTAAAATATCTGTCAAAGGAAGACGAAAAAATCACAGAATCGTTCGTCAGATTCCGCTGTTTTTCTCCGGTTATTTTTCTTCTTCGAATACAATCTCATTCTCTTTTACAAGCCCAAGCTTCTCTCTTGCAATCTCTTCTGCATACTCGTCTGTCTGCATATGCTTTTTCAACTGGTCAATCTCTTCTGTTCTGTCCTTCTCCGCCTGAACCTGCTCCTCAAGAGACGCTGCTTTTGCATCATAAACAGTAAGGCGCCCTTTTAATGTATTGCTCTGTATTACCAGTCCCACAAGCAGGACAAAAACAATAAGGGCAATGGCAACCATGCCAAGCTGATTATATCCGATTCTTCTTTTATTTCTTTTTTTCCTGCTTTTTTTCAATTTGCCTCAACCTCTTACTCAGGGTATTGTTTTCCAAAAAAATTTTACACCTTTTTACAGGAAATAGCAACCTTTTTACCGTCTTTTTCATAAGAAAAACCGGGAATTCCAGGATTTTCACAAGAATCGACACAAATAGAGGACTGATCGCGGCTCTGCAGAGACAAAATCCCAGAAAACTTCCCAGAAAAAGGAAATTTCTGATTTTCCCTTCATTCCCCCTGTAAATCCCTGCAAACAGGACAAATCCTGCAAGGATCCAGAAAAGAATATCTTCTGCTGCCACCAGCCACTTACAGTGGGGAATCACCTTACGGAAAACAACCAGAATATCATAACAGAGAAGCAGCACCCCACCCACACAGGCCGCCTGAAAAAAAAGCATAACTTCTCTGTTCATATACGTACTCACGTTTACTGAAAGAGCCTTTTTAAAAGAGATTCGCCATGTACCTTTTCCCCTTTGGAAAGATACGTCAGGCTGTCTGTCCGCCCTTCCATTGTAAGGATTCCCTCCTGCAGATCAAGGGACTGGATATGAAGACCGGAGCCTTTGATGCGAAGCTTCCCTTCTTCCGTCTGAAGAAGGATCTCCTCCTCGGAAAAAGAATCCACTTCCTTTACACCCGTCACCCTTCCGGTCTGGCGCTTCTTAATTTCCACGGTGTGGGGAACCGCTGCTTTCTTTTCTTCCAATCTGCACCCTCGCTTTCCCGGCATTCCTATACGTTATTGTATGAGCAGCGCCGGGAAAATAGACCTTTCTCACAGGTAGCGGTAAAGGCTCTCCACCTCTTCTTTTTTCACAGTCTCTTTCACATCCAGAACTTCCACCTTTACATTGCGGCTTCCAAACTGGATTTCAATGACATCTCCTGCTTTTACTGACACAGACGCTTTTGCAGGCTTGTCGTTTACAAGAACTCTTCCTGCATCACACGCCTCGTTTGCCACAGTACGCCTTTTGATCAGACGTGATACTTTTAAATACTTATCTAAACGCATAATCGTTTCTCCTTACTTATTTTTCAAAAAGAAAAGGGGGAACCTGCCGTTCCCCCTGTGGTCATTCTTATTTACCATTTACTAAATCTTTTAAAGCTTTTCCTGCTTTAAATTTCGGAGCCTTGGAAGCTTCAATTTTCATGGTAGCACCAGTCTGAGGATTTCTTCCCTCTCTAGCAGCTCTTTCGCTTACTTCGAAAGTACCGAAGCCGACTAACTGAATTTTTCCACCGTTTTTCAGCTCCTGGGATACAACATCAACAAAAGACTTTAATACATCTTCCACATCTTTTTTGGAAAGGTTTGTGTCTTTTGCCATAGCTGCTACTAATTCTGTTTTATTCATGGTGTTTCCTCCTATACATTAAGTTCTTTCTTGTTGTGCAGCGCCTGTCCCTGCGACAGCGCTATATCATTTATATATATACCTTTTGCCCTGTATTGTCAAGGTTTTTCTGTTTATTTTAGGCGTTTCTGTCCTGATTTGCCAGTTTTTCCCGTAAAATATGTTCTTCCCGTTTCAGCTCGTCCCAGCTCATGGCTGCAGCCTCTTTATCCTCCGGCCGGAAAATCTTCGGATGACGGAATTTCATCTTCCGGGAAATCCCGGAAATCACATCTTCCAATGTGAAAATCCCTTCCTCCTGCGCGATAACACCGTGAAGTACAATCTGCAAAAGAAGGTCTCCAAGCTCCTCACAGAGATTGTCTCCGTCTCCTGTTTCCTCAAGAATGGAAATCCCGTCCAGAACTTCACGAGACTCGTTCTCCAGGCAGGTGCGAAGAGACGAATGTGTCTGTACGCTGTCCCAGGGACATTTTTTTCGAAGCTCCCACACAATCTCCACAAAATCGTCAAAGGTATATTCTGTATTCTTTTCCATATCTTTACATCATGGAATCTACCAGGTCAAGAACGGCTTTTCCCATAAGAAAAGATTTCTCATCTGCATCTGTAAGAGAAGTTCCTTTTACACCATAATAGAATTTTACTTTCGGCTCTGTTCCGGAAGGTCTTACACATACCCAGGCATCGTCTGTCAGATCATAGTAAAGAACGTTGGAGTTCGGAAGTCCGGTAGGCTTCACTTCCCCTGTTGCCAGATCTTTGATCGTATTCTCTTTATAATCTCTTACAGAAGTTACTTTATGACCTGCAAACTCTGCCGGCGGATTCTGGCGGAGGGTATTCATGATCTGCTGGATCTTCTCAAGACCTTCCATGCCTTTTAAGGTCACAGACTGAATATCGTCTTTATAATAGCCAAATTCCTCATACATATCGATCATAGCGTCCCATAAAGTCTTGCCCTGTGTCTTATAGTAAGCGGCAGCCTCACAGAGTGCCATAGTTGCGACAATGGCATCCTTATCTCTTGCGTATGTTCCGATCAGGCAGCCGTAGCTCTCCTCAAATCCGAACAGGTAAGAACCTTTTTTGCTGTTTTCAAATCCGAGGATCTGCTGTCCGATAAACTTAAAGCCTGTCAGAACCTCGATCAGGTTTACGCCGTATCCTTTCGCAATAGCGTCTGCCAGATTGCTTGTAACGATAGTCTTAATGAGCGCGCCGTCCTCCGGAAGTCCTTTCAGCGCTTTTCTCTGCCCAATCTCATAATTTGCAAGGAGACAGCCTGACATATTTCCGGTAAGATCGTGATATTCTCCGTTTTTGTCTTTTACGCGCACTCCGAGACGGTCTGCGTCCGGGTCCGTTGCAAGAACAAGGTCTGCGTCCACTTCTTTTGCAAGCTTTAAGCCAAGCTCAAAGGCTTCTGCTGCCTCCGGATTCGGATAGCTTACCGTCGGGAAATCTCCGTCCGGCAGCTCCTGCTCTTTTACTACGTACACATTTTCAAAACCAAGCTCTTTTAAGATTCTTCTTGCAGGAATATTTCCTGTGCCGTGAAGAGGAGAATATACAATTTTCAGATTCTTTCCCTCTTTTTCAATGGCGTCCATGTGAAGAACCTGTTTCTTAAGCTCTGCAATATAAGCGTCGTCCACCTCTGCACCGATTACCTGGTAAAGGCCTTTTGCCTCTGCCTCTTCCTGTGAAGCTGTCTTTACAGTTTCCCAGTCGGAAATTGCTTTTACTTCTCCCATGATCCCTGTATCATGAGGCGGTGTGATCTGCGCGCCGTCCTCCCAGTATACCTTGTATCCGTTATATTCCGGCGGATTATGACTTGCTGTAATATTGATGCCTGCCACACAGCCGAGATGACGCACCGCAAAAGACAGCTCCGGTGTCGGTCTTAAAGATTCAAAAATATACGCCTTAATTCCGTTTGCAGCAAGACATAATGCAGCTTCTTTCGCAAACTCCGGAGACATATGACGGGAATCATAAGCAATGGCAACGCCCTGGGACTGTTTTCCCACTTTTGCAATATAATTTGCAAGTCCCTGTGTGGCGCGTCTTACCACATAAATATTCATGCGGTTTGTACCTGCACCGATAATTCCTCTAAGTCCCGCTGTTCCAAATTCCAAGTCCATATAGAAGCGTTCCTGAATCTCTTTTTCATCATTTTCGATAGATTTCAGTTCTTCTTTTGTTGCTTCATCAAAGTATGAGTTCTCCAGCCATTGAGCATAAATCTCTTTATAATCCATAGCAATTTCCTCCCTGTACTTTCCTTTATTTACAGCCTTTTTCCAACTGCAATTTACGCTTCTCATTATATAACACTTCTTCTGAAAAGAAAAGTAAAATCATTTTCCAAAACATTTTTCAGGAAATTCACCCCAGATTTCCTTCTGCTCTATAAGATTTCTTAGCTTTTCCGCATTTTTTTCGGAAATCCATGCCTTATTGTGGCAGAAATAATAATTTGCCAGTTTCCAGTATTTTTCCGGGTAAGTAAAACGCACTTTTAAATTTTCCCACTCTTCTTTGGAAATAACCCGTTCTTTATTATAGGCAGAAAGCATTTTCTGTGAAAGTCTTAAATCCCAGCCATACTTCTCCAGAACTTTACGCATAAACCGATATAAATCTCCAATCTGCACATCAAAGGTAAAGTGTCCGAAGTTTGTCACTGCCACGCCTTTTCCTGTTATCAGTACATTGTGCTGATTGTACTCTCCGTGGCAGACACAGCCCTCCTGAAAAGAAGCTTCCCTCAATATCTCATATTCCGTCTTTTCCAGCATGGCAAGCGCCTTCTCTCCTTTTTCCAGAAACCACTCCACGCTTGCCAGATAATCTTTTTCGAAGCTGCACACTGCCCCGTGACTTCTGATAAACTTCCTGATTTTCCGAAGCTCCTGATTGTGGCGCATGTATTCTTCTTTTAATGACTTCTCCTGATAATTCCTTTCTCCCTCCATTTTCATGACTTTGTGCAGTCTTCCAAGTGCAGAAACGCTTCTTATTACATCTTCCTCAGATTTTGTGTCGCACTCCCGCCCTTCAAACCAGTTCTGGAGAGTAAATGGAATCCCGTCCTTATCATAGCTTACAAGATTTCCCTCCTGATTTTCCAGGAAGCAGTCCACCATAATCCCGGCTTCCTTCAGTGTTTTTAAAAGCTGCTGCTGAAACTTAAGCTTTCTTTCAGAACCTCCGAATTCCCTGAGTATAAGAAGCCCTTTCTCTGTGTGACACAAAAGCGCGCCTCTCGTGCGCAGGGTGCTTTTCGCAGTAAGACCGTACTGCTCCAGGGTACTGAGTCCATAATCAAACACTTTATAATCCCCCTCTTGTTTTTGTACCTTCTATACTTATGTCCCACAAATGAGGGATATGAAAAAGAAAAAAGAGACAGCGTTTTCACACTGTCCCTGCAAGTTTTAAAAGTATTTCTTTTTTGTTGTCTTCCGGATTTTCCAGAACATGGGCAAGAAGTCTCTCCAAAATCTCCCCAAGCTCTTTTCCCGGTGCATAGCCTGCGTCAATTAGATTCCTGCCTGTAAGAGCCATTGTTTTAAGGGAAATGCACTCTCCCCTGTCCATAATCTCTTTATAAAGCGCTTTCACGCTGGAGAGGCGTTTCAGTTTTTCCTCTCTCTTATACAGGCTCTGCGCCAAAATATCTGCCCGCTGCACCTCAAGGTACAAAGGAAACAGTTCTTCCCCGATCATGCTTATCGCTTTTCTTACGGAAACTGCGTCTCCTTTTGGACGGAAATCGTGCCACTTAATAAGAGAACGCACCTTTCGAATGGTATCATTATCCATTTTAAGCCGCCTTAAAATAGAAACTGCCATCTTTTCCCCCTCCGGTCCGTGGGTTTTAAAATGGTCTCTTCCGTTTTCATCTGTGCGCTTCACAAAAGGCTTTCCGAAATCGTGAAGGAGCATGGTAAGACGAAGCACTTTATCTGCCCGGATATTTAAAAGGCTCTGCAGAGTGTGTTCCCCTACTGTGTAACAGTGATGGGGCGTATTCTGTTCTGTTTCCATGCACCTGTCAAATTCCGGAAGGATTTCCTTTGTAATACCCGCCTCATAAGCAGTCCGAAGATAATCCGGGTGCGGAGATACAAGAAGCTTTAAAAGCTCCACCTGTATCCGCTCTGCACTTACGTATTTCAGGTTTGGAGCAAGTGCGGAAATGGCTTTTAATGTTTCCCCCTCAATGGAAAAACCAAGCTGGGCAGAAAAACGGACCGCCCGAAGGATCCGAAGGGCATCTTCTGTAAAGCGCTCCACAGGATTTCCCACGCAGCGGACAATCCGGTTTTCCATATCCTGTACGCCGCCGAATAAATCCACCAGACCTCTTTTGGGATTGTACGCCATTGCATTCATGGTAAAGTCCCGTCGTTTTAAATCTTCCTCAAGACTTGCCGTAAAAGAAACCTCTTTTGGGTGTCTGCCGTCCTCGTACTCCCCGTCTACCCGGTATGTGGTAACTTCAAAGCCTTCTTTGTCAAGCATTACAGTTACGGTCCCGTGAATGAGCCCGGTATCTACCGTTCTTCGAAACAGGGCTTTTACCTCCTCCGGTTTTGCCGAAGTGGTAATATCCCAGTCATCGGGAGAACGTCCGAGAATGGAATCCCGGACGCAGCCGCCCACCACATATGCCTCATATCCTGCTTCCTCCAGTGTATGCAGTATGATTTCCGCTTTTTCCGGGATTTTTAACTCCATGTCCATTCCTTCTTCCAATTAATATGCTCTTCCCCAGTATACCATCTTTTTCGCCGGTTTTCCGCAGCATACGCATACATCGCTTAACTGCTCCTGCTCAAACGGCATACATCTTGAAGTTGCCTGTACGTCTTCTTTAATCTTGTCTTCGCATTCCTGGCAGCCGCACCACATGGCTTTTACGAAACCTGGCTTGTTGTTGATCGTGTCTTTGAACTCTTCGTAGTTTGTTGCCACATATGTGTGTGCGTCTCTGTGCGCGCGGGCTCTTTCCAGCATCTCATGCTGCATGGTATCCAGGATCTCTGTTACCTTCTCTGTAAGCTCCTCGAATTTCACCACATATTTTTCTCTTGTGTCACGGCGGCAGATCACAGCCTGACCCTGTTCAATATCTCTTGGACCGCATTCAATACGAACCGGAATGCCTCGCATTTCCTGCTCTGCAAACTTGAATCCCGGGCTCTTATCTGTGTCGTCTACTTTTACGCGGACTCCTGCTGCCTTAAGAGCCTCGAACAGCTCGTCTGCTTTTTCCAGAACGCCTTCTTTTCTCTGCTGGATCGGAATGATCACAGCCTGTACCGGAGCGATTCTCGGAGGAAGTACAAGACCGCTGTTGTCGCCGTGTACCATAATGATCGCGCCGATCATTCTTGTTGTCATACCCCAGGAAGTCTGGTGTACGTACTGTAATTTATTTTCTTTGTCTGTATACTGAATGCCGAATGCTTTTGCAAATCCGTCGCCAAAGTTATGGCTTGTTCCGGACTGCAGCGCTTTTCCATCGTGCATCAGAGACTCGATGGTATAGGTAGCCTCTGCGCCTGCAAATTTCTCTTTGTCTGTTTTCTGTCCTTTTACAACAGGAATTGCAAGCACCTGCTCACAGAAATCTGCATATACATTTAACATCTGAATGGTACGCTCTTCTGCTTCCTCTGCTGTTGCATGCACTGTATGTCCTTCCTGCCATAAGAACTCACGGGAACGAAGGAACGGACGCGTTGTCTTTTCCCAGCGCACAACGGAACACCACTGGTTATATACCTTCGGAAGGTCTCTGTGAGACTGGATTTCTTTTGCGTAGAAATCACAGAACAGTGTCTCTGATGTAGGACGCACGCAGAGACGCTCCTGAAGCGGGTCAAGTCCTCCGTGTGTCACCCATGCAACCTCCGGCGCAAAGCCTTCTACATGATCTTTTTCTTTCTGTAACAGAGACTCCGGAATAAACATTGGCATGTATACGTTCTGCACGCCTGTCTCTTTGAATCTTTTGTCAAGCTCGTTCTGGATATTTTCCCAGATCGCATAGCCTGCAGGTTTGATCACCATGCAGCCTTTTACGCTTGTGTAATCACACAGCTCTGCTTTTTTTACAACGTCTGTGTACCACTGCGCGAAATCATCTTCCATAGAAGTGATCGCTTCTACCAGTTTTTTGTCTTTTGCCATAATTATTCTCCTTTTTGTTGTTAAATTTAAGGACGCTTCTTTATTTAGATAGAACAAAGAATCTCGCTTGCGAGATTCTCCGCCTGCGGCGGGTCGCTTTAGCGACATACTTCTTTTCCGCCGCAGTGCGCTCCTACGCGGAGCGTTTTTTATGCTATGGAACATTACGGAGTAATTTCCTATAGCATAAAAAAAAGAAGCCTGCTCCCTGAAAAGGGACCGAAAGGCTTCGGCGGTACCACCCTAATTAGCAGGTATTTTCATATCTGCTCTCTCATCTGTTCCGTTAACGCCGGTTATACGCCGCACTTCAATTATGCGGGGCTCCGAGGCCGGTTCCACAGTTCACGCACGGAATCCTTCCACCACAGCGCAGGTTTCTGCTGCCGGGATTCCTCTCTGGGATTGCTCCCTGTGTACTATTCTCTTCATCGCCATAATTATTTACTGGATTTATTGTATTCGAAAAAGTTGGGAGTGTCAAGGGGAAGAAAGGAATTTCTGCCGTTACGGTTCTTATACAGCAATCTTCAACATAGAACTTATCGTACCATTTTATGTTCACGTTAAAATATGATATTTTTTTATTTTTTTCATGTTATTTAATGTATTTTTTTAATAAAAATACCTTGTTTTTTACACGAACATTGAATATACTATACTTATCAACTGTACGGGAGGGTGAAATATGTATAGAAAGATTCTTGACTTTTTAGAAAACTGGAAAGAAAGCAAGCACCGAAAACCTCTTATTTTGCAGGGTGCAAGACAGGTTGGAAAAACTTATTCTATCCTGGAATTTGGACGCACCCATTATGAAAATGTCGCATATTTCAATTTTGAAACCAATCCAAAGCTTAATAAAACTTTCGAAGAGAACATCAGTCCTGATTATCTGCTGCCCATTTTATCACATATTGCAGGACAGACTATTGTAAAAGAAAAAACTCTGATTGTTTTTGATGAAATACAGCTTTGTGAAAGAGCACTGACTTCTCTGAAATATTTTTGTGAAAACGCTCCGGAATACCATATTATTGTAGCAGGCAGCTTACTCGGTGTTGCTGTCAACAGGACAAGGTTTTCATTTCCAGTTGGAAAAGTAGATATGAAAACCTTATATCCTATGGATATGGAAGAATTTATGCTTGCACTAGATGAATCCGCTCTTGTAAATCAAATAAAAAAATGTTTTGAAACAGATACCCCCATGCCATCTGCGCTCCATGACGCAGCGATGCAGCTTTATCGTCAGTATCTTGTCGTAGGCGGTATGCCGGAGTGTGTCCTTCAGTTCAGAGAAACAAAAGATTATGTTCTTGTACGCCATACACAGGATACGATTCTTGCAAGTTATCTTAATGATATGAGCAAATATAATAATCTCAATGAAATAAAAAAAATAAGGCTTGCCTATGATAATATTACGGTTCAGCTTTCCAAGAAAAATACACGTTTTCAATATAAACTACTGAAAAAAGGCGGCAGAGCCTCCGAATTTGAAAATGCAATTGAATGGCTTTGTCTTTCCGGTATCGTGTCACAGGTTTACAAGGTTGAACAAATCAAGAAACCTTTAGAAAATTATCGTGATATTGACTCTTTTAAAATTTATGTATCTGATTTGGGACTGCTTTGCGCAAAGAAAGATTTAACTGCAACTGACATTCTTTATATGGTTGAAGAACTGAACGATTTTAAGGGCGGTATGGCTGAAAACTATGTTAATGTACAACTTACTATTAACGGTTATCATACTTACTACTGGGAATCGGAACGGGGAGCCGAAGTCGATTTTATTATTCAGCGCAGCAGTCAGCTCATTCCTGTTGAAGTTAAATCAGCAGATAACACCAGAGCCAAAAGTTTAAAAGTCTATATGGATACTTACAAACCTGCCTACGCAATAAAACTTTCTGCTAAAAACTTTTCCTTTGAAGACAACAAAAAAACAGTTCCCCTTTATGCCGCTTTCTGCATCTGAAAAAGCTTCTGAGAGCACCGCAAGCAGCTGCTCTCAGAAGCTTTTTCCTACATCATCTTCAGTTCTTCCACAATATTATTCTTCCGGATGCGGCACATTGCGTATATCATAGATGCAAATACTACAATAAAAATGCCCGCTATGGCAGTGAAAAGCGCACCCCAGGGAAGCACAAAGCCTGTGTCCGCTCCGATTCCGATTACTTTACAGATAAGATAGCTTACGATCACTGTAAGTATGGTCCCATATAAAACCGATTTCCCTCCGTATATCAGACATTCATAATAAAGCATTCGATTAAAGCCCTTCGGCTGCATTCCCATAGAACGGAGCATGGCAAATTCCTTTCTCCGAAGCATGAGATTTGTGGAAATGGTGTTGAATACATTTGCCACAGCAATCAGGGAAATCAGTATAATAAAGCCATATGTCAGAACCTGAACTGCCATCATGGTGTTTCTGTCCTGCTGGTAAAGGGCATACAGATCCGTCACATTGCTGCTCATACTTCCCGTCTCTGCGTTCTGCTTTTCCACCTCTTTTTCAAGACTTGCACAGACCTCTCCGGGATTTTCACAGTTTATATTGTAAATCCTCGTAAGCGGATTTTGAGAAAAATATTTTGGGAAATTCTGATACATACTTTCCGGCATAAAAAGAGTAAAACCTGTATTTCTTGTTCCGATTTTTTCAGGAAAGCTTTCAACCGCATCTCCTAAGATAACTTCTCCATCCGGTTCAAATATTTCTTTTTCCTGCTCTCCGCTTGTTGTAACTACTCCAAGTTCTGCCCTTTTTTCTCCTGTTTCCGTAAAATAATCCTGCGTTTCATAGCGCTGGGTAGACGGATTGTATGCGTCCTCATTTTTCATATAAAGAAATCTCGGCACTTTTGTATCTTCATAATCAGAAAGAGAAATTCCTTCTTTTTTTGCCATATCTTCAAACATACTGTCAGAAAGAATGACTGTCTCTGCGGAAATTACTGTATTATTTCCATCTGACATCACTTCCCTGCCCTGAAAAACAGAACCAAGTATCTCCGATGGTATCTGCATCATAAGATACAATTTTTCATAAGAAAAAATCTCTTCTATCCCTTTTGTTTTCTCCAGGAGCTTATCTGCTTTTTCTCCATCTTTCTCCGGTTCATAGAGAACATATTCCACATCTGCTGCCGGAATGTCCATCACAAAAGAACCGGTTTCCATCAGATAAATCTGAAACAGAGCTGCTGTTGTAAAAAGAAGGATACTGATGCTTAACGAAACAATAGTTGTCCTATATTTTTTTCGATCGCGCTTATAATTTTTATCTGCCATCATTCCCGGAAGACCGAAAATTTTAAAAACCCAGCTTCCTGTTTTTACTTCTCCCGGCCGGATTTTTATATCTTCACTGGCGCGTATGGCTTCCATCGGAGACAGACGTTTGATCCGTTTTGACGGAATCCATACAGAGATAAATACCGTAAGAAGAGCAACCATTACAGATAGAAGAACTGCCCCCGCATTTATCACAAGGGGAATGTCTTTGCTTTTCCCGTAAAGCCACTGGGAAAGCCCTCCCTCAATAAAATGAAGGGTTATACCGATTCCTGCAATACCGAAAATCACTCCAAGTGGAATTCCGATAAAGCTTACCACAAGCGCCTCATATCGCATAGACTGGCGAAGCTGTTTTTTCGTTGCTCCAAGAGAAGAAAGAAGGCCAAACTGCGTACTTCTCTCCCTTAAAGAAATAGAAAACGCATTGTAGATCAAAAGCACAGAACCCGTCATAATCACCGTTATAAGAATGAAAAGAAGCCCTGTGTATACCGCGGCAAACTGATCGTTATCCACCACTCCGTACCACCGAAGCAGACTTTCATGAGTCATAGAACCGTACTGTCCAAACACTTCTTTCTGAAAATCGTAGGCTCTGCCCACGTCCTTTAATTCCACGTAAAGATCTGTATAGTTTCCCGTCTCATTTCCAGGACCTGCATAAACTTCGTATCCTGGCGCACCAATGGAATGTACAAGACTGGAATAATCATAAATCCCCACTACCCGAAATTCCCGTTTTTCTTTTGGAACAAAACTTTCCTCTGCCTCTGTTTCCGTTCCCATATAACTGTTGCTCTGATCCAGGCGCTCGCCCTTATATTCACGTTCTCCCAGCTCCAGGGACAGCGTATCCCCCACATGAACTTGCGCTCCCTCTTCCAGATTGGCATTCAGATGATCCGGAATGATTACTTCATTCTGGGTTTTCGGAAGCTCTCCTTCTCTCAAAGTAATCGGAACCAGACTTTCCGTATTTTCTGAAAGAGACTGCACATAAAGATATGGCATCATCGGCGACTGGAGCGCTTCGTAAAGGGCATATCCCAGTTCTGTCACTCTCGTACTGTTCGCCGTCTCTTCCTGTTTTTCTGCCTTTTCCACCTCATTTTCAGGAAGAGAAAATCCCGCCACATGCCAGCTTCCTTCCTGTTCCTTTGTGTAATCAATAAAGAATCTCTGGAATGTAACTCCAAGCGTGGCAACTGCCGTGATCATTGCAGTAGAAAGAATCACACCGATGATCGTAACGATTGTCCTCGTCTTATTTTCCTTCATGGTCCTTGCGGTAATCCGTGCGAAAATGTTCATCGGATCACCTCATCTCTTATGATTCTTCCATCTTCCAGTGCAAGAATCCTGTCTGCCTGAAGGGCTATATTTTCGTCATGTGTGATCACGATCACTGTCTGGTGGTAGGTCTTATTTGAATACCGCAGAAGTTCCATAATCTCCCGGCTGTTTTCTGAATCCAGATTTCCTGTTGGCTCGTCTGCCAGAAGAAGGGACGGTGCGTTAAGAAGAGCTCTTCCTATAGATACTCTCTGCTGCTGTCCACCGGAAAGCTGATTGGGAAGGTGATGTTCCCTGTCCTTTAACTTTAAAAGTTCAAGAAGCTCAGAAAGTCTGTTTTCATTTACCTTTCGTCCGTCCATCAAAACAGGCAGTGTCATATTTTCCCGCACATTCAAAACAGGAATCAGATTATAAAACTGATAGATCAGTCCTACCTGCCTCCTTCGAAATATGGCAAGCTCTTCCTCTTTCTGCGCATATACGTCGATTCCGCCTACAAAAACCTTTCCGGAAGTGGGACGGTCCACTCCCCCGATCAGATGCATCAGGGTCGATTTTCCGGAGCCGGAAGAGCCAACGATCGCTACAAATTCTCCCTGTTTTACAGACAGAGATACCTCGTCAAGAGCCACAACTGCACTGTTTCCCTGTCCGTATATTTTCTTTAATTTCTCCACACGCAATATTTCCATAATGTCCTCCTTTATATCGGTTATCTTTTGCATTCCCTGCCAGTCTCCATCGGGGATAGAAATATTGTAAAAAACGGACGTGACACAGCCGTGACTTTTTCATAACAAATCTGTCATTTTACACAACAGTTTTATAAAAACGAATGACAAACTGCGCTCCCAAAGGAGAAACATTTTGTCCGTAGATCACTGCATTTTCCTGCGCCAAAATCGCACGGGAAAGAGAAAGACCAATCCCAAAGCTGTGGTTTCCCGCATTTTTTCCTCTGTAGAACCGCTCGAATAAATGGGGAATATCTTCTTTTGGAATGCCCTTCCCGGAATCTGTAATTTTTATTTCTGTAAACAATGGATTTTCCGTCCACTCGATGAGAAGAAGCCCGCCCTCCGGCGTATATTCCAATGAATTTTTAATGACATTTCCAATGGCTTCCATTGTCCAGTTGTAATCTCCCTGCACTTCTGTACTGCCGTCTCCTCTTATTTCCAGGCTTTGTCCTCTCACATCCATAGAAACATCAAACGGCTTCATCACTTCCCGAAAAAAAGAGGACAGCAGAATTGTCTGTGGTTTTAAAACGATCGCTCCTGCGTCTAATTTGGAGAGTCGCAAAAGAGAGGTCACAAGCCACTGGATCCTGTCAAGCATCTGCTCTGCCTCCCTTAAAAGACTTTGACGGGAAGAAATATCTCCTGTATTCTTTTTCAATCTCTCCACAAGAAGGTTTAAAGTAGTAAGGGGCGTCCTGATCTGGTGGGATATATCTGCGAGAGAATCCGCAAGCGACATTTTTTCTTTTTCAAGAAGCTCCGTCTGCTCCTCCAGACGAAGAAGCATTTTCTGAAGCTCGTCACGTAGAATCTCCACATCTCCCTCACGGAAATGGCGCAGTTCCATACTGCCTCCCTCGTGCAGAATTTCATCTAACTGCTGGGATAAAAGACGGATTTCTTTATATCTTTTTTCTGCGAAAACAATCTGCAAAATACACAAACCTGTTCCGGAAAGGAGTACAAAGATTCCTGCCTTTCTGTCAAAAACAAAGGCAATAATCCCTGTAAAAACAAGAAAAAAAAGGCTTAAAATAAACTGGTTTCGCACATTTTTATTTCGAAATACTCCCATTTTATGCCTCCATTTTATAGCCCATTCCGCGCACCGTTTTAATCAGTTCCGGCCTCTGCGGGTCTTCTTCTATTTTATCACGAAGTCTTTTTATATACACAGTCAGGGTATTATCGTTTACATATTCCCCTGCAATGTCCCATATATCTTCAAGAAGCTGATTTCTTGTAAGAATCCTGCCTCTGTTATTAAAAAATACAAGAAGAAGGCGATACTCCAAAGCCGAGAGAAAAACCTCTTCTCCCTTTTTTCTGACTACGCCTTTTTCCATATCTATCGTAAGATTTCCTATTACTGCAGTCTGACTGCTTCTTCCTGCCCGCCGCAGTACGGAACGCATCCTCGACACAAGCTCCCGCGGACGAAACGGCTTGCTTATGTAATCATCTGCTCCCATATCAAGCCCTGTCACTACTGAAAATTCATCTCCGAGCGCCGTGAGAAAAATAACAGGAACCTCATATTTTGCTTTGATCGCCGTACAGACGCTGTATCCGTTTCCCTCTGCCAGAGTCACGTCAAGAAGAATCAGATCAAACCGGTTTTCTTCAAGCATCTGAAGAGCTTTTGCCTGCCCGTCAGATGCTTTTACCTGAAATCCTTCCTCTCTCAAATACGCAGTGAGATTTTCCACAATGTCTGCATCGTCCTCTATTAATAATACTTTTGTCATATTCATAAGCAGCACCTTCTCAGTTCGTTTAATCTATTAAAAAACATCTCTTTCACCACTTTTGTAAGATACTGCTATTTTATCATGTTATGCAGGAGGGTACAAGGAGAGAAAAGACTGCCATAATACGTCATTTACGCCCCGTTTTTTTTCAAAAAGACATTCCTCTTAAACACTACATACGTCACAATGTAATATACAATGTAAATCCCTATAAAAAGAAGTATGCTTTTTCCAAAATATATTCCCGGAAAAGAAGTGGTAACACCTGTTGTCCGCACAAAGAAATTACTGAAAGTAAGAATCATCTTTCCGCTTATCACAATCGCAAGAAGAGCCGGACAGAGATAATAGGCAGCAAGCTGGATCCGGATAATTTTACAGATTTCTTTCTGTTTTAATCCCATTTTTCCAAGTACATCATACCGGAATTTATATTTTGCGGAATCGCTTAACTGCTGTACAGAAAGAACCGTCACTGCCACGCAGACAAATACAAGACCAATATAAAACATAGGCAGCATAACGGAAGCAAGGAGAACCTTTACTTCCGGAATACAGTTATCACGCACAAGATTTACAGCGGCATACACCACCATATTATCAGAACCGATACAACTGTTTCCTTCCAAAACAGACTCTGAGTGTTCTGCGAAATCGCACTTTTCTTCTTCCGTAAGATTTTCAAGTCTCTTCTGCAGATCGGCCGGGGCTTTTCCTTTGAGATCGGCTGCCATTACTGTATAATAGGGCGTCAGCCTCTCAAGAACCCGATCCGGAACAATCACAAGGTAATCCCCGCCATTATGCCCGTCCTGGGAAAAAGCGTCCGTATAAATTCCACTAAATGAAAGCAGCTTTTCTTTGTCTTTATCCAGAATTTTAAGGTCTTTTCCTATATTCTTCGCATCGTCTTTCAGCCTGTCTTTTATCTGCACTGCATATTCATTTTCGCCAAGAGAAACCGGTTCATATCCCAGCATTTCCCTCAAATAGTTATAATCTGTAATTCCCATATACGTATCGTAAGTACAGTACGTGCCGTCATTTTTCAGCATATCCTGTATCTTTTCCATATCCGGAGAGCCGTCCTTTTTCCGATACATACCGCCCCACTGCTCTAAATTTGTAAGCAGCCATGTATTTACCTGATTGTCTTCATCTGTATAAATATGGTAAATATACATTTCTTGCAGATCTGCATATTTTTCAAGAATTTCTCTCTCATCTTCAAAATTATCTTCCGGATCTGTACTGTTTATCAGCACATCAAAAGGAAATTTTACGGGGAGTATCTTATCCTCATAATCACTGAAAATAAGAGCCAGGGAAGCTCCCATTAAAGCCAGAGTAAAAAGGGCAGTGAGCGTTCCCATCGTAAACTGCATGGTACGTATTTTTGAGGCAAACTGCCGCAGAAGAAAGAGATTCTGCCCTCTGTAAATCCCCTTTCCTTTTTTCCTGATATAACAGGTGATCCAGGCGGACAATCCCATATAAAAAAGATAAATCGTAAGAACAAGCCCGATGATAAAAAGAATAATTTCTCCCGTAGAAGTCAGATGGGTAAATACCGTCCAGAACAAAAGTATAAAAAGAACAGAGAGGGGAAAAAGAAGCTTTTTGATTCCTTCATGTCCCTCTTTTATTTCCTCATTTTTCCTGGAGCTTTCCATAAGGTCATGGATATTCATTTTCCGAAACCGTCTTTTACACCGGAAAAGCGCAAGAAAATAACAGCCGCCATAACAGAGCACTGTCATAAGGATCGTCCATTTATTGAATGTAATGTGCGGTGTGTATTCCGTATATATCATAGAAGCCATAATGGACATAAGAATCTGTGAAAGAAGGATTCCAAGCCCGCAGCCGATAATAAGCGCCGCACTTCCAAGAAGAAGATTTTCTCTTACATACAGCCTTGCGATAGTTCTTTTTTTCATTCCGAGAAGCATATAAATCCCAAATTCGCTGCCTCTTTTTTCCATCATAAAGCGAACCATATAGTGGATCAGCCATGCCATAATAAGCACAATAAAAAAAGTGGCAAGACCGATCATCATCGGCATGATCTCATCTTCTTCCATCATTCCCGTAAATTCATTTTGAAAAATCAGGCTGTTAAACGCATACATGAGAGCCGAAACGACTGTCATGGTGAGAATATATATAAGATAATCTTTTGCAGAACGTTTCATGTTCCGATAAGCCAGTTTACCTAACATCTGCCATCTCACCTCCTGTCAGAGAGAGCACATCCAGAATTTCCTGCAAAAATACTTTTCTTTCCTTTTCTCCCCGCACAAGCTCATGAAAAATTTTTCCGTCCTTTAAAAACAGAATCCTGCTGCAATAGCTGGCGGAAAAAGCATCGTGTGTTACCATAAGGATCGTTGCTCCCATACTTTGGTTCAGCTTTGTAAATGTCTCAAGAAGCACCTGCGAGGAATGTGAATCCAGCGCTCCGGTGGGCTCGTCTGCAAGAAGAAGTTTGGGATTATTGATCATTGCCCTCCCGCATGCGCATCTCTGTTTCTGTCCTCCTGACACCTGATATGGAAACTTGTCTTTTATCTCTTCAATGTCAAGAAGACGCATCATTTTTTTGCATTTTTCCTGTATATTTTTCCTTTTTTCTCCCTGCAAAGTCAAAGCAAGTATCATATTTTCTTCCAGAGTCAGCGTATCCAGAAGGTTATATTCCTGAAAAACAAATCCAAGATTCTTTTTTCGAAATTCAGAAAGTCCGTCCTCTGAAAGCTCTGTAATATCCGTTTTTCCATAATAAATATGTCCCGCAGTCGCACGGTCAATAGTTGCCAGCATATTTAAAATCGTGGTTTTTCCGGAACCGGAAGGCCCCATGATCCCTACAAATTCTCCCTGTTCCACCTGAAAGCTTACGCGGTCCACTGCCTTTGTAATGTTCGTACTGTTTCCGTAATATTTCTCCACATCACATACACGTATATTCTCCATATCTGTCCTCCTGTTTTGTCTGTCCCTGTGTTTTTACATCTTTTATTTTAGCAGTATTTTCTCTTTGTTGTATAAAAATAGCTTAAAGTTATCTTACGTTTTTGAAAGATAACCTTAAGCGTCCTCTCTTGCAATATATGTGCTGATTGGAAATTCCAGACAGATTTCCGTTCCCTGTCCGTATATGGAAGATGCGGAAATTCCTATTCCAAGCCTCTTACAAAGTTTTTTACAGAGATAAAGCCCCATTCCCGTAGAGCGTTCATGGGTACGTCCGTTTGTACCTGTAAATCCTTTTTCAAAAATTCTGGAAAGCTCTTCTTTTTTTATCCCTGTTCCATTATCCGAAAGAACAAGCGCCGTCCCATTTTTTCTTTTCTCAGAAAAAATACGAAATACAGGAGCTTCCTCATTTTTATATTTCACACTGTTTAAAACCATCTGATTCAAAATAAAAACAAGCCATTTTCTGTCTGTATAAGCGAAATCCTCACAGACTACTTCCGCCCGTATGCCATTCTCAATGAGAAGAAAACGGTTCTTTTCCAGAACCTCAAAGACCGCTTCTTTTAAATGGATTTTCTGGATCATATAGTCCTTGTAAACATTTTCCGAACGTGCATAATAAAGAACCATATCCACATAATTTTCAATTTTCTGATTCTCAGTAATAATCTTTCGAAAGCTTCTGCCAGCAAAATTTTCGTGATTTCTTCCATTTTCACAGATAAGAGAAATTCCTGTAATGGGCGCTTTGATTTCATGTACCCAGCTTTCGATATATTCCTTATATTCTTCCTGCCGCTCCTGAACCTGTCTGATCTCCTCTATTACCGACTTGTTGGATTTCCGGATTAATTCTCTGTATATTTTGTCTTCCTGACGCCAGGAATCCGGCATCAGTTCGCCCAGAAGATACCGTTTGTCTGTATGTTTCAGAATGGCTTTCATCTCCTTAAAATAACGATTTCTGCCCACATAGGAAATAAAAAGGTAAACACCCAGGATCAGAATCCATACAATCAGAATAAGCATACCATTTCCCCTGCTGTATCCGGTAAAACGAAGAAAGCCATACAGCCCGACCATACAGACACCCTGCAGCACCAGCATCAGAATCCTGTCTTTTAAAAATTCCCCGAATCTCATATTTTATATCCTACTCCTCTCTTTGTTTCTATAAAATCAGAGACTCCGAGAGTTTTTAATTTTTCACGGATCCTTGTGATATGTACGCTCAGGGTGTTATCATCAATAAAAATCTGATTCTCCCACAGGTACTCAATTAAATCCATTCTTCCCACATAGTTTCCGCTGTTTTGAAACAGCATATGAAGAATTTTCATCTCATTTTTTGTAAGCTCCGCGCTTTTTTCTCTGTAAAAGAGACAGCATTTTGAAATATCAAGCGTTACCTCTTTTCTTGTAAAACCTGTAGTTTCTCTTATTCCTTTTGTGCGCTTTAAAACGGTAGCGATTCTTGCAAGAAGAATGGGAACCTGATACGGTTTTGTAATATAATCGTCTGCTCCTCTTAAAATTCCGGTAAGCTCGTCCATAGAATCTGTCCTGCTTGTAAGAAAGATCACCGGAACTTCTGTTTTTCCCCGAATCTGACTACATATGTCAAAACCGGAAATTCCCGGAAGGTTTACATCGAGAAGAATCAAGTCGGGTTCTTCTTTTATAATCTGCTCCGTAATATCTGAAAAACTGTCGGGCGCAAACGTTTCATATCCTGCGTTTTCAAGAAGGATCTGCAGCTCGTTTCTTATGGTTATCTCGTCTTCGATGATGATGATTTTCATATTTCGATTCCTTTTATTTCTCTTAAAATTGCTTTTTTGTTTTCTATTATACACAATTATATATACAAATCCAACCTTCATTCCTTCGCTCCCAGATTCATTTTAACTAATCCGACCAGCAGCATTCCAATCAGAATTATCGTATCAACAGCCAGCAGATTCACGATATTTTCCACGATGCCGTACAAAAAAAGAACAGAAAAAACTTCTGTAGACAGAGCCACAAAACACATATAATTCGTAAGATATTCTGTGATAATCCCTCCGTAAAATCCTCGTATCTGCATCTTGGCATAGAGAAGCGGGCGAAGCAGATAACGAATAGCAGCACAGACTGCCGGATACACAAAAATAAACTTTTTATCCACCAGGGAAGAGACGATTCCGTTATTCCACTGTACCGGAATTTCCGGCGGCAGCTTCTTATAAAACAGTATAGCTATCAGAAGACACAAAGCTGTCAGTACAGTCCACATCGCAAAGCTTCCCCATATGTACAGAAAACTTACAGAATCCAGTTTGAAAACCGGTTCATTTTCTTTCCAGTAATCCGGAAGTTCTTCCACATATTTCTCCACTTCCAATGTTTCATACGTTATATTTTTCTCCGCCAGGATTTTTTCACACATATGCTTTGCCTGATGCAGTTCCGCAATCTGTCCTTCCAAAACTCCTCCCTGTTTTTTCATAATCTCATAAAGAGCCGTCTCTCCGGAAATCATACTTCGAATATCTTCAATAGATATACCCAGTGTGCGAAGGTATGCAATCTTTTTAATGTCCTCCACATCCTTCTCTGAGTATTCTCTGTATCCATTGCTTTCGTTCCTGACGGGCGCGATAAGTTTTTCTTTTTCATAAAAGCGCACGTTGGAACGGGCAAGCCCTGTCTGATTTTCCACTTCTTTTATTGTCATATTCTTCCCCTTCTTTCAGAAAGATTTTTTCTTTATTCTAAAGTATAAACAGGGTTTACAGTCAAGTAATTTTTACAGCGTTCTATGATTTCACACCTCTTATGATACAGAAACAGGCAGCTTCGGTCTCCCAAAGCTGCCTGCTGCTGTACTTCAATTTCTATAATTCATATTTTTGTCTCCGCCTGGCAACCTCGTGATAAACCTGTTCATCTGTCCTTGCAGAAATAACTATGATTTTCATAACATCTTCCATTCGTTCTATTTTATATACTACTCGAATTCCCAAATCGCGGAATTTAATTTTTAAAAGACTTGAATTGTAGCAGAACGCTCCAGCTTTTGTATATCTTTTTTTGCCTCTTCCAAAAATTCTACACTCCAGCTCATTCTATCTGTACTTCCTCCGCTTCTTCAAGTTCTTTCTCGCTGATTCCCAAATCTGTCATCACTTTTTCCATTGATACAGTCGGCTTCACCCCATTTTCTTCCAGTCGATTTGCTGCTTCTAATAACAACATATAGTTTTCTTCTATTTCCGTCAGTCTTGTATATTCTTCCGGTGATAAAATAACTGCGGAAGGCTGATTATTCTTCAGTACAAACAATTCTTTTGTTTCTCTGAGCCGATTAAAAATTTTTGTTGCCTGTCCTTTGTTAAATAATGAAATCGGCACAAGACAATCCATAATATTTGCCATCGGTCACACCTCCTTGTCTTTTACTTTTATTATACTCAGATACAACTAAAACATCAACTTAAAATAATGAAAATTTATAGTTAAATCATCATTATTTCTATCTTAAATTTTTATCCTGTATCCTCACTCGCTTATATGAAATCTTAAACAGGCAGCTTCGGTTTCCCAAAGCTGCCTGCTGTTATAAATGATTTTCTTATATATTTTTCTTCATAAGCTCTTTTCCTGAAATTCCAGGTTCCGTCATATTCGCGGGATTTAAGATACAATCAAGCTCTTCTTCTTCAAGAAGACCTTCCTGTAAAATAAGGGTACGGACAGATTCTCCTGTCTGAATTGCTTTTTTCGCAACATCCGCTGCTTTCTGGTATCCAATATGAGGGCAGATTGCAGTAATGATTCCCACGCTGTTTTCTACGAGATAACGGCATCTTGTCTCGTTTGCTGTGATTCCCTCAATACAGTTGTCCACGAAAGTCTGTACTGCGTATGCCAGTGTGTCGATAGACTGGAACATACAGTAGAAGATGATCGGCTCAAATGCGTTCAGTTCAAGCTGTCCTGCCTCTGCTGCCATTGTAATTGTCATATCGTTTCCGATCACATAGAAGGCAACCTGGTTTACTACCTCCGGGATAACAGGATTCACTTTACCCGGCATAATGGAAGAGCCGTTCTGCTTTGCCGGAAGATTGATTTCGTGGAATCCGGCTCTTGGTCCTGATGACATGAGACGAAGGTCGTTTGCGATTTTTGACAGAGTAACGGCACAGGCTTTTACTGCTCCGGAAACAGCTACAAACGGGTCAAGATTCTGTGTTGCGTCAATTAAATCAAATGCCTGGACAAAATCCATAGCGGAAACCTCGTTTAAGTTCGGGACGATTCTTTTTAAATACGCTTCGTCTGCATTGATGCCTGTTCCGATCGCTGTTCCGCCCATATTCAGGCAGCGCATCTCGTCCATCGCCTTGTCCATACGGTGAATGTCGCGCATAACGGCAACGGAATATGCCTTAAATTCCTGGCCCAGACGAATGGGAACTGCGTCCTGCATCTGTGTACGTCCCATTTTCAGGATTCCGTCAAACTCGTCTGCCTTTTCGCAGAGGGCCTTATGAAGACGGAGAAGCTCTGTTTTCAGGTTTTTAAGAAGACGGAGAGACGTCATTTTTCCTGCTGTCGGGATTACGTCATTTGTGGACTGACCGCAGTTTACATGGTCGTTTGGATTGACAATGGAGTAATCTCCTTTCTGTCCTCCCAGAATCTCAATGGCACGGTTTGCAATAACCTCGTTTGCGTTCATGTTCACAGAAGTTCCTGCGCCGCCCTGGATCGGGTCTACAATAAAGTCCTCGTGAAGCTTTCCTGCCAGAATCTCGTCACAGGCAGAAACAATGGCAGTTGCAATAGATTTGTCCAGGATTCCCACCTCACAGTTTGTGATCGCAGCCGCTTTTTTAATGTATGCAAGACTGTTGATGATTTCCGGGTGCATATTTAATCCGGTGATATGAAAATTCTCTGCTGCACGCAAAGACTGTACTCCATAATAAACGTTTTCCGGAACGTCCTTTGTTCCGATGGAATCTTTTTCTACGCGAAAATCTGCAAGTGTTTCTTTCATGATTATCCTCCCAAGTACATCATATGTACGTTTTTTATCTTGACCTTATTATAGGGAACCGGTACAATATAATCAAATACATATTAAAATATAAATAGTATAACTTTAAAATTATGGAGGATCTCATGTTTCAGGGAATGCACTACATATATGCAGTTTACAAGGAGGGCAGCTTTTCCAAAGCAGCCAAAAGTCTCTTTATTTCACAGCCTTCTTTAAGCGCTACCGTAAAAAGAATCGAGGAAAAAATCGGCTACCCTGTTTTTGACAGAAGTACCAAACCGCTCCAGCTTACAGAGCCGGGAGTACAGTATATCCGCACAGTGGAAAAACTTATGTCTGTAGAAAGTGATTTTACAGAATACATCAACGACTGGGGCGGACTTCAGACGGGAAATCTTACACTTGGAGGAAGCAGCCTTTTTTCCTCCTGGGTCCTTCCCCCTCTTATGGCGGAATTTTCCAGAGAATATCCTCTTGTAAAGCTGAAATTAAAAGAAGAAAATACGACAGAGCTTGCCGCTCTTTTACAGAATGGAAAAATTGATCTGATGCTCGATAACGGAATTATCCAGGAAGAAAATTTTTCCTCCTGCATCTACCAGGAGGAACATCTTCTTCTTGCAGTGCCTGCTTTTTTTTCTGTGAACAGCAGTCTTTCCGCATTTCAGATTCTGCCGGAACAAATCCGGGACAAAAGTTTTTTAAAACCGGAAATCCCCCCGGTTCCCCTGGAATATTTTGAATCGGAGCCTTTCATTATCTTAAAGCCGGAAAACGACACAAGAAAGAAGGGAATGGGGATTTTCAGGGAAAACCATCTGACTCCGAAAATTCTCTTTGAACTGGACCAGCAGATGACTTCCTATAATATAACATGTTCGGGAATGGGGATCTCTTTTATCAGTGATACTCTGATTTCCCGCGTTCCCTATCACAACAATGTGATTTTTTATAAGCTGTCCGGGCAGTACAGCCACAGAAGCATTTATTTTTACTGGAAAAAAGGGCGGTATCTGACAAGAGCAATGGAAGAATTTCTCCGCATGGCACAGGAAAAGATATAATTTTTTAATCTTCCACACTCAGCATTCTGTACCCGATTCCAATATGTGTCTGAATATACGCCGGCTTTTCCTTATCCTTCTCCAGTTTTTTCCGAAGAGAAGTCATGTATACGCGAAGGGAAGAAATATCGCTTCTCAGCCCGTTCTGCCATACTTTTTCCAGAATAAACTGATACGTCAGGACCTTGCCCACATTCCGGGCAAGAAGGCAGAGAAGACTGTACTCCAGGGGCATAAGATGGAGCTCCTCCCCATCAAGCTTTACAACTGCCGCGCTGTAATCGATTTCCAGCCCTCCGTTTTTAAAAACGCTTTCGTTTGTGTTATCTTCCCGCATAATATACTGTACACGGCGGATCGTCGCCCGAAGTCTTGCAGACAGTTCTACTACGCTGAAGGGCTTTGTGAGATAATCGTCCGCTCCCACATCAAGAGCTGCCACCTTGTCTTTTTCGTCACTTCTTGCACTGATCACAATGATAGGGGCTACCGACCAGGAACGGATTTTCCGGATTACTTCAATTCCGTCCATATCAGGAAGTCCAAGATCCATAAGAATAATATCCGGATTGTTGGCTGCTGCCAGCATAATTGCCTGCGAGCCGTTCTGCGCCGTATCAAATTTATACTTTTCCATTTCCAGAGTTGTGGTGATCAGGTTGCGGATCGGCTCATCATCTTCCACAACTAGAACTACCGGCTTGCCGCCTTTTATCATAATCGAATCTCCTCCTGTTCCAGTGCAAAGCAAAATACGGTTCCCGATGGCTCATTGTCATAAACCTTAATGCTGCTTCCGTGTGCACCTATGATCGACTGGCAGAGAGGAAGTCCAAGCCCCATGCCTCTTCTGCCGTCGCTGACCGTATTATTTGCCGTATAATACATATCAAAAATTTTCTCTTTCTGCTCTTCTGTCAGCCCTTCCCCGTTGTCTTTTACGGAAAAAAGAACCTTTCCCTTTAAAGCTTCCGCCCGGAGAATAATTTCTCCTCCCTCCGGCGTATATTTTACCGCATTGTCTACAAGATTGATCAAAACCTGCAGGATCAGTTTCACATCCATTTTCGCAATGAGGATTTCCTCACATTCCACCTGGATATGCTGGTGTTTTCCCCTTCTGTTTATATGCCGCACTGCTTCGTCCAGCACTTCCTCTGCGATTTCTCCCTGGATATTTAATTCCATGCTTCCGTTTTCGATTCTCGTAATTGAGAGAAGATTTTCCACAAGATTAATAAGCCACATGGAATCATTATATATATCATGGTATATTTTCTTCCGTTTCTCTGCCGAAAGGATTGTCTCATTTCCTATGAGATTTTCTGCATTTCCGGAAATACTCGTAAGAGGACTTCGAAGGTCGTGAGAGATCGAGCGGAGAAGATTTGCCCTTAACTGCTCTTTTTCCAGTCGAATCTCCGCCTCCCTCTGCTGCTTTAAAAGCTCCTCCTTTTCCATAGCAAAGGCACATTCATGGATCAGAGTGCCCACGATTCCCCGCTCAAAGGTGCGGATGGGTTCTCCCTCCATATCAATGGCAATAACTGCAAACATTCGCGCATCGTTTTTTACTGCAAGGAACATATACTTTGATTCTCCCAGTGTCTCTGTCGAAAATCCGGCATCCTCCTGATGCTGCCAGCACCATCTCACAACTGCCATATCTGTCTCCTGAAGAGCTTCTTCTCCGTTTTCTTTTCTGTAGGAAAGGGGAATACTTCCTTCCTCAGGCTCTCCAAGATAACAGTAGATGTTTTTTTCAAGAAGTCTGCCAAGCTGCTCCACGATCTTCTGGGCAATCTCCTGGGTGGTGGAAGCTGTCTGAAGGCTTCGGCTCGCCTTTAATAAAAGTTCCGAGCGATAGGATTTCTTGGCATTCTGATAAGCATAATCCTTTACCTTTTTCGTGAGCATGGAGCAGATCATAAATGTGGCAAACATTACGATAAAGGTCACGATATAGTTTGGATTATAAACGGAAAACGTAAAAACAGGAGCCGCAAAAAAGAAGTTGAAGGTAAGAACACCTAAAATACTGTAAATCAGTCCCCAGATATATCCGTCTGTAAAAAGAGCCACGATCAGGTTTCCCAGGATATACGTCATGATCAGATTTGCATCGCTGAACCCCCATCTTGCAAAAATCAGATCAATTCCTGTGGAAAGAAGAAGGCTTGCGCTGCAGTAACCTATATTTTTCCACATATGATTCCTGTTTTTTTCTTCCACTGCATCTCTCATTGCTGTTTTCCTCCGTTTCTATGTTCTTATCATAACGCAAAATCATAAAAAATTCTACTTTTCTTTCTGAACAAGATAAATTCTGGCAAACACAAGGGCAGCCTCATTTAACATGGCTGTTAAAAGCCCGTACTCAAAAGAGGGGATTTCTCTTTTTTCTTCCAGTATGATTCCCATTACTCCATATATTTCCTCACTTGTTTTAACAGGAAGATACATGGCTTTTGCATCGGGAAGCGTGTGGGTACAGCAGCCTGCGCGTTTTTTATTTGCCATGACCCAGTCCACAACTGCACGTTCTTTTTCGTCCTGCGTTTTTCCAAGCTCCTCTTTTGATACGCCCTCTCTTGGAAACAGCCAGGGTCCTGTCGTCTTTTTATCTTTCCGCACATAAAATACAACGGAAAGATTCATAAGCTTCAGCACTTTTTCACTTAACTCCATGAGAAGGTCTTTCACATTTTCCACACGCCGCATTTTTCTGCTGTTTTCCAGAAGAAGCTCTGTTCTATACATAATTTTTGCACTTTCTCTTGCCTGCCGCCTTCCTGTTGACAGCACAGTGGAAATAATAATGGAAAAAAGAAGCATGATCCCAAATGTCACACTGTACTCTCCACTGTAAAAAGTAAGGCTGTAATACGGATATACAAAAAACCAGTCAAAAAGAAAGACGCTCAATACGGCTGCTGAAACAGCAATATACCGCCTTGTTGTATAAAGGGACAGAATCAGAATAGAAAAAAGGTATCCCATGATAATGTCCGCGTCTACAAAGCCCAGTTTTCGAAAAAGGAAACCAACGCCTGTTGCCATGCAGAGAGCTGCTGTTTCTTTTAAAAGATCCATATAAAGACTTTCTGTTGCCTTCGCGCTTACATACCGTTTTGGCGTATGAAGAAAATACCGTTTTTTCCCCGTATTTCCCATATCCGGAATAATAAATATATCAAGCTCCGGCATATATTCACTGATCTGGTCTGTGAGCGTTCCTTTTTTCTGACCGAGAAGAATCCTGTGATTTGTTCTTCCAAGAACGAGCTTCGTGACGCTGCTGACTCTGGCGTATTCTGCAATCTGAAAGGCAATATCATCACCAAATACGGTTACCACCTTAGCCCCAAGCGCCTCTGCAAGGTGAATATTTTCATCACGTGCTTTTTTAACTGCCGGTTCTGCATTTTGAAGGGCAGTTGTTTCCACATAAAGGGCAGTAAATTTTGCGTGAAAGGCATATGCCATTCTTGACGCACTTCGGATGACTTTTTTGCAGGAAGGAGCAGCGGAAATGCAGGTCATTATATGCTCGCCTTGATAATACTCTCCATTTTCTCCTGATTCATTTTGAATATGTTCTAAAATGGCAAGCCGATTTACTTTATCTGCCATTCTTCGAAGAGCAATTTCACGAAGAGCGATCAGCTTGTCTTTTGCAAAAAAATTCTGAAGCGCTCTCTCCGCCTGTACTGCCTTATAAATTTTCCCTTCTTTTAATCGCTCAATCAGAATATCCGGTTCAATATCCACAAGCTTTACCTGATCGGCGGAATCAAATATTTTATCGGGAACACGCTCCCTTACATGGATGCCCGTAATGCTTTCCACAATATCGTTCAGGCTTTCCAGATGCTGAATATTTACGGTTGTATATACGTCAATACCTGCATCAAGAATTTCTTCAATATCCTCATACCGTTTTCTGTGGCGCATCCCCGCTGCGTTTGTATGCGCAAGCTCATCAACAAGGACTAGCTGTGGTTTTCTTCGCAAAACAGCGTCAAGATCCAGCTCCCGGAGATCAATTCCCTTATATGGCACAAGAAGAGGGGGGACTTTTTCCAGTCCCTCCTCTCTTTTACTTGTCTCCGGTCTTGCATGAGGTTCAATATATCCGGAAACCAGATCTACGCCCTCTTTCAATAGCTCATGAGCTGCATCCAGCATGGCGCAGGTTTTTCCAACCCCTGCCGCATATCCCAGAAAAATACACAGTTTCCCTTTCTTTTCTTTCTCCTTCGCTTCTTCCTCCGCATGGATCCTTCTCAGCAATTCCTCCGGAGTCGCCCGTTCTGTGCTCATGTTTTTCCTCCCCGGCACATCAGCCTTCCATAGCTTCTTTGATTTCCAGGTTACATTTTAATACGTTCACTTTTTCTTCTCCGAAAATCCCGAGAACCTTATGCTCTGTGTTGTTTTCTACGATTTTCTCTACTTCATCCTCAGAGAGTCCGCTTTTTGCAGCTACGATGGGAAGCTGTACTTCTGCAGATTCCGGGCTGATGTGAGGATCAAGTCCGGAACCGGAAGCAGTAAGCATATCTGCCGGAATTTCACCTGTAAATTCCTCGCCTGTCGCTTCCCTGTATCTTTCCTTAAAAGCCTTTACATCATTTTCCACACGCGCTTTTAAGTCCTCGCTTGTAGCTCCGTAATTAAAGCTTCCGGAGGCAACCCCTGTATATTCGCCGCTTTCTTTTTCTTCTTTTGTATAAGTATTGTAATTTACAGAAGAAATTCTTCCATGAAAATACTGGTCGCCTTCAAACTCCTGTCCTACTACCTCAGAACCAACTTCTTTTCCATCTGCCTTTACAATACTTCCGTTCGCCTGCCTGGGAAACAGAACCTGCCCGATACCGGTAAGAGCCAGGGGATAAATCACACCGCATATAAGAAGCAGGGTAAATGTAACTGCAGCCGCTTTTTTTAAATATTTTCCAAAATTCTTCATGTCATTACCTCTATTTTTATAATCCTAAAAGTGCCAGAAGTGGCGCAACTAAAATATCAATCAGTTTAATTCCGATAAACGGTACGATCACACCGCCAAGTCCATAAATTCCCATGTTTTTCATCAGCATTTTTTCGGAACGCATTGGTTTATATTTAACACCGCGCATGGCAATAGGAATCAGGCACGGAATAATAATGGCGTTGAAAATAAGTGCAGATAAGATCGCGCTGAACGGTGTTGCAAGGTGCATAATGTTCAGGATTTCCATCTGCGGGATTACAAGAGTGAACATTGCCGGGATAATGGCAAAATATTTTGCCACATCGTTTGCAATACTGAACGTAGTAAGAGATCCTCTTGTGATCAAAAGCTGTTTTCCGATTTCCACAACCTCCAGGATCTTGGTGGGGTCAGAGTCAAGGTCAACCATATTCGCAGCCTCTTTTGCTGCCGTTGTTCCGCTGTTCATGGCAAGACCAACATCTGCCTGTGCAAGAGCCGGCGCATCGTTTGTACCGTCTCCTGTCATTGCTACCAGCTTTCCTTCTGCCTGCTCTTTTTTGATCGCATCAATTTTGTCCTCCGGTTTACATTCTGCAATAAAGCCGTCTACGCCTGCCTCTTTTGCGATTGTTGCAGCAGTCAGCGGGTTGTCTCCTGTACACATAATTGTCTTGATCCCGATTTCACGGAGGCGGGCGAAACGCTCTACAAGACCCGGTTTTACCGTATCTTTTAAATAGATAACACCGTATATTACATTGCCTGCGCATACAACAAGAGGTGTTCCGCCAAGGCTTGAAATTTCTTTTACAATTCCTTCCAGGTCATCAGGAATCGTTCCGCCCTTTTCTTTTACGTAAGTTTTGATGGCATCGTAAGCGCCTTTTCGAATTTCTGTGCCGTCTTTTAAGTTGACACCGCTCATTTTTGTCTGTGCGGTAAACTCCACAAATTCCATCTGCTCTTTTGCATCTTCTCTGATACCTGTTCCAAGAGACATTCCAAGTTCTACCACAGATTTTCCTTCCGGTGTGGAATCACAGAGGGAAGTCATTACACTGTAATCAATTAAGTCTTCTTTTTTCTTTCCTTTTACCGGACGAAAATCTGCTGCAAGACGGTTTCCGTATGTAATGGTTCCTGTTTTATCAAGAATCATGGTGTCTACGTCTCCGCAGGCTTCTACTGCTTTACCTGACATGGCAATTACATTAAATCTTGTTACACGGTCCATTCCTGCAATTCCGATTGCGGAAAGCAGTCCACCGATCGTGGTCGGAATCAGGCACACTAGAAGAGCGATCATGGTTGCCATTGGAATCTTTGCTCCTGCATAATCAGAGAAACAGTAAAGAGTGACAACCACAATAAGGAAAATAATAGTTAAACTTACAAGAAGCGTATTCAGCGCAATTTCATTTGGCGTCTTCTGTCTGGAAGCTCCTTCTACAAGAGAAATCATTTTATCCAGGAAAGATTTTCCAGGCTCTGAAGTAATTTTAATTTTCAGCCAGTCACTGACTACGGTGGTTCCTCCTGTAACAGAAGAGAAATCGCCGCCTGCCTCTCTTGTAACAGGAGCAGACTCTCCTGTGATTGCTGACTCGTCTACAGATGCAACACCTTCAATTACCTCGCCATCATTTGGAATCACTTCTCCCATTCTTACCATGACTACATCGCCTTTTTTCAGCTCAGAAGCGTTGATCGTCTTTTCTGTGCCGTCTTTTAAAAGAAGATTTGCCACGGTATCTTTTTTTGTTTTCTTCAAAGAATCCGCCTGGGCTTTTCCACGTCCCTCTGCAACAGATTCTGCAAAGTTTGCAAAAAGAATCGTTACAAATAAAATCACAGTTACTATTCCATTATAAATACGGAGGGAACTGTCATCTCCAAAAATCGTAGGGAAAATTGTCATGATCAGGCTGATCACAAAACCAATTTCTACTACAAACATTACGGGGTTTTTCATCATATATTTTGGATTTAATTTCTGAAAGGCTCCGATAATGGAAGTTTTCAGAATATCCTTTGTAATAAATTTTGTCTTTTTATGCTCTTTTTCCATTTCAATCCATATCCTTTCTGACTTCGCATCCTGTTTATGACATCCAAAGTACAAGATGCTCTGCTATCGGCCCAAGTGCCAGTGCAGGGAAGAATGTCAATGCTGCAAAGATATATACAACAACTACTAAAATAACTGTAAAAATTACATTGTCCGTCCGTAATGTTCCTACTGTCTCATTTACACGGCGTTTTGCCAGCAGACTTCCTGCGATTGCAAGCTGTGCGATAATAGCAATATATCTTCCGAAGAACATGGCAAGACCAGTCGTAATATTCCAGAATACAGTATTATCTGCCAGTCCCTCAAAACCGGAACCGTTGTTTGCAGCAGAAGAAGCATATTCATATAAAACCTGTGACAGTCCATGAAAACCTTCGTTTGTAATTCCTTCCATTCCCGCTCCTGTCATAACGGCAAGTGCGGAAAATCCAAGGATGAGAAGCGGATGTACAATAAGCACGATCGCTACAAGTTTCATTTCTTTTCCTTCAATTTTCTTTCCAAGATATTCCGGAGTACGTCCGATCATAAGTCCGCAGAGGAATACGGCAAGAATTACATACATTACCATATTCATAAGACCGACGCCCTTACCGCCGAATACACAGTTTAGCATCATGTGAAGCATTGGAACCATTCCTCCAAGAGGGGTCAGGGTATCGTGCATATTGTTAACTGTACCTGTAGTAAATGAGGTGGTTGTCGTTGTAAAGAGTGCAGACTGGGCAATGCCGAAGCGCATCTCTTTTCCTTCCATGCTTCCCATATCCTGATTGAGGCCAACTGCTTCCAGAGCCGGGTTTCCCGCCTGCTCTGCGTTAAAGCAGATAAGAAGTCCTACAAGGAAGAGTATAGACATAGCTGCAAAAACAGTTCTTCCCTGATTTCCAAAAATGACTTTTTTCTGAGCAGACATCACAACCTGATTTTTCTTTGCTTCTTTTCTTCTCTTCATTGTCATTTTTCCAAAAGTAATGACGCAGGCTCCCGGAAGGACCATCATACTGAGAAGCTCAATCATATTTGAAATTACAGTCGGGTTTTCAAATGGCGTTGTTGAGTTTGCTCCGAAAAATCCACCGCCGTTTGTTCCCAGATGTTTAATACTTTCCAACGCTGCCACAGGTCCCATTGCAAGATCCTGATACTGTCCCTCAATTGTCTGTACGGTCTGGTTTGCCGCAAGTGTCTGAGGAACTCCCTGCCAAATCAGAAAAAGTCCGGCAATCAGAGATACGGGAATGAGAATACGAGTGGTGATCCGCACCATATCTTCATAAAAGTTTCCTACATCCTTCCGCTTTCCTGCAAGCCCTCTGCAGAATGCCATACATGCCGCATATCCACTGGCAGCAGATACAAACATCATAAAAATGATAACAAGCATCTGGCTTAAATAAGAAAGACCTGACTCACCGGAATAATGCTGAAGGTTTGTATTTGTCATAAAGCTGATAATTGTGTTAAAAGAAAGGGTCGGTTCCATAGCTTCGATTCCATTCGGATTTACAAATAATAATCCCTGAAGCCTTAAAACAAGATACCCGGTAAATACCATCACTGCGTTTGTGGTAAGTAAATGAAGCGCATATTGCTTCCAGTTCATTCCCTCACCGTTTATTCTGCAGACCTTATAGATCAAACCGTCCACACGGTTAAAAAGCGGATCTGCAAATGTTTTCTCTTTTGTGGCGATATGGTACATATAAGTTCCCATAGGGATTACAAGCACCATAAATATCGCAAGGGTAACCACTATCTGTAACATTTTTTCTCTCCTCCAAGTCTAATCCCTTTTCTTACAATTTTTCCGGATAAATCAGTGCATAAAATAAATATCCGGTAAGTAGTAAAATGATAATTGCCAACAAAATCATTCTTCTTCCTCCTTATACACGGTGGCTGTGCCAACCTGTTTTTCACACCAGTCTGCTAAAAGCTTCATGCTTCCAAAGCAGACAGCCAAAATGAAAATCATAACTATATCCATTGTTTTCATCCCTTTCTTTCCTTTTCTGGCAGAACCAATCATAGCACAAAAAATTTTAAATCAGTGTTATAATGCCGGACTGCAAAATTAAAATGGTATTAAAAAATACTTGACAGATTATGTCCGATATATTATGCTTTTAAAATGAACATTGTTCAAATCGAAAATACCGTATTTTTTACGTTACATAAGGAGGCTTTCTCATGAAAAAATTATGGAATACTGCTTTTATTTATTTCTGGCTCGCTATGGCAGGCGGCGTATTCTATCGGGAGTTTACAAAATTTAACGATTATTCCGGAAAAACTGTGCTTGGACTTCTCCATGTACATCTTCTTGTTCTCGGAACTCTTATGTTTTTAATTATCGCACTATTCTGCCGGACTCTTCCCCTTCTGGAAGCAAAAGGCTTCCGGAAATTTTTAATTCTTTATAATATTGCACTTCCATTTATGGCAGTTACCATGCTGGTACGCGGTATCCTGGAAGTAAAAGGCACTGCTTTATCCTCCGCACAGAATGCCATGATTTCCGGTTTTGCCGGGATTTCCCACATTCTTATGCTGATTTCTCTTGTCATGCTTCTTCTTTCCCTGAAAAAAGAGCTTCTGAAAAATGAATAAAGCAAAAAACAGCCGCAGACGAAATTTCTTCCGCCTGCGGCTGTCTTTTACTGCTGATGTATCATTCTCTCTATCATATCTACTGTTTCTTTGATTCCATAGCTTGCGCTGTTGATACAAAGATCATAATTCTCTGTATTTCCCCACTTCTCACCGGAATAAAACTGATAATACTTCCTGTGCTGCCGGTCCATCTTCTTCAGGAAGTGGGAAGCCTGCTTAAAGTTCATATTCCTTGCCTCCATCACGTGCTGGGTTCTGATGGCAAAAGGTGCGTCAATGAAAATGCTGATATGAGGAATGTGATTGTTTTTCAAAATCACATCTGCACACCGTCCCATAATAATGCAGTCCTCGCTGCGCGCCATCGAGCAGATCAGATCGCTCGTATTAAAAAATACAGCGTCCTGGGTAGGAAGCCCGTGATACCTGTTAAAATCACGGAGCCATTCTTTTAAATGAAATCCGCTTTTCTTTTTGTACTTATCAAAGTTTGTAAAGCTTGCCATATCATTTACAGAATCTTTATCTGCTTCCAGACGCTTCATTACCTGATTAAAAATTTCCGCATCATAATAATTAATACGAAGGGCATCCGCCAGAGCAAAGCCTATATCGTTTCCTGCGCTTCCCTGTGTTCTTCCAATACAGATTACAAGATGGTCGTCCTTTGAAAATTTCTGTCGGAGATTCGATGTATTTAACTGAGCTCTTGCAATGTCCAGAATATCAACAGAACCAAATGTATCTGGCAAAGCTGCCACTTCCTGAAGGATACCATCATATTTTATCATAAGACGCTTTCTCACTTCTTTGTCCTGTATGGTACGGGCCATATTGCTGATAAGCGCCATTTCGCTTCTAAGAAGATGACCATCCGGCTTTGTATACATGAGCATTGCAAGGCTGCGAATACAGTTTTCTCTGTCCCCTGTAAAGGTCCGCCCCAGAGCAGAACCTACGCAGTTATAAACTTCTCCGTCCAGCTCGTAAAGCTTCTCTGCAATTTCTCTGCATTTTTCTTTATTTGCCTGTAACTTTTCCTGCATATTTTCTCCTCCTTCCTACAAAAAGAATACCAGCATATCCAGTATAAATACCGGTATCAAAAATGCAAGCGACCATAACATATACCCAAAGAAGGATGGCATATTGACACCGTTTTCATCAGAAATGGCTTTTACCATAAAGTTTGGCGCATTTCCAATATATGTATTTGCTCCCATGAATACGGCTCCGCAGGAAATGGCAGTGAGCGTTTTTACGGAAATCGTTCCAAGTGTAGTTGTAATTCCGCTTGTAAATCCAAGTGTTCCTGCTGTTGTGAGGAATACAAGATACGTCGGAGTATTATCAAGGAAACTGGAAAGCGCTCCCGTTGCCCAGAACATCTGCGCCGGCGCCGTAATTCCAAGCTCCGGTCCCATTGTTTTTAAAAGCATAAGGGCAGGCTGCATAGTAATAAAAATCCCGATAAAAAGTACGGCAACCTCTTTGATCGCACCCCAGGTAAAATGGTTTCTTCTTCTGATCTCCGGGTTTGTTGTCTTAAAGGACAGCCAGGTAGCCACAAGAATGATCACGATCTCAATGACAGAAGGAAAGCCTAATGTCACTTCTCCGAAAATATGGATTCCGCGTACATTTCCGGAAGCGTCCTGAAATGCGCTCATTCCCGGAAGCACACCACTTAAAATGACAGCTCCAACAATCATAAGAAGGAAAATGATGTTGTGAAGACCGTCAATGCGAAACTCCGTTCCCGGTTTTCGAATATCCGGTTTTGCACCGACTGCAATATCTTTTTTATATGCTCTCTTATCAAGATGGTAAAATACAAACAGAAGAATTACCATATTAAATAAAAGCATAGGCAAAAGATGAAGACTCCAGAAAAACGGAACTCCCCGCATAAATCCCATTAAAAGCGGCGGGTCGCCAATAGGCGTCAGACAGCCGCCCATATTAGATACCAGGAAAATAAAAAATACCATAATATGGCTTTTCCTTTTTCTCCAGGAATTCATTTTAATAATTGGTCGCACCATAAGCATACTTGCTCCTGTCGTTCCAATGCAGCTTGAAAGAAGCGTTCCAAGGGCAAGAAGCCCTACGTTTACTCTTGGCGAACCTGCAAAATCCCCCTCCATCGTGATATTTCCAGATACACAGAACAATCCGAACAGAAGCACAATAAAGGTAAGATAATCGTTAAACAAACATTCAAGAACGGTCTCTGCCGTCATCCCTGCCCCGTACACTACTGCAAAAGGAATTACAAGGAGCAGGATCCAGAAGCCCACTACAAGTGGCTGATGCGCTTCCCACCACTCACCTTTTACAAGGGGCATGACTGCGATACACAGGAGAAGCCCTGCAAACGGTATACACAGCCATAGCGGCACACCTGTGGCTTCACTGCCGTTTTCTGCTGCATAGACAGAAACAGGGCAGGACAGAAGAGCCACAAGTGTGCCGCTTAAAAACGTCCATAATTTTTTCACACTTCCACCTCCGATGTCATTTTTTCACGTTGCTATTATAGCACATTGAAGATGAAAATCAATTAAAATTCCATGCAAAATGACTATTATGGTGAATTTTCTTTTGATTATTTTCTTCCTTTTTACAATCCTTGTCAGAATGCTTTTGATTCATAAATTTCACAAAAAAACGAACCGGTTTTTCCTGCTGACAGTCTGCATCTGCATACGCGCATTTTACTGAAGCGTTCTCCATCTGAGAAAACTGTTCCAGATTAAACCTTGCAGCCGCACAGGAAGGGTCCAGTGCATAGGCAGCCCGGAAATGTTTCATGGCAAGGGAATGTTCTCCTTTCTTTTCCAGAAGAATTCCCATAAGGTTATGTGGTACTGCAGAATGTGGTTCCTCCTCCATCGCTTTTCTAAGCATCTGCTCACATTTTACAAATTCTCTATTTCCAATCTGCTCTCTGCAGTCCTCGATCATTTTCTCATCCATTGTCATACTCATCATAATAAAGCACCTCCTTGATTTGTCTTTATTATAGCTGAAGTCCTGTGAGATTGGTGTGAGGATTGCTTTTTTCCTGTGAGAATCCTGTGAGAATTTTTATTTCACTTCCTGTTCCTTCATTCGGTATCCAACTCCGATTTCTGTAAGAATATACTTTGGTTTTCCCGGATTGTCCTCTATTTTTCTTCTTGTGGACGCCATGACGGTACGGAGAACCTGTGTATCCTGTCCGTACCATTCTCCCCACACATTCTTTAAAATATACCCATAAGTAAGTACCTTTCCCTGATTCTTCATAAATAAAAGAAGAAGATTATATTCCAGCGGAGACAGATGGATCTCCTCTCCGTTTTTTAATACCATATGCTTTTCCGTATCAAGAAAAAGTCCTCCGTTTACGTATGTCGTTTCCTCCTTTTGCGGCTCCTGCTGCCGCTTCATTCTGTTATAATGACGGAGTGCCACGCGGATTCTTGCCATAAGCTCTGTTGTGGAAAAGGGCTTTGTGAGATAATCGTCCGCTCCCTCGTCAAGCGCATCTGCCTTTTCTCTGTCCTGATCCCTTGCAGATACAATGATCACCGGCATCTCCCAGTCTTTTCGGATTTCCCGTAAAACCTCCATTCCATCTATATCCGGAAGTCCCAGGTCAAGAAGCACCAGGTCTGTCTCCTCTTTTTTGATATGACAAAGCCCTTCTCTTCCTTTCGTCACACCTTTCACAGAAAATCCTTCATTTTCCAGCGTGTACATAATAAAATTGGAAATCTGTACATCATCCTCAATTACAAGTATCTTTTCCTTCATAATCTCTCCTCTCCTGCTGGAAGCCAGAATGTGAACTCTGCTCCCCTTCTGTCCGTTCTGTTTCGTCCGGCAATTCCGCCTCCGTGAGCCTCCACAATGGTTTTACAGATGGTAAGCCCAAGTCCGATGCCTCTCTTTACATCTGCTGCCCTCTCCTTTGATGTATAAAACATCTGGAAGACATTGGGAACATCCGTATCTGCAAGGCCTTCTCCCTCATCACGGACGGTAACCGTTGCTCTGTCATTTTCATATCCGATAATCAGCTCTATCTTTTCTTCTTTTTTCGTATGCTTTACTGCATTTGTCAGAAGATTGGTGATCACCTGCTGAATCAGCTTTCCGTCCATTGGTACAAGATAAAACTCTTCCGGCAGCGTAATCTGGATTTCTCTGTCCGGAGATGCCTTTTCAATACGCTCCACGGCACAGGCAGCTACCTCCTCCAGGGCTTCCATTTCTTTATTTACATGAATTTTCCCATCCTGAAGTCTTGTAAGGCTTAAAATATTTTCCACAAGCTCCTTCAGCCAGTCTGCATCGTGATAGATGCCCTGTATCATATCGTACCGCCTGTCCGTCTCTTCCGTCATAGAAAGAAGCATCTCCGAGGTTCCCATAATCCCGGAAAGCGGTGTTCTGATGTCATGGGAAATGGAACGAAGAAGATTTGCACGGTATCGCTCCTGCTCCATTTTCTCCCTGTCACGCATTCTCTCCGTGATAATCTGAATCCGCTCCATCGCAAGAGCAATATTTTCAATCACAGAAAAAAGAAGCTTTTCCTTTTTGTGGATCTGATGCCACTCTGTGTCTGCCGGAAGCTCCATTACCGCAAGAAGCCTTCCATGTCCCCGTACGGCGTAGTACCAGGCATTTTTATCTTTCCAGCACTCTTCCTCCGGATTTCGAAAACCTTCCCGTATTTTTTCCCAGTTTTCTTCTTTTCTTTTTTTGATCCCATCTCCGCACTTCCAGATGGAAAACGGCTCTGCCTCCCCTGTAAAACAGATGCAGCCCGCCTCCGTCTGAAACAACGCGCCCACACTTTCCGATGCAAGAATCATAATATTTTCCATATCTGCTGCATCGGAAAGCCGGCTGGACAGATCATACAGGATCCGACTGACAGAAGCATTTTCCTCCGCCTTTTCTTTTAAGAGCTTCCCTTTTGTTGTAAGAGCGCTGGTCATAACAGCCGTAATGACCATAATGACAAACGTGACAAAATAAGACGGATCATTCACTGCAAGTGTGTGATACGGCGCTGTAAAAAAATAATTATAGCAGAGCACTGCTGCAATGGAAGAAATAAGTCCCCACAAATACCCTGAGGTAAACCTTGCAGTTAAGAGAACTGCAAAAATATAAATAACTACATTGTTTGTCTCAGGAAACAGAAGTTCCCGGAATCCTGTGCCCACCAGAGTCGCCCCTGCAAGAATCCCCGCTGTTTTCAACAGATTCTTTCCCTTAAATCTTTCCACTTTTCTCCCTCCCTGTATTTCTTGTCTGTATCATACTCTGGTCTTTACAGATTTACAATAGAAATTTGATAAATCTCCCTCTTTGCGCTATAATGGCAGAAAGACCATTTCACGAAAGGATATTGACAAATGAACGATAAAACTCAGGAAAAATGGCTGGAGACGGCAGATGCCCAGACCTTTGTAAACAATACCGCCAAATTCAACGACCTTATGATGATGTATCGCTGTACAGTCCGTGAAGTGCGTACAAAACTTGAGGTTTTAAATGATGAATTTTCTGTAGAATACAAACGAAATCCCATCTCTTTTATTAAGACAAGAATCAAAAAACCGGAGAGCATTTTAAGAAAATTAAATAAACTGGGATATGATTTTACTGCGGAGAATATCCAGGAGCATTTAAACGATGTAGCAGGCATCCGCGTTGTATGTGCCTTTATTGATGATATTTACACCATTGCGGAGCTTCTTTCCAGCCAGGACGACATTACTGTCATTCAGATAAAGGACTATATTAAAAATCCAAAACCAAACGGCTACAGAAGCTATCATATGATCGTGGAAATTCCCGTATTTTTCTCAAAGGGAAAGACACCTATGCGGGCAGAAATCCAGATCCGCACAAACGGTATGGATTTCTGGGCAACCCTTGAACATCAGCTTCGGTACAAAAAAGGGATTGAGGAGATGGAAGGCTACGACCAGATCAGTGATGAGCTTACAAAAACAGCACATGAGCTTATCTCAATGGACAATGAAATGCAGCGCATCAAAAACAAAATCGGACGTTTCCATGATATTTAAAAAGGAAAAAGGACAGGCTATAAACGAACCTGTCCTTTTTTGCTGTTCTCCATTCGAAATGCCCTTGGCGTCATATGATACTGCGCCTTAAACACCCTGTGAAAATAACTGCTGTTCTCATATCCCACTGCCGCAATAATATCTGTGATGGCAAGGTCTGTATCGCACATGAGAGCCGCTGCCTTTTTAAGCCGCTTCCTCTGCAGGAGCTCCTTAAAATTATATCCTGTACTTTTCTTGATCATTCTGCTTAAAACGTGCATGGGAAGGTGCAGCGTTTCACAGAGCTCCGTGAGCGTGGCGTCCTTATATTTCTGCTCAATGTAATCAAGTGTCGTCATTGCCACCATGTTTTCATACTGATCCGGAAGGCGCATTTCCACGTACTGTACAGAATCCAGAAGATAAAGAAAAATCAGCCCCATTGTCGTCTGGTTGATTTTATTATTTTCTCCTTTTCCCGTCACAAGAGAATAAATAATATTTTCCAGGAGATTCTGTATCTGGAGAACCTCGGATACTTTAAAATAAAGATATTCCCCCCTCTCCTCGTCCTGCCTTAAAATATGAACGAGAAAATCTGCAAGAACATTATTCTGTCCTGCCATCTCATAGGCAATATCAAAAAACTCCGGAAGAATCATAAAATTAATGGCAATGTCGTTTTCCCCGGCTCTCTGGATTTCATGACGGGTAAACTGATTGAGAAACAGAAGCTCTCCTTTTTTTACAACCACTTTCCTGCCGTCAATAATATTTACAAGCTCACCTTCGCATACATAAAGCACTTCTATATAATTATGCCTGTGCACAGGGAAATCAATAAAGCGGGTATGGGTTCTCACTGCGATCAGCTTCCCCTCCTTCAGCATTTTTTTACTGTCTACTGTAAAATCCTGTCCGGAAGTATAAAGCTCTCTTTTTACATGGTGTTCCCCACTTAAAATCGCCCGCTCCTCGTCTGTAATTTCCTTTAATTTTTCCAGCAATTCCTTCTGCATGGGCGTTAATCCAGATGAAATACCTTCTGAAGATCCGTGCTTACCGGGCTGTTGTCCGGATTTGTCTCCATAATATCTGCCATAAAGTCCCACCATTTCCGGTTAATGGCAGTATCTGCTCCTTTTGCCCACAGCTCCTCGTCCTCAATTTCAATATAGCCGAAAAGAGTCAGTGTCTCCCTGTCAAGAAAGATGGTGTAATTCTTTCCGCCGTGTTCGTGGATCATATCCTTCATTTCCTGCCAGAGCTGGTTGTGACGTTTCTCATACTCCTCTTCCATTCCCGGAAAAAGCTTCATTTTAAATCCCTTGATCATGTTTGTTTCCTCCTCTTTTTTATTTTACATAACTTTCTGTCTTACAGAAAGAGGACGGAGCCAAAGCTCCGTCCTGCACGGTTTCGTTGCTCTGTATTCTATTTTAGTACAGTTTTGCCATTTCTTCAATATTATCAGAATTAAATTCCATTGGCTCGCCGAGAACGATTTCTGTACCGCCGTCGTCAGCCTCTGTGATTGTGTAATCGCCAAGATCGCCTGCTGTAAATGTCTCGTCTACTGCACCTGTAATGTCTTCGCTGATAAGCGCGCTTGTTGCATATGCGCTGAGTTTTCCAAGCCCCTGCATATCCCACAGATAGAAGTACGGGCAGGAGTGTTCATCGTCTGCACCTGTGTACTCGATCATCTCAGACGGAAGTCCAAGACCTGTTAATTTACAGGAAGAACCATTGTCCTGAAGATATTTTGCGGCTGCTGCAATACCTACTGTTGTAGGAGCGCAGATTACTTTCAGGTCCGGATATTTCTCAAGAAGAGCAGCTGTCTGGTCTGTAGATTTCTGAGGCTCGTCATCTCCGTAAGCTACTTCTACAAGTTCCAGTTTGCTGTATTTGTCATCTTCTTCCATAATCTTCTTCATGGCGTCGATCCATGCGTTCTGGTTTGCAGCCTGGGAGGTAGCGGAAAGAATTGCCCACTGTCCTTCTCCTCCTGTAATATCAAGAACTGCGTCCATAAGAGCCTGTGCAACTGCTACAGTACCTGCCTGATTGATAAATACCTGACGGCTGTCTTTATTCGGTGCGGAGTCAAAAGAAGCTACCTTGATTCCTGCATCCATTGCTTCTTCCAGTTTTGCCTGAAGAGCGTTCACGTCGTTTGCTGCAATACAGATTGCATCAAAATCCTGAGAAATCAGGTTATCAAGAACTTTAATCTGAGCGTCTGCTGTTGCTGTTTCCGGATACACAACTTCCACTGTGCCGCCTTCTGCCTCAACTGTTTCCTGGAAAGACTTTGCCGCTACCTCAAAGAAAGCGTTTCCTGCTGATTTTCCAACAAGTGCGATTTTCTGGTCGTCTGCCACGCCTGCCATAACAGGAGATGCTGCTCCGAGAATCATAGTTCCGCAAAGAAGTGCGCTGATAATTTTTTTGTTCATGTCTTTTCCTCCCTTAGATTTGGAATTTTTTATTTGCAACTGCCGCGTCTCCCGGCAGTCAACAACCCTTTTTATTTACTTTTGTCAATCTACTTTTTTGCTTTTTACTGCTGTTTTAATTTGTCCGATTATATTCGGAAGCGCAACTGCACCGATAAGAAGCAGTCCGAGGATCAGAAGGATCACCTGTGCGTGAACGTTCTGCTGTCCAAGTCCCACACGAAGACATACGATAATGAATGCGGAAATAATGCCTCCTGCAAGATTTCCTTTTCCTCCTGTGGAGGAGATTCCTCCGAATACAGCCATTGCAATAGCGTCCATCTCAAATCCGTTTCCTGTTGTTGTGTTCGCACCGTAAGAGGTTGCCACAATAAACAGAGCACAAAGGCCGGAAAAAGCTCCCATCACGGTATAAATAATAAAGCGGATTTTCTGTACATGGATTCCGGAATAATATGCTGTCAAACGGTTTGTTCCGATCGCATATACTTTTCGTCCGAATGTGCTTTTTCCGAGTATCACTGCTGCGATGATCGCAAGAATCAGTACAAGGAATAAAATATAGGGAATATCGCCAAGCTTGCCTGCCATTGCCCGGAAACCGTCTGTATTTGATGCGGAAATACTTCCGCCGCTTCCAAGTGCGATCTCGGCAATTCCCCTGAAAATAATCTGTGTCGCAAGGGTGACGATCATCGGAGGCAGTTCCTGAAATTTTGTAAGGATAAAGCCGTTCACAGCCCCGCAGAGCGTTCCCACAACAAGCGCTGTCACAATAACTGCCGGGAACGGCGCTCCTGTATTGCACACCATACAGCTTGTCGTTGCAGAGAGACATACAATGGCTCCTACGGAAATGTCAATTTCTCCGAGAACAAGAATATATGCCATAGGAAGCATGAGAAATACTTCTGCCAGATAAACCGGCATCTGTCTGAGGAGACTTTTTACATTATAAAATTCTGAGAAGCTGGCGCAGAAAATATTGGTCAGGATAAACAGGATCACAAGAATCCCTTCCCAACTGAAAATCATCTGTTTTATCGGATTCTGCGGCACATTATTAATACTTCTTCCTGATTTTCCAGCCATGTTTACATCTCCCTTCTCTTTAATGCGTTTTTATCTGCAATACGCTGTAATACTACGTTTACAACGACTACTACAAGAATCAGGACTCCCTTGATGGTATTCTGCCACAAAGCGTCAAATCCCACAAGAGGAAGAGCCTTTGCGATAGTTGCAAGAATGAGAGAACCCAAAAGCGCTCCGATCACGCTTCCTCTTCCTCCGCTCATGCTGACGCCACCGATCACGCAGGCTGCAATTACGTCCATCTCGCCGCCCTGCTGCATATCCGGCATAGCGGAAGCATAGACAGATACCTGAAGCGCTCCGCCAAGACCTGCAAGAAAGCCCATGATCACATATACCATCATCTTGATATTTTTTACATTAATACCGGAAACCTCCGCTGCGGAAGCGTTGCTTCCCACTGCATAAATCTTTCTGCCGGTTCGCGTCCATTTCATAAAGAAATAGAAAAATACATAGCAGAGGATAATCACCCAGATCACACAGTTGATTCCCAGAAATTTCGTTGTCGCAAAATCCTTAAAGCTTCCAAGAGCCGCCGCTCCTGCCCACTCTCCGCCGTTTGATACAAGATAGCCCATTGCACGGAACACATACATAAATCCCATTGTCGCAATGATCGGCGGTACATTCGCTCTTGAGATTACAAGACCTACAAGAAGTCCGCAGGCAGTTCCGATCGCAATAGAAATCAAAAATGCAAGAACAGGACTTGTAATCACTTCATATTTTAAAAGCATACCAACGGACATACCGGAAAGCGCCAGTGTGGACATAATGGAAATATCAATTCCTCCCACAAGCATAACGCAGAGCATACCAAGCGCCATAACCATCGTAACGGCATTATTTTTCAGCATGTCCATAATGGACTTCGGTGTGAGAAAGGACGGGCTGATGACCGTTACCACTGCAAAAAGCAGAATCAGGATTCCCACAAGAAGGATCTCACGGGAGCCTGTAATTTTCTTTAAAGCCGATTTCTTATCCATTATTTACTCCCCTTTCCAGTTCCTTTTTCCATAGCCAGCTCAAGGATACGCTCCTGTGTTGCCTCATCTCTCTCCAGTTCTCCTGTTTTTCTGCCATTGCACATAATCATGATCCTGTCTGCCATTCCCAGGATTTCCGGCATTTCAGAAGAAATCAGAATGATGGCATAACCTTTCTGTGCCAGTTCTCCCATAATCGCATAGATTTCTGCTTTTGCGCCTACGTCAACTCCCTTTGTAGGTTCGTCCATAATAACGACCTTCATTTCCTGACTGAGGGCTTTTGCAACGACAACCTTCTGCTGGTTTCCTCCTGATAAAGAGCTTGCCGGCTGAAAAATATCAACAGCCTTTGTATCTACCTCTTCAAGAAGACGTTTTGCCAGATCTCTCTCTATCTTTTCATTATTTAAGCCGTATTTAGCGTATTTTCCCATTGTAGGAAGAGTTACGTTTCTTCCAAGTCCCCAGCTCATAATAAGACCTTCCTTCTGCCTGTCTTCCGGAAGAAGAATGATTCCTTTTTCCATTGCGTCAGAAGGCTTTCGTATATGTACTTCCTGACCTTCCAGGTATACGTGCCCTTCATCGGGACGGGTAATGCCGCAGATAGCTTCCACAACCTCTGTTCTTCCTGCTCCTACAAGACCGGTCAGACCGAGGATTTCTCCTGCGCGGACAGAAAAAGAAATATTTTTAAAGTATCCGGTTCTGGAAAGTCCCTCCACACGGAGCATTTCCTCTCCCGGCGTTACCTCCGGTTTCGGGAACAGATCTGTGATCTCGCGTCCTACCATCGCCTTGATTAAATCTGCATTTGTGATGCCGTCCACATCGTAAGTCCCAATATACTGGGAATCACGGAATACCGTTACTCTTGAAGCAAGACGGTACATATCTTCAAAGCGGTGAGAAATAAAAATAATAGAAACTCCATCTTCTCTTAATTTATCTACAAGTGTGTAAAGTTTTTCTGATTCTGACCTTGTAAGCGCCGCTGTAGGCTCATCAAGGATAATAATTCTCGCGTGTGTGGACATTGCCTTTGCAATCTCTACCATCTGCTGCTGCGCCACGCTCAAGGTTCCCATTTCTGCAGACGCGTCAAAATCTGCGTCCAGCTCTTTTAAAAGCTTATTTGCTTCCGCATTCATATTTTTCCACTGGATCATTCTGTTTTTCACGATCTCATGACCCATGAAAATATTTTCTGCAACTGTTAAATCCGGATAAGAGGTAGGGTGCTGGTACACTGCCGCAATTCCTGCTGCCTGTGCATCTTTCGGTCCTTTAAAGTCCACCTTCTGTCCATTCAGGAACATTTCTCCCTCTTCTGCTTTGTGTACGCCTGTAATTACCTTGATAAAGGTAGATTTTCCTGCGCCGTTCTCTCCCATCAGAGCGTGAACCTCTCCGGGCTTTAACTGAAACTGTACGTGATCCAGCGCCTTCACACCGGGGAAAATTTTCGTAATTCCTTTTAATTCCAGAACATATTCAGACACGGCATTCTCTCTCCTCTCTCATTACTGATTGCTTCTTTAACTGTTTTCATTTTAGCATCTGGAAAAATTTTTTAAAACCGGAAAATATTTCGAATCAGGGTAATATATTTTTCTGTTTTTTTGTGATAAAATAACCTCAGATTTATTTCAAAAAGGAGCGTTATCTTTCCATGAAACTTCTGATCGTAGACGATGAAGAGCTGACAAGAACCGGTGTGATTTCTTCCATAAACTGGGAAGAGCTTGGAATCACAGAAATCTTTCAGGCAGACGATGGCATAAATGGTCTTCAAATGGCGCAGACCTACCGACCGGAAATCATTCTCTGCGATGTGCGTATGCCAAGAATGGACGGCATCACCATGCTTGAGCGCCTGGAATCCATTCTTCCGGATTCCATTCCTGTTTTTATGAGCGGCTATTCTGACAAGGAATATTTAAAGGCAGCCATTAAGCTGCGCGCCGTAAATTATATTGAAAAGCCATTAAATCCAGAGGAAATTTCAGAGGCATTAAAAGAGGCAGTTTCTCTTCACCGCCAGAAGCTCCGCTCCCACAGGGCGGAAACTCTTCATTCCCTGGAAACGGCTTCCAGGCTTGCCCTTTCCCTTACCATGCCCTTTTCTTCCCACAAAGAAGAGATTTACGTACTTGCAGAAGAGCTTTCCTTAAAACTGTCCGCCTCCTCCTGTTTTACTTCTCTGATCCTTCAGATGTCTCCTTCTATGGAACTTTCTTCGGAAGAATCCGGAACGTATTTTCAGGAATTTAAGGACTTTCTCTATTCCTTCCATATGGAATGCCTTTTTGTTGCAAAACACAGCCGGTATCTGATTTATTTTATTGTAAGTCCTTCTGCCCTCTCTCCCGCTTTCCTGAAAAAAGCCGGAGATTTTCTGAAATCCCGCTTTGAACGCCACGGAAATTTTTTCCTGGCTGCAGGAGACTCTCTTTGTGGGATCAGCAGAGCATATCAGTCTTACGCCTCTGCTGTCATACTTTTGCAGAGCAGCTACTTTTTCCCTGTCAGTACGCTCCTGACTGCACAATCTGCAAGACAGACACCCTCTCATATGGGACAGGAAATCGCGGCACTTCCAGGCAATGAAGACTTCAAAAAGGCACTTTCTCTGAAAAATAAAAAACAGGCGGAAGAATTTTTAGATCACCTTTTCCATGCCTTTTTCCAGAATCCGTCTTTTCTTCCCAATCAGGTAAAAGACCTTTATTATAAGCTCTTTGATGCTGTGGAGGTAGCAGAACGGCAGAATCAGCTTCTTGATGCTTTCCCTGGCGGCAGCATTATGGCGGGAATTGAAGCCTGTTTTTCCTACGAAGAACTTCACACACTGCTAAGAAAACGCACCGAGGATTTCTTCCGTAAGCTTTCGGAGGCAGCCCCTGAAAATCCTACAATTTTCCTTATCAAGGAATACATATCCGATCATTACCAGAACGAAACACTCTCTGTAAGAGACATTGGCGCGCACGTATTTCTTTCCGCCTCCTATGTATGTACATTTTTTAAGAATGAGACAGGCAAAACCTTAAATCAGTATCTCACAGAATACAGAATGGAACAGGCAAAACAGCTTCTCCGTGACCCCAGATATAAGATTACGGATATTTCTTCCAGAGTGGGCTACAGCGACGGTAATTATTTTGGAAAAAGCTTCAAAAAATATACAGGACTGTCTCCCTCGGAGTACAGAGAAAAGGAGGGCGTATGAAAGGGATTTTGTCCGGTCCTGAAAAATGGTGGGCAGACACAGGACTGCAGACAAAATTTACCATAGCGCTTATGACTCTGATCCTGGTTCCTGCCATCTTTGTAGGCGTTTTTTTCTACAGCCGATTATACGATATGGTCGTGGCAGATACGATCCGAAAGGAACAGGATATTTCTGCCAGAACTGCCCCTCTCATTGAAAACACCGTAAATTCTGTTTTAAACGCGGCACAGGCAGTTTCCTCTTTGAGCTTTTACCGCACACTTTTTGAGGAGGGCATTGATATGCCGTTCAGCATAGCAGCAAACTCTCCTGATGCTGAAAAATTTCATAAAGATTTAACCCGGATTCTCAAAAACTCCGTTCTCACGGGCTTTCAGATTTATGTGGACCTTCCAAATGAAGATTCCGAGCTTTTTACTGGAGAGTACACGAAAAATATTTTTGCTCCCCTCTCCCATGCAAAAGGGACTTACTGGTACGGTATTTTTCAGGGAACAGACGCTTCCCGCCTTTTCTGCCCGCCTTTTTATCTTGGTGAGCAGGAACAGCATACTTTCGGAAACGAGGCTTATATCTACACAGATTATATCCACTATCATGACAGCACTTTGAAGGTCTATATTGCCTGCTATTATTCCAGCAGCAGCTTTGAAAATATTTTAAAAGACAATCTGGCACTCTCCGGAAGCGTTTCCTACATTGTAAATGAACGCGACAACATGGTTGCCTCCTCAGACGCCTCCCTTTCCGGAATTTACTGGCTGGATTATAATACAATCAAAAGCTCCTTTATGTCTTCTAACAGTTTTATTGAGAAACGTATTCTGGGAGACAGAGTGTATGCAGGCTTTTACAACATTAATAAAACAGGGTGGTTTCTCGTCACTATTTTGCCCTCCGCCCCGCTTATCCAGAAAAGTAACGAGATTATTGTGCAGTTTGCCCTGATTTATGCAGGCTTTCTCATTGTTGCCTCCATACTTGCCAACATTTTATCCCATTCCATCACAAACAGGATCTCTTCTGTGATCCGCCAGATGAAAAAGGTAAAAGAAGGCCCGCCTGTCCCTATGGAAAGCCCCAACCAGCATGATGAAGTCGGTGATTTAATTGACACTTACAACTATATGACAAGAAAAATGGAACAGCTTATGGAAAATCAGGCGAAGGCTGCGGAAGATCTGCGAATTGCGGAATTTCGCTCTCTCCAGGCGCAGATTAATCCTCATTTTCTGTATAATACGATGGACATGATAAACTGGCTTGCCCAACAGGGACGGACTTCGGAAATCAGCAATGCGGTCCAGAACCTTTCCCGCTTTTATAAGCTCACCCTGAGCCGCAAAGAAAGTCTCTCCACCATTGCAAGTGAGGAGGAGCACGTTTCCATATATATTCATATCCAGAATATGCGCTTTCATGACAGCATCACTTTTATTTCTGATATTCCCGATGAGCTGATGGAGTTCTCCATTCCCAAGCTGACCCTTCAGCCTGTTGTGGAAAATTCCATTCTTCACGGAATTATGGAAAAGCCGTCAAAATCCGGAACTATCGTCCTGACCGGATGGCGGGAAGACGGAGATATTGTGCTTCTCATTTCCGATGACGGCGTAGGAATCCCGCCGGAAAAGCTTTCCCATATTTTATCGGGAAAGGGGCGCAGTTCCTCCGGTGGCTCAAATATTGCAATTTATAACACGCATCGCCGCCTCCAGATTTTGTACGGAGAAAAATACGGACTCTCTTATCAGAGCACAGAAGGCTCCGGCACAGAAGTACAGATCTGCCTCCCTGCCATACAGCCGCAAAATGAAAAAAACAATACGAAAGGAAACGATCATGACAGAAATTTTACTTTATAATTTTGAGGAAAATGAAAGGTACCGCCAGATTCGGCGGTATCTGAACAAGTCGCATATTGAAATTCATATTGTGCGGGCACCGGAATTTTCAAAGCCTCTCGGCGCTCTTTTTGGGATTCCCGGCTTCCCGGATAATCCCGCCTTTCTTTTCGGAGAAAATTTCACCGAAGAAATGATAGTGATGAAGGACTTTTCTCCACAGGAGCTTGATGATTTTCTCGCCTTTTTCCACCGAAACAGCCTTGCCCCTGTGGAATTAAAAGCAGTTCTCACTCCCGTTACCATGCACTGGAACTCCGTTCAGCTTTATAAAGAACTGAAAAAAGAGCAGAAAGCCATGAACCGGAAAAAATAAATCCGCTTTTAATAACACTATTTTATAAGAAATACCCATTTTCTCAGACGCTTCCCATATTTTGACACAGGCAGGAGAATCATTACGCTGAGTGCAAAGCTTACAAAAAACAAAATTCCTGCCTGAAATATAAGAGGAAGCCTTCCCATCGGCAGATATTTCACCAGAAGTATCTGCATGGGTTTATGAAGAAGATACACGCCGAAGCTGCATTTTGCAGTCCATCTCACTGCTTTTCCCGGAATATCCCACACGTTTCTCCGAAACAGTTCAAATACACAGACTGCGCATACAAAAATCCCCGCGCTTGTATACCAGGTAAGTTTTGTGGACGCATAATACTGGTGGCTGTACAGGAAATACTGCCCTGCGATATTAAAAGACATTGCTGTGATTCCCGCAAAAAAAATCCAGCCTGTATGTACTCTTTTTAAGAGCTTCCTCCTGCCGATCATATATCCCAGGATCAGATAAAGCCCATAGATTCCTCCCAGGAATTTTACATCTGTCTGCGGCTTCAACGAAACTCCCGGAAAGGCTTCTCCCCTGAATACTTCCACTGTGGGAATCAGTACGAAAGTAAAAACGGCAAGCAGTCCCGGGATTAGAAAACTTTTGTTTTTCGGAAAACTCATCATCAGCTTCGATAAAAACGGAATAACGAGGTACATTCCAAGGATCATGGGCATATACCACATATGGGAAAGCCCCGGGTCTTTTAAAAACAGCATTTCTCTTAAAAGGACTCCCGGAAAAAATCCTTCATTCTGTACCTTCCACTGAAATATGTAATTGATAAAAATCCAGATTTCTGTTGTGACAAGCATGGGAATGAGGTATTTTTTATAAAAAGAAAACGGCTCCCATTCTTTTCCCAGCATCAGCACTCCTGTAATTCCCAGAAAAAGGGGCACGCCAAGTCTGCCTGCCATAAACAGAAAATTTAAAAGAAACCACTGTATGAAGCCTGTCTGTGCCTGTCCCAGAAGAATGGGGCGGTAATACGTCTCCGCAGCGTGGCACATCACAACGCATACAACGGCAAATACACGTGCATAATCAATCCAGATAATTCTCTTTCGTTCTATTTGTAACTCACCTCCGTGGGGGATATTAAGCGAAGTTATGCCAGTTTAAATTTTATTCGTTTCTATTCTATCTGACAAAGTGAGAAATCGCAACTGTTTTTTCCGCTGTTGCAAAAGTGCTGTTGCAAAAGTTTGTACCCTTCGACTACATAGATTCCGCTGCTGCATTCAGGTGATTTTACGATTCTTTTCGAGTTCGCTTACTTTTTTCTGCTTCAAATACACTTTTTCTCCCAATTTCTCAATTTCAGCCTACTTTTTTCAAAGGGAAATAAGCTGAAATTAAAGAAATGCTATATCCGCCTATTTTCCAGCTTGGTTTTATAGGATATTTTAAGGTATGTTCAATTTTTCGCTTATTTCCCTGTCTATTTTATAGGCTAAAATAGAGATTTGATTATTCTCCGCCTATTTCACCCTCTTTTTTATAGGCGACAAAAAAGTTTTCTGTATTTCCACCTTACATTCCAACCTCTCCTGCATGCCCATACACCCGCCTTCGCCATTTTATGACAAAAATATTCTCACTTTATAAAGAAAATTTTTATAAATATTAAATTTTATTACAATTTTCATACCAAAACCATTGACAAGCAGAGTTTTTTTATATAAAGTTAATATATATGCGTAATCTTAACAGCGAGGTATGAAGCAAATGAAATTTTTACAGCCTGCCATGACGCCTGCCCAGAGACTGGACTGGCTGGATATGGCAAAAGGAATCGGCATGATACTTGTTGTCTACGGACACAGCTACGGTCCCAGCAACTATTATGTTTATCTTTTTCATATGCCGCTTTTTTTTATTCTTTCCGGCTTTCTTTTTAACAGCGAGCAGAAATTCGGAACCTATTTATATAAAAAATTCACAGGCTTATATATCCCCTTTGCAGGGTGGAACTTTATTGTAATGATCATCCGCCTGATCGCGGCACAGCAAAGCGGGCTTCTCACGCAAAAACTTCTCGACGGACGTGTGGAAAACATGAAGCTTATGTTCCTGACAGTGGGAAAAGACGGAGAATACATGGGAGCCACCTGGTTTCTCGGTTCGCTTTTTGTGATCTCCATTGTGTACAAGCTTGTAGATATGATAATTCCGAACGTAAAATCCAAACAGAAAATTATCCTTTTGATTTTCGGTCTTGTGGCAATTTACGGATTCCAGAATACACTTCCGAACGGACAGAGCCGTACTTTAATTCTCGGCTTTTTCTTTGCACTGGGAAGATTCCTGAAATTTTATGAGGAAAGCTTCGAGCGCTTCACCAGCATGATCATGGCTCTTCTTGTCGGCGTTCTGTTCTGGGTTTTAAGCGACTTTACAAGAGCAGATATGGGAAACAATGAATACCAGAACACACCGCTTTTTGTAGTCTGTGCCCTTCTTGGAAGCTACATTGTGATCTGCATTTCCATGTGCCTTGAGAGAAGTAATTTCTCTCTTATTGAAACCATACGAAAACCTCTTCGTTTTCTTGGAACAAACACGCTTGATATTCTCCTGTGGCAGTTCGTAGCGTTCCGTTTCTGCGTTGCCATTCAGCTTGGACTTCAGGGACTTCCTGTCACAGAAGTATTTGCCCAGGAATCCAGATATTATACGGACAATGGCTGGTGGGTACTCTATCTTGTCATTGGAATTATCCTCCCTCTTATCTGGGGATGGTTCCTCAGAAAAGGTCCGTGGGGCTGGGTTCTGAAAAAACTTCATCTTGTTTAAATGTATGCTCTCCTGCCTCAGAAATGAGGTTTTGGAGAGCTTTTTCATGCAGGAGAAAATTACTCTGTAATATTCCATATCACTTCTGCAAATAAGGACTCTTTTTTTGACAAACCAGGTTCTTCTCTATTGCTGTTTCCTATAGTAATATGTTATCATAATATGGAAGAAATTTATAAAACTTACATATTATTGAGGAGGTTTTAACAATGGCAACATATTATTTGGCAGTAGACATCGGAGCATCCAGCGGACGTCACATTCTGGGACATCTGGAAAACGGAAAAATGGTTCTGGAAGAGGTTTATCGTTTTGAAAACGGAATGGTTAAAAAAGGCGACGAGCTCTGCTGGGAATTTGACCGTCTGTTTCAGGAGATTTTAAACGGTCTGAAAAAATGTAAGGAAATCGGCAAAGTTCCGGTAAGCATGGGCGTTGACACATGGGGCGTTGACTTTGTTCTGCTGGATAAAGACGGAAATGTTCTCGGAAACACAGTTGGATACCGCGACCACCGCACAGAAGGCATGGACGAAAAGGTTTACGAGGTGATCTCTCAGGAGGACCTGTACGCAAGAACCGGTATTCAGAAAGCCATCTACAATACTATTTTCCAGCTTATGGCTGTAAAACAGAAACACCCGGAATATCTGGAACAGGCTGAAACTCTTCTTCATGTACCGGATTACTTCCACTATCTTCTCACAGGAAACAAGACTTGCGAGTACACAGAGGCTACAACAGGACAGCTTGTAAGCCCTGTTACAAAAGACTGGGATTTTGAGCTGATCGATATGCTCGGCTATCCGAGAAAAATTTTCCAGAAACTTATCATGCCTGGTACAAGCATTGGTCACTTCAGCGAAAAAGTAAAAGAGGAAGTAGGCTTCGACCTTGAAGTTGTAGCTCCTGCAACTCACGACACAGGCTCCGCTGTTCTTGCAGTTCCGGCTAATGACGACGACTTTATTTACATCAGCTCCGGAACATGGTCCTTAATGGGACTTGAGAGAGAGACTGCCGACTGCTCCAAAAAGAGCTGCGAGCTGAACCTTACAAACGAAGGCGGATATGCAGGACGATTCCGCTACCTGAAAAACATTATGGGACTCTGGATGATCCAGTCTGTGCGCCATGAATTTGACGACAAATACAGCTTTGCACAAATCTGCGCTATGGCAGAAGAAGCAAAAGATTTCCCGTCAAGAGTGGATGCAAACGACGAATGCTTCCTTTCCCCGGAAAACATGACTAAGGAAGTACAGGAATACTGCCGCAAAACAAATCAGCAGGTTCCGGAAACACTTGGAGAAATCGCAACTGTTATTTATACAAGCCTTGCAGACTGCTACGCAAAAGCTGCAAAAGAGCTTGAAGAAATGACAGGCCGTACATACAGCCGTATCCACATTGTAGGCGGCGGTTCCAATGCAGGCTACTTAAACGAGCTGACTGCTAAAGCCACAAAGAAAGAAATCCACGCAGGTCCGGGAGAGGCAACTGCCATTGGAAATATTACAGCACAGATGTTAAAAGCGAAGGAATTCGATTCTGTTGAGGAGGCACGTACCACCATTCACGAATCCTTCGGCATTAAAATTTATAAAGCATAAACTTTAAACGCATTAAGGAGGAACTTTAAAATGACTGCGAAAGAGAGATATGAATCAGCAAAAGCATTATACGCTTCCATTGGTGTAGATACAGACAAGGCGATTGAAACTCTGAAATCTGTCCCTGTTGCCATGCACTGCTGGCAGGGAGATGATGTAAAAGGATTTGACCAGGACGGTCCTCTTACAGGAGGGATTCAGACAACGGGAAATTATCCCGGAAAAGCAAGAACTCCGGAGGAACTGATGGCTGACATGGAAAAGGTTCTGTCTCTCGTTCCAGGTCAGAAGAAACTGAACCTTCACGCAAGCTACGCGATTTTTGAGCCGGGCGAATATGCAGACAGAGACAAACTGGAGCCGAAGCATTTCGCTAAATGGGTAGAATTTGCAAAAAAACACAATATGGGCATTGATTTTAACCCCACCTTCTTCTCCCATGAAATGGTCCGTGATGGTCTTACCCTCTCAAGCCCGGACGAGGAAGTGCGCCGTTTCTGGATCAACCACGGCAAGGCATGTATCCGTATTTCCCAGTATTTTGCTGAGGAAACCGGCATTCCCTGCGTAATGAATATCTGGACAGGCGACGGATATAAAGACATTCCTGCCGACAGAATGGGACCGAGAATGCGCTACAAAGAATCCATCGAGGAAATCCTTTCCGAGCCATTTGACAGGTCAAAGGTAAAACCATGTGTAGAATCCAAGGTATTTGGAATCGGCGTGGAGTCCTATACAGCAGGAAGCGCTGAGTTTACATTAAGCTTTGCCGCAACACATGAAGGCTGCCTGCCGCTTATGGATAACGGTCATTATCACCCGACCGAGGTTGTTTCCGATAAGATTTCCGCACTTCTGTGCTTCTTCCCGGAAATTGCCCTTCATGTTACAAGACCGGTCCGCTGGGACTCCGACCATGTTGTTCTTTTTGATGATGAGACAAGAGAAATTGCAAAAGAAATCGTGAGAAATGACGCCCTCGACAGAGTGTATATTGCAACTGATTTCTTTGACGCCAGCATCAACCGCATTTCTGCCTGGACAGTAGGACTTCGAAGCGTTCAGAAGGCTCTTTTAAACGCCCTTCTCACTCCGAATGAAGCGCTTAAAAAGCTTCAGGACGAAAACCGCTTTACAGAGCTTATGGTAATGCAGGACGAGACAAAAACAATGCCATTCGGTGACGTATGGAAAGAATACTGCGAACAGTGCGGTGTTCCGGGCGACAGAGAATGGCTTGACGATGTGAAGACATACGAAAAAGAAGTTCTTTCCAAGAGAAATTAAGTTTTAGAAATTAAATAAGAAAAATCCGTTCAAAATAAAACGGGCATTGCAGACTGTCGGATAAGACGAGATGCAATGCCCGTTTTTTATGCTCTTTTAAACACAGTTAAATCAATTTGTTTACTCCCGGTATTTTCTGGAGAATAAATACGACAGCTCCCGATAAAACAAGAACTCCAAGTACAAACAATGCCAGGAATAACGGCGAGCCAATTCCAAGACCATACGGATTAATATGGAAGAACCGAAGTCCCCATCTGATAAAAATCAGGTGCACAAGATAAATTCCAAAGGAACGCCTGTCAATCCATACAAGAACTTTGTGAAGCCAGCCCTTTTTATGTACAGGAATACTGTAAAGCAGAAGATACAGTCCCATTGCCTGAAGGATCACCACAGGCGAGCTATACGCAAAAAGCTGTTCCATTCCTTCCATTGGAAGCGTCCAGCGAAGAATGGTAAAAAGAATCAGCCCAAGAGTTCCCACAGAGAAAAAAACTGCCGGAACTGCTCTTCCTCTGTCCTGCCCCTTCAGCGCATACCCAAGGAAAAACCAGAACGGATATATGGTTGCTGCAGGTATTTTTACTCCAGAGGAAACGCCGAACATTTCCAGAAGCGGAAACAGAGAAAGAAAAATAAAAAATATAGCAAGAAGATACCATATGTCTTTTTCTGTACAGCCCTGTATCATTTTCTTATACAGAGGAAGCATAAGATAAATCCCGATCAGGGTATATAAATACCACATATGGGACCAGCTTGTATCTGTAAAGGCTTTATAAATTCCCTCAAGCAAAGCTCCTCCAAATCCCGGTTGTCCGTTTAAAAGCATATCAGAAACGCTGTAAATCAACGTAAAAATCAGAATCACAAGAAGCATTTTTCCGATATATTTTGTAAACAGCTTTTTATATGGCATTTCTCTTCTCCTGTCAAGGAGAAGAGCGCCGGATACCATAAAGAAGCACGGCACTGCCCACATGAGATTATTTACCACGATCCTGCTTCCCATAACCTGCAATTCTGTCAGCCCCTTCTGATATACAAGAAGGGAAGAAAATACAGTATGAAGGGCAATAATGGCAATACAGGAAATCGCTCTTATGTAAGAATACTTACTGCTGAAGCCCGGTTTTCCTGTACTGCTTTTTTCTTTTGTCACAGAAGTTTCCCTTACCATACAAGCCCGCCATCCAGGCAGCCATCTCCGCCGCCTACTGCTTCTCCTGAACCGCCTTCATCATAAGAAGGCTCCTCATAGCTTGGTTCTTCATAAGACGGTTCTTCATAAACTGGTTCCTCATAAGAAGGTTCCTCATAAACCGGTTCTTCGTATGTCTGCTCTGCAGCTGCCGCAGCTGCTGCTTCCGCCTCTGCAGCTGCCTGTGCATCTGCGACCTGCTGTGCTACGACCGCCAGTTCTGCCGCCTTTGTATCAATCACAGATTTTGTATTCACGCTTTCGTAGTTTAAATATCCCACTCCGTCTGCTGCCAGAAGATCTCCCTTTGCAATATCCCCGAATGGGAATGAGTGAAGGGTTACTGTACTTCCATCATCTCCGAAGGTAATGCGGATGTCGTAAGCAGTTGTAAGCAGTTTTTCATCTCCTGCAGCTTCTGCAGGCGTCGGTGTTTCACCTGCTGCCGGAAGATAGTAAAGCATTCTCTCCTCATCTGCTGCAAAGGTATCTCCCTCTCCCAGAAGCTGTGTTGTAAAATCAGCTTCCTCGCTTGACTTGATGGCTACGCCGCTGATCGGTCTTGTTGTCGCATTTTTGATCTGAACCTCATAAGCGCCCTCTGCCTTTGTTCCCAGAGTTTTTAAAGGAACCGGCGTCGGTGTTGCGGTTGGCTCAGGTGTTGGCGTTGCAGCTTCCGTCACAGCAGGCTCCGCTTTTGGAACTGCCTCGGAAGCTTTCTGTTTTTCTTTTCCGCAGCCGCCAAATGTAAGCGCTGCTCCCAGTGTGCAGATACCGATTACTGTCAGTATTTTCTTGTTTCTCATTTCTTTCTCCTCGCGTTTTCCTTAGTTTATGTGGTGGTAATCTGTATACATCCACGTACCTACCTGTCCGTAATTAATCAGGTATCCGTTTCTTCCGGAATCGTATGTGAAATCCGGGTCGCATACATAAGTAGAACCATTTACTACAATTTCTACCCAACTGTGCGGTCCCATTCCACCTGAGTATAACGGTACAGAACCATTTACCTGATGCACTTCATACCCGAGAAGTCTTGCCATGTGGTAGAAGGTTCCAGCCATAATATAACAGTTTCCTCTTCCTGTTGTAAATCCGTATTCTGCATAATAATCAGAAGGATTTTTATAACCGTCCGGTACAACAAAATCATGTCTGTAGTAATCTATGGCAGAAGAAGACCATTTAAAGGCAGAATATAAATCCCAGCCGATTTCATCAAGTGTGGCTGCTGCGAGCTGCTCTGCTTTTGACATCTCCATTACCACACCGTTTTCACTGATATTATAGCGTTTTCCGTTAATGGAATATGCTCTTTTATTTCTGACCATTTTTCCATTTGCTTCAAAATAATAATTTTTACCTGTTATTTTCTTCAGACCTGTACATCTGGAGCCGTCCAGATTCATATAATATCTGTCTTTGCCTACGGTCAGCCAGCCGGTCCGCATATAACCGGAATTTGGAAGCGGCATAAAATAATATATCTTTCCGCCAATGGAACGCCAGCCGAATGTCTGATGCCCGTCTTTTTCAAAATAATACTTCTTGTTGTTCAAGGTAAGCCAGCCTTTTTTCATTTTTCCGGTTTGGGGAACAAAATAATACTTCTTGCCTCCTAAAGAACGCCAGCCTGTATGAAGGCTACCGTCTTTATTCATATAGTATTTGTCAGAGCCTATTGTTACCCAGCCTTTTCGCATATATCCGTTTTTCCGGTCGAAATAATATTTCTTTCCACCAATGGAACGCCAGCCCTTTTTCATCGGACCGTTCTTCTCAAAATAGTATTTTTTCTCTCCCAATGTCAGCCAGCCTTTTTTTCTCACGCCGTTTTTGTCAAAATAATATTTGCCGTCTTCCAGCGTCTTCCAGCCCACTACCATTTTTCCCACAGGTTTGCTTACAGGGTCAAAATAATAAGGTTTCCCATCGATTTCCTGCATTCCTGTAAGAATCTCCAGAGACTCCGGATCAATATAGAATTTTCTCTTGCTCCATGTGATCCAGCCTGTTCTTCTTCGTCCGCTTCCATAATTCAGGAAATACATTTTGCCGTCCAGCTCATGCCAGCCGCCCTCTCTGAGAAATGTGCCGTCCTCCTGCCTCCAGTAGTAATTGCCATCTTCAGCCTGCACCCAGCCGGCTCCTTCTTTCTCCTCGGAAGTTTTATAACATACTCCGTCTTTATCAAAGTAATACGTAACGCCGTCTATTGTCCGCTGATTTTCCGTAAGAAGAACGCCGTCTTTTTCGATATAATATTGATTTCCGTTAATTGTCCGAAGACCTGCGTGATTATTAATATTGCCTTCTGCTCCCACAAAAAGCTCTGCCGGAATCTGTGCGTCGCTCTGCGACTGGAACGCTTCCTGAAGAACAGATGGATTTTTTACATCTTCTGCTGTGAGATAATAAGCAACTGTTTTATTGACAGTATCAATAACGTAACCTCCGACACCTGTTCCTTTTTTATCTGAAACATGAAGATTCCATTTCTTTGTTCCGTATAAATACTGTACCCCTTCCTGCGGTATCCATACATTTCCGTCTACCGTCTCGCACGGAGACCAGAGACCGCCGTTTTTCATGTCCCAGTAAAGCATACGGTACGGATTCCCCTCTGTTTTTCCGGTTTCAAAAGTGCTGATAAAAAATCCTTTATCTTTTGTATCCGCATCTTCATATGGAAATACATAATCCGTATATTTTCCATCTCCTTCTGCGTGTAAGGCGGAAGACACTGCATTTACGGAAGTTTCGCTCTGCGCTGCCTCCTCAGAACCGTCTCCCAGTTCTTCAAAAGGAAGAACTTCCGGATCCGGTGTTTCCATTTCAGGGAACTCCGCTTCCGGATTTTTCGACTCCGGTGTTTCTGCTTCCGGCGTCTCTGCTTCCGGTGTCTCTGCTTCCGGTGTCTCTGCTTCCGGCAACTCTGTCTGTGGCTCTTCCGTTTCCGAAATCGTTTCCGGAACTTCTTCTGATAACAGAATGTTTTCCGTTCCGGAGGACAGCTCTCCGGCAAAAGCCGGAGTAATACATGAAGCTGTCATTGCCGCTGATAAAAGAACAGACAATATTAATTTTCTTTTTCTCATAATTTTCTCCTGTTTCTGCTCACATTTATATTTTTTACTGCTCGACTACATCTGAGTGACCGCCATCGTCTCCTCCATCTGAGTTTCCGCCGCCGGTATTGTCATCGCCTCCCCCGGTACTTCCACCACCGGTATTGTCATCGCCTCCTCCGGTACTTCCGCCACCGGTATTGTCATCGCCTCCTCCGGTATTTCCTCCACCGGTGTTATCATCTCCGCCTGGATTCAATGCCGGACCATCGCCAGTATTTCCTCCGCCGGTGCTGTTATCATCTCCCGGATTTACCGCCGGACCATCGCCAGTATTGTTACCATCTCCCGGATTCACAACCGGACCATTACCTGTGTTGCCTCCTCCGGTATTTCCTCCGCCGGTATTACCGTTGCCTCCACCGGTACTTCCTCCATCGTTGTAATCGTTGTTATAGGAAGGCGTTTGATTTTCCTGATCAGAATTTGATACAGAATCATTATTTTTAACTGCTTCCGGCGTCGGCGTCGGAGCCGTTTCTTCTCCTGCCGCCATCATTTCCGCCGCCTTTGTGCTTACCGGCGCTTTTGTGCTGGCGCTTGTATACGTAAGATAAACAACTTCATCTTCCATATGTATCTCTGCCTTTGTCATATCTCCAAACGGAAAATTATGAAGGACTGCCTCTGTCTTATCTTCGAAAGTAAGACGCACATTATATGACTGCTTTCCCGTCTGACCATCTGCATTTTCTTTCCCTGAAATTTTGTAAAACAGAATCCTCTCCTCATTCGCTGTAAAAGAATCTTTCTGCATAAGAAGATTTGATTTATATTCCTCTTCTTTTTCTGATTTTACAGACACTCCTGTGATTACTTTACCGGTACTGTTCTTCAGAAGAATTTCATATGCTCCCTGCACCTTTTCTCCCATTGTCTTTACAGGTACCGGAGTTGCTGTAGGTGCAGGCGTCGGGCTCTGTGTGGGTGCGGGAGTTGCTGTAGGCGCAGCCACTGCAGCCTTATCTTCACTTTTTTCCTTTCCGCATCCTGTCATGGCTGCCGCCGTTACCAGAGTGCCTATCAATAGCGCTGTTACCTGTTTTCTTTTCATGGTTTTTCCCCTCTGCTTAATTTACTCTGTAATGGTTTTTATAAATCCAGGTTCCTCTGTCTCCGTACTCAAACATAAGTCCGTTCTTTCCACCCTCATGTGCGAAATAAGGATCGCATACATATGTTTTGCCATCTTCATCAATCTCGCACCAGCCGTGGGATACAAGCTTTCCACTCTTGTACTGGATTTTTCCCTTTACATAATGTACATCATACCCCAGAAGCTTTGCCATCTGGTAAAACGTACTTGCCATGACAAAGGAGTTTCCTTTTGCATTCTCGAATCCGTAAATTGCCAGATAATCTGCCTCTTTTACGCCGTCTGCCAGTTCAATTTCCCTACTGTCATATTTCAGTTCGGACGCCCATTCAAATGCCTCTTCCAGATTCCAGCCTTCTTTATCGAGAACTTTTGTAGCAAGCGCTTTTACCTTCGGAACTTCCTTCATCACTCCGTCTTTATCTATATTATAGAATTTGCCGTCGATTTCATAGCATTTTTCATTTGTAAGAAGTTCTCCGTTTTTCTGGAAATAATATTTTTTACCGCCAACACTTCTGATACCTGAAAATCTGCTTCCGTCTTTATTAAGGTAATATTTTTTATTTCCAAGAGTCAGCCAGCCTTTTCTTAACACCCCTGTCTTTTCTGCAAAATAATACATTTTGCCTCCGATGCTTCTCCAGCCATATGTCTGGCTTCCATCTTTTTCAAAATAATATTTTTTGCCGTCGATCGTCGACCAGCCTCGCTTCATCTGACCTGTTTTCGGTACAAAGTAATATTTCTTACCGCCCAGAGAGCGCCAGCCGATCGTCTGATGTCCGTCTTTTTCAAAGTAATACTTTTTGCCGGCGATCGTCGACCAGCCCAGCTTCATCTGACCTGTTTCGGGCACGAAATAGTATCTCTGCTCCTCAATCTCTTTCCAGCCTTCCGCGCGACGTCCTCCCTCTTCCAGAAAATACTTCTTTCCGTCAAGTTCTTTCCATCCGCTTTCCGTAAGAATCGTTCCATCTTCTTTCAGCCAATAATAACCGTCCTCTTTTTTTACCCAGCCAGATTCCTGTATTTCTTCCTTCTTATCACACTTTCCATCTGCGCCAAAATGATATTTGATATTTTCTACAATTCGTGTATCATTCATTACAATGCTGCCATCTTTTTCAAGATAATACAGGTTCTTCTCATTTTCCTGGAAAAGCCCTGAATGCTTGCTCTGGTCAGCCGCCTTCGCACCTGTGAAAAAATTTGCCGGAACGTCTTTTGTATATACAGGAAGTTCCTGTACTTCTGTTCCTGCTGTGTCCTTCTCCTCCAGATAATATCCCCAGCTTCCACCCTGTGCACTGATATTTAATACATATCCGCCAGACGCTTTTGTTGCTCCCGTTGTCTCATCGGAAATCACAATATTCCATTCTGTCTCTCCCATAAGCTTCTGCGGACCGGCTACAAGATATGTCTTTGTATCTCCTTCAACATAAGACCATGTTTGGTCTGCTGCGTTCCAGTAAAAAGTTGTAAGAAGCTTATCTCCTTCGTATTTTTTTATAAAAACACCTGTAATGTTTCCCTTATCGTCTTTCTCCGGAACTACCTCTTCACGGTTAGCCTCTTCTTTATCCGGAGTTTCCGGCTTTGTACCTTCTTCTTTATCAGGCGCTCCCGTTTCCGGAGCTTCCGGCGTTAAGGTGTCTGTTCCATCAACAAGTACGTCCGACGAAATCTCTGTATCTGTTTCCGGAATAGTATCTGTTTTCTCTTCCGGATCTTCCTTCGTATTTTCTTCCTGAATATCAGCTGCCCCCTGTGTCAGTACATCTTCGCTCTCCTCATAAAAAGAAAGGGAATTGTCTGTCAGCTCTCCCGCAAATGCCGGAGAAACGGTTCCCGCTGTCATCGCTGCTGACAGCAGCACAGCCAGTATATCTTTTCTTTTGCGCATATTTATACTTCCTCCTTTTCGAACCGAATAATCAATAATAATGTACGTAAATATTGTAGCATTGCAAAATTTCTATGTCAACAAATGGAAAGCTTGAGTTTCCGCAGTTTTGTCATGGACAGAGGCTACGATGACAATAAGATGTTTCTGAAGTTGGATGAACTCGGACAGGATTATGTGATCCGTTTAAAATCCAATCGTAAGCTTTTGTACCATAACAAATGGACAAAGGCTACAGAACTTCGTAACCGCAGGAAAGGCAAGGTGAAAACAAATGTTTTTTACAAAGGCAAAAACCATGAAGCCTACCTTTCACATGTCAAAGTACAGATTACTGCATCCAGAAAGAACGTTTGCTATACACCAGCGGAGCGCATCCTTATCATTTTCATTGCATTTTCTTATTACCATACGTTTATCGGTCTGGTTCACAAGTATCTGAATGTATACCACATCTTCCAGGCCAGCGATACACGCTGTATTAAATGTTATGCTATCCTTGATTCAGATAAAGTGTAGTATTCTCCTTCATATTCCAGAATATCCTCGTTCATAAACCTTCCTGGCTCCGCAGTATATCGTACCAGGCCGCAGGGAAAACAGACCGTTTCCCCCTTCATATTACCATTTCCATGGTCTATTCCCAAAATCAGTTCGCTCATATTTTTTTCATCCTTTCATTTTATTGTATTTTTGGTGTCACTTTTGTACTTCTAACAGCACTTTTCCTGAATATTCTGTAGTATTTGATATCAGTTAACTTACTTTTAGCTGTCCTTTTTGATGTATGATATTGCTTAACCAATACATTTGTACTACTTCTTCATTATATAACTCATAAATGTACCTGTCAATATTTTTTATATCTTTTTGTACCACTTGCATACTTATCTGTGGTATACTCTTTCTATTGGAGGTATAAAACCTATGAAGATCGGAGAAAAAATAAAATATTTCAGAACAGCCCATAATATGACGCAAGAACAGCTTTCAAAAGAATCCGGGATCAGCCTGAATACACTTCGGAAATATGAAGCCTGCGAACGGAATCCTAAATCAGAACAGCTTTTAAAATTATCAGGGGCACTGGGGATCAGCATCAATATTTTTATGGATTTTGACATCCATACGGCATCTGATGTCCTGTCCCTCATTTTTAAGATGAATGAACAGCTTGATATGAAATTCCATTATAACGAAAACCCGGATGGGACAGTTGCTGCGGAAAGTCTTTCCATTTCCTTTGAACACCCGTTGATCAACCAAAAACTGGCATCCTATCTCTCTTTTTTGAAAAAAGCAAGCGATGCCGGAACCAGTTACAGCCAACAGTCCCTCTTTGAACTGGAAAACCAGCTTCTGGACGATAATACAGAAATCCATAAAGATACGGAATCTGCGGATATACAGCAGGATATTCAGGATGAGAATCTGACAGACCCATCCTATCAAAAACTCCAATCCCTGCTTATGGGCTGCACATCAAAAGAATTGGAATATATTTTAAAGTCTGCCCAGATACTGGTCGAATGTTCCCGTTTCAAATAATCTCCATTATCTCGCTTCCCAAAAACGGGAAGCAAGACACTATATAACAAATGCCACCAGATGGATTCTTCCACAACTGATGGCATTTTCTTTTCTCCACCTATTGAATTATGATAGCATTTATGCTATCATAATATTGAACAAATGAATAAGATAACTTAGGAGACATAAACTAATGAGTGACGCTAAATATGAAATTGCGTTCTATCAAACAAGAGACGGTGAATGTCAAGTTTGGGACTTCCTCGAAGGATTACGTATGAAAGCCGCTACCAACAAGGATGCCCGCATACAACATAAGCAAGCCAGCTTATACATTGAGTTACTCTCACTAAATGGGACCAATATGAATGAAAACATCACAAAACATTTGGAAGAAGACATCTGGGAATTACGTCCCGGTAATAATCGTGTTTTTTATTTCTTCGTCCAAAAAAACACCTTTGTCCTACTCCATCAATTCCGTAAGAAGTCTCAGAAGACTCCTCGCCGGGAAATTGAGAGAGCAAAGCGTGAACGTGATGACTATCTGTCCAGAAAGGAGAACGGTGAATTATGAAAACTTGGAACGATTACAAAGAACACGTAAAAGCAGTCGATCCTGTCATTGCAAAAGACATAGAAGAAACTGATGAAATCGCAGCCATCGTAACCGCAATGATCGAGCAGCGAAACGCACTCGGCTTAAGCCAGCGTGATCTCGCTGCAATGTGTGGCATTCCTCAGTCCTCTGTTGCGAGAATTGAATCTTGCAAAACAACTCCTAATCTTGGAACTTTGTTAAACATTTTCCAGCATCTGGGACTGACTCTTACTGTTTCCCAAGCCAGACCAATGGCATGATGTTTATCCTCCGGGAGTGACGGGGAGCCTTACGGCGTAGAATATCACTCACTTGCCAAAAACTCCAATCCCTGCTTATGGGCTGCACATCAAAAGAATTGGAATATATTT
>OLRL01000087.1_pt1 | contig 83067 bp, 71 predicted proteins | sample 1643201 | NCBI WGS metagenome assembly OLRL01 (sample SAMEA3136649, study PRJEB25190) | human gut metagenome | biome: human gut; feature: human-associated habitat; material: faeces | place: Austria | collected 2013
TTTACTGTGTAATCTTTGCTTGTAATTTTCTCACCTTTATTGTTCTTTGCAACAACGGCTGGTTTCTTTACCTTTCCATCGTATACATAGCTTGTCTTAGCAAGTTTTACGGAAGCTACTTTTTTCACTTCTGGTTTTGGAGCTTCTGCTTTAACTAATGCTGCTTCTGCGTCTTTCACAGCCTGGATCGTTTTCTGATATTCTGTATTTGTTGCACCCTCTTTTGCAGCAACAGCTTTAGCTGCCTCAACTGCTTCCTGATATGTTTTCCAACTTTCTTCTGTATAATCAGATGCTACTTTCTTCTCTGCTTCTGCAAGTGCATCTGACATTGCTGTTTTTGACTCTTCCGTTACGGTATCTTTTGCTACTGCAATATCCTCTTTTATAAATGTCCAGTAATCATCATCATTGAAGCCAATTCCGATTCTCCATGCTACGATTCCCGGATATTTTTCAGCTTCCGGAAGATCCAGTTCGAAGCTTCTTTCTCTTGCAGTTCCGGATGTTTCTACTGCAACGCCTTTTTTCATTGCCGGCCATTCTTCTATTGCATACTGTCCTTGTTTTTTATAAGTAGCGTAATAGTAAAGTGTGGATGGAAGTTTTGAACCTTTTACTGTAATAGTAACCTTTTCTCCTGCTCTGCTAATCTCTGTTTTTGATGCAGTTACTTCCGAAACATTCAGTTCCATTTTCTTCACAACTAATGTTACTTCCTCGCCAGTAAACTCTTTACCATTTACCTTGGCAATATAATTTTCATTCTTCTCTGTGTCTCTTGCAAAATAAATTTCATTCAGCGCTGTTACAACTTCATAATTCGAATCATCTGTCGGTGCAACTGTAAAAGGAAGATTAATTTCCTCGTGCTGCGTCAATGTATAACTTGCCTTTCCGTTTGCATCTGTTACATTTGTAAACTGCTTGTTGCAGCAGGATGGAGACGAAATGTGTAAACGCATTCCAGATACCGGATTGCCTTTTTCATCCACAACCTTAACATTCAGTGTTTTAAGATCTGCTGTCGGCTGATCTGGTGTTTCGCTTCCACCTGTTTTCAAAGTTAGATCCAGGGTATCTCCTGTAAATTCTTCACCGTTGACTTTAGCAATATAAGGAAATCCATAACCTGCTGTAGCCATCTCTATATCAACTTTCATGGATTCACCCGCAAGTGTATAAGCACTGTCAGAAGCCGGTTTTACTTCATATGTTCCGGTTCCTTCTCCGCCAGCATCCTGATCTGCGAAAAACATTTCCTGTAATCCATTATCATCTAATGTAGCTTCTCCACTTTTGTCTGTTGTATCAAAAGCATAGGTCTCACCATCTTTTTCAAATACCAGTTCCACACCACTAAGTGCCTTTCCTGATTCATCCACTGCACGAACCGTTAACTCTGTCTCATATGATGTTGCTGCTTTCGCCACCAGTGGTCCTACTCCTGCAAAAGTTCCAATCACCATCGCTACCGAGAGCACACCTGCAAGAAGTTTTGCTTTTAATTGTTTCATAATCTTCCTCCTCTGGATTTTATTTTATCTTGATTTTAATGGTCTTCTTAATACCACTTCCATCCGTTGCCTTTGCGGTTATTTTTACTGTCTTTCCTTTTCCCGCTTTCTTTGCTGTTACTTTTCCTTTCGCAGTAACTGTTGCGTATTTGCTATTTGAGCTATTCCATGCCAGTTGTTTATTCGCATCTTTTCCGGTTGTTTTTACAGTCGCTTTAACTGTAATTGCTTTTCCGTTCTTTAATGTGTCAGAAACCTTTAATGTGATTTTCTTTACGGCATGTTTTCTTATACGAATCATATAACTTCCGGACTTTTTACTTCCGTCAACCGCTGTTGCCCTTATGGTAACCTTCTTTCCTGCTCCTGCCTTATTTACAGTAACTTTTCCGGCAGAAGTTACAGTTGCATATTTTTTATTGGAAGTTGTCCATTTCACTTTTTTATTCGTTGCTTTTTCAGGAGATACTTTTGCCTTTAACTGAATTTTCTTCCCTGCTGCAATATCCCTGGATGCTCCAGTCACCTGCACCTTGCTTACCTTTATCGTTTGCAAATCACTTGCTTTTCCATATTCTACTACGACCGGATACATGCCCAGACTGTGCATTGTAAACTGAACATCAGTGCCGTTCTTCGTCTTCTGATTTTCAAAGTCCAGCTTCTTTAATTGCTTCTCTCCATCAAGGTAATATACGTTCTTTACTGTTTTTCCTTGCGGAACTTTTCTTGTAACAGTAAAGTCTCCGGCTGCAAGCTTTGCTCTCTCCCAGCGATGTGGATTTACGACACTGATGTCCAGGACTTCATAGTCTTTATTCGGAAGTTCACTCACAAGATCTTTGCTTAAAGATTTCTCATATAAAAGCATATCCTTGAAATTGATTCCTGTCACACTCGTATCACCTGATTTGCTTACAAGTATTGTATCCGAATGATGTGTCTCGTTCTTATCTACCAGTCGAAGCTCATCTACCTTTGCACAGCTGGAATGGTTGTATGCATATCTTCCAGCGCCGTACTCGGATTTATCTTTCGCAACAAGTGGGAACGAATCTATATCCCATTGCTCACTTTCAACTATAACCATGTAGTTTTGATCTTCCAGAAGTTCCGTCTGCAATCTGCCATTTTCTCCGGTAGTGCATTCTAATGTCTCGAGTGGACTTACCAGCTTTATATTTACATTTTTCAAGAGGCCTGTTCCTTCTTTATAATAAACCGGCAAGCTGACTCCGACACGCATGTCGTTTTCCAGCTTATCGTATACTTTATTCGGGTCTCTTTTATACATTCTAAGCTCATCTACTTCCGGATAATCGTATACCGTCTGATTGTCTGATCCTTGACTTATTTTTTTGATATTATAAATCTTTCCTTCTTTTACCCAGATATAAAGAATCGGTGTACGGTATTCTTCATCCTGCGCATAGATCATATAATTATTGTTATTAACGAGACTTAAGTCCGGAAGTTTTCCATTTTCTACTGTTACTTCGCCTTCCGTCTCCTGTTTAGTCGTGTTATAGATTACAAATTTGACTGGTTTCGTCATAGGTCGCGTGACAATTGGATTTGCGGAAGCGATCACAACTTCATTGACATTGATTCCTTTAATCGTAACCCGTTCGGTCGCGTAAATATCCTTGTATTGATATCCCGGTACTCCATTGTATCTTTTTTGTTCCAGATCTTTTGTTGTCTGCACAACTTTCTTCTGTTCTATACTTGTCTGTGCGCTCGCAGCGCTTACATCGCACATCCTCCCCGGTGCAACGCCTGCGACCAGGTTCCCCGCAACAGCCGCACAAAGTAAGCCTGTAAGTATCTTTTTTCCTTTCATATTCCCTCCATTTTTCTTGTAATTCTTCGTTAAATCATTACTTTTCTTTACTTTTATTGTAATATATTCTCCGCACTCCTTCCAATCGATTACATTGATAAACGAGCCTTTTTATAGATATCATCTATTGTATATTATTGCTATATAACAAATGAGCAGGTCCCTTATTGTAAGGGTTTCCTGCTCATAAAATGGATTTAATTATTTTACTGTTGTCTTCTTAACTGTAGACCATCCGGAATATAATTTCATTGTCTTTCCGTTTACTTTCACATTCTTGTATGTACGAACGCGAACATAGTATGTCTTCTTCGCAGTTAACTTCGTTACTGTCTTTGAAACAGTCTTATTGTTAGAGATTGTCGAAGTCTTCACGCTGCTCTTGAAACTCTTGTTTCTTGCATACTGCAACTGATATCCAGATACTTGTGTTTTCTGTCTTGACCACGTTGCTTTGAAACTCTTCTTGGCTGCCTTTAATGACTTCACCTGTGTTCCTTTCGGAATGATTGTAAATGTTTTCGTATATTTTCCTTTGTAGTCATTCTTGAACGTAACTGTTACAGAATACTTGCCTACATTCTTACGACCGGATGCATATTTTACTGTGTAGTCAGATAATGGAATAATTTCCTTCTTATCATTTTTCGCTACAACTGCCGGGCGTTTTACTTTGCCATTATATGTGTAAACAGTTGTCTTCAGTGCTACGGATGATACTTTCTTAACTTCCGGTGTCGGTTCCGGCTTCGGTTCTGGTTTCGCAATCTTTTCCAGTCCTGCAATAGCCTGTTCCAGCTTTGTTCTTGCTTCATCTACCTGCTGCTGGGTTGCATCTTCGTTATTTCTGACTTCATTTGCTTCCCAGAATACCGGGTAGAAAGCGTTCCATGATTCTTCTGTGTAATCAGCCTTTTTCAGTCCTCTTGCAATACTAAGCTGTGTCTGAAGTCCTTTCAGATCAAGCTTTTCTTTTTCTTTTTCTGCTACTTCTACAAAGAAACTAAGATCCGCAGGGTCGTCTACAGTGATCGACTTTATAAGTTCACTGTTTGCGCCATATTCGCCTTTCACATAATATACTTCTATTTTCGTTACTTTTGACTGTTCTTCTACAAGACGAATTCTTACTTTTTCATACTTTTTCGATTCAAGCATGTCTATTGTATAGTAATTATAAGATCTGCCCTGTGTCGTATATTCTGCAAGTCCATCTGCATCGGACTCTATCTCTGTAGTTCCCGGTGTCCAGGAATTTCCAACCGTAAATTTAAGTCCAGGAATTGCAACACCTTTACTATCTACAAAAGCGATGTGCAGTGTCTTGTAATCCGGTCCTTTTTCGAGTCCATCAATGGCATTGATCAGTTTTTCTTCTGCTGCATCGATCTGCTCCTGCGTCGCATTTTCATTTTTATTGACACTGTTTGCCTGAGCAAGTGCATTTTTCAATGCTTTATAAGACTCTTCTGTGTGCCCAGCCTCTTTAACTGTTTCCGCCTTTTTGATTGCTTTCTCAAGATTCTGTTTATTTACACAAAGCACCTCACCTGCGTTCAGCTGTAGTGTACGATTAATGGATGGCTTATCAACTGCTGTTCCATTAATCTTACCAATCTGTCCTTCTTCATTCACCTCAACTGTGATCACATCTTTGTCTCCGGTAAATTTAGACTCTTCATTCAGTGAAATATTATATGTAAGCGTCTTTACTGCTGTCGGGAATGTGTACTCTGCAATTCCGTTGCCATCTGTACTGATTTCAGAAAGCACTTCATCGGAGCCCTGCTTTTTCACACTGAATTTTACATTTTTCAGTGGCTGTCTGTCTGCATTACCAACAAAAATATTAATTGTAGATTTGTCTGCTTCATAGTACTTATCGTATTTGGAAAGAGAACTGTCTGGCTCAACAGCCTTTCCTTCTTCTAAAAGTTTAATATTCTTCTCTGCAACGCTGATACGATTCTCATTAATATAGGATTTCGCATCTTCGGAAGCTTTGTTATATGCTTTTCTTGCAGCAATCACATTTGTCTTGTCACCAAGTTCTACTGTATTCGCATTAAACTTCTCAATCAAACGATTTACATTTATTACTTCGAATAACAAATCTTTCTTTGTCTCAATCTTTGTACCACTTAAGTTCAATTTACCCTTTGTAAGTTTTGTAAGCTCTGTCAGCGGTGTAATATCTGAGATATTTTTATTATTACCCAGATTCAAAGATTCCAGATTTCTAAGATTTGCAAGTGGAGTAATATCTGAAACCTGATTGTTAATAAGATCAAGTTCTTTTAACTTTGTCATATTCTTAAGAGCACTGATATCTGTGATCTTATTATCTCCAAGCCACAGCATCTTCTCTATATTCGTAACACCTTCCAGTGCAGAAATATCAGTAATATTATTATTACGCAGTGTTACTTCCTGCAAACTTGTACATCCCTCTAAACCGTTCAGCGTTTTGATGTTGTTAGACTCCATCGCCAGATATTTCAGCTTGCTCATCTTCTTTAACGGTGTAAGGTCTGATATTGTGTTATGGCCACAGTTCAAACGTTCCAGATTCACTAAGCCGGAAAGTGGCTTGAGCGTTGTAAGCTCATTCATGTAAAATCTTAAATCACCAAGATTCGTCAATTTTGAAAGTGGGCTTAAGTCCTTGATCTTATTGTAAGATAAATCAATCTTGTAAAGATCTTTACCATACTGTAATCCTTCTAAGCTGTGTACATAAATATCCAATGTCTCCGGATATGCTTCCGGATGTGTACCTGCTGAGAAAGTAAACTGTTTCAGCCCTTCAAAACGTTCCGGTGTAATGGGTTTATAATCTTCTTTTTTATAACTCTGATCGAGTGTCACACCACGGATAACCCAGTTTAACATCCAGTCCTGGATCACATCTTCTGGTGCCGGTTGGAAGACATCCTCTTCCTCTACATTCACTCACGCATCTGCTGCATGGGCTGCCATAGATATGTTTCCCGCACATAACATAGCTGCCAGTAACGCTACTGTAATTTTTTGTCCTAATTTTTTCCAGTTCATTACTATTTTCCTCTCTATTTTAATACATCTATATAGTACCAAAATTAATTATAACGAGAAGCTTACTCTTTGTAAATTCATTTTCTGTATAACACTTATAGATAATTTTCATATGCCATAATTTGTGTTATAAAAAGAAAACGGTGCGTAAGAATCTTAATTTTCTCACACACCGTTTTCTTAAATTATTATGCAACTCATATTTATTTATTATTTTGTTTTAACAGATTTAGCTGATGACCATCCGGAATATAACTTCACAGATTTTCCATTTACTTTCACTGTCTTGTAAGTACGTACACGAACATAATATGTCTTTTTAGCTTTTAATTTCTTAACTGTCTTAGAAACTGTTTTGTTCTTAGAAATTGTAGCTGTCTTAACGCTCTTCTTAAAGTTTTTGCTTGTAGAATACTGTACCTGGTATCCTGTTGTCTGTACAGACTGTTTTGCCCATTTTGCAGTAAATGCTTTCTTCGCTGCTTTTACAGAACTCATCTTTGTTCCTTTTGGAAGAATTGTAAATGTCTTTGTATATTTTCCTTTGTAACCGTTTTTAAATGTTACTGTTACAGAATATTTCCCAACATTTTTACGTCCTGCTGCATATTTTACTGTGTAATCAGATGCAGAAATGACTTTTTTCTTATCATTTTTAGCAACTACAGCTGGTTTTTTCACTTTTCCGTTGTATGTGTAAACTGTTGTCTTGAGTGCTACAGTTCCAACCTTCTTCACTTCCGGCTGTGGTTCTGGTTTTGGCTCTGGCTGTGGCTCTTTCTCTACTAATGCTGAGATTGCTGCTTTTAAGCTTTTTACCTGTGCATCTACTTCTGTCTGTGTTGCTTTTTCATTTGCATATACTGTGTTTGCTTCTGCAAGCGCACTCTTGAGTTCTTCTACTCCGGCACTGTATTTGTTTGTATCGATTGCTGTTGCTTCATCAATTGCTGCTTTCAAAGCTACTTTATCCGCTTTTTCAGCTGCACCTTTTTCTTTCAGAACATATACTAATTCTTCACTGATATCTCTGAGATTCTGTCCATCAATCTTCTCAATTTTTCCTTCGTAGTAATATGTCGTATAACTATGTGTTGTTTCACATTCCCACTTATCATTCTCTGCGAGAGAAATCGTTTTTGCTGCATCAACGTCATACTGATCAATTGCAATTTCAACTACACCATTTGCATCACTTGTTACTGACTTTGGAGCTAAATTGTTGTATGAATTTTTTACATCAAATTTTACACCCGCTACCGGATTGCCATTCTGATCTACTGCTCTTGCGCGGAAATGACTTTCATCTGGTAAAACTTTTTGTGTATCAGGAGTTCCAGGCTCTGTTCCTGTTGCTGCTGCAACAGTAAAAGTTGCTCTCTTTGCACCAGTCTCTGCCGTCCCCCATAAAGTTTCAAATTTTCCACTTGTCAGGTTTACAATCAGTTTATATTTGACATCTTTTGTTTCTTTGTTTGCTGGGATATTTATTTTGAGTTTGTTACCAACGACCTGACCTTCAACATTGTCATATCCTTCTACTACTTCATACTCATACTCACCAACAGCTTTCTTTAACTGATAATAAATCGGGATGTCTGTTGTTGCAAAGTCATCAAACTGAATATTTGCGACAAGTTCTCCACCTTCACTTGAGAGTTTGTCTGATTCCAGTCCAAACTTGTAGATACCTAAATTTGCAGCTTTAACTACACTCACCTGTCCTGCAAACAATCCAAAGACCATTGCAAGGGACAGAATCCAAGCTAAAATTCTCTTCTTGTTCCCCATAACGTTTCTCCTTTTCTTTTTTTGAAATCCATTGATTTCAGACAGTCCTTTACATTTTCATTTTACCTTCTTTTATGATATGTATCCAATCGTTTTTATAAATATATCGTCCGATTTATTTATTTTATCTATATATTATATAGCAAAAAAGCGTGGTCTTTTGCCACGCTTTTTTTTATTTCTCTATTCCGGTTACAAGTTGGTCTTTGTAATTCAACACCAGATTCTTGCCACCACCGGTCAGAATATACAGTTGTTTCTTCGCAACCCCTGCATCCATCAGGACTGCTGCCGCACGCTGAGCTCCCTGCTCACCAGCCATACATACAATAACTGTCGGAACATCCAGATCTTTGATCTTCGCTTCTTCTTTCCGCACATTCGCCTGTGCTTCTGCTGTCTTCGTCGGCCAAGCAGGCGCCCACATAGATCCTTCGATATGTCCGGCTGCATATCCTGCCTCAACACCGCCTACTACTTCTTTTTCAAATCGAATGTCGAGAACATTCAATGTTCCGGCTTCTACCCTTTTCAGAACAGTATCTGCATCCAGATACATATCATCCCACCGCATGAGATAATCTTCGCCCCTTGACACTGCAACTTTATAACTTACTTCTTCTGATGCTGTTGTCTTTGCCGTAATAGTTGCATTACCAAAGCCAATTGTATTCACTTTTCCATCCTGATCTACATTAACAATCCGATTACTTAACTCGGAACCATAACCATATATTATGTTCTTACGAACTCTCGCCGGCCAGCAGGTCAGTTTATTTTCGGCGACAGTTGCCTCAAGCGCCATCAGCTTATGTCCTTCACTGTCTGTTGTAACTTCTTTTTTTGCAAATTTCAACTGACCATAAGTCTTTGCATCTTTCGGTGAAACTTTCTGGATTGGCCAATTTTCCGGCTCTTTCTGCCAGTTTACCTGCCATGCCCACCAGCCGCCATCGAAGACGCTGATATTTTTTATTCCATTCTGATAACAAATTAAGAATGGAATCGTTGCACGCCAACCGGTACCACAGTAGAAGGATAATTCATTATCGAGGGATGAGTCGGATTCTGCAAGAATGGATTTCACTTTATTAAGTCCGACTACTTTTCCATTTTCAATATAGCTTCCATCGTCTGTATTGTGTCCCCATACTGCACCTAACGGTTCACCTGCATATTTAATATAGGAATATCCTGTCTCTTCGCCGCGGAATTCTTTCTCCGAACGGATACTTACAAGGCGAAAATTAGCATCATTCTGTAACTTTTCTTTTGCATCATCGGTGGACAGAATATATTCCGGATGTGCCGGAATCGTCGTACCAAACGTATAATCTGTGCCACCGGCTGTTGCTTCATTTACTTTTGTCTCTGTCGGTAATCCTAGTTTATTCCATGCTGTCATGCCACCATCTATCACTTTGACATCTTCTACACCGGCGTATAACATAGCGAATGCTACTCGTGTAACACTGGAATCCGATGCACTTCTTCCGTACAGTACTACCTTGGTATCTTTGGTGATTCCGTTGTTTTTTAGAAATTCTCCAAGCTGCTTTGCACTTCGGATATTGAAATTGTCTTCTGGTTTTACTTCTGTCTCTTCATATAGCTGCTGATCGTCGATTCCATCCAGATTCCAGTCGTCATACTCTACTGCATCGGAATTGATATGAACCGCTCCCGGAATATGTGCTTCGTTATAAGCTTTGTCATTTTCTGTCTTACCATAGGCAACTTCTGCTAAAAACACATGTTCATATCCAGGCTGCTGTCCTTCTGCCGCACTCTTATACCACTCCGGTGATACATACACCTGTCTCTTAGGAACATTTTTCACTTTCACCGTTACCTTGCAGCTCTTTGCCAGGTATTTTTTCTTATTGTTCTTCTGTGTTGCGCGAACAGTAATTGTTGCTGTTCCCGGCTTCTTTGCTGTAATCTTTCCGGTGTTGCTTACTGTTGCAACTGCTTTATTGCCGGATGACCATTTTACCGGACAGTACACACCTGACGGTTTAACTGTCGATTTCAATGTCTTTGTCCCACCAACATATAAGGCTGCCTTTGATGCACTGATTGAAATGCTTGTCGGTTTTAAATCTTTTACTTTCATTGTTACCGACTTTTTCAGCTTTTTATTTGCCTTTGCTGTTACTGTAATTTTAACTTTTCCAGCCTTTTTTCCTGTCACAACACCCTTAGATGATACGGTTGCAATCTTTTTATTGCCGGATTTGAATGTTACCGCTTTGCTTGCTTTTGACGGTTTGACGGATTTTACAGATATCGTTGCATGTCCTTTGATATCAATCGTCTTCGCTGTAACTTTGAGTGACATCTTTGTTGGCTTTTTCGATGCCGCTTTACTCGGGATTGCAGTAAATGCAACTGCCATAACCACAACTAAGGCAAGCAATCCCAGTGCTTGTTTTTTGATTTTCTTTTTCATCACGCATTTCCTCCAATGTAATGATTTATTCCGCAACGTTTATCCACAGTATAACATTAACTCTCCGGTTCTTCAATTTGTAAAAGAAGCAGCCGCCTCAGAATTTTTCCGGAAACGGCTGCCTCTCTTATTTAAGCAAAATATTTCTTTATTTTACCTTTACGCTTTTTACTTTTGACCATGTAGAATAATATGTAGTCTTGCCTACTTTCTTGTATGTGCAGATTCTTACATAGTATTTCTTATTCTTTTTCAATTTCTTGATGATCTTGCTTGTGTATTTGTTCTTTGTTATCGTTGATGCCTTCACAGACTTCTTGAACTTCTTGTCCGTTGTGTACTGGATCTTGTAACCGGTTGTCTGCTTATTCTGCTTCTTCCATGTTACTTTGATCTGTTTCTTACCGGAGTTCTTCACTGATTTCAGACTTGTTCCTTTCGGCAGAATCTTGAATGTCTTTGTAACTTTTCCTGTATAGTTGTTCTTCATTGTTACAGTAACTTTGTATGTTCCGACATTCTTTCTTCCGCTGCTGTATTTTACAGTGTAGTTTGAAGCAGCAACTTTCTTTCCGTTTACAACAACTTTCACTGCAGGTTTGCGAACCTTTCCGGTATATGTATAAGCAGTTGTTGATAATGTTACGTTTTTAGATGTAACCTTTTTCTTAAGCGGTGTATTGTCAACGTAGACGATTTTCTGGCAATCGCTGGATTCAAATTTTTCTGCCTGACTCTTGGTAAATACACGAACTACTACAACATGGTCATTATTTGTTCCCGCATTGCCATAGAATGCATCACTTGCAAGCTCTGTTACAGATGCCGGAATATCTACGCTCTCAAGATATCCTTCCTTGAATGCGTATTTACCAATCTTTTCTACACCGTTTTCGATCGTCAGCTTCTTTAATGTGATTGCTTTGAACGTTCCTTCAAAAGCAGATTCTCCGATCTCTTTTACAGTTCCCGGAATAGTAAGTTCTTCAATGTGATGTAAGTGGAAAGCTTTTCTTCCAATCTTTGTTACGGATGCCGGAATTGTAAGACTTGTAAGTCTTGCTCCTGCAAATGCCATTTCACCGATCTCTGTTACGGTATCCGGAATGTCTACATGATCTAAGCGGATGTTCATAGAGAACGCTCCCTGTGGGATTACAGTTACATTCTTGGATAATGTAAGGTCTGTGATGTCATTCGTTGAAAATGCTCCTGCTCCTAAATCTGTTACCGTATCCGGAATAACAAGTTTCTTCAACTGGTTGGAGTTAAATGCACTTTCTCCGATTTTTGTTACAGATGCCGGGAATTCTACATTGTTAATCTTATTATAACGGAATGCGCTTGCGCCGATGGTTGTAAGTGTGTCAGGTAATACAACCGTATCCATACCATTCGGTGATTCTACGCTGTCTTTTCCCTGTACCCATTCGCCATCCGGAATCTCAAAAGCTCCGTCTGCAACTTCTGTGATTGCTTCCTGTGTCTCAGGATTCAATGACGGGATTACGAGTGTGCGTACACCGTCTTTTACAACTGCATCGCTCTTACGTGTTTTATTTCCCTGCTCGCTCCATCCTGTGATCTTATTTCCATCATAAGTGAAGTCTGCGTGTGTCCAGCCGCTTCCTACGATTTCATCATAGATGACTTTATGTCCGGTTCCATCATTCTTGTCTGCATATTCCGGATAGAATACATTTGCTACTTCTTCTAAATGTGCTTTATTTGAAGTATATAATTTGACCTGTCCTTTTTCACCTTTGACAAATGCTGTGTTTGCCAATTTCTGCAGGCTTGATGGGAGATATACACTTGTTAATAATGTTTTTTCAAATGCTGTCTTTCCGATCTCGGTCAGACCTTCGTGCAATGTTACACTTGTCATTCTCGGTGCAAAACCTTCTCCGGTTACATTCTGTGAGAATGCACTCTGTCCGATGGTTGTTACGGATGCCGGAATGTCTACAGACTCTAACTGGTTTCCTTTAAATGCATCTCTGTCAATTAATTTCACTGTAGAAGGCAGGCTTAAAGAAGTAAGCGGTGCATTTCTGAATGCCATTCTTCCAATCGTTTCTACTCCTTCCGGAATTGTCAGTTCTTTAATCTTTGTTGCATTAAATGCAGAAGTCGGAATTTCTTTTAAGGATTTGGAAAGTGTTACTTTCTCCAAAGAAGCACTTGCTGTAAATGCTCCATTTCCAAGTGTTGTTACACTGTCCGGAATGGTTACTTCCGTAAGCGCTGTTGTCTGGAATGCTGTTGCGCCAATAGATGTTACCGTATCCGGAATAGTAACTTTTGTCATTCCGATTGTTGCAAATGCACTTGCGCCGATTGCAGTAATTGCTTCGCCGTTTTCGTTTGTCTCAGGAAGTGTTATTTCTGTATCACCATTTGCGATTTTCGCCTTTCCGGCATCATTTAATCCGGTAATGGTTGTTCCGTCAAATGTAAACTGGGAAGTATTCCATGGCTGCTCTTCTGCCGGCATCTCACCGTATATGACTTTCTGTACCCAGGATTTGGTTCCCTGTGTATTTGTACCATTTCCGGTACCCTCTACATGCTGGATCATTCCCTTCTTTCGAAGATCCACATTCTCATTGTACATGTATACGATACGACTTGCCTTTAAGATTGTATTTGTCGGTGCACCTGACTCCAGATCTTCTTTACCTGTGTTTGCTCCAAATGCATATACTGTGACTTTCTCTGTTCTATCCGGAAGTCTTACAGATTTGATGTTGTTATATGCAAAACACATATTATCCAGATTCAGATTAAAATCACATGTCTTCGGGAAATCAACAGTTGTAATCTGATTTTTAGCAAACGCTGCATTTCCAATCTGCCAGATTGTATGAGAGAATTTTACGCTCTTTAACTGGTTGCTCTGGAATGCTGTTCCACCAACATAGATTACGCCTTCCGGTAAATCCAGGGATGTCAGCTTATTGCCTGTGAAAGAGTTATTCTGAATAATGAAATTTCCTCTTTCTGTCAATCCTTCTGCAATTGCGCTTCCACTGTAACTTGCCATCACTCCCTTCGGGAATGTTACAGATGTAAGTCCTTTCTTATAGAATGCTCTTGTTCCGATACCAATAATCGGATTTCTATCTGTATCTTTTGCCGGAATCACAAGATCCGTGTTTGTTTTTAATTTTTCTTCTCCGGATGCAGATAAGCCCGTGATACCAACACCACTGATTGTTGTTACATCAGATGTATCTGTTGCCGGATATAATTCCTGACTGATCGTACCATATGTAAAATCTTCTGCGTTCCATTTATCTTCCTGTCCCGGTACTTTCAGGATCAGGCTGTGATAATCAGACTGTGGGAAGTTCTTTGTATCGTTGTACTGTGTTTCCGAACTTACAAATACTTTTGTCTTCACTGCTGCAGCACCGGAAGAATATACTTTCTCGAATGTATTTGCCTGCAGTTTTGTAACTGTAGACGGTAACACTACCGATGCGATTGTTTTATTTCGGAATGCTCTGCTTCCGATTGACTTTAAACCTTCCGGCAATGTCAGTGTACAGTCATCTGTCAGATATTCTTTAGTAGAGAATGCATAATTTCCAATCGAAGTTACCGTAGATGGAATGACAATCTTATGGATGTTATTTCCTGCGAATGCATTATTTCCAATCGTCTTAACTCCTTCCGGAATGGTCAGTTCTGTCAGATCTGTCATATAATTCTGCGCATCGCTGCATCCGAATGCTCCTCCCGGAATGTCTGTCAGGTTCTTGGAAAGAATAATCTTCTTTAACTTCGGATTCGTTCCGAATGCGCCACCGCCGATCTTTGTAACACTGTCCGGTAAAATAATACTCTCTAACTGATTCTTCTGGAATGCTGCCACACCGATTTCTGTCAGTGTCTTTGGAAATTCAATCTTCGTAATACCGCAGTCTGCGAAAACTTTTGCACCAATCTTTTCCAGTTTTGCCGGAAGTGTAATGCTTGTAAACTTCTCGTCCGCTGTTGCAAACATACCAGTATAGCCATTTCCTGTGTAATCAGCGATTGCTGTTACATACTCACCATCTGGATTCTTGTCCGGTAATACCAGATCTTTATTTTCTTTTCTCTTTTCAATACCGCTCTCAGAGAAACCGGTAATCGTTGTTCCGTCAAATGTAAAATCATCTGCTGTCCATGTCTTGTCCGCATTCGGATCTTCGCCAAGGATCAGTTTCTGATGCCAGGAGTGCTGTGACTCTGCGGTACGATCCATATGGTGGATACGTTCCATGTCAAACAGCTTCTCGTTATCTGTATACATATAAACAACGCCACCAAATTCCTGCTCTTTCTCCGGTGCATCTTTGGAACACTCTTCCATTCCCGGATTCCAATAGAACGCTTTCTTCTCTACTACTTCCATGTAATCCGGAAGTCTTACAGATTTGATATTGTTGTGTGCAAATGCAAAGGCATGAATCTGTGCCTGGAAATCACAGGTCTTCGGGAAGTTGACCTTTGTGATCTCATTGTATGCAAACGCAGAGTTCTCCAGCCACCAGAATGTATGTGGAATGGTTACGGATTTCAGTTTATTTCTTGCAAATGAACTTGGTCCGATATAGATCACACCTTCCGGCAGATCGAGAGAGGTCAGTTCATTTCCGTCAAAAGCACCTGCGCCAATCAGGAAATTACCTCTTCTTGTTACTACATGTGTAACTGTGTCATTATAATCTACCATCATACCATCCGGCAGTGTCAATTTTTCAATCCCCTGCTTTTTAAATGCACTGTCAGCGATACCTACGATTGTAGTTCCATTCGGATCTTCAGACGGAATGACAAGATTCTTGTTCACTTTGATCTTCTCTGAACCTGTCTCAGAAAATCCTGAAATTGCTGTACCGGATACGGTAAAGTCACGACTGTAATCACAGCCGTTCAGTCTCTGACTCATCTCTGTATAAGTGAAATCTTCTGCTGTCCATACAGATGTGTCGATGTCACTTGCAGATGCGTCAGAGTCTGCCTGTTTCTTATCCGTCTTGGTCGTCTTGGTTACTTCTTTTTTCACTTCTGCGTTCTCAGAAGCATCCTCTGCCTTCTCATCTGTTTTGGAAGCTTCTGTTTTAGAATCTTCTTTTACAGTTTCGGCAGACGCATCTTTGGACGTATTCTCGTCTGCAGATACGTTCTCATCGTTCGAAGTTTCCGTTACTTCGGACTGCACAGCCTGGGCTGCGCTTGCTGTATTATCCTGTGCAAATGTCGGCATTGCAAGGGAAAACGACAACGCAAACGATAATACAACCGCTAAAAACTTTTTCATTTTCATGCTTTTAGCCTCCTTATTACTTATTTATGTAAACTTTATTTACATACACCTTTTACCGGCACACGAAGCCAGGTCTCATATATATTGTTTTTAAATGGCGCTTCTTCCCCGATTTCCGGAAGATTTAAATTGGTTTGTCCATCCTCGGCCCATCGCAGGAATCCGGTTTTTAAATCTTCTTCTGATAAGCAGTAAGTACCCTTCTGATCATCGAATAACTCCGGATGAACCAGATACACCGCTGCGATCACATCCCAGTTATAGAATCCATGGATTCCGTAATCTCCTTCGTTATAACCGAAATAATAATCGGTTTCTCTCAGGATATACTCACCCATCGGGTTATTCTGCGCACCTAATCTCTGCCGATATTCCTCTTTGGTAAATAGCACTTTCAGACAATTATTTCCTGTAATAACAGAAACATTGTTTCCTTTTGTCAGCACCAGATAGGTGGCTTTTGGATCACAGGAAAAATTCAATTCATTCATCTGCTTTTTTTCAAAAATCAACGGTTCTGTAATTCCACCCATGAGCACAATCCTTTTTACATTTTCAAAGAAATGCTCATCCGCATAATAGGCATGCTTTAGATTCGTAAGCGACCCGGTTGCAAGAATGGAAAGTTCGCCTTTGTATTTTCTTGCCATCTCTGCGAGATAATCTCCTGCCGGACTTTGCTCTGTGTCGGCTGATTCGCCACCTTTTTTCACAGTCAGATCTGTACGGCCGACATTTTTTAATAATTTTTCTGTCTGTGCGTACACAACCGGAAGCTTGTTGTTTCCATAAGTGCAAGTCACTCCATGCACAGTTACTTCTTCACATCCGAGCAGGTAGAGAAGTGCCAGTCCGTCATCGACATCACAGTCCTTTACGCCCAGTGTATTATCACAGTCAAATATTACATGTTTCATTCTCTCTTACTCCTTTTCTTCCGGAAACAGGCAGATGCTCTCCGGTGCAAATTCTATTCCCGCTCTTGCTCCTTCCTTAAATCCGGCAACATGGATTCTTGCACTGATATCCTGTGCATAGAATGTCTGCTTCTCATCCTGCAAATAAAGATCCACAGTCTCTCCTAAGTACGTCATTTCCCTGATCTCCACAGCAGAACCCTCCGCTATAACTTTTACATCAAAAGGCCGGACAAGAAGCTCATACTTTCCATCCGCATAACCTTTCGCCTCACAGGAAATATAATCGCTATCAAACTGTTCTTTCTGCACGGTTCCTTCAATATAATTGGCTTTTCCGAAATATGCCGCCACTTGCCGGTTTTCCGGATGCTGGAAAATCTCTGTCGGTGAGGCATACTGCAATATATGTCCGTTGCTCATAAGTGCAATCCGGTCAGACATCTGCAGCGCTTCTTTCTTATCGTGTGTGACAAGGACTGTCGTAATCTTTCGCTCTTTCTGTAATTTTCTGACGAGCGCACCCATCTCCAAGCGTAGTTTTTCATCCAATCCGGAAAATGGTTCATCCAGAAGCAGGATCGACGGTTCACAGGCAAGTGCCCTAGCAAGCGCCACTCTCTGCATCTGTCCACCGGACATTTCTTTGATCTTACGTTTTTCGAATCCCGGAAGCTGTACGTCTTCCAACAGTTTCTTTATAATCTCTTTCTGTCTTGCCTTCGGGACTTTCTTAAGTTCCATTGGAAATGCTATGTTCTTTTCCACTGTCATATGTGGGAACAGTCTTAAATTCTGAAACACGATCACAGTTCCCCGTTTCTCCGGCGCCATATTCTGAATTTCTTTTTCATCCAGACAAATACGTCCCTTTTCAATATCGAGTAATCCGGCTATGCTTTTCAACATTGTACTTTTTCCACAGCCGGAAGCTCCCAGTAAGGAAATTAGTTCGCCGCTTTTGACAGTCAGGCTCACTCTATTTAATATTTTATTTTTTTGAAGTGTTACTTCCAGATTTTCTATTTTTAATTCCATTTCTTATCCACCAATTTCTGTACTTCTTTATCTCTTTTCCACATTTCCCGATCTCTTATGTGTAATATTCTCCGCTTCCATTTTTCGTCCACAACTTACTGATTCCTTCAAATATCGCAAACACGATCAAAGTAATTCCCAGGAAGATCATGCTGTAAATACTTGCGATATTGCGATCGCCGCCTTGCAGATACGGCACCATAACAATCGCGAATGTCTTGACACTTCCTCCACCGATCAGCAATGTAATGAAATACTGGCTGAACGAAACAATATAAGACATACTCATAGAAGCTAACATCACAGGCATTAACATCGGAAATGTCACTTTGAAAAATGCTTTCCATGGTCCGGCGCCAAGTACTCTTGCCTGCTCTTCGAGTTTATTTCCAACTGCCTCTGTTCCTTCAATCATCAGATGTACTGCATACGGAAGCGAACAAATCGTATGTGCTACGACGACTCCGATAACGGTATTGCTCAGTCCCCAGCGTATGAAGGATACTTGGATTCCCATCGCAAATACAGTAGAAGGCACTAAAAACGGCAACATCGAAAGGAAATAAAAGAAGCCTTTTCCTGCAAAATCATACAACACAAGCGCTCTTGCTGTCATTGTGCCTATCATTACTGACAACACACCTACAACAGCAGAAATAAAAATGCTGGATGCAAACAACTGTATTAATTCTTCTTTTCTTCCAAATACTTCATCTAATGCACGAGTAGAAAAAACCTGTGGCAGGAGATTCGGCCATGCCCACCGTTCTGTAAATACCCAGACGATCATCGTCAGTATCGGAAATAGAATGAGAAATACAAATATCCCAAGCAGGATTTTGCCTAAATAACTGTTACTTTTTTTCATTGTGCTCTTTCTTAGCCTTTCTACGATTTAAAATCTCTGTATTTTTCTGCATCAGCCGAAAATATGCAACTGCACAGATCATGGAAATAATAGTAATAATTCCATTCAACGCCATTGCATACGGACGATTTTCAAGATCCGGATGAATGTACTGTGTATGTGCCAGGATCGGTAATGCTTCCGGGGAGGTCGGTCCCAGTAAAAGCGGAAGCTCATAAGCGCCCAGTGCAAATGTAAAAATGATCAGAAAACTGCTGCCAATCGCTCTTCGGCAAAGTGGCAGTGTAACTTTCATAAATGCCTTCAATCTGGATGCACCCAGATTGATCGCTGCTTCTCCAAGACTTCCATTAATATTGGCCATCAGTGCAATGACAAAATAAATCACAAACGGAATCTCTTTCCACAAATATGCAATAATGACTCCTACACCATTCGTACTGTACAAAAGCTGTACAAAATCCTGCTGTTCTTTAATAAATCCCATTGCACATAAAAGTCTGGCAAGCAGACCATTCTGCGAAAGAATATTCACTACAAACAGTGCAACGACTACATGAGGCACAATGATCGGGAGCTGAATGATCCGCATCCCTTTTCCTTTTGTATCTGTATTCATAACAAGTACCGCACACATTCCGACTCCGATCAGAACTGCCAGAGTTGCTGATGTGACTGCAATATACAAGCTGTAAATGATTGATTTTACAATATCCGGTCTGGATAAGATCTCTTTATAATATTTAAATGTTGGTTCTGTAAGACCAAAAGCCGGAATCACCCCAAGACTTTGGGTGATTCCGGTTGCCAGTCCTGCTATAAATATGATTCCAAGTATAATCTGCGGAACCAACAACGCATATGGTATGAATTTTTTCCACATGTATTCTTTTCCACACTTACTAAATCTTATTTTGCTAAATTATTTGCCGACTACTTCTTCCTGCCAGATCTCTTCGATAACCGGAACAAGCTGTGCAGGCATCTCAGGAAGTCTCTTGGAAAGGAGCTCATCCTGTGCGATAACACCTTTTCCTAAGTCAACATTATCAAATTCTTTCTTCTGGTCATCAGACAGTTTGTCATAAGATACAACCGGAAGAGTCTTCATCTCTTTGTAACGGCTTGCCTGGATCTCCGGTGACATCATCTCATTGATTGCTACCATTGCTCCGGCTTTGTTAGCAGAGTTTGCTGCGATCGCCATAAAGTTCGTATTACCGATTGTTCCTTTGTCAAACTGGAATGTCTGAGTTGTCTTCGGATAGGTTCCGTTGTCAATTCCTACAGCTGCATCATAAGCGTCATATGTCATATACATAACCAGTTCGCCGTCAGAGTACATCTTCTCACACTTTGTAGATGAATCCGGGAATGATTTTCCACCGTTCCACAGATATGGATTTAATTTCTTCAGGTAATCCAGTGCTGGCTGAATTGCTTTTTTCACAGTTGCTTTGTCTGCTTTCATATCCATGAACTGCTCGTATCCACCACAGGTTTCATAAATGATATTTCGTACAAATACGCTTCCTGTGAAGTCCGGAAGTTTTGGATAGGTTACTTTTCCTTTGTATTTCTTGCAGAACTCTAAGAATTCTTCTGCATTCTTTGGAGTTTCTTTTGCAACAGCATTGTCTTTCATAAATACAAACTGTGCTTTTCCGTATGGTGCTTCGTATCCTTTGATCGGATATGCAAAATCATAATTTACATCTTCAGACTTGGTGTCAATATATTTTGAGAAGTTAGGAAGCTTGTCTGTAAATGGTCCGTACAGCATGTTTTTCTCTTTTGCTGATTTGAAGTTCTCTCCATTGATCCATATCATGTCGATGTCGCCATCTTTTTTGTTTCCTTCCATTTCTCCGGATAACTGGCTTAAAATCTGGTCGATGTCCATCGGAACACGTTCCATTTTAATGTCGTATTTTTCTTTCATGTCCGGTGCGAATACATCATCCAGCCATTTATTCAGGACTTCATCTCCGCCCCATCCATAAAATGTTACGGTTGAGCCTTTGGCTTCCTTTTTCATGTCATCAAATGACATCTCTTCCACTTTCGAATTTTTTTTATCCGAAGAATCTTTGCTGCTGTTGCTGCTGCATGCTGCAAGTGAAAGTGTCATCGTAGTTGCAAGCAACACTGACAAAAGTTTCTTTTTCATTGTGTCTCTCCCTTTGTATCATATATTTATGTAAATTTTATTTACATACAAAATGTATCTTTCAGAAACTGATGCATCTTCTCCAGAAAATCTGTGTCCAGATATGCGTTCAATTTCTCAAACGTAGACTGGTTAAATAACATTTTCCCAGGCTCTCTGTACTGTACCCATGCCATGGCACACCATGTAATTCCACGCAAGCAAGTGATTCCTGTAAACTGCATGGCACGTTTCTTCAATCCTGTGACATCGAATCTTCCGGCAACCGCCCTAATATATGTATCGAGGAAATCTAACATCTCCTCTCTTTCTAACAGCACATCCGTCTTCCAGAATGTCGTTGTCGGTGCCAGAAAATGTCCGAGGTCCTGCGCCGGATCGGCATATAACGGTTTTTCCCAGTCTACGAGATAAGTATATCCCTTCTCATCTACAAGAAAATTCGTATTGTTCAATTCTGTATTGACGCAGCACTGGTAAACCGGCTCATTCGGAATGCTTCTTACAATCTCCCAGCCCGTATCCAGCATCTCACGAATCTTTTCTTTCTTCTCTTCTTCACCAAGCGATGATTCCATATATGTCTTCACCATTTCCTCACACTCATCCAGAATCGCTTCCAGCGGATTCTCCGGTGTGATCAGTGTGTGCATACCTTCTTCCGGCATCTTCACACTGTGAATATCTGCAAGACATTCTGCTGCACCGCCCAGCCCTTTGTGATAATCCAAAGTTGTTCCAGGCAAAAATTCCATGACCATAATACCATGGTCCAAATACTCCAGACTGCCATCAACATAAAATGGCTTCGGTGTTCTTCCTGAAGATTCCAGAAGTTTCAATGCGTGAAATTCATATTCAATCTGATGTCTTAAATGCATCTGGCTTCCGCAGTTCACGCGGAGCACCAGTTTCTTACCGGTCACCGGATGTGTAAATACATAATTACGGTTGTATTCACCCTGCGCCAGCATCTCATATCTCTCTGTCACTTCCTCCGGGAGCCCCAATGCCTCCCGGTAAAAGGGATGTCGGACATATTCTTTTAATCCTTTAATGCTATCCATATTTGTCTCCTAAATTACAATACATCTATCGCACATCCTTATAGAGGCTTGCGATCTTCTCAATCGGAACACCATCCCGGTACATCTTGCGTAACCGGTTCATCAGCCACATGAGCTTTAATTTGGGAATGGTTCCATCCGGGAAACGTCTGTCCGATGTGTAAATACGGTGTCTTGCCATTCCTAAGCGGATACCTTTTTCTTTTAAAGTCAATGAGAACTGATAATCTTCCAGTATCGGCAGTTCTGCAAACATTCCTGCTTCAAAGAACAGCTCTCTTGTCACGAATATACCCTGATCTCCGAACATGACTTTCCGGTCTTTGATCCGGTGATTGGAAATCACGCGGCATGTCCACATGAAGAAATTCTTTGAATGAAATGCGATTCCAAAACATCCTGCCTGATGATCTTTCATTACATACCGGATCTCCGGTACAAGTGTAACCGGAATTTCACTGTCACAGTGCAGAAAGCATAAAATATCTCCGTGGCTATGTCTGGCTCCTTCGTTCATCTGTGCTGCTTTCCCTTTGCTGCAATGATATACCGGGAATGTATTTCCCAGTAATTCCAATGTGCGGTCCGTACTTCCGCCGTCTACGAATATAACTTCGCACTTGTCCTTCAATCCTTGCATCTGTCGTTTCATGGCAACAATTGTTTTCTCTTCATTGTAAATTGGAATAATAATGGAAATCTTTGCTGTTCGCATTAAGTATTTCCCAGTCTCCGTATTTTGTAATTTCGGGTTTTTACGCATCTTCTGGCGAAATGCAACTACATCTTCTTTGCGGTCTACATCGCTTAATGTGTGCACAAATCCTACTTTCAATCCGGCTTTTTTTAACCCCGCCAGCGTATTTTCCATTACACTGTCGTGTCCATAGCTTTGTTTTTCAAATACTTCTTTATGCGGCGCTTTCATTCCGACAAGATAGTAGCCACCATCTTTCGTCGGTCCAAATACGATATCCTTCGTCTCCAACACGCGGAATGCATTGTCCATATCGGTACTGTGAAGCTCCGGGATATCCGTACCGAATAAAATGCAGGATGTATATCCTCTTTTTAACACTTCTTCAATTGCTACGTGCATCCGCACCCCAAGGCCTTCTCCTCGCTGTGGGAAATAATGCACCCGTTTTCCAAAAATCTTTCGGATTTTTCCTTCTTTATCTTCCGGCGTATAGCAGATGAAAACATCTGCTTCCACCTTTTCACATTCTCCTTTTATATCCTGCAACATACAACTATGTAGTCGCTCACACTGCTTCGGTGTAAAATACGGCATCAGCCGTGTCTTTGTCTGCCCCGGAACAGGTACTCTTGTGAAAACAATTATTGCGCGTCTATGCTTCATGCTCTTTCTCCACACTTTCTTCCGGTTGTACATATTTCTTTTTCAGGAATGCTCCCATGACAATGACAACAATGGCCAGCACGATTGCAATTCCAATATATAAAATTCGATTTTCTTTATCTGCGAGTCCGGCTGTCCCTACCGTATACATTGCCGTTCCCGGCAACATAAAAAGAAGGGAACATACGGAATAGGTCATAAATTTGATATCTGTCACTCCATACGCAAAATTCTGTAAGTTGTACGGGAACAACGGTACCAGTCTTGTGATCATAAGAATAAAGATCTCGTTATTTCCAGATTCATCAAATAACCATTTTTTCAAATATTTGTTCTTCATAGCAGCCGGTTTGATACTGTCTTTCAGGAAAAATCTTCCTGCAATAAATGCCAGCATCGCGCCGATGGTCGTCGCCACTGAACATGCGATTGTTCCAAGCAGCGGTCCAAAGAGGAGACCTGCAGCAATGGCAAATGTAATCCCTGGAAGAGCCAGAGCTACACAGCCTACGATTGTAAGTCCCATGTAGAGAGCCAGCGCAACCGGCAGATTATTCTCTACCATCTCATCGAGCTTCTTTAAATTGTTAATATTTCCGATATATTCAGACCAGCCAAATATATGGTTTAACACAAGAATTACCAAAATGAGTCCAATAAATATGATTAGTTTTATATGCTTGCCTTGTTTCTTCTCTTCATTCATACCGTTACTTTAAATACCTCTTAATTATATTTTTACAGATATGGGGGCAATGCCCCCACAAATATGATTGTTTTTCCGTGACTACCAGATCACTTTACTATTTAATTTTCAATGTTACTGTACTCTTCTTACCACTTCCGTCAGTTGCTGCTGCGGTGATCTTCACCTTCTTGCCTTTGCCGGCTTTCTTAGCAGTTACTTTACCGGAAGATGTTACAGTTGCATACTTTGTATTACTGCTTGTCCATCTGACTGTTTTATTTGCACCTTTACTTGCAGTTACTTTTAATTTTAATTTTAATGTTTTTCCAGCTTTGACAGATGTTGCTTTCGAAATGCTTACTTTCTTAACGATTCCCTTCATGGAAGTGATCGTGTAAGTACCTTTCACTTTGCTTCCGTCTTTTGCAGTTGCTGTAATGGTAACTTTCTTACCACCTGAATTTTTCTTTAATGTCACATTGCCATATTTATCTACAGTTGCAACTTTTGTATTGCTGCTCTTCCATGTGACTGCTTTGTTTGTCGCATTGGATGGTGAAACCGCTGCGGCAAGCTTCACTTTCTTTCCTGCTGCGACTTTTTTATAAGAACCTGTAACTTTAACTTTTTTCACTTTTACAGTTGCAGGTTTTAATCTGCGATATGTGTATGTGTAATTGCGGCCAGCATCCCCGATCAGATCTTTATCCCATTTTACTGCCGGGCTGATGACCGGTTCTCCCGCTTTGTTTTTCACTACTTCATATCCCGGTATACTCTTCGGCGCAATGTCAAACTGTTGTACCATTGAGATTGCATAAGCCTCATATTTATCTGGTTTTGCAAGGGCTTTTCCTGTGCCCTCTTCTTTGTAATTTACAGTGACTGTTCGAATGTCTTCTTTATCTGTAAATGCGTATTCCGTCTCTTCTCTGATTCCAGTATTATCTACTCTTAATACTACGGACGGACTTTCCAGGAAATGTTTTCCATCCAGTGCTACCTGAATTGTAAATTTCTTAGGTTCGTCTGTTCTTGTGCCGGCGAATCTTGCCGGAAGGACTTCGATCAGCTGACTGTTTCCATCACCAACTGCTCCGTTCTTATTCATTCCTGCGATTGCAACGAATCGTAAGGTGCCATCTCATTCCGGAATGTCGTACACCGGGAAGATAATTCCATTCTCATCGATGGCACGAACTTTTACTATTTTGGAATCAAGATTTGTTCCATACAGACGAAGAACGGTTTTTAATTCTCCGACCTGTGGGGATACTTTTACTGTAATATCTTTATTGAAATCACCCGTGTTGTCTTTGTTATTACCGGTGATCGTCATTGTTGCCAATGTCTGCTTGGCCGGGTCTGTTCCTTTTGCCAATACAGAAATGATCGCCTTCTTCGCCGGGTTTCCATTGTTTCCTTCGTATACTAACATGCCCTTATACTTTACATTGATCGCATAGGCCATTGTATTGTCTGTCGTATTCTCCGGTACAGTTACTGTCATCTGCAGACCATTCTCTGTCTTTACAACATCAAGCGTTGTTCCGACTGCCGCATCTGTTTCTCCTGCTCCGGTTAAATACGCTTCTACATCCTTTTCAATATCAATCTCATCTACACGTACACCTTTGAGTGTGGCAGTTACTGTTCCACCCTGATAGTCAAGAACCTCTTTACTAAGATCAATCTGGCTGATCGTTGGTTTTGTAGTGATTGACCATGATACTTCTTTGTTATATTTGTTGTCGTCATTTTTTAATGCACCGGCTCCGACATAAAGACCGGAATCCACTCCAAGTTCGTTTTTCGTAAAATCTTCTTTGAAGCGAACGATAAGCTGATTTCCTTCGATGATCACTTCATCTTCATCTGAAACCGTACGGATTTTCTCGAATGTACCGTGCATTTTCGCAATATAGATTTTGCTCTTAACTCTCTCCATATCCGCATATCCAAACTGGATATCTTCCTTGAAGGTTGCTGTGATCGCATTGGAACCTGTCTGTGCGATCTGCTCTACTGGAAATTCCACCATATCTCTTGTCTTCTTTTCCAGTAAGACTGTTGTCTCAGCCTGTTCCTCAATTGTTTCCCCGTTTTTGACACCTGCTTTGATCTTTAAGTCAATATCATTCCTCATCGGGTTCTCCGGAACTTCGATGATTGCAGTGTCTTTTTTCACTTCTTTGACTGTAGGCTGTATCTTGTTCGATACAGACATTCCTCCCTCTTTCAAAGTCGCATCAAATTCTACTCCCCAGTTTTCGGATGTGAGACCTGTTCCGGTTGCTTTAACCGTAATCGTCCCTCCGTCCTCCGGAAGCGTGTCTGGCGTAGCTTTAACAGCTGTTACTACTGCCTCTTCCTGCGCTGCTTCGTCCTGTGCATGAACAGTGAATCCCTGTCCTGTTCCAGCCAGCATACAGCAGACGAGAGCAACAGAAAGTGCCTTCTTCCATCTGTTGTTTTTCATGTTTTTCCTCCTAAATGACCTGATAGTCTATTATGTAGCGTATCATATTTTCCGGCTTTTCACTAATTGATAAATTCAATAAATATGGCTTATTTATCATTTATATCAATAAATAAGCCATATTTTATATTTTTGTCGTTTTAATCAATAGATTTTCTATCTGTTTCCTTCTTCATCGATACTTTTCTTAGATTTCCCTTTAATTTTCTTCTTTAATCGCTTTATTTTCTCATTAAGAGCCAGTAGGAATGCCAGTCTCCTGCGCACCCTGCGAAGCGTATATTTTAACTGGTCTCTGTCATTCATCCGTTCCGTTGCTTTACATAGAAGAAAGTCTCCTGCCGACATCGACTTCATTCGCATGAGATCCGCATACATCCATGGTTCTTCTACCATATCTTCTGTCACGTCCTCCAGATCAACCGCACGCATTCCCTCCTCTTTCAGAAAATCATACAATTCTTGATAAGCGGCAAAAGAAGTCTGTATATTCAAAGACCGAAACAATCCTCTTATCATCTTATTGCGAAAACTTTTCTCTACCAACGCAAAATCATCTTGCTTTTTCAACTGTTCCCATGTATAACGATACGATTCAAATGGGCATTTCCATGTCTCTGATGCCTGTGACGTTAAACTTCCTGGATTGTTCATTCTATAATAAGCAAGCTCTTTACTGACCGTTGTAATCCGCTCTGCCTGATACATTGCCTGCATGACAAATGCAGTATCATTTCCCTGCCGGATATCCTGGAATGTAATCTCATTTTCCACAATGAACGCTCTGCGAAGCATTTTATTCCACAGCATGTTCGATGCAAAGCCAAAGATATCCCCCGGTATGTCATATTTATTAAATGGATCTTTCTCCGGCAATTTATCTTTTTGCAGATATCCGCCTGTTTCATATAATTTGCCGTCCCCGCGAAATTCACACACTTCACAGACACAGATGTCTGCCTGCACCTGCTCGGATTTGTGATACAGTTCCTCCAGTGCTTTTGGATGAAACCGGTCATCTGCATCCCAGAACACAACATATTTCCCCACTGCACATTCCAAACCTTTGTTTCTTGCAACTCCGGCATTGTGCTTTTCCTGCTCGATCAGATAGATTCTCGGATCTTTCTCCATGCGCTCACGTATAATCTTAATGGAGTCATCTTCTGATCCGTCACTGACGCACAGAATCTCAATCTCCCGGAATGTCTGCGCTTCTACAGAATCCATCATCTCTTCCAGGTGACTCTGCGCATTATGAAACGGAATGATCACTGATACCTTCGGCACATGCTCTCCCGACTCTTCTCTGACATTATTCACTTGTATCATTTTTTTATCTTCGTTCTTATCTCTGCTCCTGTTCATAAACTCTCCAGCTTTTCTTTCGAATATTCTGATACTTGCGGTATTCTCCCTTCTGGTAAAAATAAAACGCTTTTTTCCCGTCTATTCCCAGTTCGTGAAACCAGGTTTTCTTTAATATCTGATACAGTTCTTTCTTCTTTGGGCCATTCAGCGTCTCCAGATTCCAGAGCGAAAAATGCAATGCATAATTGATATAGTCCTGCTCCAGTTCATGATAGAGTCCTCTTTTTTTCAACTCCTCTCGAAGTTCCAGAAGTGCTTCATAAAAGCAGGTCCATGACTGTTCTCTTGTGTTAGACAGCGAATTCTGATTGTCTCTGCGCTGATGGATGAGTACTTCATCCAGAATCTCTATATTCTTTGCGGTCACAATAGCAAGGAAGGTAAATAGCAGATCGTTTGATGTGCGCTGTTCCTGGAAATAAAGTCTCTGTTCCTCTACAAAGCTTCGAAGAAAAAGCTTGTCCCATGTCCATCCGACAAATACTTTGAATACATTATCGGTAAACTGTCGGTAATTCATCGGGCGGTATGGAGGAAGTGCATGTCGCCTGATCGTCCATGCCACACTTTTGTACTCGCCGGTTGTTTCGTAGTATTGATCTGATCCAAACACCAGAAGCTCTGCCCGACTTTCTTTTGCTTTTTTATATGCTTTTTCCAGCATATCCGGTTCAAAGAAATCATCTCCATCCAGAATGGATAAATATTCTCCTCTTGCAATGCGAAGTCCTGCATTTCTCGCCGCTCCGGCGCCGCCGTTCTCCTGACTGATTATTTGGATACGGCTGTCTTTTTCCGCATATTTTTCAAGAATCTGCTGTGTCCGGTCTTTCGATCCGTCATTTACACATATGATCTCAATCTCTTTTAACGTCTGTCCGATGATACTGTCCAGACATTGCGCAAGATATGTTTCTCCATTATAAACCGGAATGATCACCGATACTTTGCACATTTTATCTGCCTCCACGAAGTTTCTTCTTTAAAAGACTCGGTGCTCCAAGGAGAAGTTTTCCAACACGAAATGTTTTGGAACTCCTGATCTTTTTAATCTCTTGGCGAAGTTCCTGATTTTCTTCTTCCAGCTTCGTAATCTGTTCGAACACCTGCTGATTGATGGTTCTTGGATACACGCACATTTTATAATAATGTTCCGGATTTTGCACTATCCGTTCAATGTTATTCCATGTTTTCTTTGTAAATGTATCCGGATTAACATCTCCTAATGCAATTCCTCTTTTTAATTCCTCACTGAACCGCATCAGATACTCATAGCGGTATTCTTCTGCGATCCGCCAAAGTGTACCGAGGTAATTGTGATATTTTTTAAACCAGTATACATGGCGAAACCGCTTCCACAGCACTTCATCCTGCATTAAAATATCTTTAATATAGTCGTATTCCTGATTGATGCAATATACTTTTTCGCGATTATTTACCGATGAATTCGGATTATCTCTGCGATTCATATAATAAGGTGTATCTAAAATCATTGCACGTTTCGCATAGATAAACGTCTGAAACCAGAAGCCATTATCCTGAAAAGATGCTCCTGGTGTCTCATGATGTCTTATTTTATACTGTTCAAGAAAATCTCTTCTGTAAATACCACTCCATGTATTCATAATAAAGCGGATTGCATCCGGTGTTTCACTCGGATTAAACACATGATTATAATCTTCCGGATTCAAACTCAGATGATTATAATATAATTCTTTATTTCCATTCTCTGCGGTTACAAAACGGTAAAAATCAGCTTTCACAAAATCCAGATTCTGTTCTTTTGCTTTTCTATACAAATCTTCATACATATTTAACGGAACATAATCATCCGGCTCAACAATACCGATATATTCACCGGATGCCGCATCCAATCCCTGATTCATCGCTTTCCCATAGCCACCATTTTTCTGTGAAATAATGCGGATCCTGTCATCTTTTTTCGCATACTGCTCCAGAATCTGCAGCGAATGATCCGTTGATCCATCATTAACGCAGAGAATCTCAATCTCTTTCAGTGTCTGATGAATCACGCTCTCCATACATTCTTCCAGATATTCTTCTACATTATAAACCGGTATGATCACCGATACTTTCTTCATATTTCAAGTTCCTCGTTTCTTATTGTTCCTTCGCTTTTTTGAAAAGTTTGCGTATCATACGGATGGGAAATCCAATCACTCTGGCTACACGGTAAGTAGTCGAATATTGGATGCCCGACAGCTTTTTCTGTGTCTTTGTAAGCTCTTTTCTGGTTTCCGCAAGTTCTTTTTTCAGCTTCTTAATCTCCACTCCACGGTCAAATTTCTCTCCATATGTGATCTGAAGTTTACGGTTGATCTCGGATTTTTCCTTATATGTCCGGAACAGTTTTTCCGTGATCCGTGTATGCTCTCTCACCAGCGTCTGGAACTGGATCTTATCCAGCCCCCACAATCCTTCATATGCGTACTTCTGTGCCTCCGGCATCTCGGAATATTGTTTTGCCGCACGCCATAATACAGTATGCATTGTATCATAAAGGACATCTGCCATCTCTTCCGGCATGGAATGGATTTCCAGAAAATGTTCCATCGCCACATAGCTCTTCATCAGTCCGTAAATATGTTCAAAACTGGTCTTTGCCGTCATAATAGAACCCGATCGCACTCTGCGGTGGAAGAATTCCTTCTTCCAATATCCACATCTCTCTGCCATCAGCATTGTCATAAATGTAAAATCAATATCCTCATGCAAAATACCCGGCTGAAAAGCAAAATGATGTTCCTCAAGATACCGGCGTTTAAAAAACTGCATGCCTACATTTGTGCGGTACTCTTTTGTCTTCTGCATCCTTTGAAACATTTCTTTCCCATCACAACAGGCAGGATAGTTGCCCTTTCTCTGGTAATATTCGTCAAATTCGTTGTGCACATCCTCCATGTCTTTCTCTTCAAAGAATGCACAGCCATCGTAGTATAAAACTTCCAAATCATGTTCCTGACATCTTCCGGCAAGCTGTTCCAGTGCCTCCCGTTCCAGCCAGTCATCACTGTCCATAAAATAAATATAATCTCCGGATGCTGCTTTCATTCCTCTGTTTCTTGTCACAGACAATCCGCAGTTTTCCTGTGTATATACAGAAATTCTCTCATCTTCTTCTGCATAATGCTTCAAAATTCCCAGTGTATAATCCGTGGAACCATCATCAATACAGATAATCTCCAACTCTTTTAAAGTCTGTCCTGTAATGCTGTCCAGACACTCTTCCAGATATTTTTCCACATTATAAGCGGCAATCACAACAGTAACTACCGGATGCCCGGTTGACTTTCCTTCCTTTATGCAACGTATATCTCCATAATTCTGTCTGCGTTCCCGTTCTTTTCTCACCTCTCTGGCATATGGAAGTCCACGCAGATAATTGATATTTTCAGGCATATCGTATTCTTCATCCGCATGCTCCAACAAATGCATATCCAGAAATCTGTCCGAACATAATTTATCGATCACTTTCTGGCGCACCTGTTCCGAATGAAGTGTCCGGAGATTATAAACACAGCCGGATGCCACCATATTGCAGAATCCTATCTCCAGTTCTTCATAAATACCTCTTCTTGTCAGCTCTTTATAAACCGATTCATACGCTTCAAGAAAACAAAGCGGGTTCTGATCCTTTCTGTTTTGCAGGCTTCCACCATAATTGACTCTGTAATATACCAGATCTTCTCTCACAGCCGCCACACGCTCCGCTGCTCCAAGTGCCGTCAATGTAAAATAGACATCATTGCTGTTTGGGAGATTCTGAAACTTTAGTTTCTGCTCCTGAATATATTCTCGCCGGAAAGACTTGTTCCACGGAGCAGGTGTTGTCAGTGTAAACAGTTCCCCCTCCATGGTCTTTCTCGAAAACACTTCCTGTACCGGCAGTAATTTTCTCCAGAGATAACGCGGTACGTGCTCTGATCTCCCTGTCAGATCATCATACTTCCTTGCTCCAAAAAGAATCACGTCCGCATTTGTTTTATTACCTTTTTTGGCAATCTCTTCCACAAGTGTATCTGTGAAAAAATCATCTGCATCCAGAAACAACAGATATTCGCCTTGCGCACTCTCCATTCCCAGATTCCGTGCTGCTCCGGCGCCTTGATGATTTTGCCTTAGTATCTGCACACGCGGATCCTTTTCTGTATACTCTTTCAAAATGGAAGCCGAGGCATCCGTCGATCCATCATCCACACATATGATTTCTATATTCGGATTCGTCTGTTTAAGAAGCGAATCCAGCGCTTCTCTTAAATAAGGTTCTGTGTTATATACCGGCATAATCACCGATACGTCTGTTTTTCCTACTTTTTTCATCCTCTTATCAATTTTCTCCACATTCTGACCGGAAAACCTATGCATCTTGCAAGGCGGTATGTTTTACACCCTTTGATTCCGTCAATCTTCTTCTTCAGCTCTCTGTTGATCTGTTTTAATTCTTTAATTTCCACACCACGGTCGAATTTCTCACTATAAGTCTGTTGCAATTTCCTGTTAATCTCCGATTTTTCATCATAAGTCCGCTGTAACTTTTCCTGAAGCTCCGTTCTTTCACGCACCAATCTGTCTTTCCATTCTTCCAGAAATTGATTCCGTTCTTTTAATTTGTCATTTTCTTTTATTTTTTTAGCCGTTTCATCAAGAAGATGCTGTTCCTGCTCTTTCCAGGTTCTCTCTCTTCTTTGTCTTTCAGCAACCTTTATTCTTTCTTTCAGTCCCGGAAAGCAAGATTCAAATTGAATCCGCTTCTTATCTTCCAAAAGCTCTTCAGACCTCTGCGCCATCCACGGGAGCTGCATATACGCTTCCTTTATTGTTGTATATTTATCATGCCATGTCTCATAATCCAGTGTATCCGCTTCGCTTTGTAATTGCTCAAACTTCTTATAAAACATATCAAATATCCCTTGATTTTCTCCCTGCAATTCTTCTCTTAATGTCAGCAGCTGCTCTACACGGCTTTCAAAGGAATATTCTTCTTGCAACATCTGCCACATCTGTTCTACCCGTTCCCGGATTGCAAGATAGTCAACCTGTATTTTTTCTGCCTGTTCTACAAATTGTTCTTCATTAGTATAAAACAGTACCGAATCTCCAAATAATTTTTCTATAATATCTACATAATCGGAAAGAACCGGAACTCCACATGCCATTGCTTCCAGTATCCTAGTGTTCATGAAGCCATGTTCCGTCATGTCTTCATAATGATCGTTCAATGTAATTTTCGTCTCCCAGTACAATTCCGGCAGCATATAATTAGGAATGTTCTCTGCCATGACTGCATCGGCGTGCTCCGGCAGTAACTTATCCCATCCTTTTCCCCATATCTTAAGCGGGATATGATGCTTCAGCGCCCAAACAACACTTTTTCTTTTAATTCCTCTGGAATTACCTACAAACACCCAGTCATATTTTTTTTCTTTCTCCACTCTTGCCGGGTGAAAGATCTCCATATCTGCACAGATTAACAACTGACGTACCGGAACCTGCACTTTCCTACAGATCTCTTCCAGATACTCTTCTTTTGCGGAACCAATGCAGACCAGATCATAGGCATTATACTCTTCCACCGTAACTCTGTCCGGATGGCTTAAATTCCACATAATGTAAATGGTATCCGGATCCCTTCTGTCCGGATAATATGCTTCCGGTCCCCGCAATGCAACTACAACATCCGCTGCACCTTCGTTTTCCCATTCATCTCTGGATTCTATAACTGTATATACGCCTGCTCTGTTCAGATATTTTTTTAATGTACAGGCAAAAAAATAGTCAGACCAGTTCTTCTTCGATGCATTATTCGGAAATCCGGCTTTGATGACCCATATTTCTTTTCCGTTTGCCAGTTTTCTTCTATCTTCCATATCTGATTTACCGCTTTCTCCTCTGGATTCTTATTTTAGACATAGTATCTCCATTTTCTATATCTTATTAATTATAGAGAACATTTTCCGGACCGTCTAATTGATTTTTTTTATTATAGGCATTATCTATATGTTGTATTCTTCACATAACTGTTCACAATACTCTTCATCTTCCGTTACTCGCTTTGCGTCATCATACTGTTTCTTTTCTAATAGTAATTTTATCAATTCTACTTGTCTTCGTCCTTCCTCTCTTCCCTCTTCTCTTCCCTCTTCTCTTCCTTTCTCCCTAATCAGTCTTTCGCGTTCCTCTGCTTTCATAAAACTCGCCTCCATCTCATCGCTGGCTTTTATTTGTTGAATTTTATGATGCAAGTCCTTCAGCCGATGGTCACTGTTTTCACGCAATCCTGTATCATTGCTTTCTGTAATATAATGCAGAAAATCCACTAGCTCCGGCTCTACTTCTTCGACATTTGTTCCGTTCGTGTTAAGGAATATTTTTCTGCAACAAAGTCCATACGGATTCCTCGTTTTCCCGGCAGATTATGTATTACTTTCTGTCCTTCTTTCCAGCGCAGGCTTTTTAATCTTTTTCCTGTTGCAAACTCAATAATTGTCTTACATGTTTCCAAATCTTCTGTTGCAACATCAAACAGGAAATCGTCCATCAAGTTAAGATCTTTCAATGTACGACCTTTCTTCCCACCCTGATTCTTCTGAAGCATTGCATCATTTTCCATATTTATTTTTTCGTTTTTAATCATATGTTTCCTCCTTAAGTATAACGGATTAGTGAAAAATCGTCTACATCTACACAGTCCGCCCTTTTCTATTAATATGCTAGAAAGTAAATTTAGTTTGGATTCTCCTGTTCGACTCGAACCTTTTGAATATGTTTTGATATTCTTTTGATAATGGTTTTTGATTTTTTTGAAATTAAGTACTCTTAGATTTTTATGAATCAACATATGTTGTAGATGTATTTTATCACAGCGGTGCGAAAAAAGCCACAGAAAAATCCGGTGCTTCTCTATAACGCACCGGACTTTTCTGTTTATAATTGAGTAAGGGATCTATTCCATTCATCTATGAAGCGTTTTCAGCTCTTATTCATACAGTGGATATTTTGCGCAGATCTTATTAACTTCTTCACGGATCTCATCTGCTTTTGTATCGAAATCTGTAACTGTCATCTTGATCAGTTTTGCAATTGTCTTCATATCTTCTTCTTTCAGCCCACGAGTTGTAACTGCAGGTGTTCCGATACGAACTCCGCTTGTTACAAACGGACTTGCAGGATCGTTCGGTACTGCATTTTTATTAACAGTAATATATACTTCATCCAGGCGATTCTGTAATTCTTTTCCTGTAATGTTCATATTCTGAAGATCAACTAAGATCAGATGGTTATCTGTTCCACCACTTACAAGGTTAAATCCTTCTGCTACCATAGCATCTGCAAGTGCTTTTGCATTCTTAACAACCTGCTGCTGGTACTCTTTGAATTCTGGTTTCAGAGCCTCTCCGAAACATACAGCTTTTGCAGCGATGATGTGCTCAAGCGGTCCTCCCTGTGTTCCTGGGAAAATAGCTTTGTTAATTGCTTTTGCATGCTCTTCTTTGCAAAGGATCAGTCCACCTCTTGGTCCACGCAGTGTCTTATGTGTTGTTGTTGTTACAACATCTGCATACGGAACCGGGCTCTGGTGAAGTCCTGCTGCCACCAGTCCTGCAATGTGAGCCATATCAACCATCAGATATGCGCCAACTTCTTTTGCGATATCAGCGAAAACATCAAATTTGATCTCTCTTGGATAAGCAGATGCTCCTGCTACGATTAATTTAGGTTTGCATTCATGTGCAATCTTACGAATCTCGTCATAATCCAAAAATCCTTCATCATTTACATTGTAAGGTACAAAATTATATAAGAGTCCTGATAAGTTTACCGGTGAACCATGTGTCAGATGTCCGCCATGTGCCAGGTTCAGTCCCATAACTGTATCGCCCGGTTTGATGAGTGCCTGATAAACTGCTGTATTAGCATTTGCTCCGCAATGTGGCTGTACATTTGCGTGCTCTGCGCCAAATAACTTCTTCGCACGTTCGATTGCAATGTTCTCCAGAATATCTACGTCTTCGCATCCACCATAGTAACGTTTTCCCGGATATCCTTCTGCATATTTGTTTGTTGGAACGGTTCCCATTGCGAGCATAACCGCAGGGCTTACGATATTCTCTGAAGCAATCAGTTCGAGATTTCTTCTCTGTCTTCCAAGTTCCAGCTCCAGTGCTTTTCCAACTTCGTCATCGTACTCTTTGATATAATTTGTTACATCTTCAATTCTGTTCATCTTATTGTCCTCCTTCGATACGCCTGTTCCCCCAATAAAAAACAGGCAAAAAACCTTTGCTTCATTTACTAAAGATCTTTTGTCTGCCTCTGTCCTTTTACCTGAAAGATTGCTGATCGGTTTTCCCCCATATAACTACCAGTTTACTTCTTCGGTACAATTAAAAATATTGTTCTCCAGAGTGTCGTCCGAATCCATTCCTTTTACCTGAGAGTTTCTGCCTACCCCTTCGGCTCCGTTTCGGATAAAGCCTAGCCCCTGTTCTTTATCCATACGGTATCTCACGAATTCATCTGCCGACTTATCAACTGCTCTTAGTATACACAATGCTTTTGTTTTCGTCAATAATTACAAAATAAGTTATTTTTTTATCAATTTTTTGTGCATTTATTATATCTATCTATAGAGTTATCAATTTTATAGATAATCTATCTGAAAACTTCTTTGATACTGTCATAATGCAGGAAAATGCCTTCTCCGGCAAGATCTTCAATTTCTTTCTTTGTCGCGAAACGGTATCCCGCTGTTTCTTCTTCCTGTAAATGTATATCACTCTCGTCAATATCCAGAACAAAGCGATAAACATCTACAAAGTAATTATCTCCTTCTCCCGGGTTCTCTCTGTGATATGTGAAACAATATCCACCTTCCGCATTCCTTACATCCAGCCCCGTCTCTTCCTTCACTTCGCGTATAACAGCTTCTTCCGAAGTTTCTCCTGCCTGTGCTGCGCCTCCGGATACTTCCCACCATCCCGGTGCCCACGCTTTTGTCATTACACGTTTTGTGATAAGATACGTGTGATCTGGTCTTGCAACTACTCCAAGTACTGTCAGATGATATTCATCATCTTTCAAGCACCAGTCATTTCTCTTCATCGTGCGACCGGTTGGATTTTTGTCTTTGTCATAAATATCCCAAAGTTCCATTCTTCTGCCTCCTTCTTCTGTCTTGATATTACTGTCCGCAGTTTCTCTACCTCATTGCCCCTGTTTATTATACTATAACTGTGCCTGAATCTCCTCTAACATTTCCCGCACTGTTTTTCCATACACCGGATGGCGTTTGTACGGTGCAATTTCAGCCAATGGTTCCAGCACAAAGCTTCTTTTGTGCATTTCAACATGTGGAATACAGAGATCATCTTCTTCCAGTACGATGTCATCATACAGCAGAATATCCAGATCCAGTGTTCTCGGTCCCCAGTGTATAATCCGCTCCCTGCCCGCTTCTTTCTCGATCCGGTTTAATTCTTTTAACAATTCTTCCGGATATAATAGCGTCCGCATTTTCAGACATGCATTTAAAAAATCCGGCTGATCTGTCACTCCGTAAGGCTCTGTTACAAGATAAGAAGAAACTTTTTCAACTGTACAAGTAGGAATCTGTCCTATTTTTTCGACTGCTTCATTCAGATAAGTTTCACTGTCACCAATATTAGAGCCAAGTGCGATATATGTTGTATGCCATTCGCGCGAAATCTTCACACTGACTGTTTTCAGCGGAAGTCCTACCGGTGCCCATGGCTTCTTGATCTCCAGATCGATCTTGCAAAGTCCCGATATGCTCTTAAGCATCTCTTCCGCAAGGGTTTCTGCCACCCGTTCTAACAGCTGGTAGGTATGTTCTTTCATATATTTGGTGATAAATGCACTGACTTCACCGTAATGGATAGATGCCGTCAGATCATCTGTCTTCCCGGCTTTTCTTGTATCTGTATAAAGCACTGCTGACACAAGAAATTTCTGCCCCAGTTTGTTTTCCTCCGGAAATACACCGTGATTGGCAAATACTTCCAGATCTGTAATTTTTATCTGATCATAATCCTGACTTGTTTTTTTATTTATATATTTCATAATTATTATTCCTCACACCTGTCACTCTTTCTGCCAGTCTGCTTTCCTGTTTGCAAAACTTCATGAGTATTATTGTCCTAATCAGCTACCTGTTTTCCATATTTTACACTTCATGCTCACGCATAATTGCCTGCGTCATGCGGATTGCGCGAAGATTTTTCTGTACATCATGCACACGCACAAACGCACAACCCTTCTGTACACCATATACAGTTGTAACAAGCGTTCCTTCTTCTCTTTCTTCTACCGGAAGATCAAGAGTAAGTCCGATCACAGATTTGCGCGACGTACCGAGAAGTACCGGATAGCCGAGCTTGTTCAGGCATTCCATTTTATCAATGATTTCCAGATTCATCTCATAAGTTTTTCCAAATCCTACACCCGGATCAAGAATAATCTTATCCTCTGAAATACCTGCTTTTTTTGCAAGTGTCACACACTCCTCCATATCTGTCATGAAATCCGTCAGAAAATCTGTATATTCTGCTTTTTCCCGGTTATGCATCAGGCAGCATGCCACATCATACTTTGCAATCACTCCTGCCATCTTCGGGTCGTATTTTAATCCCCAGATGTCATTCACCAGATCAGCACCCGCCTGAAGTGCCGCTTCGGCAACTCTGCTCTTGTAAGTGTCGATGGAAACAGGAACAGCAAACTCCTGTTTCAGTCTTTCGATAACCGGTGTTACTCTTGCAATCTCTTCATCCTCCGTAATCTGTACATGCCCCGGTCTTGTCGATTCGCCCCCTACATCAATGATCGCAGCACCTTCGTCTATCATCTGTTTTGCATGTGCAAGTGCTCTATCCATACCGTTATATTTTCCTCCATCCGAAAATGAATCCGGCGTTACGTTTAAAATTCCCATTACATACGTTTCATTTTTAATATCAAACTCTTTTTTCCCGATGATCATATCTGTATCTCCCTGTTTTTCTTTTCTTCACTCCAGTTACATTCTTTTTTCGCTGGGCAGGCAAAGCAATTTCTGGAACATTTATCACTTTCGTATAAAAGTCTTTCCAACTTTGTCATATCTTTTCGTTCCCTGCGATGCCCACGGATGGCTGTCAAAATTTCTTTTTTTTCTTCTTCCGTATAGGCGACTGCCTCTGGCAGTGAATCCAGAATTTTCTCTGCAATCTGCGCTCCGGCAATCTCGTGCGGAATTTTTTCTTTGTATTGCAATGCTTTTCCGATATCATGTAAAATCGCTGTCGTATACAGCAATTCCTTCGAATATCCAAGATTGTTTTCTAAGTTCCGAATATATGCAATTCTTGCTACATCTAACAAATGTTCCATCTGATGACAGCAGAAAATCCTGTCTCTTTCTTCTTCTCTCAGTTCTTTGTAATACTGCTGATATAACGGATGTCTGAGTACTGTATTTAGTCGTTCCATCTTCTGTTCTTTCTCTGCATGTTCCATTAACTTCATCTTCATCATTTCATCTATTTCCCAAGCATCCGGAAAAACCGCTCTTCCAGAGTCGGATCGGTTTCGAATACGCCTCTTCTTGCAATTGTCACGGTCTGACTTCCCGGCTTTTTAATGCCGCGCATTGTCATACACATATGCTCTGCTTCTACCATAACCATTGCGCCTTTCGGACACATATACTGCATCAGCGCATCGGCAATCTGTCCGGTCAGTTGTTCCTGTAACTGCAGCCTTCTTGCAAACACTTCTACTGTTCGTGCCAGTTTGCTAAGTCCTACAACTTTTCCGTCCGGAATATAAGCGATATGTGCTTTCCCATAAAACGGAAGCAGATGATGTTCACAGGTTGAATAAAATGTGATGTCTTTTTCGATAACCATCTCGCTGCTGTCTACGGTAAATGTTTTTGCCAGATGGACTCCTGCATCTTCGTCCATTCCGCCATAAATTTCCTCGTACATTCTGGCAATTCTGTCCGGTGTATCTTTAAGGCCTTCCCTTGTTACATCCTCTCCCATACCTTCCAGTAATAAACGGACTGCCTGTTCTATTTTCTCATGATCGATCATGTCTCTCTCCCTCTATATTTCTACTATCTGTTTTATTCTATCAAAAATGTTGTTTTCTGCAAATATATCACTTTCATGCTTTATCCCATGTTTCCACAATCTGAATCACATCTCCCAGATAAGATAGAGAACCGCAGGCAATCACAACGGATTTCTGATTCTCTTCTGTCTCTTTTTTTGCATTTCTATATGCAGTCTTCAATGCCTCTTCCAAATCACTATGTGCGTCTGCTTTTTCAAATACAATTACGTTCTCACAATATTTCGCTGCGTCTTCCGCAAGCACTCCTGCCAATAATGTGCGTTCTTCATTCGGAAGATGAATCGCATATACACACTCTGCGTTCGGACACAACAATGCTGTGATCTTTTTATATTCTTTATCTTTAAAAACGCCCATGATCAGGTGGATCCTATAATTCGGAAAATATCGTCTTATTGATATAGCGAGCTTTTTTGCTGCATCTTCATTGTGTGCGCCATCAACAATCAAAGGTGGATTCTCCCGCAGACTGGTAAATCTTCCCGGCCACTTTGTCTCTGCCACACCAATTTGCACAGCTTCTTCCGGTATTTTGTATCCTTCTTTTCGAAGCGCACAAACTATCTCCAGCGCTGTTGCCAGATTTTCTTTTTGATATTCACCTGTAAGTCCGCTATGAAGGTTTCCGAAATCCGGTGTTTCTACATCCATTCCTTTGTATGTTTCTTTTTGTATTATCAAAAGTTCCGGTTTTGCCTCCGTAAACGGGCAGCCTGTTCTTTCTGCCTTTTCTTCCAGTATCTTTTTCACTTCCGGCTTCTGTTTTGCAGACACAACTTTACATCCCGATTTAATAATCTCACATTTATCTGCTGCAATTTCTTCGATTGTATTTCCCAAAATCCCAATATGATCCATACTGATTGTTGCAAATGCCGCCAACACAGTTGTCTTTACAATATTCGTTGCATCCAGTCTTCCGCCGAGTCCGGATTCCAGCACAACCAGATCACAGCTTTTTTTCTTAAAATATAAAAAAGCCATTGCCGTCTCAACTTCAAACAGCGTCGGTATCGGTGCACCTGCTGTTTCTAATCCGGCAATCGCTTCTTTTATCTCTTCCGTCAACTCTGTAAGTTCGTTTTCGGAGATCCATTCTCCATCCACCTGAATCTTCTCACGATAGGAGAGCACTGTCGGTGAAACATATCGTCCTGTCCTGTATCCTGCTTTACTTAATATTGTTGAAGTATACGCAAGCACAGATCCTTTTCCGTTTGTTCCGGCAATATGAATGAACTTTAAATCCTCCTGTGGATTCCCCAGTTCCTCAAGCAGTCCCCGAATCGTATCCAAGCCAAGTACACTTCCGTATCTGGACATCGCATTCAGATATACCCTTGCTTCTTTATAAGTCACGTTTCTATTTCCTTTCTGAAATTGTTCTAACCTCTTCATAATAGCACTAACCTTTCATTCTCTCAAGAAAAATCACTGCCCTATAGTATCATTTTTATTAATAAACACTTTCTCTTTTATCTATAATTCATATAAATTTCTTTACAAATCTGTTGGAATTCGATTTGTATACCTTGCCAACTCTTAATAAACTACAGTATAATAACACTGTTATAGGGTTATAAATGTACACACAGTACAGCATAATCTGCACGTATCATAAATATAAAAATATACCCAAAATTTGAGAGGATATCATGACAAATAAAGATTTAAAAAAACGCAGGATGTTATCTTATTTCATTCGTTCTGCGCAGAACATCATCAAAGAGGATGGTATTTCCGGCGTTACACTTCGTAAGGTTGCACAGGGTGCCGGCTATAATGTTGCTACACTTTACAATTATTTCGAAGATCTGGATCAGCTGGTTTTATTCGCATGTCTGAAATACTTACAAATTTATAATCAGGCACTCAATGAACACTTGACAGATTGTAATTCAGCAAAAGAAAAATTCTATCTTTCCTGGCGAATTTTTTGTGAAATTTCTTTTGAAAATCCGGAAGCTTTTCATCAGATTTTCTTTAATAAACACAGTAATACACTACCTCAGATTTGTGAACGTTATTATGAAGTATTTCCCGAAGAGAGAACCGATGCTACAAGTCATCTGTACCCCATTCTCTCCGGGTATGATCTTAACACACGTAACACACTGGTTTTAAAGCCTTACCTTGAAGAAGAACACCTTCCAACAGGCAACTTGCAACTGATGAATGAATTATGTGTTGCAGCTTATCATCAATTATTAAATAACTGTCTGATACAGCTTGAAACACACACTGCTTATTCCATTCCGGATTATGTGGAACGTATGCTGGATTATCTGAAATTTATTATCTTACATTCACCGGCAGAGAATGTATAATTTTTAAAAAATAAGCAGTGTTTATTTTTTATATTTTGATTATATTTCTATTGAAACTTCCGTTCTTTCAATGTTATACTAATAGTAGAAAAAGTGGAAGGAAACTATGGCACATATGGAATTAAAGAAAAAAAGAATGCTAACTTATTTTATCAAATCAGCCCAGGATATTATGACAGCTGAAGGCATGCAGGGAATTACGCTTCGTAAGGTCGCTGATGGTGCCGGTTATAATAATGCAACGCTTTATAATTATTTTGATGACCTGGATCACGTAGTTCTGTATGCCTGTTTAAAATATCTGAGTCTTTATAATAACTCCGTTGCAAAAGAGCTAAAAAAGTGTCATACCGCAAAAGAACGCTTCTATGTTATGTGGCAGATTTTCTGTCAGATTTCTTTCGCACATCCTGACGCATTTCATCAGATTTTTTTTAATAAACACAGTAGTTCGCTTACTGCAATCTGTGATGAATATTATCAGTTATTCCCGGAAGAACTACCTCCGGTAGAAGATGTGCTTTATCCGATTTTATCCGACTACCAACTCGGAAATCGCAATTTGCTACCACTTCGCGAATTGCTAGTAGAAGAGGGACGTCCACTGGATGAGCTTGAAACGATCAGTGAATTGATCATCAGTGCTTATCACCAGTTACTCCATTGCTGTCTTCTGGAAGATTCGAGAGATTCTGCTCATGTTCCTGAATACACAACTAAAATGAAACATTATATTTCTTTCATTTTATCCCGTTCCTGTTAAAAATTTTCTTACAACCTTGTAGGAAACCATTCTTCTCATATAAACCTTAAGGTACAGCAACCTTTTTCAATGTTGCTGTACCTCTTTTATTTCTCTGTTTTATTCCCAATTCATTCCTTTTCCTACTTCCACAGCTTTGTCATAAATGACTTTTGCTGCCACCAGATCCTGTGCCGCCACACCAACTGTCTCGTAAACGATGATTTCATCATCATTTTCTCTTCCTTTTATCGTACCATTTATCACATCCCCAAGACTTCCGAGTATATCTGTTTCTGAAATAATACCTTCCTTTATTGGAATCAATAAATCTCCGGTTTCTGAAAGTGCTGCTTCTTTGGAATCACAGATGATCTTAGAAGCTCTTGGAAGGATTGCAGGATCCATTTCATGTTTATGTGGCTCATAAGTACCGACACAGCTGATCGTTGCTCCTTCCTTCACTTTCGTCCCATCAAATACTGGTTTTGCTGATGGGGTTACTGTAATGATCAGATCTGCATCTTCTATACATTCGTCTGAACTCTCTGCTGCTGTAATTTTTGCCCCATAATCCACTAACTCTTTCTGCATCTGTTCCGCAAACGCCTGACATCTCTCTGCATTGAGGTCATAGATTTTTACTTCATCCAGTTTTCTTGCCGCAAGCATCGCTTCTAACTGTGTTGCTGCCTGTCCTCCGGTTCCGATCAACGCACCCCTTTTGCAGTCTTTTTTCGCAAGCAGATCAAATGCTGCTCCGGAAGATGCTCCTGTTCTGAGCTGTGTAACATAGGTTCCATCCAGCAACGCGATCACATATCCATCTTTTCCATCAATTAACATAACTTGTGCCGGTGATGTCATTTTCCCATTGTCCACATTGTGTGGGAAAATGTCGATTACCTTCATAGCTGCCGCATCTAATTCCGGCGCATATGCAGGCATAAACAAAAATGCTCCATCATATTTGCCGTCAATAACTGTACGCAGAGGCGTTTTTACTGTTCCGTCAACTGTCATTTTAAACGCAGTTTTGTCTGCCTCGATCATATCTTTCATTGTAACTACACTTTTAATATCTTCTCTTGAAAGTAATAACATACTCTTCCTCCTTTTTCTCTATTCATGATGATATCCATAATCTGCATCCAGTGCCCATGGCTGCATAGCTCCGCCCTCTTCGGCCGGTCTGCAGTTCTGTGCATAAATATTCAATACACCCTTCTGCTGTTTTAACGGTGGACGTACCCAGGATTTCTTTCTTTCGGCAAGTTCCTCGTCTGAAACAAGTAAATTTACCGTTCCTCCTGCAATATCCATTTCAATTTTGTCTCCGTTTTTAATCAACGCGATCACGCCTCCGTCATACGCCTCCGGAGAAACATGTCCGACAATTGCTCCATAATTGAATCCTGAAAACCTTGCATCTGTGATCAGTCCGACTTTCTTGTCCAGCCCAAGCCCGATCAACGCATCAATACTGAGCATCAGTTCCTTCATACCCGGTGCACCTTTACAGCCTTCATAACGAATAACCAGAATATCTCCCGGCACGATCTCGCCGTTCATAATTGCTTTATAAGCATCCTGGTCGCATTCATACACTTTTGCTACACCTTTTATGTATTTGACTTCTTCATACACAGCCGTTGGGCGTACAATTGCTCCGGCCGGAGAAATATTTCCACGCAAGATCTTAAGTCCAGGTTCTTTTGCAACCGGATCTTCCAGAGAATGGATGACTTTATTTGACTCACCTTTCACTGTTTCCAATAGTTCTCCCCATGTATTTCCATAAATCGTCGGAGCATCTGTATGTAATTTACTTTCCAGCTGTTTCATTACATTTTTCACGCCACCGGCATAATGAAAATCAACAACAGTATATGGTCCGCTTGGAATAACCGCATTAATACAGTAAATTTCTTTCGCATATTTTTCAAAATCTGCCAATGTAATTTTAATCCCCAGTTCATATGCATATGCCAGAATATGAAGTACCGCATTTGTAGATCCGGCTACTGCCATATCAAACATAATCGCATTCTCCAATACTTCTTTCGTAATGAGATCTTTTGGCGTTCTTCCGGATTTTGCAAGTTGAACCATGTATTTACCGGCAGTTCTTGCCGCACGGAGTCTTGCATTGTCAGATGCCGGAATTGTGGAAGTGCCCGGCATTACCAGATTCAGGACTTCTCCAAGCATCTGCATCGTATTGGCAGTTCCCATAGATGGACATGCACCAAAAGACGGACATACACACTCTTCCATATTAAAAAGTTCCTCTTCCGATGCTCCGGAAAATCTTGCGGCATCCAGATCTGCCTCAACAACCGTCTGTCCACAATGATTTCCTGCCTGCATCGAACCACCTGTTACTACCATTGCCGGAATATCCAGTCTGCATGCTGCGAGATAACATCCTGCTATAATCAGATCACATGATGCTACACAACAAATCGCATCAAAATTATGTACTCTTGACACAAACTCTATCGACATCGCAACAATGTCACGGCCGACCTGTTCATATTTCATCTCATCTGCGCCATTTGCCATATTTCCACATGTTGCCGGGATTCCAAATTCTACCGGGATTCCGCCCGCTGCCCAGATACCTTCCTTAACAGCCTCTGTCACCTGTCTTAAATGTGCTGTTCCCGGCGAACCAGCCATATAAGAATTTGGCACGCCGATATGTGGCTTTTTGCGAATGTCCTCATCTGAATACCCTGCTGCCTTCATCATAACACGTCGATGTGCCGCCTGCGCTCCGTTCCAAAAGCTCTCTCCCATCTTACAACCTCCTTATTTTATGATTCCTGTAGATTGTTCTATGCCATGCACTTTTCTAATCTTGTCTACCGTTTTCCTATTTCTTACATCATATGTCATTTTTTTAACATTGGATAGAACAGGAAATTGATAGTTATGTTCATTTTTTCTGAACGATACCAGACAGCGAAAGATTTTAAGATTACATTCACATTATCTGATGGATAAATACGATTTTTCTTATATCCCCTGTCCGTCCTCTCTTGCATAACATTACTTTTTTTACTAAAATACAAAGAAACACCCGACAACATGGGAGGCTGATATTCATGTCAAAAATTGATGTTATTTTAGATGTATATGAAACACATAGTATTTCAAAAACGGCAGTGAGACTGAAATACACACAGTCAGCTGTCAGCCAGGCGATTCGCAATTATGAGAAAGAAATCGGAGTAACTTTGTTCAAACGTTCGAAAACCGGCATGTCTCCACTTACCGGAACAGACAGTATTTTCGAAGAATTAAAAAAAATTCGCGACTCCGAAAATCACATTGAACAGATTGCCGCAAATATTAATGGATTAGAAAGTGGACTGATCCGCATCGGTACTATCCAAAGTATTTCTTATCACTGGTTACCCGGTATTTTAAAAAAATTTACAGATGCGTATCCAAATATTACATTTCAGCTCTATGTCGGTGGATTTCAGGAATTAAGTGCAAAATTAAAAGAAGGAAAACTGGACTGTATTTTCACCTCAAAATACATTATGGGCGAGCTTCCCTGCGTAACACTGGGACAGGATGAATTAATGCTTGTTACATCAAAAGACCATCCTCTTGCCAGCAAATTTTCCGTTTCTCTTTCCGATGTAAACGGACAAGATTTTATTATGTCCGCCGATAATACCGATTATGAAACCGGCGAATTATTCCGCATTCATCAAATCCATCCCAATGTTCGTTTTCATATCAATGAAGATTATACCGTTATCAAAATGGTAGAGCAGGGGTTTGGTATTGCAATTCTCCCGAAACTTCTTTTGCACCATATTCCTTTTGATGTATGTGTACGTCCATTTACAGAACATTGCAAAAGAATTCTTGTTGTGGCTCATTCTCCATCGGCAGAACCTACGCCGGCTCTAAAACAATTCATGGAATTTGCTGCACTTTGGAGCCAGGAGCACCTGCTTCTTTAAAGCGCCACAAAAAACTGTCGGCGGAAAATTCTGCCGACAGTTTTTTGTCTTTATAAAATGAATACTCAGGGGGGATGTCTTCTGTACATTTACGAAAGAGATTGATTTTACAATCCGTTACGTTTTACTTTCTCATCGTAATCTCTGTGGAATACTTTTTCATCATTGATCTTAGCATCCATACTTCCTTTCAGATAGAAGTAATCTTTATCCGCTGTCTGTGTTACAACAATATCGCAGTCTGTCAGCCAGCCTTCTCTTCCGTTCTTCATCTTCTGTGTTATTGTATAGGAAGCTGACAGTGGATCTTTATTGCTCATAACAAGTTCACGTTTCAGATTATGCTCTACTACAGTTCCGATATCATCAAATCGGTAGATTCCTTCTCCAAATACACCACCGACACCATTGGTAATAGATGTCCATGTATCTGTGATCAGATCGTAATGTACTTCACGGTCTACATGACCTGGTGATAACGTTGTCATCGGAGTAAGCGGTGCGCACTTCGGCTGCATGCTTGGTCCTTCAATATCTTTTCCGCTGAAGATCGGAAGTGCAAACTTCGCTGTAGACAGATCCAATTTCAAAGTTGCAAGTTCTGGTGAAGGCCAGATCATTGGCCAGAAGGAGTTTGCGATAGCAAGACGAATTCTGTGTCCTGCCGGGAAGTTGTGACCGCATACATCCAGCTCTACTTTTGCTTTGTACTTCTTACCCGGTTCCAGATAAACAACTTTATCATGTCCTTCCAGATGCGTCAGATTCATAAGTCCATAGGAAACTCTTGTTGCCGCTCCATCCGGATGAATATCACAAAGTTCTGCATACATAAATGCATTTGGTTTGTCGCTTGTAAATTCCACTTCGAATTCCGGATATCCAACGATTTCTACTTCTTTTTCAAGAACATCAGAATCAAATACCATTGCCATACCATCATCTACGCGCATGTCTGCCGGACTTTCTCCCGAAACACCTGCGCCCATCCACTCATTTGCAAGAAGGCCGTGATTCGGTAATGTGCAGAGGTCTACAATCTCTTCTTTTGTATTTGCTTCTTCCTGTAATTTTCCGTATGTCATAGACAATGTTTTCATTGCAACATCTGCTGACGGCCAGCTGTCCAGGCCTACCCAGCGTCCATTGCTGACCGGATGCACGGTTTCCGGTTTCATGCTGTCTTCCAGCCATACTTGTACCTGTGGGCAGTCCATTGCATCATTATCAATACCTTTCAGCCATTTATCCCACCATTTGGTTGCTTCGCCAAGAAAATCAATAGCCGGTCCCGGTGCTCCATCATGTGCAAATACATGTGCCCATGGTCCGATCATTGCTTTTCTTGGTACGTTAAGTCCATTCATCAGTGTCAGTACACTGTTTGTATAAGAGTCTGCCCATCCGTCTAAAGCGAATACCGGAACCTGAATGTCCGCATAGTTCTCTCCGACAGATCCATGTCTCCAGTAATCGTCTTTTGTCTGATGCTCTAACCAATTCTTAGGCCAAAGCGGCATTTCTTCCAGTCTCTTAATGGATTCCTCTTTCCATGTATCCGGTTTGATCTCACTGTCAACTGCACGGCACATGTATGCAAGCATAATGTTGCCCCACCAGAAGTTATCATTTAACAGGCAGCCTCCTTTATAATGGATGTCCTGTACATATCTGTCATCAACAAATCCAACACAGATAATTGCCTTCAGTGGCTCCGGTCTTCTGGCTGCAACCTGTAAGGAATTGAATCCACTCCAGGATTTACCCATCATACCTACATTACCATCTGACCACGGCTGTTTTGCGATCCATTCAATACTTGCTACCGCATCATCCTGCTCCTGTTTCAGATATTCATCATAGAAACACTCATCGGATTCACCTGCGCCACGCATATCTACACGCACTACATTGTATCCCATACCTGCAAAATATCCATACATTGGTTCGTCGCGTCCACGCATACCATCACGTTTACGATATGGCTGTGTCTCGAAAATAGTTGGAAGCGGTTTGTCCGTCTTAGGGCGCCAGATACGGCTGGATAATCTGCATCCGTCCGGCATCGGGATCCATGTGTTCTCGATCACATCCCAGTCATATGGGAAATCTTCTTTTTTCATGACCTGTTTTGCTTTTGTTTCTACTTTCGCCATTGTATTGTCCTCCTTTATTCTTTGGCAGCTTGCTGCTCTTTATAACGTTTTCCATAGGTTTTGCCCCACATGATCGCAAAAATAAGTCCGATCACTGCCATGACAAGCATAAATGTAAAATAAATATAATATCCACCGATTCCTTTATAAGTATCGAGGATTTTACCTGCTATCAGAGAATCGATGACTTCCGGAAGATATCCCAGTGTACAGATAACACCTGTCGCTGTTCCTGACAGTTCCATCGGAACACCACCTTCCTCCAGGAAAGAAAATGTAAGTCCGAAACAGAAATACATTCCGATATACATGATCACAATTCCACCGATCGTTACAACCCCCATTGTTGTTCCGCTTAACTGTCCGGCAAACATCACCAGACCAAGACCGATCATCATCATAATATAACCGATTGCCATAAAAGTACTTTTTCCAAACTTATCCGCCAGGAATCCGGCAAAGATTGTGGAAAATGGACGGATATACTGGGTTGATGTTGTAATAACGACTGCTACTACTGCTGTTGTTTCAAGAATATTTGTTGCGTATGGGTTAAAATAAGTTGTTGACATATTAAATGTATAACTTGTAAATACCATTACAACAACCATCCATACTGCCGGCATTTTCAAAATCTTGATCACATCGCTCCACTCAAATTTTTTCTGTGGCTTTACATCTTTATTTTCTTCATCTGCTGCAATCTCAGCTTCCATCTTTGCCGGATCTTTTAACAGGAAGATAAATAAAATTCCCAAAATGATCGGTGTTACAGAATAGAAGAGAAGACCACCGCGGATTCCCATGGCTGGCATTGATTTTGCCTGGAATACTGCGAAGATCGCAGTTGCGATTGCCAGATGTCCGGCATTAAAAGCTCCTCTCGTTCCTTCGAAGATTCCATATGTACGGCTCTGCTCCGCAGTGTCTCCCTGCATACGGACCATCTTCACACATGCAGGCCAGAAGGTCAGAAGGGATGTCAGTCCCCAGATTGCATAAATTGCCAATAAAACATAAAATTGTCCTGTAATAAGATGTAAAAATCCGCAGGCACCTGTTGCAATCAAAGAGAAGATAACCATTTTCTTTGCATTAAACTTATCTGCCATTACGCCACCTAAAAGATAAGATAACATTCCAAGGAATCCATAAGCACTTCCCAGCAGACCAATCTGTACATTCGACAGATGGTAAAGTTGCATATAACTATCATAATAATAGAAACGATAGTAGGGAAGCCCATATATAATGGAACCGGCAAGCGCTAACAAGATGACGGTCAGAAAATTCTTCTTTAATGCTGACTTTTTACTCATTTTACTTTTCCTCATTTCTTTCATCAAAATTATAAATCATTTGCTTCAAGAAATACTCACACTCTACTTTTGACTACACTATACTACGTTGTTTTATTCTTGTCAATCATGATTATTTTTTAATATTGATTGTGTTTTCCCTATTGATTATTCTTGTGACCACTGTTATAATGTCAGCAAAGAAATACTCTGCTTATTGTTTGTCAGACAATTACTACTAGTTTAAGATTTATCAACACACAATTTATTTGTTTTCTTTAAGGAGGGTAAAGAATGGGAACTACGAAAAAGATAAAATTCGGCGAACTTGTTCTAATGAATGTATCTGCAATTTATGGTATTCGCTGGATTGCAAAATCAACTGCTGACAGTTTTGGACTGGGACTTGCCGGTATTCCATCCTGGGTAATATTTATGTTTCTTTGTTTTGTACCACAGGCTTTAATGTGCGCAGAGCTTGCTGCAGCCTATACATCCGACGGAAGTCTTGGTGAATGGGTAAAGATTGCATTTGGTACCAAGTATGGATTCCTGATTTCATGGCTGAACTGGACAGCCAAGCTGTTCTGGTTTGCATCATTCCTGACATTCCTGGCAATTAACCTGTCTTATATGTTAGGTAATCCGGATCTTGCTAACAGCAAAATGTTTGTTCTTATTTTATCACTGGTTGTAATTTGGATATTATCATTTTTCAGTATGAAAGGTATGTCATTTGGTAAATTCTTCACCAACGTTGGCTCTTTAGGATCTACCATACCTACGATCCTTATGATCGGTATGGCATTCCTGGCGATCGTTGTTCTGAAGAAAGCGCCAAGTGCTTCTACATATACAGTTGCCTCTATGACACCAAAGTTAAACGGAAACTCACTGGTAGCGATCTCCGGTATCATCTTTGCTTACACCGGAGCTGAGATTTCAGCCACTTATGTAACAGAAATTGAAAATCCGAAGAAAAACTTCCCGAAAGCAATCATTACCGCAGCTACATTAATCTGTATTTTATATGTACTTGGTTCGGTAGCCATCACAAGTATCCTCCCTACTTCTGAGATTCAGGCTTCTACAGGTATTCTGGACTGCCTGACACGTGCTTGTGAACTGCTTGGTATCCCGCACATCTTTGTACAGATCGTTGCAGCAGGTATTACATTATCCGTTATCGGAGCATTAATCCTTTACATAGGATTCCCAATCAAGATCCTCTTCGGTAATACTGAAAAAGGTATTTTTCCGGAGAAACTGACAAATACTAACGAACATGGTATTCCGGAGAAAGCAATTATTCTTCAGGCAGTAATCATCTCTGTTCTGCTTGCAGCAGTTGCTCTTCTTCCTGGTGTTGATACCATTTACAATGTACTTGTAACAATGACCGCATTAACTTCTCTCTTCCCATATGTACTTCTCTATCTTGCATATATCAAGATCAAGAAGCAGAAAAAAGAAGAAGAAGGATTATATGTAATGACAAAGAGTCGCTCTCTTGGTGTTGCAATCGGCTGGATTGAACTGGTTGTATGTGTTGCTTCTATCGCAGCATCTGCATTCCCGGTTATGGGCAATATGCATGACAACATCGTATATGAAATCGAGATGATCGGCGGTGGTCTTCTCGTACTGTTATCCGGATTATATCTGTGGAAACGCTCCGGACTGAAAAACAAAGTGGAGCCTATCGAATAATTAATATAGAGTATCTTTTCCAACAGAAGCCCCGTGCAGATGATGTGCACGGGGCTTCTGTTATTTTATTTCATCTACTGTAATCGGTCATCCTGTACCAGTCTTGATTTCATCTACTGTAATCAGTTATCCTGTACCAGTCCTGCGATTACATAGACCATCTTATCTAACTGTATCGGCTTGGAAATATGTGCATTCATTCCTGCTTCTTTACTCTTGCGGATATCTTCTGCAAATGCATTTGCTGTCAGTGCTATGATCGGAATCGTCTTTGCCTCCTTCCGGTCAAGTGCTCGGATTGCTCTGACTGCTTCCAGTCCGTCCATTACCGGCATAAGAATATCCATCAGAATCACATCAAAAGTTCCATCCGGTGCCTGTTCATATGCTGCAACTGCTTCTGCACCGTTTACAGCTGTTGTAATCTCTGCTTCCTGTTCTTTCACCAGTGTAGTTGCAATCTCACGGTTCAGGTCATTGTCTTCCACAAGCAGGATCTTCACACCTTCTATCGATACTTCTTCTTTTCGTTTTGCATATCCTTCCAGATCTTCTTTTTCTGCAATGTCAAATGGAATCGTCACTTCAAAAGTCGTTCCCCCACCCGGTCTGCTGACCACATTGATCATTCCATGCATCATGTCAACCAGCGATTTCACAATTGCCATTCCAAGCCCTGTTCCATAATAAACACTTCTCCCTGTTCTCCAGCCGCAAAATAAACTGCCGGACTTACCATTGGCCATGCCTTTAAAAATGCTATGGCAGACTGAATATTCATCTATAGTTAGAGTCAGTATACCCTGTCAGACGCCGGTTCGCAAGAAGACTTTATACTTTATCATTCACCTTTTCTTCCGCGCGCATTGCCTTTAAAACAGCATCTTTGATGCACTGCGCATAAGCTTCTGCCCCTTTCGGAAGCAAATGTGTATCGTCCTGGTCAAAATATTCCGGATGATCTGCACTTGCCGTATACCAGTCAATCAGATAGGTATGCTCGTGTTCTTTGACAAACTTGCGGATTTCTTCATTATTAGAACTCTCAAAATCTTCCTTCGGAGCATGGACAGTGGTCAGGAACAGTGGTTTGTCTCCGACTTTCTGTCTTATTCGTCCAAGTGTATCGTACATTGGACCATTTGTTCCAAGTGCAAAGATCACACCATCGCCGTCCCATTTCTTCTGTGTCTGGTATTCGTCAAATACTTTCACTCCTGTCAGGGTAGAACGTCCGATCTTCGTATCGCTGATACTATTTGGAAGTACTTTGTAAAAATAATCTGTTACATCTACGGTAATGGAATCACCGATCAGCAGCATCTGTACATTTTTCAGCAGTTCTTCATCCGTCATTGTACTCTTGCTGGTCTTTGCTGTCTTTTTTGCTTTCGCTTTCTGTTCTTTTAATTTCTGATTCGTCAGCTTTGTTACTTCGGTTGCTTTCTTTTCACGCTTTGCTACCGTATCCAGTGTTGTCTTCTTCGGAACAAATGCAATACATAAGCTTAATGCAAGTCCTGTGGCTAATACTGCTGCCATCGCCTTAAGACTTCTCCGTGCCACCTGGATCTGTCTGTGACGTTCTCTTCTGTTATGCGGTCTGCTGTTGATGATTCCGATATATTCTCCGATGATCCCATGACGGACCGGTGTCTCAATAAAACGATAGGAAAGTTCTGCAAACCCCACACTTAAGACTACTTCTAAAATCACAATCCACCATGCCGCTCTCTTTCCGCCGCTCATCAGCACAATAATCGGATAGTGCCACAGATAAATACTGTAAGAGCGGTCTCCGATCCATTTCAGTATGCTGGAGCCTAATATTATATTTAAAAGGCTTCTGCTTACTGTCACTGCATATACGACAAATGCCGCCAGGACAGATACGATTGCCTGACCTCCATAATATAAGAAACTACTGTAGGAGCTGATGAGCATCATCATTCCGATCAGGATCAATACAGAAATACTTCCGATCACTGCCCATAGTTTTCCCCGCAGCTTTACCTTTATAATATGATATTCCTTCTGGATCGCAGCCAACGCTCCGATCAGAAGAGAAAATGCTCTTGTGTCTGTTCCATAATATACGCGGCTCGGATCTCCGTCCGGGCTGTAGAGTACGCCCATCAATACTACTGAGATCATCGCAAGCACTGCTGTGACTGCCGCAAATACTTTTCCTCTGTTTCTTGCCTTCGATAACAGAATCAAAAGGATTGGATAAATCAAATAAAACTGTGTCTCAATCGCCAATGACCAGCAGTGGGTAAATGGAGAAGGCGCTCCTGCATTTTCAAAATAGGATACTTTTCTGAAAATCTGCCACCAGTTGTTATACCCAAACACTGCGGATAACAAATCATTACAACCTTTCGTAAATACAACTCGGTTCACGACTGCGCTGACGAAGATCATCACAACTGCCATGGAGAGTACTGCCGGCAGCAGTCTTCGGATTCGCCGCAGCCAGAAGTTCTTCAGATCCACGCCGCCGCTTTCTTCTATCTCATTTATCAGAATTCCTGTGATCAAGTAGCCGGATATTACAAAAAATACGGTTACTCCCAATAACCCGCTCTTCGCAAATGGCATCTTCAGATGATATGCCAGAACCATGATTACAGCAAGTGCCCTTAATCCGTCAATTTCTTTGATATACTTTCTCTTTTTCTGTATTTTCTTTTCCATTTTCTTTTCCTCATTCGTATGCTGTCTTTCGTATGTTGTCGTTTTATCTATTGATTATAACATATGCTCCTTCCTCTGCGCCTTCTTAAATAGTTAATATTTCTTTAAGTTTTCTTATTATGATACATCTATTTCTCCGAATGCTTTCAGAAACTGTTTCTTGCCATATCCCGGAAATTCCACTTCTATCGTCATATCATCTTCTGATGTGATGATGCCTTCACCGTACTTTGGATGTCTGCCTCTCCGTACAACCCGCTCTTCTGTATTTGTATGTCTTTCTTCTTGTTTTACAGACTCTGTTTCAGTCTGTCTTTCTTCTTGTTTTACAGGCTCTGTTTCTGCCATATTTTTCTCCGCAGATTTTCTCCTTATCGTTTCTACTGCCTGCCGTCTTAAACTCTGTAAATTTGCTTTTCGCTCTTCGCTTCCCGGTTTTTCTTCCCAGTCAAGCAGATGCTCCGGCAGACGCTTCAGATATCTGCTCGGTGCTTCAAACACACCGGGAATTGTCGGATTCGTATAATAAGATAATTCCAGATTCTTTCTCGCACGGGTAAGCCCTACGAAAAACAGACGCATCTCCTCTTCTTCCTGCTCCATACCGGTGCACCGAAGGGGAATCAGTCCCTGATTCAATCCGACAATAAATACATAATCGAATTCCAGACCTTTTGATGCATGCAACGTCATAAAATGTAGTACTTCTCCTTCTCTTCCGACATTGGAAAATGTAACTGGCAATTCCGCTCTTTCAAATACCTTTTCCAGAATCTCCGCCTGCTTCTGCACACGGTAAAAGACTGCGATCTGGCTGTATGGCAGACCATCTTCGTGAAGTTTCCGGATTCGTTCTGTCAGATATTCTGCCTCTATAAACGGATCATAATGATTCTTTATCAGAATCTTATCACCTTTCACACCGCTGCCCTCAATCTTTCCTCCAAATTGCAGAAAACGGTTCGCAGCTTCCAGGATCACATCACTTGAACGATAATTGACCGGCAGGGAAAGTTCTTTTGCTTCAAACCGGTGCTTGATCATGAAGAACATATTCGGTGCGGTTCCTCTCCAGCTGTAGATCACCTGATTCGGATCTCCTACTGCGAAAAACCGGGTCTGTGCATCTTTCAGTGCTTCGATAAAATCCAGCTGCTTCTGGTCGCTATCCTGCACTTCATCTACAATAATCCACTGAAGTCCCAACTCTTTTCTGTGTTCCTCTGCACATTTCGTTCCCTCACGGATAAGATCTGCGAAAGACATCTTGTTCTCCTGACGTTTCTTTCGATCAAGAAGCGGAAATACCCGAAACAGATCATCCTTATATTTTCCCTTTGGTTTTCCCTGCAGATATGCTTCATAGTCATTCTCCAGCCTCGCCTGCAGACGGTTCTTATACTTGATCTTATATCCGTTCGCATCTGCAAGGTCAAGCAGCATCTGCAGCTCTTCTTCCGGTTCTATCACTTCAAATTCACAATTCCAGTCGGTTGTCTCATTCTGGTTCACTGCTCTATCTGTACCTTCGACTGTACATTTTTCAGGAAGATACTTACAGAGAAGCTGTCTTGCTACACTGTGGAATGTGCCGAATCCCCACATAGATTTTTCAATACCCAGCCGCTCTGCGATCTCGTCCGCTGCCTTATTCGTAAATGTAAGCACCATCATTTTCTCATAAGGAACAAGTCTCTCCTCATGCAGATAGCGTACTTTTTCCGTCAATACTGTCGTCTTGCCACTCCCGACATTCGCATTCACAAGACATGCCGAGCTTTCATCTAATACGGCTTCTTTCTGGTAACTATTCAGTCTTTTTCTTTCCAAGCTGTTCATCATATTTCCTTTGCAGGCGGGCTTTCTTTCGTTCCTGCTCTTTCTCTTCCTTCTCTCCCTGTCTGTTTTCAAGAATAACTTCTATCTTCATATCACCCGGACAGATTGCATAGTATCTGAGAATATTCTCCAGGCTCTTCCGATTCTCTGCTTCCTGTATCCATCCGGCATAAAATGCATTCTCCACAGTAAGAATCAGTTTGTGCTCTTCTACACCCACTGCTTTTACTGTTTTAAGGAAACGACCGCCGCTTTCCCCGTTTTTCAGAACTGCCGCACAGAAACTCTGCCATTTCTCCGGCAATTCAAAAAAGGAAAATTCTTTTGTTATTGCAGGATGTGGCTCTTTTATGTTCTTACGCACATACTCCGGTGCTTCTGTCTCTTCCAGAAGATTCTCAAGTCCCCAGAGTATCATTCCTTTATCCAGCGTGTAATCGCCCACGCATGCTGGGCAGCCGTCTTCACATGGACAACCTTTCACCATCCTGATCGCATTGTACAGGATCTCCGGCACCAATCCATAGATCTTCTCCGAATACCCAAGACCGCCTTCGTATTTATCATAAATAAAAAGAGAGACTTTTTCATGATAATAATCATCCGGGATCGTCGCATTGTTTGACACCGCAACATCTATATCATCACGCTCTGTCATCGTAATCATCATAGATGCGTTCTTTATCGCATATTTCATTCCTTCAAAATGGTCATTAAGTATATACTGCCCCTGACGGTTCGGAACCAGCAGACTCCGGTAAGCACGCACTACATTCTCCGGCAGTGTGATCCATGCACTTTCTGTGTCGTAGTCTTTCTTTAAAGGCTGAGTCAGTGTTACATAGCCAAGATTCTGGTGATTGTGAAACTGTAATTTCTGGAACATGGAAATCACTTCATTGACATTCACATCCCCAAAATGAAGTTTTGTCCTCTTATATTCCTCTTCTTCAAAGCATCGTAAAATGCGCGTCTCTTTTGTTCCTGACGGGACTGTGTAATAATTTCCATCAAAATCAACTGCCTCTGCGGTTCTTCCGACCAGATCCATCTTCACAACTTCATACAGTGTTCCCTCATGCATATAAACTGCACCTGGGTGGATCTCATGATACGCCTGCAATTCATCCATCTCCGTGATCTCATGTCCGTCTTTCTTCGCAAGAAGTTTGAATCTCGTCTTGTCCATATTGCGAAGGCTATAGTCACCTGCCGGATATGCCGGTCCTGCCCATATGAACCGTCCTCCAAGGCTCTTCACTTCTCCTGCACTTAAAAGAACCGGAATCATCTCTCCCAGATCCGGGAACAGTGCAATATCATCCAGCGACAATGGTAGTTCTGCTGCCGCCGCACGCAGATGCGCCAGCTCGATGAGAAGATTGTCCGGATCAACGATTGCATTCTCACTCTCATTTGAGAAAAGCCATTCCGGATCAATCGCAATATACTGGTCAAAGGGGCGGTTCTCCAAAAGAAGGTAGTTGACGCAGGAGACACCACTTCTTCCGGCACGTCCGCTCTGCTGCCAGAACGAAGCTCTTGTTCCCGGATAGCCAACGATCACGGTCGTATCCAGCTTACCGATGTCAATTCCAAGTTCCAGCGCATTGGTGGATACCAGCCCCGCCAGTTCTCCATGTGTCATCTTTCGTTCAATCTCTCTTCTCTCAAGTGGCGTATAACCACTCCGGTATCCGGCAATCAACTCCTCCGGCTGTTTCCCTGCTCTTCCGAATGCGCCAAGAAATCCTGTAGCCCTCATCTTATCTCTGGCTTCTTTTAAAATGACTTCCACATTCCTTCTGGAACGTCCGAATGCAATGAAGTGTCTGTCTTCTGCCACAAGATTCGGGATTAATTTTGCCGCTACTGCCGATGCCGCGATTCGTCCATATACTTTATCATTCTTTCCTTTGATCTCCGGCGGCTGGACAATCTGATAGATTTTATCCGGTGCCGGAGCACCGTTCCGGTCGATCAGCGAAAACGGTACACCACAGATCTTCTCTGCAAGCTCTATCGGATTGGCAATCGTCGCAGAGCTACAGAGAAACCGCGGTTCTGAGCGGTAATATGTGCAGATCCGGTGAAGTCTCCGGAAAATATTCGACAAATGCGCTCCAAACGCTCCGCGGTAAGAATGTAATTCATCAATGACAATATATTTAAGATTTGCGAAAATCGTATCAAACCCGTAATTGCTGTGATTTGGCAAAAAAGCTCCATTTAACATCTCCGGGTTCGTCAGGATAATATTTGCGCTCTGTCTGATTCTCGTACGCTCTGCCGGTTTCGTATCTCCATCGTATACCCCGGCAGATATCTTCCCGTCACCGAAAAACTCAATCGCCGGCTGCAGGGCACGATACTGGTCGCTTGCCAGTGCCTTCGTCGGGTAAACAAAAATCGCTCTCGCCAGCGGATTCTCAAGAATCTCCTGCAAAACCGGAAGCAGAAATGCCAGCGTCTTACCACTCGCCGTTGAAGTTGTGATCACGACATTCTTTCCCGCTTCCGCAGTTTTGAACATCTCCACCTGATGCGAATAAAGCTGCTGATATCCGTTCTCTTTAAGATAATCTCTCAGCTCATCCTTAAGCGATTCTGGATATGCTTCACAAACCGCCTCTTTTGCCGGTATCTTTCTTGTATGAATAATATAATCTCTGAATTCTTCTGTCATGTATTTCCAGCCCTCTGTCCTCGAACATATATTCGCATTTAAGTATAGCACAGAACTGTTGTTCTCGCCACATTATTTTCTTCCAATAATGCGCAGAGTAAATGCCGCACACCGGAAGCACTGTAATCCCATCGGAATTCCCACAATCGTAATGCACCAGATGCAGCCGATGGAAAGCCATAAAAGCCCCATTAAAATGCCACCTAATAATAATCATAAAATATTTCCTAATTTCTTCAATTCGTTCGAGAAAATCTCTGTGTCTTCCTTCTCTTCTATGAAATGATCCATTCGCCTGATTCATTTCCCATGCGTGTTCCTTTCTTTGTGGTTTTAATATCCTACTATTTCTTATGATTGACAATATATATTCCGGTGCAGACCAAAAGTAAAGCCACCAGACTTCCAATATTAAATGCCTGACGTACCTCTCCTAATATCAGCGCAGATAATATCACACTGCACAATGGATTCACAAACCCGAAAATCGCAACTTTTGAGACATCATTCCATGCAAGAAGCACCGACCAGAGCGTATATGCAACCGCCGAAACCATTGCAAGATAGAAAATAATTGCTACACCGCCAATCGTGACATTTCCAAGGTGTCCACCCATTCCGGTGCCGATCAATGTCAGCACGATTCCGCCCATTGTAAACTGTGTTCCGCTTAATATTACCGGAGAAACTTTTCTTGAAAATATATTGATCAATACGGTAGAAATTCCATAGGAAAGCTGTGCGATCAGAATAAACCCTTCACCAGTCAGCTTAAATCCCATGTCCAGAGAATTTCCCATGATGTTGATCACAACAACTCCGGCAAATCCAAGTATGCAGCCTGCTGATTTTCGTACCGTCATACGTTCATTTCTAAATACCAGACAGGATAGCAAAATTGCAATAAAATTGCCAAGTCCGGTAATAATACCACCTTTCACACCTGATGTATTTGCAACACCTATGTAGAAGAAAAAATACTGTCCGACTGTCTGCGCCAGGCAAACCGGTATCGCGTATTTCAGGACTTCTTTATCAGGAAACATCATCTTTTTCTCTCTTATTGATGTAAATGCCAGAACCAGCAGTCCCGCTAGCGTAAACCGTATTCCGGCAAAGACAATCTGGCTTGCCGTATCTGCTGAATCCATCTGCATAAAGTGATATCCTGTTTTTATCATTGGTATTGCACTGCCCCATAAAATGCAGCAAACGCAGGCAAGAAGCGCCACGATGCCGGTTCTGGTTAATGTGCTTTGTTTTTGCGTCATTAGTTTATACTCTCTTTCCTGTTGTATGATATAAATTGCTATTTTCTGTTATTCACTATTATAAACTACTATCGCTTCCAAAGAAAACATTTTGTAAAAACATTTCCTAACAAAAAACTGATACTCCATAAATATGAAGTATCAGTTTTCTTATTCATAAAAGTTCTGAATAGTTATTATTTATAATATCTTACTCAAAAATTCTTTCAGTCTCTCATCTTTTGGATTACTGAAAAATTCCTCCGGTTCTGCCTGTTCTTTGATCTTGCCTTCATCGATGAACACAACTCGTGTTCCAACTTCTCTGGCAAATCCCATCTCATGTGTGACAACGACCATTGTCATTCCTTCTCTCGCGAGCTGCTTCATGAGATCCAGAACTTCTCCAACCATCTCCGGATCAAGTGCGGAAGTCGGTTCATCGAAAAGCATCACTTCCGGATCCATCGCCAGTGATCTTACAATGGCAATTCGCTGTTTCTGTCCACCGGATAACTGTTCCGGGTAAGCATTTGCTTTGTCAGCAAGTCCTACTCGTTCCAGTAACTCATCCGCTCTTTTATCAGCTTCTTCTTTTGTCATTTTTTTCAGTGTGACCGGAGCCAGCGTAATATTTTCACGGATCGTCTTGTGTGGAAACAGATTAAAATGCTGGAATACCATTCCCATCTTCTGTCTGTGCAGGTCGATATTGGTCTTCGGATCTGTAATCTCATCTCCGTCAAAAATGATCGAACCGCTTGTTGGCTGCTCCAGAAGATTTAAAGAACGGAGAAATGTAGATTTACCGGAACCGGATGGCCCGATAACTACAACCACTTCACCTTTTTTAATATCTGTTGAGATACCGTTGAGTACATTATTTTTTCCAAATGATTTATGCAGGTCTTTGACCTGGATCATTGTATCCTTATTATCGCTCACTGTTTCTCAACCTCCTTTCCAGCTTATTCATAAAGAATGTCAGCAGCATAACAAGTGCCAGATAAATGACTGCTGCCGCCAGAAGAGGCATAAATGCATCGAATGTACGGCTCTGAATGATCATTGCCGCCTTTGTCAAATCCTGCTCCCCGATATAACCGATGATCGCTGTCTCTTTGATCAGCACGATCATCTCATTTACCAGCGCCGGAAGCACATTTTTAAATGCCTGCGGAACAATGATCAGACGCATTGTCTGTGCATAATTAAGTCCCAGGCTTCGTCCTGCTTCTGTCTGTCCGATTGGAATAGACATAATACCGGAACGCACAATCTCTGCAACATATGCACCGGAATTAATACCAAAGGCAATACCACCGATGATAATGGAATCCAGTGAAGAAGAGCCGAACACAACCAGATACATGATCAAGATCTGGATCATCGTCGGTGTTCCACGGATCACTGTCAGGTACACTTTACAGATTGCATTTAATATCTTTAATTTGTTTGTCTTATCATGGTAAGAACGAATGATCGCTACAATAAAACCAATGATAACACCTAAAAGCAAAGCCTCTAAGGTGACAATAATTGTCACCTTGAGACCGCTCACAAGACCGAGCCAACGGTCATCCTTTATAAAGTTCGCATAAAACTTTGCTGAAAAATCTGCCATGATTACTCCTATTTCTTAACGATCACTACCTGTGAAGCGTTAGCATATGTATCTGTGAAATCGGCATTTTCTTTTCTCTCATCTGTTACTGTCATACCTGCTGCACCGAAATCAGCTTTTCCTGCTGCAACTGCCGGGAGAATAGAATCAAATTCCATATCTTCTACTTTTAATTTGTATCCCATCTTATCGCAGATTGCCTGTGACATATCAACATCGATACCTACAATAGCATCTCCTTCGTGATATTCATATGGTTCAAACTCAGCATTTGTTGCCATTACAAGTGTTCCTTTGGAAGTATCTGTTCCTTCTGGAGTTTTGTACTGATATTTACCTGCATCATCACCGATGTAGTTACCGATGATCTTATCAACTGTTCCGTCTTTTTTCAGTTCTTCTAATGCTGCATTCATTTCTTTTAACAGTTTGGAATTACCTTTTTTCACGCAGATTGCATACTGCTCATCATCAAAGATACCGTCAATGATCTTCAGATTGTCATTCTTCTCAACAAACTTCTTAGCCGGCTGAGCATCGATAACAACACAGTCTAATTTCCCAGATTCCAGAGCCTGTACTGCTGCTGCACCCTTTGGATAACGTTTCATCTGTGTATCTTTCTTTACGATCTTAGAACTCTCCAGATCTCCGGTTGTTCCCTGCTGAACACCAATTGTAAGATCTTTCAGATCTTCTGCTTTTGTTACTTCTACTTTTTTGTCTTCGCTTTTCTTGTCACTTCCGCATGCTGCAAGTGAAAATACACAGGCAGCTACTAAAACAACACTTACTAACTTCTTGAACTTCATATTTCTTCCTCCTAAAATGATCTTTCTCATTCATACAACTTGTATCGTATTAAACAAGATTCTGTATAATCATACAGCTATAACCTTCATTTTACCATGTTTCAAATAAAAGGCAAGTATTTTTATGCAAGAAATGCTTTTACAACCGTCATAATTATGATGATTGCACCGAGAATGATACGGTAATATCCAAATACTTTGAAGTCATTTTTCTTAATATAATTCATTAAGAACTTGATCGCTACGATGGACAGTCCGAAGGATACGATACATCCGAGCATCAGATAGCCAAACTCAGCTCCTGTAAATGCAAATCCAAATTTGACAAGCTTCAGTAAACTTGCTCCGAACATAACCGGAATTGCAAGGAAAAATGTAAATTCTGCTGCCACTTCTCTGGACACACCGATTAGCAATGCTCCGACGATTGTTGCACCGGATCTGGATGTCCCCGGAATCAGTGCAAGCATCTGGAAGGCACCGATCCAGAGCAACATACGGATATCCAGTTCTGAAATCTTCGTAACCTCTGGTTTTCTGTTTTTATTACGATTTTCAACAACAATAAACAGAATACCATAGACGATCAGCATGATTGAAACCGGAAGTGGTTTATAAAATACAGAATCCAGCCAGTCATTTAACAAAATACCAACAACTGCTGCCGGTACACATGCAATGGCTACTTTGATCCACATCTGCCATGTCAGCAATTTCTGCTTATGAGTCTTCTTCGGTGAAAATGGGTTCAATTTGTGGAAATATAATACAACGACCGCCATAATCGCTCCAAGCTGGATCACGACATTAAACATTTCCATAAAATCATGACTTAAATTCGGTGACAATACATCACCTACCAGAATCAGATGTCCGGTACTGCTGACCGGAAGCCACTCGGTAATTCCTTCTACAATTCCGAGAATAATAACTTTTAATGCGTCTAACATAGTTTCTTTCCTTTCTACTATAATATATAGTAATATCTGGTGGAAAAGCTCCAAACTTTGCCACCTGTTAATTTCTTCGTGTTTTACAATATGTATTTTTCAATAAATGTTGCGACACCATCTTCGTCGTTCGTTCCGGTAATATAATCGGAAACTGCTTTTACCTGATCGGTCGCATTTGCCATTGCAACTCCAATCCCTGCTTTCTTAAGCAGCTGGATATCATTATTGCCATCGCCGAAACCGGCCACTTCCTCATGCGGGATTCCCAGATGATCTGCAAACCACAAAATTGCGTTGCCTTTATCTACGCCGGCAGCATTTACTTCTATATTATTGGAAAGTGCTCCGGTCACTTCGATACCTTCTACTGCTTCCAGACGCTTACGTGCTTCTGTCCGCTCTTCATCTATCTTAAATACTCCCTGTACTTTGTCTGTGTCCTGCCCTTTTTCACGAATCAGTTGTAAAATATCCGGCACCGGTGTTCTGGTCGCACGTACATATACCGCCATCTGCGGAGAACGCATATATTCTCCGACTCTGGAAAATTCTTCTGCTTCTGCATATCCTTTTCCACCATAATAAACTTCGCGCAGTGCGTCATAGTCACTGAAAATCTCCATGATCTGCTCAGCTGTCTTCACAGGTACAAGCCGTTCATAGAGGCATCCACCTGTCTGTGTCTCCATGATCCTTGCGCCGTTCGCTGTAATCGCATACTGGACTCCCGGAAATTCTACGACTTCTTTTGGCAGTCCGCCAAGTGGTCTTCCTGTGACCGGCAGAATCCAGATTCCCTGTTCGACTGCTCTTGTCAGTACTTCTCTTGTATGCTCTGCGATATGCTTCTCGCTGTTCAGCAATGTCCCATCCAGATCAAATCCGATAATCCTGCACTTAATTTTCATAGGTTGTCAGTTCCTTTCTCTCTTTTGAAAAGAAATACGGCTGCAGACTGATCTTATCGCCTTCTGCTTCATAGGCTCCTTTTGCATGATCGCGAAGCTGCTCTACAACCTTCTGCTGGCTCGCCGGTGCAAAGATTACGGTATCTTTGTGCGGCACATAAATAACCAGATCGTCTTTTAATTTGTCAGCACACACCTGCCAGATATGGCGAAAGCACACAGAACTTGCCTCATGTACGCCGTCCGCAATAATTCCAAATCCGCCGTACCATGTATTTCCAATGACAAATTCTACGTCACGCACCAGATTCTCGCATGCTGTGTGATACAGCTCCTCCACTGTGATCTCCGGTGGGAGCATAGCATCTTTTAATACTTCGTAGCTTTCTTCGCCTCTCTTAATTACAAAAATGATCTTCAGATCTCCGGCAAACCCAATCACCGGTGTATCTTTCTCTGAGAAATTCTTACCATTAAGTGCCTGCTGATCTGTCAGCTCATTTTTCACCCATGGATAAATCTTGTCTTTGATCTTATCATATTGATAGTGTTCTTCTTCATATTTGCGCATCTCATGAATCCCTTTCTTCTTTATACAAATATAGTTTATCTCTTAATTTGGAATATTTTCTTTAGATTAGTTAAATAATATATAAATTTCCATTATCTTTTATTTTACCAAAATTTCTTATAGAAAGCAATTACATCCGCCTTTTCCTCTTCTCACTGCCTTGACGCTTCCTCTGTGTTACGGTATAATATACTGACACTTGCACAGAAACAGAAAGGATATGTATATAATGAATAATAGAAAGAAACGAGTTTTACTGGCAGCTACAGGGCTTCTGTGTGCCGTATCCATTGCTTCTGCCCAGACTTTCGTATATGCTGCCCCTTCTACAAAAGATCTTGAAAAAAAGACATCGGATCTCAAGAATGATCTGCATAGCATGAACAATGATCTTGCTTCACTTAGCAAGAAGCTGGATAAAACATCTGGTAAGATTGAGAAGATGTCCGAACAGGTCGAGAAAGCCAAACTTGATCTGGCCGCTGCGAAGCTAAACGAAGAGGCACAGTTCAAGTCTATGAAAGAACGTATTAAATTTATGTATGAAGGTGGGAGTGTATCTCTGTTCGAGATTCTGCTGACTTCTGAGAATATGGCAGATTTTCTGAACAAGGCAGAGTACGTTTCTAACATCAGTGACTATGACCGCAACATGCTGGATAAGTTCCAGACTGCGCGCGAAGAAGTTGCAAAGAAGGAATTCGGATTGAAAAAGCAGCAGGCTGATCTGGCTTCTATGCAGAGTTCTCTGAACGAACAGAAAAGTAACTTAAGTGATAAGATTTCCAATACTTCGAGTAAACTGTCTGATTATAATGCACAGCTTAAGAAGGCAAAAGCTGCCGAAGAAGCGATGCGTACTGCCCGCAACAACGATGTATCCGGCAACACCGGTAAGCAGAGTTCTGGCAATGGCGGCGGTACTTCCAATTCCGGCAAGAAGTTCAATGCGAACACTTCCGATGTTGCGCTCCTCGCCGGTATTCTGGAATGTGAAGCCGGTGCTACTTATGAAGGCATGCTTGCAGTTGGAACAGTCATTATGAACCGTGTGGAGAGTTCCCGTTTTCCAAATACGATTTCCGGTGTTGTTTATCAATCCGGTCAGTTTGCACCGACATGGAATGGTGCATTGAACCGTGTACTTGGACGTGGACCTTCCTCTTCCGCTTATTCTGCTGCCAAAGCAGTGCTCGGCGGAGCCAGACATAACAAAGTCCGGAATTGTTATTTCTTCTGGGCTGCCTTTACCGGACATGCCGGGATTAATGTAGGTGGCAATGTATTCTGGTAGATTTAATACTATATATTCAATAATCTAATTATAAAAAAAGAAATGAGCAGGCATTCATTTTGCCTGCTCATTTCTTAATTAATTTAATTTCCCTGAATATTTTTGTCAGTTCTGACGGCATTGCTTCTATCAATGCCTCTGCCAGACGATACTTCATCTTTTCGCTTTTGTTCTCTGCCTGCTTCATTTTATGTACTTCACTATTACCTCTGCTCCACCTGATGAGCTACGGAATCATCTCCCGGTAGCGCAAATGTCTCTATATCCACCATCCGATTCAGTCTTCCTTCTCTCCATACCATCAGGTACACATGAAATTCAATACTGTCTCTTGCTGTAACAAAAGGCTCTTCCCGGAGAATCACCGTTTCTCTTCCTTCTCTTTTTAATTCCATTTTGCGTTTTCTTGCTGCACCCATGATGAGCTTATATTTTTCCATCGACGCTTCATCGTATTTACGTTTTGGATAAACAGCGCCTGCATGACGGAACTTCCGCATCAAGATATCAATTGTCTTGGCGTGGCTTTTGCGGTGCAGTTTCACAGCAATCCATTTTGCCATCACGCGTGCAAGAACCGGATTCGATACACATTCGGATGCATATTTCCGGTAAGTCTTAAGACTGTGCACGAGGCTCATATCCTCTGCCTCTGCCGCGATCTCTTCCAGAACTTTGATTCCTTCTTCGTCCGGAACCCACAAATGCTCTTTCGGAACAATATATTTCCTCGGCGCTGAAGGATAACAGCCATAACTAAGCGGTGGAAATCCGGCAAGTTTCACAAGCCACTGCTCCCTTTCTGTGCAGTAGGTATCACCCAGGTATTTCCATTTGTCCTGTAAAATAGCAATTTTATATTCCAGCTGTCTGAGATATTCATAGCCTCTCACCCAGAAATGCCCGATTTCTCCGTAATCATACAGCATATATTCAAATTCCAGCCGCTGAAAAAATATCGTTACCATTGAATCGCCGCAAAGTACCGCCAGAATATAACGATCCTTGTCCCGCTTCAAGGTTGCATCAACCGAACCTTCATAACCTTCTTCATAAAATCCGGTCATCTTTGCTTCTTTGAATACAAGAAAGCTCTCAACTGCATCATTCATCAGATAAACAAGACGAATTTCTTTTTTCTCTTCATTCGGAGGCAACAGCTCAAACTGGTTCTGTGCCAGTAATTCCTCCAACATATCAAATGTATTTAATAACCCCATTTCGACATCCGCTTTCATAATATTTTTTGATCTTAATATCATTCTAACAAATCATGCTGGAAAATCCAATCGAAAAAAACGCACCAGACAGATTTCCTGCCTGATGCGTTCAGTTAGTTTTTTAGGAGTTTTATAAATGAGTTTATAATTAATTCTATCTTTCCATACTTGCGATGTGGTCTGTGTGAAGCAGCATATGTGCTTTGTGAGAATTTGGTTTCTCAAAATATTCTTCATACATCTTAAGTACATCTTTGTTCTCATGTGAGAAACGGATATCTGCATTCTTATCCAGATAATACAGATTCTTTCCTCGCTCAAACGCAAGCTCTTCTCCATCGTGGATCGGCTGTCCGCCACCGCCTACGCATCCGCCTGGGCAAGCCATAACTTCTACGAAATCGTAATGGACATCTCCGCGCTCGATCTTCTCAAGCAAGGCTCTTGTGTTTGCAAGTCCACTGACAACTGCCGTCTTTACAGTGATATCGTCAATGGCAAAATCAGCTTCTACAACACCGTCGTTCTCCTGGAATCCCTGGCTTCTGACAACTTTGAATGCGTCAGCTTCCGGATTCTCATTCTTAAGCAGGTAGTAAGCGCTGCGAAGTGCAGCCTCCATAACTCCACCGGTTGCTCCGAAGATCACACCTGCTCCGGAACCTTCCTGCATCGGTCTGTCACTTGCAATATCTTCTAATGTATCCGGACTGATATGAGCAGAACGGATCATTCTTACCAGCTCTCTTGTTGTAATAACTGCGTCAATATCATGTCCTGCATACTCTTCATAATACAGTTCCATCTCACGCTCGCCCTTCTTAGCCACACATGGCATTACGGACAGTGTGTAGATCTTCTCCGGCTCTACGCCCAGTTTTTCTGCGAAATATGTCTTCATGGCAGCACCGAACATCTGCTGTGGTGATTTTGCAGTTGAGAGCTGTTTTACCAGATGTGGAAACTGTGACTTAATGAAACGAATCCAGCCCGGACAGCAGGATGTGAACATCGGACGTTCTTTTAACTCTCCGGATGTGAAACGTTTCAGGAACTCCGTTCCTTCTTCCATGATCGTAAGATCTGCTGAGAATGTGGTATCAAATACATAATCAACGCCCATTCTCTTCAAAGCATCCAGAATCTTTCCAACTTTGGCATCTTCCGGTGCAAGACCTAACTCTTCACCCCATGCTGTACGAACAGCCGGTGCAACCTGAGCTACTACAATCTTGTCTTTATCCTCAATTGCTTTCCATACTTTCTCTGTATCGTCACGCTCACGAAGCGCTCCTACCGGACAATGTGTAATACACTGACCGCAAAGTGCACAGTCTGCTTCATCAATACTTCTGTGACCTGCAACATTGATCGTTGTTCTTGAACCGGTACCTTCTACATCCCAGATTCCAAGTCCCTGGATCTTATCACAAACCTGTACGCAACGCATGCACTTGATACATTTGGAAGAATCGCGGATCAACGGGAAATGTTTGTCCCATGGCTGTTTCTCCAGCTGCATCTTGAACGGAATATCAAAAATATTCAGATCATTCGCCACTGTCTGTAAACTACAGTTACCACTTCTTGAGCATGTCACACACTCGCAATCATGCTGAGATAAGATCAGTTCCACTGTTGTTCTTCTATGTCTACGTACCTTCGGGCTGTTTGTATAGATCACCATGCCTTCCTTTACAACATTGTTACAGGATGTGATGAGTTTTTCTTTTCCTTCTAATTCAACAACACAAACACGACAGGCTGCAATCTCGTTAATTCCTTTGAGATAACAAAGTTTTGGAATCGGAATTCCATTTGATGCGGCAGCCTCCATAATTGTGGTATTCTCTTCTACTGAGATCTTTTTTCCATCTATTGTAAGATTTACCATAATGTCTCTCTGCCTCCTTTAAATATTCCGTATCCAAAGTGATCGCAGCGAAGGCATCTGCTTGCCTCCTGTTTTGCTTCCTTCTCTGTCATACAGTTTTCTACGCCTTCAAAATCACAGACTCTCTCACATGCTTCACGCTCTGTCAGATTGACTCTTCCACATGGAGTTCTGTCACGAAGGGCCGCTTCCGGAATCTCAACATCACAGGAAATCTCGTGATGGTATCCCAGATATTCATCAATATTGGCAGCAACAACTTTTGCAGCAGCAATTGCTTTAATAACAGATGCCGGACCACTTGCACAGTCTCCACCGGCAAATACACCTGGCATATTCTCAAATGTTCCTGTACTCTTTGTAACGATCTTACCACGCTCAACCGGGATACCTGCTTCTTCAAAATGACGCGTCTCGATATTCTGTCCGATTGCTACGATCAGTACATCACATGGGATATAAATGTCGTCTTCTCCGGTCGGTTTGATGCTTGCTCTTCCATCTTTGATAGAACTGATCATCTGCGGAGTTACATAAATTCCCTTAATATGGTGCTTCTCATCAATATCGAGTGAAGCAGGTGCTTTGAGTGTCTGTAATTCGATACCTTCTGCTACAGCGCCTTCTATTTCCCCCGGAAGAGCTGTCATATCTGCTACTCGTCTACGATATACGATACTTACCTTCTTAGCGCCCAGTCTCTTAGCTGTACGAACTGCATCCATGGATACGTTACCGCCACCGATGACAGCAACTTCTTTTCCGGTCAAATCCATGATCTCGTTCTTTCCTACATTACGTAAGAACTGCACTGCGGATAAGATTCCATCTGCGTCTTCCCCGTCAAGGCCCAGTTTCTTATCTGTACTAGCTCCGATTGTAATCAGCACTGCATCGTACTGTTCTCTTAATTCCTGAATATTGATATCCTGACCAATCTTCAGACCATATTTGACTTCTACTCCGGTCTTCAGGATTGCGTTAATGTCATCTTCGAGTCTCTCTTTCGGCAGACGATAGTTTGGAATACCATAACGTAACATTCCTCCCAGTTTCGGAAGCATCTCATATACAGTTGTCTGATGCCCCATTAACTGAAGATAATATGCTGCACTTAATCCTCCCGGTCCTCCACCGAGTACTGCGATCTTCTTACCTGTGCTCTTTGCACACTTCGGCGGCTCTACTTCTCCTGCGAAATCAGCCGCAACACGTTTCAATCCGCGGATATTTACAGAATCATCTACCATGTTTCTGCGGCATCTTGCCTCACAAGGATGCTCACAGATAAATCCACATGTCGTCGGGAATGGATTATCCTTACGGATCAGGCGGATCGCATCCGCATATCTTCCTTCTCCTACTAATGCAACATATCCCGGAATATCAACATGTGCCGGACATAAAGACACACAAGGTACCGGCTGATTATATGTACAGGTACAACGTCCTCTCTGAATATGCTCTACATAATCATCGCGATATCCGATCAGTCCTTTGTATACCATGTTCGCAGCTTCGTAACCAATCGCACAGTCCGCTGATTCCATAATAGACAATGCTGTCTGCTCCATAGTGTCTAATGTCTCCATTGTTGCTTTACCATCCAGTACATCTTTGATGAACTGATTTAACTGTCCCAATCCAATACGGCATGGTACACACTTTCCACATGTCTGTGCGTGACATAACTCCAAAAATGCTCTTGCCATATCAACCGGACATAAGCCCGGAGGGCTTGATTCGATTCTTCTCTCCAGATCTTTGTAAAGGCCTTCCATAACGATTTTCGCCTTTTTTGGAGAGGCAATTTCTAACCTACTCATTTCATACATCCCTTCTTTATATTATTATTGATGCAGTTTTCTTATTATAGCATTTTTTTTCTCATTTGTAATCATGCACAGCAAAAGTAGATAATTTAACGATTTATTGATGATTTTGTCACAATTTATTTATTTCATCTATACTTACTTGTACAGTTTTCTTTAACTTTTTCTAAATTAATCTTCGAATAAGTAACATTTAGCAATAATATAGTTGAAGACAATTACAATTCCCTGCGTAATGATTTTCACAGGAACACCTACAATTTCAACCCTTTCACTTTTTCATGCAAAAAAAGACTATGAAACAACTCTGCTTCATAGTCTTCTGATATTCTTTCAGCAATCTGATAATTAAACCAGCTCGATCAGAACTTCCATTGCTGCATCACCTTTACGCTGTCCGATCTTGATGATTCTTGTGTAACCACCGTTACGATCAGCATATTTTGGTGCGATCTCATCAAAGAGTTTTGCAACAAGGTCAACATCTTTTGTATTTTTCTTTCTTCCAGCCTGTGCTGTCGGAACTTCTTTTACAGGATAGAGAACTTTTAACATCTGACGACGTGCGTGAAGTCTGCTAGGCATATCTTTCTTGATTGTCTTGTCAACTTCATCGTATACTGTAACTTTCTTACCGTCTACAACTTCTTTTACACGTTTTCCGTCTTTGTCTTTGCGAGCAACTTTAGCTTTAACAGTTACTTCTTCAAAGTTGTCTTTTTCTCTGACAGCCATAGCGATCAGACCTTCAGCGATCTTGCGGATCTCTTTAGCTTTAGCTTCTGTAGTCTTGATCTTACCATTGTTAAGTAATGCTGTTACCTGGTTTCTTAATAAAGCTTTTCTCTGGCTTGATGTTCTGCCGAGTTTTCTATACTTTGCCATTATTCATATCCTCCATATTTACACTTGGTTATACTCTTCGGGCTTACTAGCCAAATGCTCTGCTGTGCACTTTCAGACTTATCAGCAGAAGGCACTTTTAGGAAAAACCGTGGAAACCCGATTTATTCCTCTCCTTTGCTTAAGCTTAATCCTAATTCATCAAGCTTAGCAAGTACTTCTTCTAAGGACTTACGTCCAAGGTTACGAACTTTCATCATGTCTTCCGGTGTTCTGTTTGTCAGTTCTTCAACCGTGTTAATACCAGCCCTCTTCAGACAATTGTAAGAACGTACAGATAACTCTAATTCGTCAATGCTCATCTCAAGCACTTTCTCTTTCTCGTCATCTTCTTTTTCGATCATTACTTCTGCAGCCTGAGCTACTTCTGACAGATCAATGAACAGTTTCAGGTGCTCGCTGAGTACCTTAGCTGCCAAACTTACTGCTTCATCCGGGAGCAGTGTTCCGTTTGTGTATACATCTAATGTTAATTTGTCAAAATCTGTAATCTGACCAACACGAGTATTTTCAACGGTAAGATTTACACGTTCAACCGGTGTGTAGATAGAATCAATCGGAATTACCGCAATCGGCAAATCGTCGTTCTTATTCTTATCAGAGCTTACATATCCTCTTCCTTTCGTGATGGTTAATTCCATGTAAAGCTTGCTGTCTGCACCGCCGTTCAGTGTAGCGATTACTGTCTCAGGATTCATGATCTCGATGTCCTGATCCACCTGAATGTCTGCTGCTGTTACAACACCTTCACCCTCGAACTCGATATAAGCTGTCTTAGGCTCATCTGTCTCGGATGTATTCTTGATAGCCAGTGATTTCAAGTTCATGATAATCTCTGTAACATCCTCTTTCACCCCTGGAATGGAGCTGAACTCATGAAGTACCCCATCAATCTTCACCTGGCTGATTGCAGCACCCGGTAAAGATGAAAGCATGATTCTTCTAAGGGAGTTACCTAATGTTGTACCATATCCTCTTTCGAGTGGTTCTACAACAAATCTTCCATATTTCTTATCTTCTGAAATCTCAGTTATTTCAATATTGGGTTTATTAAAATCAAACACTAAGTCCACCTCCTGTGGTGTTACGGGTTATTATTTAGAATACAACTCGACGATTAACATCTCGTCTACTGGAACATCGATTGCTTCACGGTTTGGAAGTTCTTTAACTGTTCCTTTCAGAGCTTCAGCGTCAACTTCTAACCAATCCGGAACCATACGTCCGCCTGTAACTTCTACGATCTCTTTATATCTTGTTGAACTCTTCTTAGCTTCTTTGATTTCGATCACATCACCAGCTTTGATAAGGTAAGATGGGATGTTTACCTGTTTACCATTAACAAGTACATGTTTGTGGTCAACGATCTGTCTTGCTTCACGTCTTGTTCTTGCAAGTCCCATACGGAATACTACATTGTCCAGTCTGGACTCAAGAAGAACCATCAGGTTTTCACCAGTCATACCTGACATCTGTTTAGCTTTCTTGTAGTAGTTTCTGAAAGGTTTCTCTAATACACCATAGATGAATTTAGCTTTCTGTTTTTCACGTAACTGAAGACCATACTCGCTCATTTTTCTATTGGATCTTTTTAACTGTCTGTTGGACTTTTTATCAATTCCTAAATATACCGGATCCATTCCGAGAGAACGGCATCTTTTAAGAACCGGAACTCTATTTACTGCCATGTTTTATTTCCTCCTAATTTCAATCAGTTTACGGTAAGCGCATAATAAATCTAAAATAAGTATTACACTCTTCTGCGTTTCGGCGGACGGCAGCCATTGTGTGGTACCGGAGTAACATCCTTGATACTTGTTACGTCAATTCCGCATGCCTGCAGGGCACGAATTGCTGCTTCTCTACCTGAACCTGGTCCTTTAACCATAACGTCAACTGATTTCAAACCATGTACTAATGCTGCTTTAGCTGCTGTTTCGGCTGCCATCTGAGCTGCATAAGGGGTAGATTTTCTTGAACCTCTAAATCCAAGACCGCCTGCACTTGCCCATGAAAGAGCATTTCCCTGAGCATCTGTTAATGTAACGATTGTGTTATTAAAAGATGACTGGATGTGAGCCTGTCCATGTTCAACGTTTTTCTTGACACGTCTCTTTGTCACTTTTTTTGTAACTTTCTTTGCCATAATAAAACTAACCTACACTTTCCTTTTTAATTATTTCTTTTTGTTTGCTACTGTTCTCTTAGGACCTTTTCTTGTTCTTGCATTTGTCTTAGTCTTCTGACCACGAACCGGAAGTCCTTTTCTGTGACGGATACCTCTGTAGCATCCGATCTCCTGAAGTCTCTTAATGTTCAGAGCGATCTCTCTACGAAGATCACCTTCTACTGTCTGTGTCTCATCGATTACTGCACTGATCTTCTTAACGTCTTCGTCTGTCAGATCTCTGCAGCGGATATCAGCGTCAACGCCTGCTTCTGCTAAAATACGTGTTGCACTTGCTCTGCCGATTCCATAGATATAAGTTAATCCGATCTCGACACGTTTGTCTCTTGGTAAGTCTACACCTGCTATACGAGCCATGTGATTGTTCCTCCATTTTCTTTTTACTTAGTTTTCATTGTCTTTAATAGGGGATTCTCTTAATGAAATCCCAGGTGTGTCGGTATCCACACCCTTTCCGGCCACCGCTTCATAAAACGGTAATGACGAGCCGGCATTAGAAGCAATATACGAGGATAGTCACCGGCTACAGGTGTTTCCTTGTATATTTCAAATAGTCTACACACCTCCTGGTGTGTCGTCTATCAGCCGCCTTAATTAACCCTGTCTCTGTTTATGCTTCGGGTTCTCGCAGATAATGCGAACGCTTCCTTTTCTTTTGATTACTTTGCATTTTTCGCAAATTGGTTTTACTGATGATCTAACCTTCACGGGGATCCTCCTTTCATCCATTGCTCTGCCTTTTGTATCTTGCGCTTTTTCGCTGTAAAAACCGCAACTCATTCGTCTTTACACATAGAAATGCCCGAAAACGCGCTTATATAGTATAGCATCATTTGTCCAGCAAAGTCAATAGACTTTTTATAATTTATTTATCTCTCCAGATAATTCTTCCTTTTGAAAGATCATATGGGGATAATTCCAAAGTTACTTTGTCACCTGGCAGAATCTTGATAAAGTTCATTCTGAGCTTTCCACTGATATGTGCAAGTACCTGGTGACCATTTTCCAGTTCTACCTGAAACATTGCGTTAGGTAATTTTTCTACTACAGTTCCTTCAATTTCAATTACGTCAGCTTTTGACATCTCTAATCCTCCTGATTTTCTTCTTTCTTATTCCATTCCTTTATGATCCGTCTGATCTTTACATCGTCTGCATCCTGTATATCATATTGCTGCAATATGATCTGCACATGTTTCTTCTTTTTCTTTTTTGGTTTCTGTAACGTGCGTAGTCTTCCATCCGCCAGATATACATATGCATCTTCTGTTCCGGTTATGATAAAGATCTCTCCCGCATCATGTCCGGCTTTCGATCTGACAAGCATTCCTTTTTCAAATCTGTCCATACTATATGCCCTCAGTTAAAGAAAGAAGTTTCGGTTCGTTTTCTGTGATCAATACCGTATTCTCATAATGTGCAGATAACGAATGGTCTCTTGTTACTACAGTCCAGTCATCATCCATCCAGTCAACTTCCCATCCACCGATGTTAATCATAGGTTCAATAGCAAGTGTCATTCCGGCTTTTAACAGTACACCTTTACGCTTCATCTCATAATTCGGTATTTCCGGTGCCTCATGAAGTGCTGTTCCTATGCCATGGCCGCACAGGTCACGCACAACGCCGTATCCTCTCTCTTCAGCGTATCTTCCGATTGCCCCGGATATATCAAATAAATGATTGCCTTCTTTCGCGTATTTTATACCTTCGAAGAAACACTCTCTTGTCACGCGTACCAGATCCTGCGCCTCTTTGGATACTTCTCCAACGCAATGTGTACGTGCTGCATCCGAGTGATATCCTTTATAAATAACTCCTGCATCCAGGCTGACAATGTCGCCTTCTCTGATGATCCTGTGTTCACTCGGAATTCCGTGAACCACTTCATCGTTCACTGACACACAGATTGATGCCGGATATCCATTGTAATCCAGAAATGACGGGATACATCCATAGCTGCGGATGATCTCTTCACCAAGGCGGTCGATTGCCTTGGTCGTCATTCCCGGATGAAGTGCTTTTTCTAATTCCTTATGAACAATTTCCAATATACGTCCGGCTTCTGTCATTAATTCAATTTCTCTGGACGATTTTACTGTAATTGGCATGTTCTTATTCTCCTAAAATCTTTACGATTGTCTGGAATACATCCTCGATATCAATCGTTCCATCGACTGTAGTCAGTATTCCGGCTTTTGTATAATAGTCAATCAACGGCTGTGTCTGCTCATGATATACCCCAAGACGTTTCTTCACTGTCTCCGGCTTGTCATCATCTCTTAAAATTAGCTCTTTTCCGCATGTATCGCAGATACCATCTACTTTGGTCGGAGCATATTCCAGATGATATGTTGCGCCACAACCTACACATGCACGGCGGCCACCCATACGATGAACTATATTCTCATCCGGGACATCTACATCAATCGCATAATCTATTTTCTGTCCCAGTTTTTCAAGTGCAACATCCAATGCTTCTGCCTGCGGGATTGTTCTCGGAAATCCGTCCAGAACATATCCTTCTTTACAATCTTCCTGGTTCACGCGGTCTACAACGAGATCTACAACCAGTTCATCCGGAACAAGAAGTCCCTGATCCATGTACGTTTTCGCTTGTTTACCCAATTCCGTACCATTTTTAATGTTTGCTCTAAAGATGTCTCCGGTTGAAATATGAGGAATGTTATATTTTGCGGCAATTTTCTTTGCCTGAGTTCCCTTGCCCGCTCCAGGGGCTCCTAACATAATAATTTTCATATGAGTTCCTCCTTATAGCATTTTAACCCGCGGATAAAATCCGCGAGTCAAATTGCTTATATGCTTAACTGTTCAAAAATCCTTTGTAGTTACGTACTAATAACTGTGACTCAATCTGTTTGAGTGTTTCAAGTACGACGCTGACAATAATGATCAGTGATGTACCACCAAAGGATACTTTTGCACCTAACCATCCATTAAAGAAAATCGGAATAACCTGTACAATGACAAGTCCGCATGCTCCGATAAAGATGATATAGTTAAGTCTCTTTGTCAAATATTCTACGGTTGGTTTACCAGGACGGATACCCGGGATAAATCCACCGCTTTTTTTCATATTATTTGCAATCTCTAATGGATTGAATGTAATGGATGTATAGAAGTAAGCAAAGAATACTGTCAATATAATGTATACGACTAATCCCCAGCTGTACTGAATCTGATCCGGATTCAACCAGTTACCCTGATTCATTCCCTTTAAGATCTGACTTCCAATTCCGTTACCGTTTCCCTTGCCTGCCAGTGAAGCAATGACAATCGGAAACTGCATCAGAGATGATGCAAAGATGATCGGAATAACACCTGCGGTGTTTACTTTCAACGGGATGTGTGTTGTCTGTCCACCGTATGTTCTTCTTCCTGTCACCTTCTGTGAATACTGTACCGCGATTCTGCGTTCAGCATCTTGAAGCAATGTAGTAAATACTACAAGTGCAAGAATGATTGCAAGAATAATTACTGCCGCGAGTCCGCCTTTGGCAATGCTCTTGCCTTTTACGAACTGGCTGTAAAGTGTTGTCATATCATTCGGTACACGGGAAAGAATATTAATCACCAGAACGATGGAAATACCATTTCCTACGCCCTTCTCTGTAATCTGTTCACCTGCCCACATCAAGAATGCGGATCCGGCTGTCAGTGTTAATACTACGATTGCAGCATTTACAAAGTTGTATTCTTTCAGAAGTCCCTGACGTCCAAATCCAACTGACATCGCAATTGATTCGATCAGAGCAAGTACAACTGTAAGATAACGGGTAATTTTTGTAAGTTTCTTTCTTCCGTCTTCACCATCTTTCTGCATCTCTTCCAACTGCGGAATCGCAATTGTAAGAAGCTGGATAATGATGGATGATGTAATGTATGGTGTAATACTCAGAGCAAATACGGACATCTGCTCAAAAGATCCACCGGTGAAAGCGTTAAATAAATTAAACGCTTCACCTGTGTTCTGTGCAAAAAACTCTTTGATATAGCTTGGGTTAACTCCCGGTGTCGGCAGTTCTGAACCGAGTCTAATCACGATTAACATTAAAAATGTATATCCGATTCTTCTCCGGAGATCCTTAATTTTAAATGCTCTTCGCAATGTATCAAACATTAGATCACCTCTGCTTTTCCACCTAAAGCCTCAATCTTAGCAATTGCTCCTTTGCTGAATGCATTAGCCTGTACTGTAAGCTTTTTAGTTAACTCTCCGTTTCCAAGAATCTTAACTCCATCTCTAGGATTTTTAACGATTCCCTGTTCGATCAGTGTCTCTACTGAAACAACTGCATCGTTCTCGAATACTTCAAGAGCATCTACGTTAATTCCAACGATTGTCTTAGAATTTCTGTTTGTAAATCCTCTCTTCGGAATTCTTCTGTATAACGGCATCTGTCCACCTTCGAAACCTGGTCTTGTGCCTCCTGAACGAGCTTTCTGACCTTTGTGTCCCTTACCGGCTGTTTTACCATTTCCAGATCCGTGTCCACGTCCTTTTCTGAAATTATCACTCTGTTTTGATCCATCAGCTGGTCTTAAGTTAGATAAATCCATTGTAACACCTCCTTATCTGATATCTAAATTCTTACGCTTCTTCAACTTTTACCAGGTGTTGTACCTGTTTTACCATACCTCTGGTAGCTGCATTATCCGGAAGTTCAACTGTTTTGTTGACTTTCTTCAGTCCAAGTGCTTCTACAGTTTTCTTATGCTTCGGTACAGCACCAATTGTAGATTTTACTAATGTAACTTTTAAATTTGCCATTTGGTTCTCCCTCCTTAGCCTAAGATCTCTTCAACAGATTTACCGCGAAGCTTAGCTACTGCTTCCGGAGTCTTAACCTGACGTAATCCTTCGATTGTAGCAAGAACAACATTCTGTTTGTTGTTAGAACCAAGAGATTTTGTACGGATGTTCTTGATTCCTGCCATCTCGATTACGGCACGCGCCGGACCACCGGCGATAACTCCAGTACCTTCCGGAGCTTTCTTAAGTAATACGGAAGCTCCTCCGAATTTACCGATAAAATCGTGTGTAATACTTTCATTTTCATCTAATGCTACATTGATAAGATTCTTTGCTGCATCTTCTTTTCCTTTACGGATTGCTTCCGGAATCTCTGTAGCTTTTCCTAAGCCTGCACCAACATGACCATTTCCGTCTCCGACAACTACTAAAGCTGTGAATCTCATGTTACGGCCACCTTTAACAACTTTGGTTACACGCTTGATTGATACCACTTTTTCATTTAACTCTAACTGACTAGCATCAATACGTTCCTGTCTCATGTGTGCTCCTCCTTATTAGAAATTCAATCCAGCTTCTCTAGCTGCATCTGCTAATGCCTGTACTTTACCCTGGTAAATAAATCCACCTCTGTCGAAAACTACTTCTTTGATTCCTTTTTCAAGAGCTTTCTCAGCGATTACTTTTCCAAGATATGCTGCTGCATCAACGTTGTTTGTTTTCTCTAAGTTTGCCTTCACATCTTTCTGAAGAGTGGATGCGGAAACCAGAGTTGTCTGTGCTACGTCATCGATGATCTGTGCATACATATGATTGTTACTTCTGAACACTGCCAGACGTGGGCACTGTGCTGTACCACTTAAACGGTTACGTAACTTTCTGTGTTTGTTTACACGTACTTCACTTCTAGATTTTTTGCTAACCATTTTCACACTCTCCTTTCTTATTTCTTACCAGTCTTACCGACTTTACGTCTAATTACTTCATCAGCATATTTGATTCCCTTGCCCTTATATGGCTCCGGTCTTCTCTTATCTCTGATCTCAGCTGCATACTGGCCTACTTTTTCTTTATCAATACCTTTAACAGTGATCTTGTTCTGACCTTCAACAACAGTCTCAACACCTTCTGGATCTTCCATCTCTACCGGATGAGAATATCCAAGGTTCAGTGTTAATTTGTTTCCGGATTTAGCTGCTCTGTAACCAACTCCGTTTACTTCCAGAACTTTCTCATATCCTGCTGTAACACCTACTACCATGTTGTTGATCAGTGTTCTTGTAAGACCATGTAAAGATTTCATTTTCTTTAAGTCATTCGGTCTTGTTACGACGATTTCGTCGCCTTCCTGTTTGATTTCCATCTCTACAGGGAGAGCTTTTTCAAGTGTTCCTTTTGGACCTTTAACGGTCACATAGTTATTCTCTGCAATTGTTACTTCAACGCCTGCAGGAATAGCAACTGGATGTCTTCCGATACGTGACATATCCTGTTCCTCCTTAACTTAGATTCTCGGAGTGAGCTTACGCCCACTCTGTTTTCAGTTTGCAGTTACTACCAAACGTAGCAGAGTACTTCTCCACCTACGCCAAGTTTTCTAGCTTCTTTATCTGTGATCACGCCTTTGTTAGTAGAGATGATCGCTGTTCCAAGTCCGCCCATTACTTTCGGAATGTCTGCGCTGTTAGCGTAAACACGAAGACCTGGCTTAGAAATTCTCTTAAGACCTGTGATTACCTTTTCATTCTTGTCTACACCGTATTTCAGTGTAATATGAATTGTCTTGAAGATTCCGTCTTCGATGACATCATATTTTGTGATATATCCTTCATCTAACAGGATGTTTGCAATCGCAAGTTTCATTTTAGATGCCGGTACATCAACTGTATCGTGTTTCGCAGTATTTGCATTACGAATTCTTGTAAGCATATCTGCAATTGGATCGCTCATAGTCATGAATTGTTTCCTCCTTTACCAACTTGCTTTCTTAACGCCTGGGATCTGTCCTTTGTATGCCAATTCGCGGAAGCAAACACGGCAGATTCCATATTTTCTCAAATATGCATGTGGACGACCACAGATTTTGCAACGATTATATTCTCTTGTGGAGAATTTCTGCTTACGCTGCTGTTTTACTTTCATTGCTGTCTTAGCCATAATTTACCTCCTTATTTTGTGAACGGCATGTTGAACTGTGTTAACAATTCACGAGCCTCTTCATCAGTCTTTGCTGTTGTAACAAAGATGATGTCCATTCCTCTTACTTTATCTACTTTATCGTACTCGATTTCAGGGAAGATGAGCTGCTCTTTAATTCCGAGTGCGTAGTTTCCTCTTCCGTCAAATGCGTTTGGATTAACACCTCTGAAGTCACGTACACGAGGAAGTGCAAGGTTGATCAGACGATCAACGAACTCATACATCTTTTCTCCTCTTAAAGTAACTTTACATCCGATAGCCATTCCTTCTCTTAATTTGAAGTTCGCTACAGATTTTTTAGCACGGCAGATAACTGCTTTCTGTCCTGTAATCTTCTCCATATCAGCGATTGCAGAATCTAACAGTTTTGCATTGTCTTTTGCTTCACCTACACCCATGTTGATAACAACTTTATCGAGCTTCGGTACTTCCATAATATTCTTATATCCGAACTTTTTCGTTAATGCATCAACGATCTCGTTCTGATACTGTTCTTTCAGTCTACTCAAAGTGTATACCCTCCTTTCCAGAATTAATCGATCACTTCGCCTGTTGATTTAGCGAAACGTACTTTTTTGTCTCCGTCCATCTTGATTCCAACTCTTGTAGCTTTTCCTTTGTGGATGTACATTACGTTAGAAACGTCGATAGCAGCTTCCTGCTGGATGATTCCACCAGCCTGGTTTGTTGCACTAGGTTTTGTGTGCTTTGTAACCATGTTTACGCCTTCAACAACAACTCTTGCGTTTTTCTGATCTACGGAAAGAACTTTTCCTTCTTTGTCTTTATCTTTACCAGCGATAACTTTAACTGTATCGCCTTTTTTAATCTTTAACATTGACATCTTCGTTCGCACCTCCTTACAGTACTTCCGGAGCCAAGGAAACAATTCTCATGAACTGTTTGTCACGAAGCTCTCTTGCTACAGGCCCAAAGATACGGGTTCCTCTTGGTGTCTTGTCATCTTTTATAATAACTGCAGCGTTCTCATCAAAACGAATGTAAGAACCATCTTTACGACGAGTGCTGTTTACAGTACGAACAACAACTGCCTTTACAACGTCACCTTTTTTAACAACGCCGCCTGGTGTTGCATCTTTAACAGTAG
>OLRL01000107.1_pt1 | contig 75777 bp, 77 predicted proteins | sample 1643201 | NCBI WGS metagenome assembly OLRL01 (sample SAMEA3136649, study PRJEB25190) | human gut metagenome | biome: human gut; feature: human-associated habitat; material: faeces | place: Austria | collected 2013
TTTTTGGGAGTAGATGAAGAAGATATACAATTATTAAAAAGAAAGTAAATAGTTTTTTAATATATTTTCTGGGAAACATGTTTGTAAAAGTTGCTGTATCAAAAAGCAAAAAAATAAGAATGTGTAGAAGTAAATAATTTTACAAAATCTCGGAATCTTGATTTTTAGTCACAAATGATGAATTGTAAATATATTAAAAATAGGGGATTTGTTCCAAAAATAAAAATTAAGATGTATTCTAATGGTGAAAATACTATAATGACAATGAGATACTCGTTATATTTTGAAGCTGAACTTATAATAATAATAGCAAATATACTACTAATTATTAGTTCGCTTCTTATACTTATGATTACTCCAAATAATAGGTATTGGGGATTGTATATTATAATTTTTGTGATTTTGGTTTTTATAAAACATTTAAAGATGAAACAGAAAAAATTATGCAATATTTTAATGAGAATGTATTTATAGAATCTTAAGCATTTCTGTAATTCATAAATAATGTCAATAGACAAAAACAGGAACCTCACAGTACAAAAACTTAAGCTCCCTGAGACCTTACGAAGTCAGAAAATAGAGGTACAATAAAAGAGTGCAGAATGAAGAAATTAGAAAAATAGAAGCAAGAATCTTAGAAATGATGAATATATGAAAATTGTCAGATATTATAAGGTCTACGGTACCCAATGTGCATATGTTAGATAGCCTTAAAATAAGAAATTCTTAAGGCTATCTAATAATGCTCATTATTAGATGAGGAGGTTATAATGATAAGTTCTGAAAAAAATAAGGATTTATGGATTGAAGATTATATAAAAAGAGTAAAAGTTTTATCCGCACAAGAAATAAAATTATTAGAAACTAGTTGGTCAAGTGAAAATAATAAAGTAGAAAATTATTTTAGAACAGATGATGGTCAAGGAAAGTTAAATTTATGGTTAATAGATACATATAATTATGAAAATTTGACTGTAGAAATGCAAGTTAATCTTAATGTTATATCAAAAGACGCTGGATGTGAAATAATAATTAAACCTCAAAAATTTAAATTATACTATTTAAAAATGGTGATATTTTTTTATATAGTGTTAATGATAATATTTGGTGTTATATCACAAAGTGTTATAGTGTTTGCTTTTGGAGCAGTTCAAGTTATGATTTTATATGTTCAAAATCGAATAATATATAAAAATACGAGAAATCGTATAATAGATAAGATACAAAATATGTGATGAAACGTAGATATCATAAGATTTGCGGTACCTTAAGTATAACAAAGAAGGAAAACAGACAGCTGTATAAAATCTTAAGGTCCCAGGGACATTAAGATTAAGTAAATCCGCAAGTACAAATCGAAGAAACAAAAAGGTGAGAATAAAATGGTAAAAATTAAAATATTTATTTGCACTATATGGATAGCAGCTTTTTGTGTAACTATCAGTGGTTGTAAATCTTACAGACAAAGCAGAAAGCAAAATCAAAAATTATACAATGCCATAGAAACAAATGAAGTTGAAGCAGCCAAAGAAGCAATTGATGATGGTGCCAATATGAATTCGTTTCGAAATATAGGCTTGACAATGGATAGTCTTTATGGAAAATCAGATAAAAATCCAGTATATGCTGATACAGCCATGCATGAAGACAATAAAATTGCCCAGTATTTAATAAGAAAAGGAGCTGATCCCAATTACAAGGATAAAGACGGAATTTCATTACTTATGCTTGCTGCCCAACAAGGAAATATAAAATTTTGCAAGCAATTGGTAGAAAAAGGAGCTGATGTTAAGTATAAAAAAAGAGGAATATCAGCTCTAGATTACGCATTATCAACGGGCGAAATTCAAGATGCCAAAACTCAAATAGAATTAATAGAATATCTGTATCAACAAAAAATTCCAGTTACAAAAATGACAAAAAGAATATTGATCAATGGATATCGTACGGGCGTTTATGGAGATACATCGGCAAACACGGAATATATTTTTCAATGGGGAATGAAGCAGGGAATTGTAAAAATGAAAGACCTGTCAAAGAAACGAAAGATTTTCTATCAAATCTCAATAGGACAAGAAATAAATTCATCAATTTTAAAAGGAATTTCCATTCATGAATTACATAATACATATGGGGAGAATATTGCAATGGTTGCTGCCCAATATGGAAATTTGAAAGTGTTAAAATATGCAGTAAAGAATAAGATTTCTGTTCGAGAAGAAAATGCAGATTTTCAAAATATATTTGACCTTGCGATAAAATCAAACAACATTGATACAATAAAATATCTAATGGATATTATAAAACCATCTCCAAAAGATATATGCGAATCAATTGAGAATTCGATAGATTCTATTTCGGAGAAAACATTAGGGTACTTATTGACAAAATTAACAGATATAAATATATCACCAGAAGATAATGATGAAAATATATTAGAAACAGCAGCAATGAGTGACCGAATAGATCTTGCAGAATTGTTAATAAAAAAGAAGGCAGTAGTTACACCAATAGCATTAATAAACGCGGTAGATACGGGAAATATAAAATTAGTAAAACTATTGCTTAGCAATGGAGGCGAAGTTAATAAGATTGGAAAATACTCTGATGGAGAAAAAATGACATCTGCTTTATATGAAGCGATTACATTAGGAGATTTTCCAATGGTAAAATTTTTGATCAAGGAAGGGGCGGGTGATACGGATATAAAAGAAGCTTTAACAGACAGTAATAGTTATAGAATAAAAAAATATATTTATCAAAAGTTTCCGGGATTGCAAGATGACTAATACTATAGTGACTTAAGTTCCCTGAGACCTTATGAAGTCAGAAAACGAGGAATTAATAACACAATAAAAGAGTGTAGAGTGAAGAAATCAAAAAAGCAGAAGCAGTAATCTTAAAAAAGCAGAAGATATGGAAATTGCCAGATAACATAAGGTCTACGGTATTGATGTGTGATTAATTAAGGTCCCAGGGACATTAAGATTTCATACGATATTTTTGGACATCAGTCATCTGATATCCCTCAATGGATTCTATAACAGCATCTTTTTTGGATTTGAGACGCCGAAGAAGTCTGGATGCGATTTCTTCGTGGTTAATGGATGTATCCGATTGTTCAAGCAGATAATCGATAATGGATGAGGATGACTTCCCAAAGATATCGGAAACAACAGAATCTAATGCAACATTACAAACAGTAAGAGCATTCTGGTATCTATTCTTTTCACTTGAACGGTAGGAAACAAGCTTGTAACGATAACGGGTGTATTCTCTGAGAATACGGACTTTCTTACAAGGGATATAGCTGCCTTTGACAAGTCCAAGACGGAACAAATCCCCGATCTATTTAGAGTCTTTGGTATCATCTTTGTTGCCTTTGACAGCTTTTACCCATTTGGGATTGGCAATGACAACATTGATTTCATCTTCCAGAAGATTAAAGACAGGAACCCAGTATTTACCAGTGGATTCCATACAGACATCAAGACAGTCATTGTCGAGAAGCCAATGTTTAAATTCAAGAATTGAATTATTAAAGGTGGAAAAGCGTTTCTTTTGATAAGATGGCTCAACGCCACCAGTAGTTTTTACAATTGTGGCAACGAGAAAAGATTTGTGAACATCGACACCACAACAGGTTCGGTAAGTAACTTTCATAGTCAGACTCCTTTCGTAAAAGATAAGAAGCCATTGACTGAACTGCCACACAATTAAACTAAGGCGCTTAAACAATTCTTAGTGTACGGATTCGTGATGCCACTTATTTGTGCTTGAAAAGGCAGAACTTACACTGATTAGTATGCTGTCTAAAACGAAGAAAGTTATTACAACTCCTCCTCCCGTGCTTTGTAGTGTAGCTTCTTACAAACTATTTTAAAACACAATGTAGAGAGTTGAAACACTTTCATTACTATTTGTGCCGCCAGCCAAAGGCGGCGGAATGGAGATTTGTATGAAACGGGAATTAGGAATTGCCAGATGTGGTCTTGCATGTTGTTTATGTTCAGAAAATACTGCGTGTAATGGCTGCGGCTCAAGTGGGTGTCCGGACAATGATAGATGCGAGAATAAAAAATGTTCAATGGAAAAGGAACTGACACACTGCTATCAGTGCGATCAAGATTGTAAAAAAGGATTATTGAGCAAGATTAAGCCATATACATTTACTTTGTTCGCTAAAAAATATGGAGAGGAAAAACTGTTAGACTGTCTGGAGAGAAATGAGAAAAAAGGAATTGTCTATCATCGAGAAGGGATAAACGGAGATTATGACGAGTTCGATGATATAGAAGAACTTATGAAATTCATTCAGACAGGGGAGCGATAACAGAGGGGTGGCTGCTGTTGTAGTGGGAATTTTGATGTTGGGTTCCGGAATTCTTTCTTTTATGTGAAATAAGGTGGTAAACTACAGGTCGAATCGACTAAACTATCGGTTAATTGAGTATATTTGAGAAAAGTGTTAAGGTGAAATCATCAAACACAGGGAGGAATTAATACATGAAGAAAACGCTTGGCACAATGATTTCATCATTAAGAAAAGATAAGGGAATGACACAGTTGGAACTTGCAGAAATAATGGGGGTGACAGATAAGGCTGTTTCTAAATGGGAGAGAGATTTGTCCTGTCCGGATATAAATTCAATTCCCAAACTGGCAGAAATTCTGGAAATCTCTGTAGAGGATTTAATACAGGGAAAGACGGAAACAAAGGAACAAGATACAAAAGAAAAAAAGGAAAATATAAGCAGAAATAAAGTAGATGAAATAATTGATACCGCATTAAAAGGAATTGGTATTGCTATGGGAATTGCCGTAACAGTGTTGTCTGTTCTCGGAGAACTGGAAATAAATGCAGCATTTACTATGTTAGGCATTGGATTGGCGGGAATATCCATTTCTTTGTTAAAGGATAAGACAAGCGAAAAATAAATTTTGACAGCGTTTTTGTATTTTAGGCGGGAAAAAGTGATTTATAAAAAAAATTCAAAGAAGGATTTTGTATTTTAGGCGGGAAAAGGTGGTTTATAAAAAATTTCGAAGAAAAATTTTGTATTTTTAGCGGGAAAAGGCGATTTATAAAAAATTCAATGATTACCCCTTTGCGGGTTTAATAGAACAACTTTAAATTTGGAGACTGCAATAGGAAAGGAGATCCAACATGCCTGTGATAGTTCATATATTTACTATATTATTTGCGATTCTCTGTTTCATGATTATTAAGAAAAAAAGATATAAGGAAATGCCGGTTATATGTTTTATTATGTTTGTTTCCTTTATCAGTTTCGGCATATCTTCCCTGATTGCGATTTTTGCGCCTTACGGAGAAATTCTGTCATATCCCTGTATGATAATGGCATTAGGATTGCTCCTGCTTTTGGTGGCAATCAATGATTTGTATTCTATTTTTCGCTGTACGAAAAGAATTGAGGGAGTTTATTGTGGGTATAATACATATTATGGCAGTCATGGAGTCTCTTCTTATAGTCCTGTTTTTGAGTATACATATAATGGCGTATTGTATCATGAGCAAACCACGCAAACAGTATCCCGCAGGCAGCTTACAAAAAATATGACGAAAGGGAATCAATATTCCATATATATAAATCCGAAGTGTCCCGGTGTTTATGTGCTTTTCAGAAGGCTGCGAGCGGGCGGCGTGGTATGTTTGATTATCGGAACGGCATTTATGGCAGCAGGGGCAGTCATACTATATGCGTTATTTCCTGTGCTTTTTTGACAAAAAAAATTTAATACATATTCTTTCCACTTCCGAATATACTTTTAGCAGATAGAAATAATCATGAAAAAGCTGCGGAGGACTGGGAATATGAAAAGAGGGAAAGCTGCCGCTGCCGGGATTCTGGCGGCGGTTTTATTTTTTGTACACATGGCTGCGCCGGTAAAGGCAGAAGAAAAAGCTCCGGGAAACTTATATGCCCTGTCAGCAGTTTTGATGGACGGAGATTCCGGCAGAGTTCTTTACGGGAAAAAAGCGGACGTTCCACGGCCGAATGCCAGTACGACAAAGGTTCTTACCTGTATTCTGGCGTTGGAAAATGTGCCGGGAGACGACTATGTAAAAGTTTCTCAAAATGCAGCTTCCCAGCCGGAAGTAAAGCTTCATTTAAGAGCAGGGGAACAGTATTATATGGAAGACCTTCTGTATTCCCTTATGCTGAAAAGCCACAATGATACTGCCGTTGCCATTGCGGAGCATGTGGGAGGAAGCGTGGAAGGGTTCAGCCGCATGATGAATGAAAAGGCGAAGGAAATTGGCTGTGAAAGTACCCACTTTATCACGCCGAATGGTTTGGACGCGGTAGACAATGAAGGGGAGCACCGCACAACTGCCAGGGATCTTGGGCTGATCATGCGTTATGCTATTCAGAACGAAACCTTCTTAAAAATCACGCAGACAAGAGAGTATTCCTTCTGGGATATTGAGAAAAAAAGACAGTTTCATGTGCAGAATGCAAATGCGTTTCTTGATATGACGGACGGCGTTCTTTCGGGAAAAACAGGATTTACGGGAAACGCAGGATACTGCTATGTCTGCGCGGTGGAAAAAGAAGAAAGAATTTTTATTATCGCGCTTCTGGGATGCGGCTGGCCCAACAATAAAAATTATAAGTGGAAAGATACGATGGCGCTTCTCCAATATGGAGAAGAAAATTTTGAATACAAATCTTTATGGGAAGAGCCGGAGATTCCGAAAATCTTTGTAAAAGACGGGATTTCCCAAGAGGAAGGATTTCAGCAGAAAGCGTATGTGGGAGGGTATGTTTCTGTTACGGAAAAAGAGAGAGACAGAAAAATACTTGTAAGAAAAGAACAGAAGATCACGATGGAGACAAAATTTAAAAAAGAGCTTTCTGCTCCTGTAAAAAAGGGGCAGAAGATAGGAGAAGTTACGTTCTGCCTTGATGGAAAAAAGCTGATTTCCTATCCTGTTCTGGCGAAGGCTTCCGTGAAAAAACTTACCTACAAATGGTATGCCCAGCAGGTGTTTCAAAAATATTTTCATTAAAAACGCTCCGCGCAGGAGCGCGCTGCGGCGGAAAAGAAGTATGTCGCTGAAGCGACCCGCCGCAGGCGGAGAATCTCGCAAACAAAATTCTTTATTCTGGAATAAAAAAGGAATCCATATTTACGTGTTCCAGAGTCAGCAGTTTTATTTTTTTGTCAATGCCTCCCGCATAACCTGTAAGGTTTCCATTTGCTCCTACGACCCGGTGACAGGGGACAATGACAGAAATTTTATTATGTCCCACTGCGCCGCCTACTGCCTGGGCGGACATACGGGAAATCCCTTTTCCGGCGGCAATCTGCTTTGCGATTTCTCCGTAAGTTATAATTTTTCCATAGGGAATGGAGCGGAGGATTTCCCACACTTCTTTTTGAAAATCAGATCCGGTAAGATGCAGGGGAAGGGTAAAGCCCGGTTCTTTTCCGGAAAAATAAATGGAAAGCCATTTTTTCACATCTTTAAAAAGCGGAATTTCTTTTTCTTCTGTTTCTTCGCTAAGATTGCCTGCGAAGTATTTCTGACCTTCGAACCATGCGCCTGTTAAACCGTCTTCTTCTGCAGCAAGAAAAAGCCTGCCCAGGGGCGAAGGATAAGAGCTTGTATATTGCATAAGCGTTCCCCTTTCGTAATGTTTTGTACTGTCATTTTATCATAAATTTTTCCGGAAAAAAACGGGAAAAGGCAATCCTATTGACGGGTTTTGTTTTTCGTGATAGCCTGTTTCGTAGATATACGTACGAAAAAAGATGGAGGGATTTTTCATGGAAATCATTCGAAAAGGAACGCCGGGAGAAGGAAAGCGGGTGCGGGATTTTGCAGATCTGTGTTTTGGTGTGGAAGCGGCAGAGAACCGGTTTGAAATCCTCATTCCCAAATTATACAGAGAGCCGGAGGAGACGGTGAAGGAACATATTCTCCTGGAAAAAGACGGGGAGTTAAAAGGTCTGCTTCTCGCGCAGACAATGACCTGGAACGTGGACGGGAGAGAGCTGCTGACAGGCCACATAGGTACCGTGTGCGTATCCCCGGATTATCGGAATCAGGGCGTCATGAGCCGGCTGATGAAAGCGGCGATAGAAGAACTGGAAAAATCAGGCTGTGTGTGCATTGTTCTCAATGGGCAGCGTCAGCGATACGAACATTTCGGGTTTGTTCCGACAGGCAGCAAGACAGAGTTTGTGTTTAATCCGGCAAATGTCAAGGGGGAGATGGCAGAAGGATATGAACTGAGGGATTTTACATCGGAGGATCTGGAGGAAACAGAGAAGCTGTTTTGTAAAAACAATTCTCATATGAATCGGGCAAAAGGCAAATTTGCAGAGATTCTCTGTTCCTGGCTGGCAGAGCCCTTTGTGCTGCGAAATAAAGATAATCAAGTCTGCGGTTACTGCACTGTGGTTTCTCAGAAGGAAACAGCGGCAATAGCAGAACTGCGTCTGACAGACGGGAAGTATTTAAAACCATTATTAAAGCGGCTGTTTGAGAAAGGATTTTCCCAGGTGATGATAAATATAGCGCCGGGAACAGAGGAGTACAGGGCGGCAAGTCGTTTCTGTGAGTATTATAATATTGTCCCATGCTGCAATATACGGATACTGAAGTTTGCGCCTCTGGTTCACGCTCTTCTGGAACAGAAGAACAGGCAGATCGGGCTGCCGGCAGGGGAAGTAAAACTTTTGACAGAGAGATATGGACTTTTGGAGATAAACGTAACGGAAGAGGGCGTAAAAGTCCATATATGCGAAGAGCAGGATAAAGATAACATAAAGATTACGTATGAACAGGCAGTACATCTCCTGTTTTCTCCGCTTTCCCCGGAAAGAGAGCTGTTATCCGGACAATGTCCGCTTATAGAGAACTGGTTTCCGCTTCCTCTTTACATAGAAGAAAATGATTGCATTTAAAAAATAAAAAGTGGGAAAGCTATTGAAATTTTGTAGAAAAAAAGGTACAATTAGAATTGGCTAAATTTTTGGTTATACTTTTAAAATTTTTATAAAATGGAGGGCAAACTAGAATGAGTAATGCAACACAAAGCTTAGCGGGCGCAAGAATTACTTCTTTGCTGGACGCAAACAGTTTTGTTGAAATCGGACAAAGTGTAACAGCCAGAACTACAGATTTCAACATGGCTGAAAAAAAAGCACCTTCTGACGGAGTTATTACCGGATATGGTGTGATTGACGGGAATCTGGTATACGTGTACAGCCAGGACGCTTCCGTATTAAACGGAACAGTAGGCGAGATGCACGCAAAGAAAATTTCCAGACTGTATGATATGGCAATGAAGACAGGCGCTCCTGTAATCGGACTTGTTGACTGTGCAGGTCTTCGTCTCCAGGAGGCGACAGACGCTCTGGAAGCTTTCGGAGAAATTTATCTGAAAGCAACACTTGCTTCCGGAGTAATTCCGCAGATCACCGGTATTTTCGGAACATGCGGCGGCGGTATGGCAGTTCTTCCGGCTCTTACAGACTTTACTTTTGTAGAAGAGAAAAAAGGTAAAATGTTTGTAAACAGCCCGAACGCACTGGAAGGAAATCATATTTCCAAATGCGATACATCTGACGCAAAATTCCAGAGCGAAGAGACAGGTCTGATCGACGGTGTTGGAACAGAAGAAGAAGTGATCGGAAAAATCCGTGCACTTGTAAGCCTTCTTCCATCTAATAACGAAGACAACGATTCTTTTGTTGAGTGCACAGACGACTTAAACCGCGTATGTGAAGACATCGCAAACTGTGCAGGTGACACAGCCCTTGCACTTTCCAGAATCGCAGACAACGGTATCTTCCTTGAAACAAAAGACGCATACGGAAGAGATGTGGTAACAGGCTTTATGCGTTTAAATGGAGCAACTGTGGGCGCTGTTGCAAACAGAAGCGAGATTTATGACGAGGAAGGAAACAAGGCAGAAGAATTTGACGGAAGCCTTTCTGCAAGAGGCGCAAGAAAAGCAGCAGAATTTGTGAAATTCTGTGACGCTTTTGAGATTCCGGTTCTCACTCTTACAAACGTAACCGGATTTAAAGCAACTCTCTGCAACGAAAAGATGATGGCAAAATCTGTAGGTGAGATGGTTCACGCTTTCGCAGACGCAACTGTTCCGAAGGTAAATGTGATCATTGGAAAAGCTTACGGAAATGCTTATATCGCAATGAACAGCAAAGCAACAGGCGCAGATATGGTATTTGCATGGGAAAATGCAGAAATCGGAATGATGGACGCAGACCTTGCAGCAAAGATCATGTACGCTGATGCAGACGCTGCAACATTAAAAGAAAAAGCAGCACAGTACAGAGAACTTCAGTCCGGCGTGGCTTCCGCAGCAGCAAGAGGCTATGTGGATTCTGTGATTTCTCCGGCTGATACAAGAAAATATGTAATCGGAGCATTTGAAATGCTGTTCACAAAGAGAGAAGACCGCCCATCTAAAAAACACGGAACGGTCTGAGCGAGGTGAAGCATATGAAGCATATTTTTAAGAAAATCTCCGCTGTCCTTGCAGCAGCAGCCTGTGCGGCGTCTCTTACAGTAGCCGGTACAGCCGTTGTGTGGGCAGAAGAGGAAATCGATGCCAACGTAAAAGAAGCTCTTATTGCTACAGCGGAAGGGCTTACTGAGACAATTATTCCTCTTTCCGAGGAAGAGATCGACGCTTATATCGAATCCGGTGACGAATTTACCGTGTCTGCAATGGAAGCATGGGAAGGCTCACTGGAAGAAGTTGGAGAGAAAAGCGCAGACCAGGGAAAAGCAGGAGAAACAGAAATCGTGCTTGCAGATGATCAGTATACAGTAACTGTACCGGTCCTCTTTGAAAAAGCAGACGCAAATTTTGTTTACCTGTTTGACGAGCAGGGTACGCCGCTTTCCATGACTGTAGATGTACAGTATCCTATGGGCGTTACTTTACAGAGAGCAGGCTTAAATACAGTAATGGGACTTGGAACTGTATTTATCATGCTGATTTTCCTTTCCTTTATTATTTACCTCTTTAAATTTGTGCCGATGATCTTCGGCGGCAAGAAAGAGGAGAAAAAGGAAGCGCCGGCTCCGGCACCTGTTGTTGTGGCTCCTGTACAGGAAGAGACAGACGATACAGAGCTTATCGCCGTAATTTCCGCAGCGATCGCAGCAAGCGAAGGAACAAGTACAGACGGATTTGTTGTCCGTTCTATCCGTAAAGTAAATCGTAAAAAAAGATAAATGACATTAGGAGGATTTTAAAATGAAAAGTTATACAATTACTGTAAACGGAACAGCATATGAAGTTACAGTGGAAGAGACAGGAAGCGTTTCCGCTCCTGCAGCACCGGCAGCAGCACCAAAGGCTGCACCGAAAGCAGCTCCAAAGGCAGCAGCTCCTGCAGCAGGCGCTGGCGCAGTAAAAGTTACTGCTTCTGTACCGGGTAAAGTTGTAAAAGTTGTAGCTTCCGCAGGACAGGCAGTAAAAGCCGGTGACAGTGTTGTGATTCTGGAATCCATGAAAATGGAAATTCCGGTAGTAGCTCCTCAGGACGGCACAATTGCAAGTATTGATGTTGCAGAAGGTGCCTCTGTAGAAAACGGAGATACTTTAGCAACAATGAACTAAGACGGGAGGGAATCAAATGTCTTATGTAGTAGATACCGTGTCCAACCTGATCCATCAGACTGCATTTTTTAATCTGACATGGGGCAACTATCTGATGATAATCGTGGCATGTGCGTTCTTATACCTGGCAATCCGTCACGGATTTGAACCGCTGCTTCTCGTTCCCATTGCTTTCGGTATGCTTCTTGTAAATATTTATCCTGATATTATGGCAAGACCGGAAGATATGTCAAATGGAGTGGGCGGACTTCTTCATTACTTCTATATCCTGGACGAGTGGAGTATTCTTCCATCTCTGATCTTCATGGGCGTAGGTGCCATGACAGACTTTGCTCCGCTGATCGCAAACCCGAAGAGCTTCCTTATGGGTGCAGCGGCACAGCTTGGTATTTATGTAGCTTACTTCCTTGCAATCTTCCTTGGATTCAACGGAAAAGCAGCAGCAGCAATCTCCATCATCGGTGGAGCAGACGGTCCTACATCTATCTTCCTTGCAGGTAAGCTTGGACAGACAGCTCTTATGGGACCGATCGCGGTGGCGGCATATTCTTATATGTCACTTGTGCCAATCATCCAGCCTCCGATCATGAAGGCGTTTACAACAGAGAAAGAGCGTAAGATTAAAATGGAACAGCTCCGTCCGGTATCCAAACTGGAAAAAATCCTGTTCCCGATCGTGATCACAATCGTTGTTTGTCTGATTCTGCCAACAACAGCTCCGCTTGTAGGTATGCTGATGCTTGGTAACCTTTTCAGAGAGAGTGGTGTTGTAAAACAGCTTACAGAAACAGCATCCAATGCTCTTATGTATATCGTAGTTATTCTTCTGGGTACTTCCGTAGGTGCTTCTACAAGTGCAGAGGCATTCTTAAATGTAGATACCCTGAAAATCGTAGTATTAGGTCTTGTTGCCTTTGCCTTTGGTACATTCGGCGGTGTTATGCTTGGTAAGGTTATGTGCAAGCTCTCCGGCGGAAAAATCAACCCGCTTATCGGTTCAGCAGGTGTATCTGCCGTTCCGATGGCTGCCCGTGTATCTCAGAAGGTAGGTGCGGAAGCAGATCCTACAAACTTCCTGTTAATGCACGCTATGGGACCAAACGTTGCCGGTGTTATCGGTACAGCAGTAGCTGCCGGAACCTTTATGGCTATTTTCGGCGTGTAAGCGAAGGTCGAATTTCGTGAATCGAACTTCCTTGTTATAAAAAAATAAAAAGGAGTAGAACAATGGCAGAAATTGAAAAAAAACCTGTTAAAATTGTGGAAACCATTCTGCGTGACGCTCACCAGTCTTTAATTGCGACACGTATGAGCACAGAGCAGATGCTTCCGATCGTAGATAAACTGGATAAAGTCGGCTACCATGCAGTAGAGTGCTGGGGCGGCGCAACATTTGACGCTTCCCTTCGTTTCCTGAAGGAAGATCCGTGGGAAAGACTTCGTAAGCTTCGTGACGGATTCAAGAACACAAAATTACAGATGCTTTTCCGTGGACAGAATATCCTTGGATACCGTCCTTACGCAGACGACGTAGTAGAGTATTTCGTACAGAAATCTGCAGCAAACGGAATTGACATTATCCGTATTTTTGACTGTATGAACGACTTAAGAAACCTTCAGACAGCCGTTTCTGCAGCAAACAAAGAAAAAGCACACGCACAGGTAGCGCTTTCCTACACACTGGGAGATGCGTATACACTGGAATACTGGACAGGCATTGCAAAACGCATTGAGGAAATGGGCGCAGATTCTATCTGTATTAAAGATATGGCTGGTCTTCTTCTTCCGTATAAGGCAACAGAGCTTGTAACAGCCCTGAAAGAAACTGTGAAGCTCCCGATCGACCTTCACACACATTACACATCAGGCGTTGCTTCCATGACTTACTTAAAGGCAGTAGAGGCAGGCGTTGACATCATCGATACTGCAATGTCTCCATTTGCACTTGGTACTTCCCAGCCTGCAACAGAGGTTATGGTAGAAACCTTCAAGGGAACACCATATGATACAGGATTTGATCAGCAGCTTCTTGCTGAGATCGCAGACTACTTCCGTCCAATGCGTGACGAAGCTCTTGACAGCGGTCTGTTAAATCCGAAGAACCTTGGCGTAAACATCAAGACTTTACTTTACCAGGTACCGGGCGGTATGCTTTCCAACCTTACTTCTCAGTTAAAAGAACAGCACGCAGAAGACAAATTCTACGATGTTCTGGAAGAAGTACCGCGTGTACGTAAAGACCTTGGCGAGCCGCCGCTTGTTACTCCGTCTTCTCAGATCGTTGGTACACAGGCTGTATTCAATGTTCTTATGGGCGAGAGATACAAGATGGTTACAAAAGAGACAAAAGATGTATTAAGCGGAAAATACGGCGCAACAGCAAAACCGTTCAACGCAGAAGTACAGAAAAAATGTATCGGCGATGTAGAGCCGATCACATGCCGTCCGGCAGACCTGCTTGACAATGAGCTGGATAAGCTGGAAAGCGAAATGGCACAGTACAAGGAGCAGGACGAGGACGTTCTTTCCTACGCGCTGTTCCCGCAGGTTGCAACTGATTTCTTCAAATATCGTCAGGCACAGCAGACAAAGGTTGATGAAACAGCAGCAGACAAGAAAAACGGAGCATATCCGGTTTAATAAAAATTACAGGGAGCTTGCAATAGCAGGCTCCCTTACTGAATTATAAAGAAAAAATTAAGGAAGGTACTTTCATGAGCAAGGTATTGATTGTCGGCGGAGGAGCCGCCGGCATGATGGCAGGCGTTCACGCTGCGAGAAATGGCCATGAGGTCCATATTCTGGAAAAGAACGAAAAACTGGGCAAGAAACTCTATATTACAGGAAAGGGACGCTGTAATGTTACAAATAATTGTGACACAGAGGAACTGTTTCCTGCTGTGATGCAGAATCCCAAATTTCTCTACAGCGCCTTTTATTCCTGGAACAGTCAGGACGTGATGGCGTTTTTTGAGGAGCTTGGCGTTCCCCTCAAAGTAGAGCGGGGCGGCAGAGTGTTCCCGGAATCTGACCACTCTTCTGATATTATCAGAGGACTGGAGCGGGCGCTGAAAAAGGCAGGTGCCAAAATCCATCTTCACACAGAGGTAAAGGAAATAAAAGAAGAGAATGGAATAGTCACAGGAGTGGTTCTGAAAGATGGAAATTTCCTCTCCGGAGACAGTGTGATCGTGGCGACAGGCGGATTTTCCTATCAGGCGACAGGCTCAACAGGAGACGGATACCGGTTTGCAAAAGAAATGGGGCATAAGGTAACAGAAATAGAGCCGTCCCTTGTGCCGCTCCGCACAAAAGAGGATTATATTCCCAGACTGCAGGGGCTTTCTCTTAAAAATGTGGCGCTTACTGTAAAATGCGGAAAAAAGACGATTTATCAGGATTTTGGAGAAATGATGTTTACCCATTTTGGTGTGACAGGACCTATGATCCTTTCTGCCAGCGCCCATGTGGGAAGGTGGCTGAAAAAGGGAGAGTGCAGAGGGTATCTTGACCTGAAGCCGGCTCTTACAAAGGAACAGCTTGACGCAAGGGTTTTAAGGGAATTTGAAGCCGGACAGAATAAACAGTTTAAAAATGTGATCGGCGTACTGTTTCCTTCTTCCCTGACTCCTGTTATGCTGGAGCTTGGCGGGATTCCCGGAGATAAAAAAATTCATGAAATTTCCAGGGAGGAACGTCTTGGATTTGAAGAAATTGTAAAGGCTTTTCCATTTACGATTACAGGGATGGGAGAATTTAAGGAAGCCATTATTACAAGAGGCGGCGTGTCAGTAAAAGAAGTACAGCCGGGCACGATGGAATCCAAAAAAGTAAAGAATCTTTATTTTATAGGAGAGGTTCTTGATCTGGACGCAGTGACAGGCGGATATAATCTGCAGATTGCCTGGTCTACGGCATATCTGGCAGCGCAGGCAATTCAGTAACAGAGGAGGATAGAAAAATGGGTTGTAATATTGCGATTGACGGTCCGGCAGGAGCCGGAAAAAGCACCATAGCCAGAAAAGTGGCGAAAGAGCTGTCTTTTATTTATGTGGACACAGGAGCCATGTACAGAGCGATGGCATATTATCTTCTGAAAAACCATGTGACAGGAGAGAATCCGAAAGAAATCGAGGAAAAATGTCAGGGCGCGGAAATTTCCATCTGCTATGAAAACGGAGAGCAGCAGGTTCTTCTCGGAGAGGAAAATGTAACTTCTTATCTTCGTACAGAGGAAGTGGGAAAAATGGCGTCTGTGAGCTCCGCAAACGGAAAGGTGAGAGAGAAACTTCTTTCCCTTCAGAGAAATCTTGCAGCGCAGAATGACGTGGTAATGGACGGCAGGGATATAGGAACTACTATTCTTCCGAATGCAGATGTAAAGATTTACCTGACCGCAAGCGCAGATACAAGAGCGCAGCGCAGATACCAGGAGCTGACAGAAAAGGGAGAATCCTGTGACCTTGAGGAAATCAAAAAAGACATTATCGCAAGAGACGAAAGAGATATGAACCGTGAGGTTTCTCCTCTTAAGCAGGCGGAGGACGCCGCTCTTGTGGATTCTTCCCATATGGGGATTGAAGAGGTAACAGAAGAAATCATCAGGATTTACAGAGAAAAGGTGAGAAGCTGAGATGAAGGTAAAGGTTGCACAGACAGCCGGATTCTGTTTTGGAGTAAAGCGGGCTGTGGATAAAGTGTATGAGCTGATTGATTCCGGCGTTTCCCCTATCTATACTCTGGGACCGATCATCCACAATGAAGAGGTTGTTTCCGACCTTGAGAAAAAAGGTGTGGCTGTTGTATCGGAAGAGGAGCTTTCAATGCTTTCTGAGGGAACGGTTGTGATCCGTTCTCATGGTGTGGGAAAAGAGGTATACGATAAACTTACACGCCTGGGGCTTTCTTATGTAGATGTAACCTGTCCCTTTGTCCTTAAAATACACAGGATCGTGGAGCAGGAGAGCAGGGCGGGAAGCCACATTATCATCATAGGTGATAAAGAGCACCCTGAGGTAAAAGGCATCTGCGGCTGGTGTCTCGGGGAGTATACCGTCATAAAAAATGTACAGGAAGCAGAAGATTTTGTGCCTCCTGAGGGCAAAAAGCTGTGCGTAGTGTCACAGACGACATTTAATTACAACAAATTTCAAGAATTAGTTGAAATTCTTCGCAAAAAGAGTTATGATAATAATGTTTTAAATATTCTAAATATTTTAAACACTATTTGTAATGCTACCGAAGAACGGCAGAAAGAAGCTAAAGCGATAGCCGGAGAGGTAGACACTATGCTGGTCGTAGGTGGCCGACATAGCTCCAATACTCAAAAGCTGTTTGAAATATGTAAAAAGGAATGTGGAAATACTTACTATATACAAACACCTGTAGACTTGGATTCTGAAATGTTCCAATGCAGTAGTTATGTAGGTATTACAGCAGGGGCTTCCACCCCAAAGAAAATTATTGAGGAGGTTCAAGAACATGTCAGAATTAAGTTTTGAACAGATGCTGGAAGATTCCGTAAAGACTATCAGAAATGGAGAAATCGTACAGGGTACGGTCATCGATGTAAAGGAAGATGAAATCATCCTGAATATCGGCTATAAAGCAGACGGTATCATCACAAAGAATGAATACTCAAACGATTCAAGCGTTGTGCTTGCAGAGGTCGTACATCCTGGTGATGCTATGGAAGCAAAAGTTTTAAAGGTAAATGACGGAGAAGGTCAGGTTATCTTAACTTACAAGAGACTTGCAGCAGAAAAAGGAAACAAACGCCTGGAAGAAGCATTTGAAAACCAGGAAGTATTAAAAGCAACCGTTTCTCAGGTACTGGACGGCGGCTTATGTGTAAACGTAGAGGAAGCAAGAGTATTTATTCCTGCAAGCCTTGTATCCGACACATACGAAAAAGATCTGTCCAAATATGCAGATCAGGAAATCGAATTTGTAATCACAGAGTTTAACCCGAGAAGACGCCGTATTATCGGTAACCGCAAACAGCTTCTTCTTGCTGAAAAAGCAGAGAAACAGAAAGAGCTTATGGAGAGAATCCATGTTGGCGATACAGTAGAAGGTGTTGTTAAGAATGTGACAGATTTTGGTGCATTCATCGACCTTGGCGGAGCAGACGGACTTCTTCACATTTCCGAAATGTCCTGGGGCAGAGTAGAAAATCCGAAGAAAGTATTCAACGTAGGCGATCAGGTTAAAGTTCTTATTAAAGAAATCAACGGAAACAAGATTGCTCTTTCCTTAAAATTCCCGGAAGAGAATCCGTGGCTTTCCGCATCTGAGAAATTTGCAGTAGGCAATGTAGTGACAGGAAAAGTTGCACGTATGACAGACTTCGGCGCATTCGTTGAGCTTGCACCTGGCGTAGATGCACTTCTTCATGTATCTCAGATTTCCAGAGAGCACGTTGCAAAACCGGCAGACGTTCTTTCCATCGGACAGGAAATCGAAGCTAAGGTTGTTGATTTCAACGAAGAAGAGAAAAAGATCAGCCTGAGCATGAAAGCTCTGGAAGCTCCTGCGCAGGCAGAAGAGGATTCCGAAGAAGAATAATCTTATAAGGCGATAAACGAAGGGGACTGCAGAAATGCAGTCCCTTATTGTATTCAGACGATATGGAAAACAGATTTTATTTTAAAGTTCCAAGAAGAAACGGCAGTGTATTTCTAAGATAAGAAAGCTGCTGTTTTTTGTTTGTAAGAAAAGCTCCGGAGCAGTCGAACCAGGTGTAGCAGGTCTCAGGTCGGGCAGCTTTTCTGAGAGACTTGTCCAGGCAGGCACTTAAAGATTTTGGCATTGCCGTATCTTCAGAAGGAATGTAGTGATAATCCTTAAAATTGGGATAATACTGTTTCGTTTGTCCATTCTTTGTCCTGATGATCAGGCGCAGAAGCGTATCTTCTCCTTTTATGTAAAAATCAGTTGTTCCGTTTGAAAAGGGAACAGGAAGGGCTTCAGAAAGTCTGACAGTCATGAGAAGATGTTCCCCGTCAAAAACCGCCTCTTCCGGCTCATATTTCCCTTCTTTTATATTCAGATAAGACGTCATTGAAAGAATCTGTCCAAGTCCCTGTAAATCCTCCTGGTTATGTCCCATAAGTATCTCGGCAGCTTCCGGATTTTGACTTTTTAAATAATTTCGAAAAAGCCGGATACAGTCGTGTCCGTCCATATATGTACGGACCGGCAGGGATAAAAATTCTTCCAGAGCCGGCTGCTTCATAGACGGAAGCTTTAAAAGGAATTTCAGAGGCTTTAAGACCTGGTAAAGGTCAAAGGAAGGTTTTTCCTCAAAGGGAGAGGGGAATTTATGGATTCGATACCGTTCCTCAAGATAAGGCTGGTCAAACTGATTTCCGTTATACTGGATTGTCACAGACGCGGAGGAAAGAAAACGGGAAAATTCCTTTAAGAGAAGAGGTTCGTCCTGTTCTCTCTGTGCGAACCACTGGTACATCTGCCATTTTCCGTCCTCAAAAGCGACTGCTCCGATCAGATAACAAAAAGTGGAATTTCGTGATAGTCCGGTTGTTTCAATATCATAAAAAACGGGCTGAAAACTTTCTCTAAAACCTGTTGGGAACGATAAGTTTTTAACAGTCTCAGACCCCGGAAACCACTGTAAAATAGGCATTTTTTTAACAAGCATGTGAATTAATTACCTTTCATAGATTGTATTTAATTATACACAAAAAAATAAAATTTGGGTAGTGAATTTTTTCATAAAAAGAGTTATAGTATAAATAACCAATTCGTCAGAATATATAAAAAAGAAAGGGAAAAATATGTGGGATTTTACAATTCGAGGAGTAGATATTTATCATATTCTCAACTGGTTTTTTATTTACAGCTTTTTGGGCTGGGTGTGGGAAACAGGATACGTATCTGCAAAGCATGGTAAATTTGTAAACAGAGGGTTTGTGAGCGGACCTTTCTGCACCATCTATGGAGTTGGCGCTTTGTCTGTGTATCTTATCCTGAAACCGGTAAGCGACAATTTATTTCTTTTGTATGTAGGAGGTGTTATTGTAGCAACTGCACTGGAATATGTTACGGCTGTTTTGATGGAAAGCATTTTCCATACCTCCTGGTGGGATTACAGCGACCAGAAATATAATTTTCAGGGGCGGATCTGCCTGTGGGTATCCCTTGGCTGGGGCGTGTTTGCAGTGGCTCTGTTTCGGATCATTCACCCCGTAGTGGAAAGCATCGTAGGTCTGTATCCTGTGATCGCGGGAAAAATTGCAGTGACAGCCATAGGGATTTACTGGCTGGTTGATTTTTGCTTTTCAGCAGTGGCTGCTTCCAAGCTTCATGCAAGGATTCCTGTATGGGAGAAATTACTTGATGAAATGCAGAATGAGATTGTTATGAAAATCCGGGAGAAAATGGGGATTGCGGAAATGGTTCGGGATCTTTCTCTTGACAGTTTAAAAGAGCGTCTGGAGGATCTGGAGTTTTTAAAGGAAATCGACAAACGGCGAAGCTCTGTAACAGAAGAGTTTGCGGCTGAGGTTCAGAAAAGAAAAGAGGCAATGGCGTCCAGACTTGGCCGCAATGCCCATCGTTTTGTGAGGTCATATCCTCATCTGAACCGTGGCTATCGCATTCGCAAGGAGCGCCACTTGAAAAACAGAAAGGATAAAAAGAATTAACATAAAGGAGGAAACGTGAAATGGCTTTTTTAACCTTTAAGGGCGGTGTCCACCCCTATGATGGAAAATCGCTTACAAAAGACAGCCCGGCAGAGCCCTGTCTTCCCAGGGGAGAAATGGTCTATCCTCTTTCACAGCATATCGGAGCTCCGGCAGCTCCCGTTGTGCAAAAAGGGGACCATGTAAAAAGGGGGCAGAAAATCGGAGAGGCGGGAGGATTTGTTTCCGCTCCTGTTCACTCGTCTGTATCCGGTACGGTAAAGGGACTGGAAATGCGCCTTGGAGCAACGGGAACAATGGCAAATTCCATTATTATCGAGAATGACGGAAAATATGAAGAGACAGAGTTTGTCCCTGCAAGACTGGAGGAGCTTACAAAAGAAGAAATTCTAAAGCGCATTCAGGACGGAGGCGTTGTGGGAATGGGAGGAGCCGGTTTTCCTACCCATGTAAAGCTTTCTCCAAAGATGCCGGAAAAAATAGAGTATGTTCTTGTAAACGGTGCGGAGTGCGAGCCTTATCTTACAAGCAATCACAGAAAAATGCTGGACGAGCCGGAGGAGATTATAGAGGGGCTCCGCATTATGCTCACTCTTTTTGAAAATGCAAAGGGCTATATCTGCATTGAAGATAACAAACCGGACTGTATTCTAAAAATGAAGGAGCTTGTAAAGGATATTCCGAGAATGGAGGTAAAGGAGCTTCTCACGAAATATCCGCAGGGAGGAGAGCGTACCCTGATTTATGCCACGACAGGAAGGGAGATCAATTCTTCCATGCTTCCTGCTGATGTTGGATGTGTAGTTGATAATGTAGATACGGTAGCTGCCATTTACAGAGCGGTGATTCTGGGAGAGCCTGTGATGGATAAGGTGATCACTGTGACAGGAGACGGCATCAGAACGCCGAAAAATTTCAGGGTTTATACAGGAACGGACCTTGCAGAGGTTGTGGAAGCTGCCGGGGGATTAAAAGAGGGAGTTTCCAAGGTGATCGCAGGCGGTCCCATGATGGGATTTGCCATGTACGACCTTCATGTGCCATGTACGAAAACCACTTCCGCCTGTCTTTGTCTTGAGGAAGATCCGGTTTCCAAAGCAAGGCAGACCGCATGCATCAACTGCGGAAGATGCGTAAGCGTCTGTCCGGGCGGTGTGATCCCTGCCCGTCTTGCCACCTTTGCAGAGCATGGGGATATGGAGAATTTCCAGAAATTTGACGGAATGGAATGCTGTGAGTGCGGCTGCTGCAGCTATATCTGTCCTGCGAAACGTCCGCTTACACAGAGCATTAAATCTATGAGAAAAATGGTTCTGGCAAGCCGGAAGAAAAAGTAGAGGGGGTATGAAAAATGGGCGAAATGTTAAACGTATCATCAAATCCTCATGTGAGAGATAAGATGACAACAAGTAAGATCATGCAGCTTGTACTGATCGCGCTTCTTCCGGCATCTCTGTTCGGAGTGTGGAATTTCGGGCTGCGTGCGCTGGCAGTCATTCTTGTGACTGTGGCGTCAAGTGTATTTTTTGAGTGGCTTTATAATAAGCTGATGCACAAAGAAACGACAATAGGAGATTTCAGTGCGGCAGTAACAGGACTTCTTCTTGCCTTAAATATGCCGGCGGGGATTCCGCTCTGGATTCCGGTTCTGGGAAGCGCCTTTGCCATTATTGTGGTAAAACAGCTTTTTGGAGGGCTTGGACAGAACTTTATGAACCCTGCCCTTGCTGCAAGGTGTTTTCTTCTTATTTCCTTTGCGGGAAAAATGACAGATTTTACAGTTTCTGATTCTTTCCGCGGTACAGTAGACGCCGTTTCAGGAGCGACACCGCTTGCCGCTTTAAAAGCAAACGGGATTACAGATTCTTCTGTTTCCGTCCTGCATATGTTTGTGGGAGATATTCAGGGAACCATAGGCGAGACTTCCGTTATTGCCATTTTGATCGGAGCAGTGATTCTTCTGGCATTTAAGGTGATCGACCTTCGGATTCCGCTTACATATATCGGAAGCTTTGGCGTGTTTGTCATTTTGTATATGCTGTTTTCCGGAATGGGCTTTGATGTAAATTATCTTCTGACCCATTTATTTGGGGGCGGTCTTATGCTGGGAGCCTGGTTTATGGCAACCGATTATGCAACAACGCCGATCACGAAAAAAGGACAGCTTGTATACGGCTGCTGTCTCGGGATTCTGACCGCTGTGTTCCGTCTCTTTGGAGGAGCAGCAGAGGGCGTATCCTACGCGATTATCTTCTGCAACATTCTTGTGCCTCAGATTGAGCGTTTTACACGCCCGACGGCGTTTGGGAAAGGGGGCAAAAAAGCATGAAAGGTTCCATTGTAAAAGATACGGCAGCCATTACTATTATTACCCTTGTGTCCGGTCTGGCTCTGGGAGTAGTACAGGACATTACGGCAGACCCTATTAAAAAACAGGAGCTTCTTGCAAAACAGGAGGCGTACGAGGCGGTATTTGAATCTGCGGATTCTTTTGAGCCTGTATGTGAAGGGGAAAATAAAGACCTGGAATCTTTTCTCGATGAAAATGGCTACAGCGCGCAGAATATTGACGAAGTGATGCTGGCGAAAGGCGCAGAGGGAGAAGAGCTTGGGTATGCCTTTACCATTACCACAGCAGAAGGTTACGGCGGAGATATTCGGTTTGCTATGGGGATTCAGGAGGACGGAACCGTAAACGGGATTTCGATTTTATCCATATCTGAGACAGCAGGTCTTGGAATGAAGGCAGATACCGAAGAATTTAAAAACCAGTTCCGGGAGAAAAAGGCAGAGAAATTTACCTATACAAAGACCGGGGCGAAAGAAGACGGAGAAATTGACGCATTAAGCGGCGCGACCATCACCACAAACGCAATGACAAACGGAGTGAACGCCGGCTTATGTGCCTTTCAATATGTGAAAGGAGGCGCTTCCAAATGAAAGCAAATACACCTGGCGAACGGTTATATAACGGAATAGTAAAAGAAAATCCAACCTTTGTGCTGATGCTCGGTATGTGCCCCACACTTGCCATCACCACTTCCGCCACAAACGGTATCGGCATGGGTCTTACCACAATGGTAATTCTGGCGGCATCCAACCTGATGATCTCTCTTCTTCGGAATTTTATTCCGGACAGAGTGCGTATGCCTGCGTATATTGTGGTTGTAGCTTCCTTTGTAACAGTTGTGCAGCTTTTATTACAGGGCTTTATCCCGGCACTTTATTCGGCTCTCGGAATTTATATTCCGCTGATCGTTGTAAACTGTATTATCCTCGGAAGGGCCGAGGCATATGCGTCAAAAAACAAACCTATTGCCTCTCTTTTTGACGGGATTGGCATGGGACTTGGCTTTACCGTAAGTATTACCTGCATCGGCGCTGTCCGGGAACTGATCGGTGCGGGAACGCTTTTCGGACACCAGATCCTTCCTCTTGCGGATTCCGCTGCAGGAAAGGCAGGATATGAGCCGATTACCATTTTTATTCTGGCTCCGGGCGCGTTTTTTGTACTGGCAGGTCTTTCTGCCTTACAGAACCGCTTTAAGATGGGAGCTGCAAAACGGGGAATCGACCCCAGCAATCCGGACTGTAAGGGAGGCTGTGCTTCCTGCGGAAATACTATGTGCAGGGGAAAAGGAGGTAAGGAGTCATGAAAGAATTGTTGCTTATTATCGTAGGCTCTGCCCTTGTAAATAACGTGGTTTTAAGCCAGTTTCTCGGTCTTTGTCCCTTCCTTGGGGTTTCCAAAAGCGTGAATACGGCGGCGGGAATGGGAGGCGCGGTTATTTTCGTTATTACCCTGTCTTCTTTTGTGACAAGTGTGATTTACAAGCTGATCCTTGTACCTTTAGATCTTACCTATCTGCAGACGATTGTGTTTATCCTGATCATTGCGGCGCTCGTGCAGTTTGTGGAAATGTTCCTGAAAAAAGCAATGCCGTCTCTTTATCAGGCTCTTGGCGTGTATCTTCCTCTGATCACAACAAACTGCGCCGTATTAGGTGTTGCCCTTATCAATGTACAGAAGGATTACAGCATTCTTCAGGGAACGGTAAACGGATTTGCAACAGCAGCAGGTTTTACCATTTCCATTATCCTGATGGCTGGTATCCGTGAAAAAATAGCGTATAACAACATTCCGAAATCTTTCCAGGGATTCCCCATTGTTCTTATTACAGCAGGACTTATGGCGATTGCGTTCTTTGGATTTTCCGGGCTGATTTAAGGAGGTGGCAGGATGAATGCTGGAGCAATTATTGCAGCGACGCTTCTTGTTGCGGCAGTGGGATTATTTATAGGAGTTTTTCTTGGAATTGCAGGAAAGAAATTTGCAGTGGAGACAGACGAGCGGGAAGTAAAAGTAAGAGAAGCCCTTCCGGGAAATAACTGCGGAGGCTGCGGTTATCCCGGCTGCGACGGTCTTGCGGCAGCCATTGCAAAGGGGGAAGCCCCGGTAAACGGCTGTCCCGTAGGCGGAGATGCCGCGGCGAAAGTGATCGCGGAGATCATGGGACAGGAGGTTGTGGAGACAGAGCGTCAGACAGCCTTTGTAAAATGCAGCGGCACATGTACGAAAGCGAAAGAAAACTTTGTGTACACAGGCGTGCAGGACTGCGAGATGATGGCGTTTGTGCCGGGCGGCGGAGCAAAGGCGTGTACATACGGGTGTCTTGGCTTTGGAAGCTGCGTAAAGGCGTGTCCCTTTGATGCCATTCACATTGTGGACGGTGTGGCAGTGGTTGACAGAGAAGCATGTAAAGCGTGCGGAAAATGCGTGGAGAAATGTCCGAGACATTTGATTGAGCTTGTGCCTTATGAGCAGAAGACAAGAGTATTCTGCGCTTCTCATGCAAAAGGAAAGGCTGTGACAGAAGCCTGTGAGACAGGCTGTATCGGCTGTAAAAAATGTGAGAAGAACTGTCCGGCAGGAGCCATTACGGTGACGGATTTCTGTGCTCATATTGATTATTCCAAATGTACAAACTGCGGAAAATGCCGGGAGGTATGTCCGAGAGGCTGTATCCGGTCCTGACATAAAAGAGCAGATTCCTCTTAAAAGTGATTTTAAGGGGAATTTGCTTTTTGTTTTTTCTTGTGGTATGATACAAAAGATATTTTAAGAAACATTTTATAAGAATTGGAGCAGTAACATGATTTCATTTATAAGGGGAATCGTAGCGGATATAACAGAGAGCGCCGCGATTATTGAGGCGGGCGGTATCGGCTATGAAATATTTATGACAGGAAGCGATTTGTCAAGGCTTCACGGGGGAGAGGAGCTGAAAATCCATACCCATTTTCATGTGAGGGAAGATGTGATGCAGCTTTATGGATTTCTGGCAAAAGACGACCTGTCTGTGTTCCGGCTGCTTCTGGGAGTAAACGGTGTGGGACCAAAGGGCGCTATGGGAATTTTATCGGGGATCACAGCGGACGAGCTTCGTTTTGCCGTTTTGTCAGACGATGTAAAAACCCTGTCAAAAGCGCCTGGGATCGGGAAAAAAACAGCCCAGAAGATGATTCTTGAGCTGAAGGATAAATTAAAGCTTGAGGACGCCTTTGAATTAAAGCTTGCCCACGAGCAGGAAAAGGCAGAGCTTGGAGAAGCAGAAAAAGAAGACGGCAGACAGGAGGCAGTGGAAGCTCTTGTAGCACTTGGATACAGCGCCGCAGACGCCCTTCGAGCTGTGCGCAAGGTTGGAGACGTTTCCTCTATGGATGTGGAAGCAATTTTAAGGGCAGCATTAAAGAATTTCTGAGAAAGCAGAGTGAATGATGGAAAAAAGAATTATTACAACAGATGTGACAGAGGAGGATTTTTCTCTTGAGGGAAGCCTTCGTCCGCGGACCCTTGAGGATTATGTAGGACAGGAAAAAACAAAGAGCACTCTGAAAATTTATATAGAGGCGGCAAAGCAGCGTCACGATGCGCTGGACCATGTGCTGTTTTACGGACCTCCGGGACTTGGAAAGACGACGCTTTCCGGGATTATCGCAAATGAGATGGGAGTCCATATGAAGATCACTTCCGGTCCTGCAATCGAAAAACCGGGAGAGATGGCTGCTATTTTAAATAATCTGCAGGAAGGGGATATTCTTTTTGTAGACGAGATACACAGGCTGAACCGTCAGGTGGAGGAGGTACTGTATCCGGCAATGGAGGACTTTGCCATTGATATTATGATTGGAAAGGGGGCTTCTGCCCGTTCCATTCGTCTGGATCTTCCTAAATTTACCCTTGTAGGAGCCACAACGAGAGCCGGGCTTCTCTCTGCGCCTCTCCGTGACCGTTTCGGAGTGATGCACCATCTTGAGTTTTATAATCAGAAGGAGCTTACTGTTATTGTACTTCGCTCCGCCGGTGTTCTGGGAGTGGAGATAGACGAGAGGGGGGCAGCGGAGATTGCAAAGCGTTCCAGAGGAACGCCGCGTCTTGCAAACCGTCTGTTAAAGCGTGTAAGGGATTTTGCTCAGGTAAAATACGATGGAAAGATCAGTTACGAGGTGGCGTGTTTTGCCCTTGATCTTCTGGAGGTAGATCAGTACGGTCTTGACCAGACAGACAGGAAAATTTTAAAGACCATGATTTTGAATTTTAACGGCGGCCCTGTGGGAGTGGAGACGCTGGCAGCCTCTATCGGAGAGGATTCCGGCACGCTGGAAGATGTGTATGAACCGTATCTTTTACAGAATGGATTTATAAACAGAACACCAAGAGGAAGAATGGCAACTGTGCTGGCATACAGGCATCTCGGGTTCGATTATCCGGAAAATGAAAAATAAGAAGGAAAATAAAGTAAAAAATCCTATACAATTTTACAAAATTCGAGTATAATTGATATGATATATGTGTGAATGCAATTTATATTAGAAGATAATACGCTGCTTGGCAGCGATGAAGTTACAGGGAGGATTATCGGAATGGCGGTAAAAAACACAGCACAGGTAATCATCGGCGGGAAGATTATTACACTTGGCGGCTACGAATCTGCAGAATATTTTCAGAAAGTGGCATCCTATATGAACCATAAACTGGAGGAGCTGGGAGAGATGCCGGGATACAGCCGGCAGCCTGTGGAGACAAAGCATATGCTTTTAAGCCTGAATATTACAGATGATTATTTTAAGGCAAAAAAGCAGGCGGAGATGTTTGAGCAGGACCTTCGCCAGAAGGATCAGGAGATGTATGATTTAAAACATGAGCTTATTTCTCTTCGTATGCAGATTGAGGAAGCAGAGAAGAGCCAGAAGGAGGCGCTGGAGCAGAGAAGCCTTCTGGAAGGCAAGGTCAATGAGCTGGAGAAAGAGATGGATGAATTATTAAAATAAAAATGCAAAGGGGGATTGCTTCGGTAATCTCCTTTTTCTGTAACCGGAGATGTTTGTAAAATAAAAGAGAGGGAATACTTTGAAAGAAAGACAGATAGAACTTTTGGCGCCTGCAGGCTCTTATGAGGGATTTGAAGCTGCTATCGGAGCAGGAGCAGACGCAGTTTATGTGGGAGGCGCAGCGTTCGGCGCAAGGGCTTACGCGAAAAACTTCGGAGAAGAGGAGCTTTTAAGGGCGATCAATACGGCGCATATTCATGGAAAGAAGCTGTATCTTACCGTAAATACGCTGTTGAAAAACAGGGAGATGGAGGAAGAGCTTTTCGCTTATCTTTCTCCTTTTTACAGGGAAGGTCTGGATGCGGTGATCGTTCAGGATCTGGGGGTGTTTTCCTTTATAAAAAAATGCTTCCCCGAGCTTCCGCTTCATGCCAGTACCCAGATGACGGTAACAGGACCGGAGGGAATGCGTTTTCTGGAAGAAAAAGGGGCTTCGAGAGTAGTGGCTGCAAGGGAGCTTTCTCTTACGGAGCTTAAAAAAATGCACATGGCAAGTCCCATTGAAATCGAAGCGTTTGTTCACGGAGCGCTCTGCTACAGCTATTCGGGGCAGTGCCTTATGAGCAGTATTTTCGGAGGAAGAAGCGGAAACAGAGGAAGATGCGCCCAGCCGTGCCGTCTTCCCTATGCGGCCTCGCTTACAAAGGGAAAATATAAAAACGGAAGAGAAATCTGTCCGTTAAGCTTAAAGGACATTAATACAATCGAAATTCTTCCGGAAATCCTGGAGGCGGGAGTGACTTCCCTTAAAATCGAGGGAAGAATGAAGCAGCCGGAATATACGGCAGCCGTCACCTCTATGTACAGGAAGTATCTGGACATACTATCTTCCTGCAAAAAAGAGGAGTACCATGTAGAAGAAAAGGATATGAAGTATCTGGTGGACGTATTTAACAGAGGCGGTTCCTGCAGAGGATATTATGAAATGCAGAACGGGCCTTCCATGATGGCATTTGAAAACGAGAAGAAAACCGGGGACGCTGCTGTTGAAATCAGAAAAAGAAAAGAAAAAATTAAGGGAAAATTAAGTCTTTTTTCAGGAAGTCCTGCTATACTGGAGGTATCCCTCAGAGACATCTGCGTGTGCGCAACAGCAGGGGAGGTACAGTCTGCCCAGAACCGTCCTATGGACGAAGAGCGAATACGGCAGCAGATGGAGAAACTTGGGAATACCCCTTATATATGGGAAAAACTGGACGTTGAGATGGAAGAGGGGATTTTTGTTCCGGTTAAGGTTTTAAATGAGGTGCGAAGAGAGGCGCTTTCTCTTCTGGAAGCGGCGTGTCTGGAAACAAAGATAAGAGAAGAGGGAACCCTTCCTGACAGGAGAGCGTTTAAGAAGAACACGCCTTCTGAGAAAATCTCTCTTTATGTTTCCTGCGAAGATCTGGAGACAGCAAAGGCGCTTTTTAGAGAACCGGAGGTATCAGGAATGTATCTTCCCTTCCGTGTCATGAAAAACCTTCTGGACGAAGGCGTGGAGCGCGGACTGGAAATGTATTTGTCTCTTCCCCATATTGTGCGGGGAGAAATGCCGGAAGGCTTTCTGGAGACAGCAGGGGAGTGGCTTTTAAGAGGAATGAAAGGCTTTCTTGTGCGGAATCTGGAAAGCTATGGAATGTTAAAGAGGGAAGGTCTTGAAAAATTCTGTGTTCTTGACGCTTCTATGTACGCCTGGAACAACGAGGCGGTTTCCTTCTGGAGGGAAGAAGGCGTTATGAGAAATACGGTTCCCTTTGAGTTAAATGAGGGAGAGCTTCGCCACAGGGATAATCGGGACAGTGAGATGATCGTGTACGGCTATATTCCTCTTATGGTGTCTGCTCAGTGCGTACAGAAAAATCTGTATGGCTGCAGAAAAGAAGAGAGCGGTGCCTGGTTAAAAGACAGGTATGGAAAGGAATTTTATGCTTCCTGTGAGTGCCGTCCCTGGAAAACAGAAAATACAAAAGAGGAAACTCCCTGTTATAATATTATTTATAACAGTATTCCTTACGGGCTTTTGGGAGAAGCAGGGCAGATAAAGGCGCTTGGAATAGAGAAGGTGCGGCTTTCCTTTACAATGGAGAAGGCGGACGAGGCTTTAAAAATATGCCGGGATTTTGTAACTGCTTATAGAAAAGGGAAGAAGGTTTCTCCGGGGGAATATACGAAAGGACATTTTAAAAGAGGAGCAGAGTAAGGCGTATGATTAATGTAATTGTAGAATTGTCAAAATATGTGATTCTTACCCTTATGGTGGTGTATACCTTTCATTGCTTTTATATGGTAAGACGACAGGACGAAGACGAAAAAAATGAAGCGCTGCGGCAGCAGCTTGTACTTATTTTTTTCATGGATTTTACCGCATTTCTTGTAATTTATTTAAAGACGGACAATTTTCAGGTGATTACCTTCTATCTGGAAATGATGGCATATTTTGCGGCGATCCAGATTTTATACAGGGTGTTTTATAAAAAAGCGTCCCTGCTGCTTTTGAACAATATGTGTATGCTGTTAAGCGTGGGATTCATTATGCTGTGCAGGCTTGATCTTCCCACTGCAACAAAGCAGCTTGTAATTGTGGCTGCCGCAAGCGCAGTTGCCCTTGTGATCCCGGTTATGATACGGAAAATGAAATTTCTTAAAAATCTTACCTGGGTGTATGCGGGGATCGGTATTGTTCTTCTGGGCGCAGTTTTTGTGCTGGCGCAGACAAGCTACGGAGCAAAACTTTCCCTTATGGGATTCCAGCCCTCCGAGGCGATCAAGATTACCTTCGTATTTTTTATGGCAGCCCTTCTTTCCAGAGATAATTCCTTCCGGACGGTTGTTCAGGCGACGATCGTGGCAGGGCTTCACGTAGGGATCCTTGTACTTTCCAGAGACCTGGGAAGCGCAGTGATTTTCTTTGTGGCATATCTTGTCATGATCTACGTCTCTACAAAGAAACTGGTATATCTTGGAATCGGCGTGGGAGGAGGCTCTGTTGGAGCTGTCATTGCATATTTCCTTTTCGGACATGTACGCCAGAGGGTAAGCGCATGGAGAGATCCGATGGCTGTATATCAGAACGAGGGTTATCAGATCGTTCAGTCTCTTTTTGCGATCGGAACGGGAGGCTGGTTCGGAATGGGGCTTTGCCAGGGTTCTCCTGAAAAAATCCCCATTGTAAAAAATGACTTTATTTTCAGCGCGATCTGCGAGGAGATGGGAGGAATTTTTGCAATCTGTCTCATTCTTGTATGTATGAGCTTTTTCCTTATGATTGTAAATATTTCTCTCAGGATCAAGAATCCGTTTTATAAGCTGATTGCTCTTGGTCTTGGAACAGAGTATGCGTTTCAGGTGTTTTTGACCATCGGAGGAGCTGCAAAATTCATTCCTCTTACAGGTGTGACCCTGCCTCTTGTAAGCTACGGAGGAAGCTCGGTTTTAAGTACCATATTGATGATTGCGATTATTCAGGGACTTTATATTCTGAGGGAAGACGAGGACGAAGAAATTGAGAGATTACGAAAACAGGCAGTACGAAGAGCAAGAGAAAGATCCGCGGCAAAAAGAACAGAAATCCGCTAGAAAAAAAAGAAAGAGAAACAGAGAGTATACCTTTGTTTCCTGGTTCTTTATTCTGATTTTTTTAAGTCTGATCGGATATGTGATTTATTTTAATGTGGCAGTCAGCGAGGACTTTATCAACAGTCCGTACAACACAAGGCAGGATACCTTTTCCGACCGGGTGATCCGTGGAAATATCCAGTCTTCAGACGGAGAAATCCTTGCGACTACGAATGTATACGACGACGGGACAGAAGTTCGAAGCTACCCGTATGCAAATATGTTTGCCCATGTGGTAGGATATGATTCCAACGGAAAAAGCGGGCTGGAGTCCGAGGCAAATTTTCAGCTTTTAAGCTCCCATGAATTTTTCCTGGATCAGATGAAAAATGAGTTTCTGGGGCGGAAAAATATGGGGGATACGGTTGTTTCCTCTTTAAGTGTCAATCTTCAGTCGGCAGCATACAATGCGCTTGGAGACAGAAGAGGAGCAGTTATGGTAATGGAGCCTTCCACAGGACGGATTCTCGCTATGGTGAGCAAACCGGATTTTGACCCTAATTATCTTGCGGATAACTGGGATTACCTTGTGAATGATGAGACAAACAGCAGTCTTTTAAACAGAGCCACAAACGGCGCGTATCCCCCGGGCTCTACTTTTAAAATCGTGACAGCTCTTGATTATTTCCGGAAAAACGGAAGTCTGGAGGGATATTCTTATCTCTGTGAGGGAAGCATAACAATGGAGGAGCACACGATTAATTGTTACAATGGAACAGTTCACGGACAGGAGGACTTTTATTCTGCCTTTGCAAATTCCTGTAACTGTGCTTTTGCAGATATGGGAACGGATCTTGGCGGCGGTTCTCTGAAAGATACGGCAGAGGATCTTCTGTTTAACAGCAGGCTTCCTCTTACTTCCTATAAAACAAGCAGTTTTACCCTGGATAAAAAATCCGGAGTTCCTCTTATTATGCAGACTTCCATCGGACAGGGAAATACCCTTGTTTCCCCGGCACATATGGCGCTGATCACAAGTGCCATTGCAAATGGAGGCGTGCTGATGAAGCCGACTTTAATTGACGAGGTAGTAAACACAACAGGAGAGCCTGTGAAAAAAACGGAGGCTTCTGTATATAAGCGCCTGATCAGCACAAACGAGGCGAATCTTCTGGGAAAACTGATGCAGGGCGTTGTCACAAACGGAACGGCTTCCGCATTAAACGGAAGAGGATATACAGTGGCAGGAAAGACAGGTTCTGCCGAGTTCGATGAAAACGGCTCCAGCCATTCCTGGTTTGTGGGATATTCCGATGTGGACACCCCGGATATTGTAGTTTCCATTATCGTGGAAAACGGAGGAACAGGAAGCGAAGCTGCCGTTCCTATTGCAGGACAGATTTTTGACGCATATTATTACAATTAAGCTGTTTTGATATACAGAATATGATGATTATAGTTGCCAGTTTTCCGAAAAAGAGGTATACTGGAAACAGTTTATAAACATACACACGCATTACAGGAGGGATTGCAAATGATTGAAGCAACGAGCTGTGGCGGTGTGGTAATTCATCGTGGTAAGATTCTGGCATTATACAAGTCTTACAAGAACCGTTACGAAGGCTGGGTGCTGCCTAAGGGTACTGTGGAACCAGGGGAAACCTATGAGCAGACTGCTCTTCGTGAGGTGCGGGAAGAGTCCGGAGTCAGAGCGTCCATTGTGAAATATGTGGGAAAGAGCCAGTATAATTTTACGGTTCCGGAAGACATGGTGACAAAGGAAGTGCACTGGTATCTGATGACGGCTGATAATTATCATAGCAGACCTCAACGTGAGGAATATTTTGTAGATTCCGGATATTATAAGTTTCACGAAATCTATCATCTGCTTCGCTTTTCCAATGAAAAACAGATTGTGGAAAAAGCGTATCAGGAATATCTGGAAATGCGAAGTGCCGGGTTGTGGGCAAGACAGCATAAGTATTACTGACAAAGGGGCTGTGTTTTACGCAGCCCTGTTTAGATTCCTGCAAAAAGGGGAAACATAAGAAAGGGCGAAGTCATGTTAAAATGGTGGGAACATTGCTACATCGGAGAAGGCGTGAAAGGTTCGGCATCTCTTCAGGGGAAGATAAACGGAGGAAAAGCAGCGCCCGGAATTTATCTTGTGACGCTTTCTCATAATCCCCATAATATTATGGAAATCATTCCGGCTGTCGTTCTCGTGCAGAAGGCGGCATATGACCTCTGTCCTCTGATCCTTGCAATGGCAAAGGGAAAAGACGAAGCCATTGACCTTGCCGGAAAAATAGCAGAAGCCTGCTATCAGGAAACCGGGAGATTTCAAATTAAAGAATATATAAAGAACAGGTGAAAGAATGTTACATATTCTGTGGCTGATCATAAAATTTATACTCATAATACTGGGAATTGCAGGTGCGCTTCTGCTTTCTGTCCTTCTTTTGCTTCTGTTCTGTCCTGTGCGGTATCTGATACAGGGCAGCAAGCCGGAGGAAGGGGGGATGAGCGGCCTGAAGGGACAGGTAAGGGTAAGCTGGCTGTTTCGCGGGATTACCTTCCGGTTTTTTTATGAAAATAAAGAAACAAAGACCGATTTTCGGATTTTCGGGATTTCTGCTGGTAAATTCAGGAGAAGAAAGAAAAAAGCGCCAGGAAAGAGCGCGCGCCCGGAAGAGAAAATTTCAGATGAAAATATTTCTGCAGAAAAAGAACTGCCTTCTTTAGAAAAACTTCCTTCTGTTACAGAAAATAAGGAAAAGACCGAGATACCAAAAGTACAGGAAAGGGCAGCGAAAGAAAAAGAAGAAAAAAGAGAAGAAATTCAGGAAAGCGAGCCGGAAAAGAAAAAGCCGGGTTTATTAAAGGGATTTATGGATAAAATAAAAAGTATCCCTGCCAAAATCCGAAAAATCCGGTTAACAATCAAAAGAACCTGTGTTAAAATAGAATGGTGGAAGGGCTTTTTTTCCAATCCGAGAATAAAAGAAGCAATATCCTTTTGCTGGAAAGATGTAAAAAAACTGATTCGTCATATTCTGCCGGTAAAGGTGGAAGGAAATGTTACCTTTGGTTTTGAGGATCCTTCCATAACGGGAAGAATCGTGGCGCTTCTGGGAATGTCCATTCCCTTTCATAAAAACCGCATTCAGGTCATGCCGCTTTTTCAGACAGACAGAAATATTCTGGAAGGCAATATAAAGATGAAGGGCAGGATTTATGGCGTTGTTCTTGTAAAAACAGCAGCAGAGATTTATTTTAATAAAAATGTAAAATACATGATAAACCGATGGAAGCATAAGGAGGCATAATTATGGAGAAAGAAAACAATTTCAAAGAGACAGTAGCGTCCCTCTTTCAGGGAATGGACAGCTTTGTATCTGCAAAAACCGTGGTGGGAGATGCCATTCATGTGGGAGATACCATTATTCTTCCATTGGTTGACGTGTCTTTCGGCGTGGGAGCCGGCGCATTTGAAGGTCAGGGAAAGAACAACGGCGGAGGCGGTCTTGGCGGAAAAATGACGCCCTGTGCAGTTCTTGTGATCCAGAATGGAACAACAAAGCTTGTGAATGTAAAGAACCAGGACGGTCTTACAAAGGTTCTGGATATGGTTCCTGATTTTGTGAACCGATTCGCTCCGGGAGCAAAAGAATCCGGAAACCCTTCTGAGACAGAAGTATAGTGCTCATAACTCCTTTTCCTGCATATACTAAAGTAAGAAAAGAAAAATGGAAAAGGAAAAGTGGAAAGATTTTTTGGACTGATACTGTTTTTTATTGGTCTTGGAATGGTGATCGGAATGCTGATTTCCGACAGTGTGATCATAATTGTGGCAGGAACTATGTGCCTTCTTTGCGGGTATCATCTGTTCTGCCGGTAAGCAGGTGTGGAGAGAGAAATTTCTTCATGCCTGTTTTTTTGTTATAAGAAAGACTCGGCTGCGCCAATGGAAAAATTCTTTCTTATATAGCAATAAAATATCTGTTGCATGAAAAATGGGTATGGTATAATCAGGGAAAGAGAAAACCGATTTTTTATGGGAAAACGAGGTGACACAGATGGAGAAAAAAGCGCTCAGTGAAAAAGAAAAATATTTGACCATATTATTGTGTGTTGTGGGAACAGCCTTGGCTCTTTATGTAGGAATCTGTCATTATATGGGATTGTTCGGAAAAATGGAATATTTTCAATACCAGCTCATCATTGCTGCAGGAAGTGATGTATTGTTCTGCCCCCGCTGGTTTCTTCACAGCGTGTTTGCGGGGTTTCTTCTTGTTTTTTGTATATATGGGATTTATCGGATAAAAACAAAGAAAAAACGGTATGGAATGCTGATATTATGGCTGTTTCTTTCCTGGTGGCTGAATTTGCTTTTTACTCCCGGTTCCGCTATGGTGTGGATTATGACAGTGATTATTGGCGGAATGTTCGCATTTGCAAATGTTCCATCTATGATTGGAAGAACGATTACCCGAAACCTGGTGTTTAAAGCCGGAGATTTGGAAAAAAATCAGGAAGAATTATGCAGACGGAAACTGAGACAAGCGGAATGGATCTGCTTTTTTCCTCTGAAAAAGATACTGGCTGCAGGTGCATGGCTGTTCTGTCTGTTTGTGGTTTTCGCAGGAATTGTTACATTTTTGCAGGAACAAAAACCGGAAGATATATCGTACATTATTTTGTTTCTTTTGATTGCAGTTTTTACAGCCAAGAAAGTATGGCGTTACGTTTTGACACCGTATCACTGCATTCCTGTTCTTAATAAAATTTTTTCAGGGGAAGAACTGCAGACTCTGTTAAAAGGGGAAAGATTTGAACCGGTTTCTTTTGAAAACGAAGATTTGCAAAAATATATGCCTGTTTTACTCAGCGAAAACTGGGCGATTCTGGAAGGAATGCTGATTTCCAGAAAGCTTTTGCTTACTGTTTATACTTATTCAGGAAAAAAGGTTTCTTGCATAAAATGCAGGTATCTGGACGGAAAAAGATTTGACACAAAAACAACGTATCTTCATCTGCATGGAAAGCGGAATGAAGAATTGGAGAAGGTATTGTCTCAGATTCCCAGGATTGATTTTCCTGCTATCTGTTCTGATAAAATCGCAGAAAGATACGGAGAATTATTCCCGGAAAAAAAGGATTCAAAGGAAAAACTCTGGTATTTGCTTACGAATGATATTTCTGAAGCGGAGCAGGCATATCAGAAGATGTTTCCTTCCCGTGAGAGGAAGAAAAAACAAAATAAAAGTAATGGAGAAAGAGAGGGTAAAAAGGTATGAAAAAACAGAGGATTGCGTTTGTGATAGGCTGTGTATTGACAGGGAGCGTGTTTTTAGGATATGAAACCAGGGCACAGGATCCTGCTTCATCAGGACAGGAAAAAACATGTACAGATGAGACGATAGTTTCTCAGTTGAAAAATGATGGCACACCGGAATTTGTTTTAGACGGAGAATATTATACGCTTCCGCTGGAAGCCTCTCAGTTAATAGAAGATGGCTGGACGCTGGAGACAGAAACGTACCAGGCGGAAGACGTTTCTCTGCAGCCGGGAGAAAGAATTTCCGGTGAGTTTACAAAAGAAGAGGAAAAACTGAAAGTATGGATTGTAAATGATGATTCGACATCAGGGAAACCGGCAAAAGAGGGAACAATCATTGAGGTGGGATTTTCTGCGAAAAAGGACACCGAGAATCCGGATTTTTTTGTGACTCTGAACGGCGTTCATTGCGCCATGTCAGATGAGGCGTTAAAAGAAGCGCTTGCAGATGTAGAAGGATATGAGATAAATTCCGCGGGAGGAATCAATATTTCACGCACTGTGGACGACGATGTACTTGATATTTTTAAGGTAACGTTACTTGGGGACGCAACAGGAATCAACATTTGCTCAGACAACATTTTTGAGTATCAGGACTATCAGCCGAAGGAGGAAAAACAGAAAAATGCGGACAGACAGGTGGCAGCGTATCAGGAAAAAACAGAGAAAGAGATAGAGCCTTTTGCAAATGATTTTAATGGGATTATTGAAGGATATGATGAAAATTTAAGCGTTGGTTTTTACAGCGAAGGCACGGTATGGGGAAAAGAAAGCGGAGAATATAAAAAAATAGCAGGAACGCCTATTTCTTGGGAAGTTTCCCTTTATATTGCAGAGGATACCACCGGTCAGTTATATTGTATTGCAAATCAGAAATTAAATGAAGAAGGAGTTGTAGAGGAGGCACTGGAACTGAAAGAGGGAGATGAGATCCGCGTATGGGGATATGCCTCCCAGTATCTTGAGGTGACAGAAGAGCAGAAACTGGTTGTGGTACAGCCGGGGATTGTGGAGAAAAATGGAGAGATGATTATTTTAGATGAAAATCTGAAAGGGGAATGAGTGTTATGAACGTAGGATTTTGGCTGTGTATTGTTCTGGTTCCGGGATTTTTACTGACTGGTATCGTATTTGCCGTATTAAAAGAGAGGGGAGCAAAATTTGTTTCCGGGTTTAATACGCTTCCGGAAAAAGAGCAGGAATGGTACGATAAGGCATGGATTGTGAAAGATATAAGAAATTCCAGCTTTATATGGTCGGCTATTATGCTTGTCGGAGCAATTCTGTCATATTTTTTCACCAGTTATATGGCGGTAGCCGCATATATTATCTGGGGAATCTGGTTTTTCAAAGATGTACACTGGGACGCGCATAAGGCATTTAAAAAATATTTACGAAATGATAAAACAGGAGGTGCGGACAGATGAAAGCTTTCGTAAGAAACGCAGAAAGGAAGGATTACGAAGCGGTGGTAAATATTATGGGGCAGGTACAGGAAATGCACGTAAAATGGAGGCCTGATATATACAAAACAAACAAAGAGATGATTCCGGCGGATAAGTTTGATGACATTCTGAAAGAGGGTACATTTTTCGTTGCCGAGGCAGACGGGATTATAGTTGGAATTATGGGAATCGCATTGCGGCATATAGAAAATCCGTCGCATGTTACGAGAAATGTAATTTTTATCGACAGCATGGCAGTAGACGAGAAGTACCGCGGAAGGGGAATCGGGCACCTGTTTTTCGAGAAGGCAAAACAGATAAAAGAGGAAAGGCATTGCGATGCAGTGGAATTGCAGGTAAACGCAAAAAATAAAGCCGCCTATGAGATGTATGTGAAATACGGGTTTAAGGAGAAATCTATTAATATGGAGCTGATTTAAAAAGCGGGTGACAGCCTTTGAATGATTTGTTAAAATGATACTAAGAGGACAGCCATAATTTTGCTGTTTTCCACTTACTTAAGAGAAAACACTTATTATATGAATATTGCATAAGTGGAGGATAAAAATCTTATACGGAGGTGGAAATGTGAAACGGCAGACAAATTTGGCACAGGCAATCGATATGGCGGCAGACAAAGCCAGATATGACGAATGTGCAAAGAAATTATTAAGCTACAAGGCGGTGCTTGCATGGATTTTAAAGTCCTGTACAAAAGAATTTTCCCAGTATAGTGTTCAGTTTATCTGTGAAAACTGTTTAAAAGGGAAGGCGGAGATCTCGCAGCATGCAGTTCATCAAGATGAGAAGAGCACAGATGATCTTGACGGAGATACCCGGATTGAAGGGCTTAATACAGAGGCAGGATCTATGAAAGAGCGGACGGTATATTTTGATATTCGCTTTAAAGCCCTGCTTCCCGGAAGCAAAGAGCCTGTACAGCTTATTGTAAATCTGGAAATACAAGTCGATGATACGCCGGGGTATCCCCTGGTTACCCGTGGTTTTTATTATTGTGCCAGAATGATTTCTGAACAATATGGGACAGTATTTACGGGGGAAGACTATGGAAAACTTCAGAAAGTATACAGTATCTGGATTTGTCCGGATCCGGCAAAAAAGCGAAAAAACGGTATTTTTCGGTATCATACAATAGAAGATAAAATAATGGGGGAATCCGATGTGCATTCAGAAGCATATGATTTGATGGAAGTGATTGTTTTACATCTTGGCGATGCGGAAGAAGAGAGCGGAAATGAAATCTTAAATCTGCTGAATGTGCTGTTTTCTTCATCGTTGTCACCGAATGAAAAAAAGCAGAGATTACATAAGGATTTCCATATTGCAATGACGGCAGAACTGGAGAGTGAGGTGAAAAATATGTGTAACTTAAGTCAGGCGCTTATTGAACAAGGAATCGAACAAGGAATCGAACAGGGCGTCGAACAGGGTGTGCAAAAAGAGAAATTATCCCTTGCAAAGATGATGATCCAGGAAGGAGAAGCCATAGAGAAGATTAAAAAATACACAGGTTATTCTATTGAAAAAATAAGGAAAATTGCAGAATCAATGGAAAAGTAATGGATAAAAAATAAAGAAGAGACTGCGCACTAATTATTTAGTGCGACAGTCCCGCAGGGAGAAACAAAATGAAGTATCGCAGTTTACAGGAACATGAAATCGATCGGGAACTGTTTCGTGATTTTATCAGGCGGCAGATTGTTACAAAATGCTGGCGAAAAGAAGATGGAGAATGGATTATAAAAGACGCCCCTTTTATTGATGACTGGACAGAGCAGGATTATAAGGTGCTGATTCAGTGCCTGAAACATACAGTCAGAACAGGAGGGGGTGTTTATGGAGCTTTTTATGAGGGAAAACTAAAAGGCTTTGCCGCTGTTCTTCCGGAAATATTCGGCGGGGAAAATAAATATATAGACCTGGCTGCCATTCATGTATCTCAGGATATGAGAGGGACAGGAATCGGAACGGCTCTATTTAAAGAAGCCAAAAGATGGGCAAAGGAAAAAGGAGCGGAGAAACTTTATATTTCTGCTCATTCCGCTGTGGAAAGCCAGGCGTTTTACAAACGCATGGGCTGCGTTGAGGCGAAATGGTATAAAAAGGAGCATGTGGAAGAAGAGCCGTTTGACTGTCAGCTGGAAGTAAAATTATAAGAGAAATGGCGTATTTTCGCCTGTGCAAAGATTCTTTGCATGGGAAAACAGCACGATGCAAAGCATGGCTGCTGGTCATTTACAGAAACCGGAGGCATAATGGATACAGAAAGGAGGATTACATGAAACTGGGACAGACGATCATAAGCATACGAAAAGAAAGAAAAATGACACAGGAAGAATTTGCCCGAATTTTTCATGTGACACGACAGACAGTATCCAACTGGGAAAATGAAAAAAGTTATCCGGACCTGGAAACTCTGGTTCGGATAAGCGAAGAATTTCAGATTTCCCTGGACGCTATGCTAAAGGAGGACGTGCAGATGGTAAAAAAAATAAACAGAGAAATTCAGTTCAGCCAGAAGTTTAAGAGAGGGCTGAAAACTGCGGCAGGCTGTGCTGGTATTTTGCTGCTCCTTGGCGCGGGAATTTATGGCGTGATGTGGCAGCAGGCAAAAACCTCTCTGGAAAAAGCATTCTGGGAAGGCATTGAGAAAAATCAGTTTCAATTTGACGAGAAAGAGGGATATTATAAAAAGGCAGCTTCAGAAGATGCCCGCTATATTCTTCCAAACCAGAAGATGCCGGGATATTTTGATTTTTCTTTTCATTTCCACAATACGGTTCTGGATTATTATGGAACAGCAGAAGGGAAAAACATACAGATAAGATGGTCTGAGATGGGAAAAGAAGAGGATATTGTGTCTTCCGTTTCTTATCTGGACGAAGAGGGCAATCTGGAAAAATCTCTTTCTGAAAAAGAGGAGGAAAGCCTCTGCGAAAAAAATGAGACAGTCCGGGAAGCGTTAAAAGAGGGAGAAAGAATCTTTGCGGAGGTTTATAAAAGATAAAAAAAGAGGGTATCGCAATCATATGATTCAGCGATACCCTTTTGACGCCTTAGGCTCTTTCTACGTTACCGGATCTTAAGCAGGAAGTACATACGTACATTTTCTTATTTCCGTTCTCTGTTTTAACTTTAACAGATTTAACGTTGGATTTCCACATCTTGTTAGATCTTCTATGAGAATGACTCACGTTGTTTCCGAAATGAGCTCCTTTTTCACAAATTGCACATTTAGCCATGATAGCACCTCCTTGACGCTTTTTTTCAACAGACTTTATTTTAACAGATGAAAATGGCTTTTGCAAGCAAAAAAAGGAAAAATGTGAAAAATAATATTTCTTTTTCTTTCAAAAGAGGGTATAATACACATAAACATAAAATTTGAAATGAAAATTGGAGGTAACCATATGAATGGATGTATAGATTCCGGATTGGGCCGGATTGTCATTGATACGGACGTAATTGCCACTTATGCAGGCAGCGTTGCGGTAGAATGCTTTGGCATCATTGGAATGGCTGCTGTCAGCATGAAGGACGGTCTTGTAAAGCTGCTTCGAAGAGACAGCTTAAGACACGGAATTAGCGTAAAAATTACAGAAGGCAACAGGATTCGCCTTGATTTCCATGTAATCGTGGCATATGGCGTAAATATCAGCACAATTGCAGATAATCTTGTCAGCAATGTAAAATATAAAGTCGAGGCTTTCACAGGTATGGAGATTGAAAAAATCAATATTATGGTGGAAGGCGTACGTGCCATAGATTAGGATTAGAGGAGGAACTTGTGGTGAACAGAAAAACCATAGATGCCAGTACACTTTCCAGAATGTTTCTGGCAGGAGCCAAAAATCTGGAAGCAAAGAAAGAATGGATTAATGAATTAAACGTATTTCCTGTACCGGACGGAGATACAGGAACAAATATGACGCTTACGATCATGTCCGCTGCCGCAGAGGTGGGGGCTCTTGGAGATACTGACATGGAATCTCTGGCAAAAGCCATTTCTTCCGGTTCTTTAAGAGGAGCAAGAGGAAACTCCGGCGTTATTCTTTCCCAGCTTTTAAGAGGCTTTACGCGTGGTGTAAGAAAATATGAGGAGCTTGACGCGCCTTTAATTGCAGCGGCAATGGAAAGAGGCGTGGAGACTGCCTACAAAGCAGTTATGAAGCCAAAAGAAGGTACGATTTTAACAGTGGCAAAGGAAGCTGCGTTAAAGGCTGTTGAGATCGCAGAGGAAATGGAAGACCTGGAAGAATTTTTCCGCGAGGTATTTGTACATGCAGAGGCGACTCTTGCAAAAACTCCGGAAATGCTTCCTGTATTAAAAGAAGCGGGAGTTGTGGATTCCGGCGGACAGGGACTTCTGGAAGTGTTCCGCGGTGCAGTGGACGGCTTCCTTGGAAAAGAAGTAGATTACTCCCAGTTTGAGAAGAGTGCAGCTCCGGCTGTGACAAAGATTTCGCCTCAGGCAGAAGCGGATATTAAATTCGGTTACTGTACAGAATTTATCATTATGCTGAATAAAGAACTGCCGGAGGAAGAAGAACATAGCTTTAAAGAATTTCTCATGTCGATCGGAGATTCCATCGTTCTTGTAGCCGATGATGAAATTGTAAAAGTACATGTGCACACAAACCACCCGGGACAGGCAATTGAGCGCGCACTTACTTACGGTTCTCTCTCCAGAATGAAAATCGACAATATGAGAGAAGAACATCAGGAGAAGCTGATCAAAGATGCGGAAAAACTTGCGGCACAGCAGGCAGAAGAGGAAGAGGCAAAGGCAGCAGAGCAGCCTCCTAAGGAAGTTGGCTTTATTTCTGTTTCCGCAGGAGGCGGACTGACAAATATCTTTAAAGACCTGGGTGTGGACTATCTGATCGAGGGCGGTCAGACTATGAACCCAAGTACGGAGGATATGTTAAATGCCATTGCAAAAGTAAACGCAAAGACGATTTACATTTTCCCGAATAATAAAAACATTATTCTGGCAGCAAACCAGGCGCGTGATCTGACAGAGGACAAGGAGATCGTGGTAGTTCCAACAAAGACGGTTCCACAGGGGATTTCCGCAATTATCAGCTTCGTTCCGGAGAAAAACGGCGAGGAAAATCTGGAAGCCATGATGGAAGCGGTGTCCAGAGTGAAGACGGGACAGATTACCTATGCTGTCCGCGATACAAGAATTGACGATAAGGAAATCCATGAAGGCGATATTATGGGAATTGGCGACAGCGGCATTCTTGCGGTCGGAAAGACAAAAGAAGAAGTGGCAAAAGAGACAATCGCTTCTATGATGGATGAAGACGGAGAGATTATCAGCCTTTATTATGGCGCAGATACAGAGGAAGCAGATGCCGAGGCTCTTGCCGAGGAGCTGGAAGCTCTGTATCCGGATTGCGAAATAGAAGTAAACCAGGGCGGACAGCCGATTTACTACTATATTATTTCAGTAGAATAAGAGAAGGGGCGGAAGAAAGTCTTCCGCTCTTTTTTTCAGGAGGGAAATATGGACAGACCACTTCGTTCTTTAAAAGGAGTAGGAGAAAAAACAGAAAAGCTCTTTCAGAAAATCGGAGTTTCCACTACAGAAGAACTGCTCCGGTATTATCCGCGTAATTATGAAGCGTATGAAGAACCGATTCCCATTGAGGAATTGAAAGAAGGGTGCATTGCGAGTATTCAGGCTACGATCGTATCTGGTGTGTATGTAAATAAAGTAAGAAATCTTCAGGTTATTACGATTACGGCAGCAGATGCCACGGAAAAAATCGGAATCGCCTGGTTTAATATGCCATATCTGAAAAATACGCTGAAAAAGGGCAGTGTTTTTATATTCAGAGGCCGTGTTGCGAGAAAACAGGGAAAGCTTCAGATGGAACACCCGGAAATCTTTACGCCTGCGGCATACGGGGAAATCCTCCACAGTCTGCAGCCAGTGTATGCGCTCACAGCCGGACTTTCCAATAAAACCATCGGAAAGCTTGTCCGCCAGGCAATGAAGGAGCAGACGCTTCAGATGGAATTTCTTCCGGAGGAAGTAAAAGAGAGATACCATCTGGCAGACGATAATTTTGCAGTGGAAAATATCCATTTTCCGGCAAATATGGAAAAGCTTCTCATGGCGCGCAAACGCCTTGTGTTTGATGAATTTCTGTTTTTCATCCTTGCGGTGCAGATGTTAAAAGAGCGGACGGAAACTGCGAAAAATGAATTTCCCATGACGCCTGTATGGACGACGGAGGAAGTGATGGAGGGACTTCCTTACAGCCTTACAAAAGCGCAGCTTAATGTGTGGCATGAGATAGAAAGAGATTTGCAGAGCCACAGTCTTATGTCCCGGCTTGTGCAGGGGGACGTGGGCTGCGGAAAGACGATCCTGGCTTTTCTTGCTCTGATCATGACAGTGGAAAACGGGTATCAGGGGGCGCTTATGGTTCCCACGGAGGTTCTAGCAAAGCAGCATTACGAAGGGTTTCAGGAGCTTCTGGAAAAACAGGGAGTAGCTTCCTGCAGACCGGTTCTTTTAACAGGCTCCTGCACAGCAAAGGAAAAAAGAGAAATCTATGAAAAAATCGCTTCCGGAGAGGCAAATGTAATTATTGGAACACATGCGCTTATTCAGGAGAAGGTATGTTATAAAAACCTTGCCCTTGTCATTACAGACGAGCAGCACCGCTTTGGAGTAAAGCAGAGGGAGGCGCTTACAACAAGAGGAAATCCGCCACATGTGCTTGTTATGAGCGCCACCCCCATTCCCAGGACTCTTGCCATTATTTTGTACGGCGATCTTGATATTTCTATTGTGGACGAGCTTCCGGCTGCAAGGCTTCCTATTAAAAACTGCGTGGTGGATACTTCTTACAGGAAAAAAGCATACGCGTTTATGGAGCGGCAGATTCAGGAAGGACGCCAGGTATACGTCATCTGCCCTATGGTGGAGGAGAGCGAAGGTGCAGACGGGGAAAATGTTCTGGACTATACAGAAAAATTAAGAAGTATTTTTCCGGAAACGATTACAGTGGCAGCCCTTCACGGAAAAATGAAGCCAAAAGAAAAAAACAGGATCATGGAAGAGTTTGCGGAAGGAAAAATTAAAATTCTGGTATCGACAACCGTTGTGGAGGTCGGAGTAAATGTTCCAAATGCCACCGTTATGATGGTGGAAAATGCCGAGAGGTTCGGGCTTGCCCAGCTGCATCAGCTCCGGGGAAGAGTAGGGCGCGGGAAACATCAGTCCTACTGTATTTTCATGCAGGGCAACGGGGCAAAGGAAACATCGAAACGGTTGGAGATCCTGAATAAATCAAACGACGGATTTTTTATAGCGGGGGAAGATTTAAAGCTTCGCGGCCCCGGAGATCTTTTCGGGATCCGTCAGAGCGGTCTTCTGGAATTTAAGCTGGGAGACATTTACCAGGACGCGGATATTTTAAAATCTGCAAGCGAGGCAGCAGGCATGATCCTTTCCTGTGACCCGGATTTGAGCCTTGAACAGAACCGGAAATTAAAAGAAAAACTGGGTCAGTATATGAAGGAAGATTTACAGAATATGGGTCTGTAGAAAAACAAAATCTTGCAAAAATCTGCAAATAGTAGTATTCTATGAAACGTAATCAATTATTAAACCTTGTAAGGAGGCTATCAAATGGCTAGAAAGATGACAACAAAAAAAGCAGACACAACTGCAAAAACAGCATCTGTGAAAGAGACTCCTGCAAAATCTGTTGCTGCCGCACCTGTAGAGAACGCTGTAAAAGCTGAGACTGAAAAGACAGAAAATGCAAAAGTAACCGCTGTTAAGGAAGAAGAAAAAATGGTAGAAAAAGAAACACCAGCTAAAAAAACAACAACAAGGAAGGCTGCTTCCAAAACTGCCGCACCGAAGAAAACTCCGGCAAAGAGAACTGCTGCAAAGAAAGCAGAGACAAATACAGAAGTGTATGTTCAGTTCTGGGGCAGAGAAATACATACAAAAGATGTTGTAGAAAACATCAAAAAAGTATGGACAGAAGAGATGGGCAAAAAAGAGTCTGATATGAAAGATCTGAAAGTGTATATCAAACCGGAAGATAATGGCGCGCATTATGTGATCAATGGCGACATTACTGGCTTTATTGGAATGTAATTGAAATCTGTACAGTAAAATGCCGGGATATGAGATTTCATATTCCCGGCATTTTTCTGCAAATATAAGTGTTCTGATATTCAGAGGCGGTTTAGAAACCGGACTGGCTTCCTGCAGAACCGCTGGACATCTGGCGCTCCTGCGCCTCGATCATCTTTTTCACCATATATCCGCCGACGCTTCCGTTCTGTTTGGAAGTAAGGTTACCGTTGTATCCGTCTGTAAGCGGAACACCCAGCTCATTTGCAACTTCGAATTTAAAACGGTCTAATGCGCCTTTTGCTTCTGGTACAACTGCTTTGTTAGAAGAATTGTTGTTTGACATGATTCATTTCCTCCTTGGTTGTTTGTTTGTTGTTACATTGCTAGTATATGAAAAAATTAAAATAATACACTGGCAGTTCTTGTATATAGTGGCAGAATTATGAAAATATTAACAATCTATGAAATTTGTATATTTTAAAAGATTTAATTGCACTTCTTTTAGCTATTTGTTATAATGTCAAATAGGGAAATTAGATTTTACGAAAATGGAATGGCAGAATGGAGAGTGAATTATGAATTTAGGAATTATTGCACATAACAGTAAAAAGGTATTAATTGAAGATTTCTGCATTGCCTATAAAAATATTCTTGCAAAACATGAGGTTTATGCGACAGGAACTACAGGAAGAAGAATCGAGGAAGCCACAGGGCTTCATGTTCATAAATTTCTGGCAGGAAGTATTGGCGGCGACAAACAGTTTACAGAGATGATCGAGAGAGAAGACATGGATATGGTCATTCTCTTTTATAATCCGGTTATGATGGATCCGAAAGAGCCGGACATCACAAATATTGTAAAAAAATGCGACCAGTATAATATTCCGGTTGCCACAAATATTGCCACAGCGGAGCTTCTGATTCTGGGACTTGCCCGTGGAGATCTGGATTGGAGACTGAATCTGAAATGAGAGTCATAGCAGGAAAAGCAAGACGTTTAAATTTAAAAACAGTTCCGGGGATGGATACGCGCCCCACAACAGACAGAATAAAAGAAACCCTGTTTAATATTCTCCGGCCGGAAATGCTGGACTGCCGTTTTCTTGATCTGTTTGCAGGAAGCGGCGCAATCGGAATTGAAGCTTTGAGCCGTGGAGCAGCAGAGGCTGTTTTTGTGGAAAAAAATCCGAAGGCATGTGCATGTATCCGGGAAAATCTGGCATTTACAAAACTTGCAGAAGGTGGTAAACTGCTGAACATGGACGTGCTTCAGGCGCTGCGGTCTCTGGAGGCAAAAGGTGCATTCGACTGTATTTTTATGGACCCTCCTTACAATCAGGAACTGGAAAAGGAAGTTCTCCTGTACCTGAAAGAAAGTGAAACGGCAGATGAGAATACTCTGATCATAATAGAAGCGGAGCTTTCCACTGATTTTTCTTATGTGACAGAGCTGGGATATGAGCTTTTGCGCGTGAAAGAGTATAAGACAAATAAGCACATTTTTTTAAAAAAGAGAAAGTGAGAAAAATACATGGTAGTAGCAGTATATCCCGGAAGTTTTGATCCGGCTACTTATGGGCATCTGGATGTGATCAAACGTGCCAGCGTATCTTTCGATAAAATAATTGTGGGAGTTTTGCATAATTCTGCAAAAAGTCCGTTGTTTTCTGTGGAAGAACGTGTTAATATACTAGAAAAGGCGACAAAAGATATTCCAAATGTAGAAGTGAAGCCTTTTGAAGGTTTGTCAGTGAATTTTGCAAGAGAGAATCACGCGCAGGTTATTATAAGAGGGCTGCGGGCAGTTACAGATTTTGAGTATGAACTGCAGATGGCACAGACAAATCGTGTCCTGGCTCAGGATATAGATACTGTTTTTATGACTACAAGCCTTGAATACGCATATTTAAGTTCCACCATCATGAAGGAAGTAGCTTCCTTCGGGGGAGACTTAAGCAAGTTTGCGCCGCCGGAGATCATCGAGGCGGTAAAACAGAAAATGCCGAAAGATAAACAGATAAAATAAGGAGAGTGTATTATGAGCAGCAGAATTGAACAGATTATTGATGAGATTGATGAGTATGTGGAGAGCTGTAAATTCCAGCCTCTTTCTACTACCAAGATTGTCGTACAGAAGGAAGAGATCATGGAGCTTCTCAGAGAACTTCGTCTGAAAACTCCAGATGAGATTAAACGCTACCAGAAGATCATCAGCAACAAAGATGCCATTCTGGAAGATGCACAGGCAAAGGCAGACGCGATCATCGCAGACGCACAGGCAAAAGCCCAGGAACTGGTAACACAGCACGAGATCATGCAGAAGGCTTATGCACAGGCGAACGAGACGATCAATGCAGCAAACAAACAGGCACAGGAAATTCTGGACTCCGCTACAGAAGATGCAAACAGCATTCGTCTGAGCGCGATCACATATACAGATGAAATGATGGCAAATATTGGTTCTGTACTTGACCAGACACTGGAAGATGCAGGCGGTAAATATAAGATGTTTATTGATGCGCTTCAGAGCTGCCTGGACGTAGTAAACCAGAACAGACAGGAGCTTGCGCCGCAGACAGCTCAGGCTGCAGCTATGTCCAGTTCTTATCATGCAGAAGACAGCTCCGCTGATGAAGAACTGTTAGACGAGCTGGGTGACAACTAAGACAAGAAGTGCAGTGAGAGCTGCATGCATACATTTTGCGGCAAAGTAGGGGAGAACAGAAATCTGTCCTTTTAATACGCTCTTTGTCTGAGCGAGGATACATAAGCCTCCAAAGGCAGTCATCGTCATGGCATAGAGATATTTCTTCATATAAGAAAGACCCGAGAGCGCAAGCTGGTGAAGTCCGGTTGTAAGCTCTGTGATGCCGAGAAATATGTATTTTCCTTCAGAATCAGACGGGCAGAAGTGACCGATCACTGCTCCCAGGATAGAGAAGAGAAGAATATATCCGCCGAGACGGGTGATGGTTTCGAAACCGTTCATAATAGAGACGTCTATGACAGCTCCTGGAGAGCTGACAGCGGATGTCTCTTTTTTTGACGGTGATATGGGTGTAAAGGTTTTGTTTTTATAAATAATAAAGCGGAAAAACAGCATACATATAAGGCTTGAGAGAAATAAAATCCCTGCGATTTCTTTTATCTCCGTCCTTCCGCCGAGACAGATTTGTGAGACATAGGCAGTGAGAAAAACGGGACTCGGGTTGTTGGAAAAGGTGAGGAGATACGAGGCTTCTTTTTTGCTTATTTTATTTTCCTGATATAAATCAGAGGCAAGCTTTGCGCCCATAGGGTATCCGCAGAGCATACCAAGAAGGAAAACATAAGCGCCGCAGGGAGTCAGTCCCAGAAATTTTTTCCAGAAAGAGGAAAGCGGGCTTAAAATTTTTTCGATTCCCTTTGTATGCAGAAGAATTCCGGTTAAAATAAGAAAGGGAAGAAGCGTGGGGATCAAGGTGTTCAGCCACAGCTTCATTCCGTCTCTGGCAGCAAAAAGAGCTTCCTCCGGATATTTCAGGAGGAAAAGAAGAAGGCAGATAACGCCGGCTGTTGTAATACGTTGTTTCATATGCGCCTGCTTGTTTTTTTCTTAAATATATGGCGTTTTATGAGGATATATGATTAATAAAATTGGAGGTGTCATTTTATGGCAGTACTGGAACAGTGTGAGCCGAAAAGAGTATTTCATTATTTTGAGGAGATTTGTAAAATTCCTCACGGCTCAGGAAATACAAAAGAGATCAGCGATTATCTTGTAGGCTTTGCAAAAGAGCAGGGCTTAAACTATGTACAGGACGAGCTGAATAATGTGGTGATTTATAAAGAAGCGACAGAAGGGTATGAAAATGCGCCTGTTGTCATTCTTCAGGGACATATGGACATGGTGTGCGAAAAACGTCCGGACGTGGTTCATGATTTTACAAAGGATGGTCTGAAGCTTTCCGTAAAAGACGGATATGTTTCCGCAAACGGCACAACGCTTGGAGGAGACAACGGAATCGCAGTTGCTTATGGTCTGGCGCTTCTGGAGAGCAAAGATATTCCTCACCCTGCACTTGAAGTCCTCATTACAGTAGACGAGGAAATCGGGCTTCTTGGGGCAAAAGATTTTGACTGCAGCGTTTTAAAGGGAAAGAGATTTATTAATCTGGATTCTGAAGCAGAAGGAAGCATCTGGATCAGTTGTGCAGGCGGACTTTCTGCATACAGCCGCATTCCTGTCCAGAGAGTAGAGGCAGAGGGAACACTCCTTACAATAAAGGTTTCCGGTCTTATGGGCGGACATTCCGGTGCGGAAATTGATAAAAACCGTGCAAATGCCAATGTTCTTATAGGAAGATTTTTATACGGACTTAAGAAAAAATGCGAGTACGAGCTTGTTTCTGTAAATGGTGGACAGAAAGATAATGCCATTCCGAGAGAATGTACAGCTGTCCTTGCAGTTGGAGAAGAGAGCGTTTCAGAAATTCTTTCCTATGCTTCCTGGCTTCAGGGCAAATTAAGAGAAGAATATACAGGAAGTGATGAGGGAATTACTGTTTCTGTAGAAAACGAGGGTGTGAAAAAGACAGAAATCATGCATCCTACAAGCAGGGAGAGAGTTCTTTTCTATCTTATGAATGTTCCTTTCGGTGTATTAAAGATGAGCGGAACAATAGAGGGGCTCGTTGAGACATCCAACAATATTGGAATCTTAAAAACAGATGACAGTGAAGTTCTGGCAGTTTCCAGTGTGAGAAGTTCTGTAGGGGCAGCAAGAGATGCTGTGGCAGATAAGCTGGAATATCTTACAGAATTTCTGGGCGGCGAATTTGAAATTCAGGGTGCATACCCCGCGTGGGAGTACCGTAAGGATTCTCCGCTTCGTGATAAAATGGCGAAAGTATATGAAGAGATGTACGGAGAGAAGCCAAATGTTGTTGCCATTCATGCAGGACTGGAATGTGGACTTTTCTATGAAAAAATTGAAGGTCTTGACTGCGTATCCATTGGACCGAATATGAAAGATATTCATACTTCTGAGGAGACACTTGAAATTGTGTCAGTAGAACGAGTATGGAATTATCTTGTAAAAGTTCTGGAAAATCTGAAAGATTGATAAAAAAAGAAGGCTCCGGCAGAAATACCTTCGGGTAGAAATGCCGGGGGCTTTTTTATCTTTTTATAAAAACAGAAAAACTTTCTTTGATAAACAGTATATAACACTTGACAACAGTATTATACTGTTATATACTGTTAATCAAATAGGAGGCCAACTATTATGGAGATTATCATCAATCACACATCGATGCAGCCCATTTACGAACAGATTGCGGAGCGAATCAAGGGTATGGTTATGGAGGGAAAATTAAAAGCGGGAGAAATGCTGCCTTCTGTAAGGACAATGGCAAAGGAACTGAAAATCAGCGCCCTCACAGTGAAAAAAGCGTATGATTTTCTGGAAGAGGAAGGTTTTGTTGTAACAGTCCACGGAAAAGGAAGCTTTATCGCAGAACATAATCAGAATCTTATGATGGAAGAACGCAGAAAAGAAACGGAGGCTGCATTGGAGCAGGTGATCCGGAGAAGCCGTCAGGGCGGACTTTCGGACGAAGAAATCAGAGAGCTGTTTGAGCTGATTATGGAGGAAGATATATGTTAGTGGAAATGAAACATGTGAAAAAACATTACCGGGATTTTTCCCTGGACTGTTCCCTGCAGTTAAAAGAAGGCTGTATCACTGGTCTGATAGGGGCGAACGGTGCGGGAAAAAGCACGGCTTTTAAGGCGATTCTCGGTCTGATCCGCCCGGAGGAGGGAGAAATTACGGTTCTGGGAGAAAGGGGAGGCAATCTTACGGGAAAAACAAAGGAAGAGATCGGGGTGGTCCTTCCGGAGAGTACCTTCAGCCGGTATCTGAAAGTAAAACAGATCGTTCCGGTCATGAAAGAGCTGTATTCCCGGTTTGACAGAGAATATTTTCAGGAACAGTGCAGAAGATTTTCCATTCCTGAGGATAAGGTTTTAAAGGAATTTTCAACAGGAATGCTGGCAAAGCTTAAAATCCTTCTGGCGCTTTCTTACCGCCCGCGGATCCTTATATTAGACGAGCCAACTGCAGGGCTTGATGTGCTGACGCGAGATGAGATTCTTTCCGTATTTCGGGAGTATATGGAAGAAAGTGAAGAGAGAGGGATTCTCATCAGCTCTCATATTTCCTCGGATCTGGAGGGACTGTGCGACGATATGTACATGATCCATCAGGGAAGGATCATCATGCATGAGGAGACAGACGTACTTCTCGATGAATATGGAATTTTAAAGGTGAGCGCAGACGAATACAAAAAGCTCGATAAAAGCTTTCTTCTGAAAAAGAAGAAAGAAAACTACGGATACAGCTGTCTGACAAAAGAGAAGTATTATTATATGGAAAATTATCCTTCTTCTGTGGTGGAGAAATGTTCTCTTGACGAGGTGATTTCCATTATGGTAAAGGGGGAGACAGTATGAAAGGATTATTAAAAAAAGACCTGGCGATTTTGTTTTGCAACAGAGCCATGCTCGTTGCGGCAATTATTGTTTTTGCAGCAGTTGCGTTTATGGGAAGCGGAGGCGGTCAGTTTATTGTGGCGTATATGGCGATTTTTGTTCCAATGGTAATAAACAGTACGATAAGCTATGATGATACGGATCATGGAATGGCATACCTTATGACGCTTCCTGTTACAAGAAGACAGTATGTATATTCCAAATACGTGTTTAGTGCAGGAGCAGGATTTCTCTGCTGGATTTTTTCCTGTGTTATGGGAACTCTGTCTAATCTCATGCACGGAAGCAAAGAAGAACCGGGAGAATGGCTGTTTCTCTGTCTTATGAGTCTGGGAATCCTGATTTTTGTCAGCAGCCTTATGATTCCTGTACAGTTAAAGTTTGGAGCAGAGAAAGCAAAAATAGCAATGCTTCTTATTATGGTGGGAGTGACAGCAGTGACGTGGCTTTTCATTAATATAAAAAAAGCAGTTTTTCCGGGAAGTATGAATCTGCTTTCTTTTTTAAATGACAATCCCTTTGTGTTTGCGGGAATCGTGCTTTTGTTTGTGCTGACAGCATTTTTAATTTCTCTTTTTGTCAGCATACGGATTTTTGAAAAAAAGGAATGGTAAGATATGGAGAAACATGAGATTTACACAATATGCGGAAAAGAATATAAAGAGATGACAAAAACTCTTTTAAAGGAATGCCGCTTACAGGAGCTGATTGGTTCAAAAGAGAAAATGATCGGAATTAAGCCGAATCTTGTCTCTCCTACAGAGGCTTCTTACGGGGCAACCACTCACCCGGAGATAGTGGCAGGTATTATTGAGTATCTGAAAGAATCAGGATTTGAGAAGCTTGCCATGCTGGAAGGTTCCTGGGTGGGAGACAGAACAGAAGAGGCATATGAGGTGTGCGGTTACAGAGAACTGTCTGAAAAATATGGCGTTCCTTTTTGGGACACACAGAAAGATAAGGGTGTGTTAAAATCATGTGCAGGTCTTGAACTGCATATTTGCGAAAGCGTGGAAAAACTGGATTTTTTAATTAATGTGCCGGTTTTAAAAGGCCATTGCCAGACAAAGATAACATGCGCCCTGAAAAATATGAAAGGTCTTATCCCAAATAAAGAAAAAAGAAGATTTCATGCAATGGGGCTTCACCGTCCCATTGCTCATCTGAACGCGGGGATTTGTCAGGATTTTGTTGTGGTAGATAATATCTGCGGAGACCTTGACTTTGAGGATGGGGGAAATCCTGTGGAAATGAATCGGATTTTTGCAGGAAGAGATCCTGTTTTGATAGATGCTGTTATGTGCCGCATGATGCACTATGAGACAGAGGAGATTCCTTATATTGGTTTTTCGGAAGAATTGGGAGTGGGCTGCTCAAATCCTGAAAAAGCGGTGATACGTACAGTGGGAGAGGAGACGGGAAGAGAAATTCCTCTGTCCAGAAAGGTTGTGGAGCTTCAGGACGCGGTGGAAGAAGTGGAATCCTGCAGCGCCTGTTACGGGTATCTCATTCCAGCTCTGGAAATGCTGAAGGCGGACGGGCTTTTTGAAAAGCTGGACGAAAAAATAAGCATAGGTCAGGGATTTCGGGGAAAAACAGGAACCCTTGGAGTAGGAAGCTGTACAAAAGGCTTTGCCTGTCATCTTGACGGCTGTCCTCCTACAGAGGGACAGATTTATGAATTTTTGAAAGAGTATATTCAAAAGAAAGAAAAGCAGGCATGAAAAAAAAGGGAAGGCAGACCGCCTTCCCTTAGCTGCGTTTAAATGCTGCTTTTGATGATTTCTATAATCTGTTCCTGCGAGAACTGGCTGCTGTCGATACACAACTGATACTGTGTCATATCCAGCCACTTATGATCTGTGAAATATTCGTAGTAAGAGCGGCGCTCCTTATCCATTTTCTTTACCAGTTTCCTTGCGCTTTTTTCTTCCCTGCCTGTGCGGGCAATTACATTTTCCACTCTCTTTTCAAAGGGGGCGTAAATAAAAACGCTTAAAGTTTTGTCTGCCAGAATGTGGTTGGCGCAGCGTCCCACGATCACGCAGTCTTCTTTTTGCGCTACGTCAGAAATGATCTGGCGCTGAATATCAAAGAGAATGTCGTTCATGGGAATGAAGTGCATATCTTTGTCAATCTGAATTTCGTTGTCAATGGGAAAACGCCACTGGTTTGCTTTCTTTTCGTCTACTTTGGCGAAGGTATCAAACGGAATCTGCTTTTCCTTGCTTGCAATGTCAATTAGTTCCTTATCGTAAAAGCTTATGCCCAGATCTTCGGCAAGAGCTTTTCCTATGGCGCGTCCGCCGCTTCCGAACATACGATTAATTGTAATAATTTTTTTCGACATATCCATACCTCCCTGTGTGATTTTGTTGTGATTATTATAGCATATTTGTATGAAAAATACTATAAAAATATCAAAAAATAAGCAAAATAAACAAAAAAATGATGCAAAAAACGAAAAAAAGAAAGACTGGAAAAAAAGAAAAGCATCTGTTAAAATAAAGTTATAATAGCCCATATTATGGGGTAAAACACAAAAACAGACAAAAGGAAACGAAAAAGAGAAAGGAATATAAGATGCTGAAGATAAAAAATTATGTAAAAGCCAAAAGTCTGGCAGAGGCATATGAACTGAATCAGAAAAAAACAGCATGTATACTGGGCGGTATGGTATGGCTGAAAATGTCTGATAAAACCGTATCCACAGCCATTGATATTTCCGGACTGGGACTGGATACCATCACAGAGACAGAAGAGGAGTTTGTCATCGGCGCAATGACCTCCCTCCGTGACCTGGAAATGCACCAGGGTCTGGAGCAATACACAAAAGGGGCTGTGAAAGAAAGTCTTCGTCACATTGTAGGCGTACAGTTTCGTAATTGCGCTACAGTGGGAGGCAGTATTTTTGGCCGCTTTGGCTTTTCTGATGTACTTACCATGTTTCTTGCGATGGATACATATGTGGAGCTTTATGATAAAGGAAGACTTCCTCTTTCCGAATTTGCACAGATGAAAAAGGACAGAGACATTCTGGTGAATATTATTGTAAAGAAAACACCTCTGTCTGTCTGTTATCTCAGCCAGCGAAACACAAGCACAGACTTCCCGGTTCTCACCTGCGCGGCATCGCTTGTGGGAGAGGAGGCGCGCACAGTGATTGGTGCAAGACCTGCCCGTTCTGTTGTTTTAGAAGATGAAAAGGGAATTCTTAAAAATTTCAAATACCTGTCAAAGGACAAAAAGAAAGAAGCAGCAAAGGATTTTGCAGAATATGCGGCACAGCAGGTAAAGACAGGCTCCAATATGCGCGCTTCTGCAGAATATAGAACGCTTCTTGTCAAGGTGCTGACAAAAAGAGCGTGGGAAGCAGTAGGAGGAATGACAGATGAAGATTAGTTTCTGGTTAAATGGCGTATACCGTCATGAAGAGGTGGAACCGGGAGTGATGCTCCTTGATTTTCTGAGAGAAAAGGGCTGTGCCAGCGTAAAAAGAGGCTGCGAGACTGCGAACTGCGGTCTCTGTACCGTGCTTATGGACGAGAAGCCGGTGCTTTCCTGTTCTGTTCTTGCAGTGCGGGCAGACGGAAAGAAGATCGTGACAATGGAAGGAATGCAGAGAGAGGCGGAAGAGTTTGGAAGCTTTCTGGCACAGGAAGGCGCAGAGCAGTGCGGGTTCTGCAACCCGGGCTTTATTATGAACGTCTTTGCCATGTTAAAAGAAATCAAGGAGCCGACAGAGGAGCAGATAAAGGAATATCTGTCAGGAAATCTCTGCCGCTGTTCCGGTTTTGTTTCACAGACAAGAAGTATTCTGAAATTTTTGAAATATAAAAAAGCACAGGAGGGAGAAGTATGAAATACGTAAATCAGCCGGTGCGAAAAAAAGACGCGATGGCTCTTGTAACAGGACAGCCGGTATATACAGACGATATTGCTCCGGATAACTGTCTGATCGTAAAGGTGCTGAGAAGCCCGTATGCAAATGCCTGGGTGGAAGAGATCCGGACAGGAACAGCAGAGCAGGTAAGCGGCATTGCCTGCATTCTTACATATAAAGACGTTCCCAAAAAGCGTTTTACCCTTGCCGGTCAGACTGCTCCGGAATTAAGTCCTGCAGACCGCTATATTCTTGACCGCCATTTAAGATTTGTGGGAGACGCGGTTGCGATCGTGGCAGGCGAGACGGAGGCTGCCGTTGACAAGGCATTAAAGCGCATTAAGGTAAATTACAGAGTGGAAGCACCTGTTCTTGATTTTCATAAGGCAAAGGACAATCCCATTCTCGTTCACCCGGAGGAGGACTGGATTTCCAGAGTTCCTGTAGGAGCGGACAATAAGAGAAATCTCTGTGCGTCTAACGTGGAGGAAAAAGGAGATGTGGACGCAGTTCTTTCTTCCTGTAAATACACGATCGAGCGCACTTACCGTACAAAGGCAAATCAGCAGACAATGATGGAGACCTTCCGCGCCTGCTGTTATAAAGATTATTTTGGAAGACTGAACGTGATCTCTTCCACACAGATTCCTTTCCATGTAAAGAGGATCCTGGGAAATGCCCTGGATATTCCGGCTTCTAAAATCCGTGTTGTCAAACCCAGGATCGGAGGCGGTTTTGGAGCAAAACAGACGGCTGTATGTGAAATTTATCCGGCGATCGTCACATGGAAAACAGGACGCCCTTCCAAGATTGTCTATTCCCGTTATGAGTCCATGATCTGTTCTTCCCCCCGCCACGAGATGGAAATCCGCGTGCGCGCAGGCGCAGATGAAAACGGAATCATAAAGGCACTTGATGTTTACACCCTTTCAAACGGCGGCGCTTACGGGGAGCACAGTCCAACAACAGTTGGCCTTTCCGGACATAAATCCATTGCTCTTTACCGTCATACAGAGGCTTACCGTTTTTCCTATGACGTAGTATATACAAACCTGCAGGCAGCAGGCGCGTACAGAGGATATGGCGCTACCCAGGGAATTTACGCAGTGGAGAGCGCAGTCAATGAGCTTTCGGAAATTATGGGCATGGATCCTGTAAAAGTAAGAGAATTAAACATGCCGGTGGAGGGCGGTCCCCTTCCGGCATATGGAGATGTGCCTTACGCTACAAGCTGTTCTATGGACAGATGTCTTGTAAGAGCAAAAGAGATGATGAACTGGGACGACAAATATCCGGCAAGAGATATGGGAAATGGAAAAGTGAGAGGTGTAGGCGTTGCAATGGCAATGCAGGGGTCTTCCATCGCCTGTGTGGATGTGGGCGGCGCCAGCTTAAAGCTTAACGAGGACGGCTCCTATACACTGGCACTTGGCTGTACCGATATGGGAACAGGCTGCGATACCATACTTTCTCAGATGGCAGCGGAATGTCTGGAAACGCCTTTTGAGAATGTAAACGCATTTGGCGTGGATACCGATATTTCTCCTTATGATTCCGGTTCCTACGCATCTGCAACCACATACACAACAGGAAATGCAGTAATTAAGGCGTGTGAGGAACTGCGGGAAAAAATTCTTGCCTTTGGCGCAGAAATGCTGGGAACAGAACCGGAAAACGCAGAGTTTGACGGTGCGTTTGTCACATCCGGAGAAAAACGCGTTTCTTTAAAGGAAATTGCAGGAAAGTCCACCTGTGGAAATAACAGCGAGCTTCAGGTAACCTCAAGCTACTCCTCAGAAATCTCTCCGCCGCCTTTTATGGTCGGTATGGCAGAGGTTGAGGTAGATAAGGAAACAGGAAGCGTGGAGGTGCTTGATTATGTGGCGGTTGTTGACTGCGGAACGCCTGTAAATCCGAATCTTGCCCGTGTACAGACAGAAGGAGGCATTGCTCAGGGAATCGGAATGGCGCTCTATGAGGACGTACAGTACAGCGAAAAGGGAAAAATCCGCAATAATTCCTTTATGCAGTATAAAATCCCGTCAAGACAGGATATTGGAAAAATCCGTGTGGAATTTGAGTGCAGCTACGAAAAGAGCGGCCCTTTTGGGGCAAAATCAATTGGAGAGCTTGTGATTGATACACCGTGTCCTGCCATTGCAAATGCTATTCATAATGCAACAGGGCTTTATGTAAGAGAACTTCCTATTACGCCGGAAAAAATTGCAATGGGACTTTTGGAAAAAGAGGAAAAGGCAGAATGATTTTACTGGAAATCTGGAAGGGCATCCTTGTAGTGCTTCTGTATCTTGGCGCATTTGTTTTCGCAGGAGCGCTCCTTCCTGAAAAATATCATAAAAGCTCACTGACAAATCTCTGTCTTCTTGGCTTTATGGTATACTTCGGCATGTTTCAGATCGTGGCGCTGCCCATGAAGATCGGGCAGCTTCCTCTGAAATATTTGACACTTACCTGGGTGGGGATTCTCGGAGCTGTATTTCTCTTTGATATAATATGGAGAAGAAAGATTTTGGTCCGGGCTTTTAAGAATTGTTTTTCAGACAGAAAAAAAATAGCGGCAGGCTGTGTGTTTCTTGTGGGAGCAGGAATGCTTGCCCTTGTTCTTGGAATGAATATCAATCACATTTCGGATTTTGATGCCGGATATTATATCGGACTGCCGGTATCTTCCGTATATTCCAACACGATCGAGCTTATGGATCCGTACAGCGGACAGATGCTTGCAAAGCCGGACAGCTTTTATATTCTGAATACGAATACGGTGCACAGCGCGGTGATTTTTCAGGCGCTGAACCTGCACCCTCTTGTGGAGGAAAAATTTTCCATGACAGCAGCCCTTGTTATTGTGTTCTGCCTGTTTTTGTATAAGGGAGGGCAGCTTCTGTTTCAGGAAAACAGAAGGAAAGCCCTTATGTTTCTGGGGCTCTCTGTGCTTGCCCTTTTATTCTCCTACAGCCTTGCGGGAGTTTCCCATTATTTTGCATACAGAACGTATGAGGGAAAGGCAGTCACCTCTTATCTTTATACGACCGGAATTTTTGTGTTTTTCCTTGGGGTTTTCCGGGAAAAAGAAGAAAAATGGGGCTGGACAGGTTTGCTTTTTGCAGCTCTTGGAGGTGTTGCGTTCTGTAATACGGCGATTTTTGTGATTCCGGTTATGATTTCAGCACTGATTTTGCCCTGGATTCTTCTGGAACGGAAATGGAAGGCGTTGCTGCCTTATATGGCAGTGATGGCAGTTTCCGGCTTCTGGCTCTGTCTTCATTTGATTTTATAAGAGGAAAAGGTGATTGGGATGATGGAAAATTTGCAGTTTTTGTGGGAGAGCTTTCTGACCTACACAGAGAAAAATCCCATATGGTATTTGTATTTTTTCTCCCTTTTATATATTCTTTTTGCAGGAAAAAAAGAGGGACGGAAAATCTTTATTTATCCGCTTCTTGCAGAGTGTCTTACAATTTTCAATCCGGTTTTCCTTGGGATTTTAATTACGAAATTTGGATTTGGAAACAGGTATCTTAGGTTTTTCTGGACGCTTCTGTTTTATGGAGTCATTGCCTATGCAGGCGTGCATCTGATTTCCAGGTTTAAAAATGTGTGGCTGCAGGCTGTGGGATTCTTTGGGGCGGCGGCACTGATTGCATATCTGGGAACGCCGGTTTTTAAGGGAGGAGAGATTCCGCCCTACGAAAAGGCTTCCAATCCACAATTTACAAGTGAGGAAATTCTTGCTTTAAGCAATCTCTATCACAGCGAAGGTTTAAAACAGCCCCATGTGCTTTACGATGGCTGGCAGCTTTTAAATTACAGAAGCTACGATCCGGGTGTGACCTCGGAGCTGACAAGAACACGGTTTGAATATATGCTGGAGCATGACAGGGAGACGTTTTTAAAGGGCAAAGCATCGGACGGAATCAAGGCGATTTTTCAGGTGCACCATTATGGGGATTACAATGTTCCCAAAGAGACATTTTTTCAGGCGCTGCAGGCAGAAAAAATAGATTATGTTTCCGCTGCCAGAGGAAGCGGACTGAATGATTATCTTCAGGAAGCCGGGCTTTATAAGGTGGGAGACAGCGGAAAATATACAGTCTGGGGAATAAATAAAAAAACAGATTAAAAAACTCTTGATAATTTCAGGAAAAGCTGTTAAATTAAAAAGGAAGTAAATAACGTAATGTATGATAGAGGCGCGGGGTTCAAAAGTACCACGGCATAAGGGCAGGGCAGCCGCTGTTGGGAAAGGGGATACCGCCGAAGGATTTGGAACGCCAGAAGGAAAAATCCTGGGATACTGCAGAATATGCAGTGTACTGTCACATGTGTGGAGCGCTATCAGAGATTGAGTTTTCAATGCCATGAGTACGTGTTTCCAGATTCGTACCGTGGCATTTTTTGCGTGGAAAATCTCCGGAGCATTTCATTCATTACGGAAAAAGCGAGGAGGAAAAGAAAATGAAACGTATGAAAAGCAAATGGAGTGTTTTGCTTTTTACAGTAATGGCAGTGTTTATCGCCTGCCCTACTGTGGTCCTGGCTGCGGAGGAGGCGCCGAAGCCGGCTGTTTACGCTACCTTCTGGGCGCTTGTTCCGCCAGTGGTGGCGATTGTGCTTGCACTGATCACAAAAGAGGTATACAGCTCTCTTTTTGTGGGAATTCTTGTGGGAGCGCTGTTTTATTCCGGAGGGAATTTTGAGAAAACCATGACTCATATTTTCAAGGGCGGAATTATCGGGGTTCTTTCGGATTCCTATAATGTAGGAATTCTTGTGTTCCTTGTGATTCTCGGAGCAATGGTATGTCTCATGAATCGGGCCGGTGGTTCGGCGGCATTCGGACGCTGGGCAGGAAAGCATATTAAAACGAGAGTGGGAGCAGAGCTTACTACTGTACTTCTGGGTGTGCTGATTTTTATTGATGACTATTTTAACTGCCTGACGGTAGGAAGCGTTATGCGTCCTGTGACAGACAAACATAATGTATCGCGTGCAAAGCTTGCATATCTCATTGACGCTACAGCGGCACCAGTGTGTATTATTGCGCCGATTTCGTCCTGGGCGGCAGCAGTAAGCGGTTTTGTGGAAGGGGAGGACGGACTTTCTATTTTTGTCCGCGCCATTCCGTATAATTTTTATGCTCTTCTCACAATCGTGATGATGGTGGGAATGATTCTTATGAAAACAGAGTTCGGAGCTATGGGTATTCATGAATCTAATGCATTAAAAGGTGATATTTATACGACTGCATCAAGACCTTATGCAAACGATGAGGATAACAGCGAAGGAAATCCGAGAGGAAAGGTGATTGACCTTCTGATTCCAATCCTTTCTCTTGTAGTATGCTGCGTAATCGGCATGATTTATACAGGTGGATTTTTTGAAGGAACAGATTTTGTGACGGCTTTTTCTCAAAGTGATGCTTCTGTGGGACTTGCAATGGGAAGCTTTTTCGGACTTTTGATTACGATTCTCCTTTATATGGTAAGAAAAGTTATGACATTTCGGGATTGTATGAGCTGTATTCCCGATGGATTTAAGTCTATGGTTCCGGCTATTTTGATTCTTACGTTTGCATGGACTTTAAAATCAATGACAGACAGTCTTGGAGCAGCAGATTTTGTCGCAAATGCTATGCAGTCTGTGGCGGGAGGATTTATGAATTTCCTTCCTGCTGTGATTTTCCTTGTGGGATGTGGTCTTGCCTTTGCAACCGGAACTTCATGGGGAACTTTTGGAATCCTGATTCCGATTGTTGTTGCTGTATTTTCCGGTACAAACGAAAACCTTATGATTATTTCCATTTCTGCATGTATGGCAGGGGCTGTATGCGGAGACCATTGTTCTCCGATTTCCGATACTACGATTATGGCTTCGGCAGGCTCTCAGTGCGATCATGTAAATCATGTATCCACACAGCTTCCTTACGCTCTGGTGGCTGCAGCAGTATCTTTTGTTTCTTACATTATAGCTGGCTTTGTACAGTCTGCATGGATTGCGCTTCCGGTTGCTGTTTTGCTTATGGTAATTGTGTTGTTTATCATTAAAAATGTATTTTCTGATCTGGAAGGGGCTTAAATTATTGTTCAAAAACGACCTCCAGGATATCGGATTAAAAATCTGATATCCTGGAGGCTGTTTTTTTATGGCTGAAAAATGCGGTTAATTGTTTTTCTGTTATAAACAAGATGCAGGTACATAGCGTCCTGAGCTTTCAGAGGATCGCCGTTTTTAATTGCCTGTGCGATTTCACGGTGCGATTCTATGGTTTCTGAAGAGAGACGGTTTTCCGTTGTTTCCACAAAAAGAGGAATGGAACTGTTAATAACAGGGATCAGTCTGGGAACAATCACATTTTTGCTGCTCAGAGCAATGGCAGTATGAAATTCGATGTCTTTTTGGGTGTGGTTTTTGTGCTGGTTTAAAAGAACTTCTACTTCGTCACACAGAGCAATAATTTTTTTTCGGTCCTGACTGTCCGCATGAAGAGCAGCCATAGCGGCAATAGACGGTTCTAGTAAAAAACGAACCTCCATAAGATCATGAACCAGTTTCTTTTTATCTCCGATAAAGGTAAGTCCGAGAGGGTCTTCTACTACTCCCGGTGAAGAGGCAACGTAAGTGCCGGAACCCTGACGGATGGATACAATGTTTCGGGAAGCCAGAAGTTTCATAGCTTCTCTGACGGAACTGCGTCCGGCATTTAATTTCTGGCATAATACAGATTCATTGGGAAGCTTATCCCCCGGCTGAAGGTTTTCTTCCAGTATAAGAGCAATTATATCATCTGCAATTTTCTGAGGGAGACTTTTCTCCTCTGATAATTCTAAATTCATCATATGATTTTTCTCCGTTTTCTAAAACAATAATTTATTAATTCTATGATATATATTTATAAATTCTTTGTCAAAGTGTAAAAATGCACAAAAATTCATGTTAAAAATTATGGAAAATTCCGATATTGATTTTTTGAAGTGAAGTATCTATAATCAAAACATCAGATGAATTAAAGGGGAATAAACAGAAAATCAAGAAAAAATAAAAAATAAAGGAAAAAAGGTCTGATGTATTTGAAGGAAAAAGAGAAAAAAATTAAAGCAAGGAGGAATACGCCATGACAGAAGCGACATTTGCAGCAGAACCTGGGAGGTTGTTGATAGCGGCTTCGGCAGGAATTATTTGTCTGTTGATTCTGATTATTAAATTTAAGCTTCACCCGGTTATTTCCATGATGATTTCTGCCGTGATTATTGGAGCGGGAGCGGGGATGCCGTTAAGTGTTATTTCCGAGACAGTAGAAAAAGGTGTGGGAAAGACATTGCAGGGAATTGCACTTCTCGTAGGACTCGGCTCTATGTTCGGAGGGATTCTTGAGGTCAGCGGAGGGGCACAGAAAGTGGCGCAGACGCTGATTGATAAATTGGGACAGAAAAAAGCGGGCTGGGCGCTTGGTCTTACCGGACTTGTAATCGGAACGACTGCGTTTTTTGAAGCAGGCGTTGTTGTACTGATTCCGCTTGTGTTCAGTGTGGCGAAACAGACAGAGCGCTCTACACTGTTTTATGCCATTCCTCTTCTTTCCGGACTGGCAAGCGGATATGCGTTTGTGCCCCCGTCAGCAGGCTCCGTTCTTGTTGCAAATTCTCTGAATGTAAATTTTGGAACTATGATGATGGTGGGAATCCCTACGGCAATAGCAGCCATGATAGTATCCGGAATTATCTGGGGAAGATTTATAGGAACAAAAATATTTACAAAACTGCCGGTAAATGTACAGGAAATAAAAGATGACGGAAAAGAACTTCCGCCGTTCGGACTTGTTCTTGGAGTAATTTTGATTCCTCTTATTCTGATTCTTGTAAGCACTATATCCGGATATATGCCGGTTCCAGATACTTTGAAAAATATTCTTGGTTTTCTTGGGGAGCCTTTTGTAGCGCTTACGATCGCAACACTTGCCGCTATGTATTTTCTCGGAATACGCAGAGGATATTCCAAGGAGCAGCTAAAAAAGGTTCTGGATCATTCGCTTCGTCCGGTTGGAATGATACTTCTTGTAATTGCCAGCGGTGGCGTGATCCGTTGGATGCTTCAGGATTCCGGGCTTGGAAATATCATCGGTCCGGCAGTAGAAAAAAGCGGTCTTCCTCTTATTCTTGTTGCTTTTTTGATTGCTCTTCTCGTGAGGGTATCAGTGGGAAGTTCTATTGTGGCTATGACAATGGCGTCTGGGATTATGGCAACAATGCCCTCTGTTATGGGCATGAGTATGTTGTACCGTGCGGCTATGTGCTGTGCGATCTGCGGCGGAGCAACGGCGCTCAGCCATGTGAACGATGCGGGTTTCAGACTGCGAAAAAGATGTAGTAATAGAAAAATTAAAAAAGCTGGATCTAATCAGAGAGGAGAGAAATAAATGAAGAAGCTTATCAGTCAGGAAATGAGAAAACTTGCGCCGGAGCTGGATCCGTTGCGCATTGGTACAGGATGGAAAAAAGAAGACCTGGGAAAAGTACAGATTATGGTGGAAAGTACATACGGTGACAGTCATCCGGGAAGCGGGCATCTTAATATTCTGGTGGAAGAAGTGCGAAAGGGAATTGCAGAAGAAGGCGGATACGGGGCAAGATATTTCTGTACCGATATTTGCGACGGAGAAAGTCAGGGAACAGACGGAATTAACTACAGCCTCGCAAGCAGGGAAATGATTGCGAATATGATTGAAATTCATGCGAATGCCACTCCGTTTGACGCGGGAGTATATCTTGCAAGCTGCGATAAAGGGGTACCGGGAAATTTAATGGGGCTTGCCCGTGTAAATATTCCGTCGGTGTACGTGCCGGGAGGAACTATGAATGCAGGTCCGGAGATGCTGACACTGGAGCAGCTTGGAATGTACAGTGCAAAGTTTGAAAGAGGAGAGATTGACGAAGAGAAACTGGACTGGGCAAAATGTAATGCCTGCCCAAGCTGCGGAGCATGCTCCTTTATCGGAACTGCTTCCACCATGCAGATTATGGGAGAGGCGCTTGGTCTGGCACTTCCGGGAAGCGCTCTTATGCCGGCGACAAGCCCTGATCTTCTGGAATTTGCGAGAGAAGCAGGAAGACAGGCTGTTCGTCTTGCGAAAATGGAGAATATGCGTCCTTCCGATATTGTGACAGAAGAGAGTTTTGAAAATGCAATTTTAGTACATGCAGCAATTTCGGGAAGCACAAACTGTCTTCTTCATATTCCGGCAGTTGCACATGAATTTGGCATTGAAATTACAGGGGATACGTTTGACAGAATTCACAGAAATGCAAGGTATCTTCTTGATGTGCGTCCGGCAGGACGATGGCCTGCAGAGTGCTTCTATTATGCAGGCGGTGTTCCGGCTATTATGGAAGAAATTAAAGAACATCTTCATTTGAATGTGATGACAGTTACCGGAAAAACACTGGGAGAAAATTTAAAAGAACTCAGAGAAAACGGATTTTATGAAAAATGTGGGAAATGGCTGGCAGATTTTAATAAGCGCTATCAGGTAAATGTGACAAAAGAGGATATTATCCGTCCCTATGATAAAGCAATCGGAACAGACGGAAGCATTGCTGTTTTAAGAGGAAATCTTGCTCCGGAAGGAGCGGTTATCAAACATACGGCGTGTCCGAAGGAAATGTTCCGTTCTGTATTAAAAGCAAGACCTTTTGACAGTGAAGAAGAATGCCTGGAGGCAGTGCTGAAGCATAAGGTACAGAAAGGAGATGCGGTATTTATCCGCTATGAAGGTCCAAAAGGAAGCGGAATGCCGGAAATGTTTTATACATCAGAAGCGATCAGCAGTGATAAAGAACTGGGAAAAAGCATCGCTCTGATTACAGACGGACGATTTTCCGGAGCATCTACAGGGCCGGTAATCGGTCACTGCAGTCCTGAGGCGGTTGACGGAGGTCCGATTGCTCTTGTAGAGCAGGATGACTTGATTGAAATCGACGTTATGGAGAGAAAGCTTAATATTGTAGGCGTAAAAGGTCAGCGGAAAACTCCGGAAGAAATGGACAAAATCCTGGAAGAAAGACGTAAAAACTGGAAGCCGAGAGAACCAAAATATAAAAAAGGTGTCCTCAGACTTTTTAGTGAACACGCGGCAAGTCCTATGAAGGGTGCGTATCTGGAATATTGATTCCGGGAAAGGAAAAAGCAGTGAATAAAAAAAGAGAAGAAAAGATTATAACAATCGGGGAAGTGCTGCTTCGTCTCACGCCTCCGGGATATGAGAAAATAAAAACAGCCTCAGCTTTTGAGGCACAGTATGGCGGAAGTGAGGCAAATGTGGCTGCTTCGCTGGCAAATCTGGGAATGGACGCATCGGTTATGACAGTTGTTCCTGACAACAGCATTGGAAAAGGTGCAGTCCGCATGTTGAAAAGCAACAGCGTCAACTGCGATTCTGTTATTTTTGCAAACGAAGAGGAAGCTCCTTCCTGCCGGCTTGGTACTTATTATCTGGAAACCGGATATGGTATCCGGCCAAGCCAGGTGGTATACGACAGAAAACACAGCGCATTTTGTGAATATGATTTTGAAAAGCTGGATATGGACAAACTGCTTGACGGATACACATGGCTCCATGTAAGCGGGATTACGCCTGCTCTTGGTGAAAACGGGAAAAAACTTATCCGCGCCTGTTTAAAGAAGGCAAAGGAAAAAAATATGACAGTGAGCTTTGACGGGAATTTCAGAAGCGCACTCTGGAACTGGGAGGAAGCAAGAGAATTTTGTACGGAATGCCTTCCTTATATTCATGTGCTGTTTGGGATAGAACCGTATCATCTCTGGAAAAATTCAAAGAACCCGGAAGAAGGGGACGTAAAAGACGGTCTTTCTCTTCAGCCTGATTTTGAGCAGCAGGAACAGTCTTTGGGCGTACGTGTGACAGGATGGAAAAACATATAAGAGCAGAAAACTTTCTTTTGATGTGTTGGATCTCGTGTAGGAAGCGGAGATGTCTTTGCAGCAGGCATTATTTATGGAATAATGAACGGATATACGCCGGAGGATACGGCAAATTTTGCAGTGGCGGCAGGGGCTTTGAAACATACTGTGCGCGGAGATGTGCATACAACAGATGAGCTGTCTTTGATTCATCACGTAATGGCGGACAATTTTGATATTAAACGATAGGAGCGGAAGAATGAAAACAATAGAAGAAAGGTTTTATGAAACGGGAGTGGTACCGGTAGTTGTTTTGGAAAATGAAAAAGATGCGATTCCTTTGGCAAAAGCCCTTATAAAAGGGGGACTTCCCTGCGCGGAAGTAACATTCCGCACAGAGGCTGCAAAGGAGTCCATCCGTCTGATGGCAGAAATGTACCCGGATATGCTGGTTGGTGCAGGTACAGTCCTCACAAAAGAACAGGTGGAGCAGGCTGTGGAAGCAGGGGCAAAATTTATTGTAAGTCCGGGATTTGACCCGGAAATTGTAGATTACTGCCTGGAAAAGCAGATTCCTGTTTTTCCGGGATGTATTTCTCCTTCGGAAATTGCGCAGGCAGTAAAAAGGGGATTAAAGACAGTTAAATTTTTTCCCGCAGAACCGGCAGGCGGACTTCCTATGATCAGGGCAATGGCAGCGCCGTATAAAGACCTGAAATTTATGCCCACAGGCGGCATTCATATGGGAAATTTAAAGGAATATCTTTCTTTTGAAAAAATCCTCTGCTGTGGCGGAAGCTGGATGGTGAAAGAGGATATGATAAAAAAAGGAAATTTTGAAGAAATTGAAAAAATGGCAAATGAAGCAAAAAAGGCCGCAGATGCCATAAGATGTAAGTAAGAATATACCGGAACAACGCAAAGGAAGCGTGGCTGTAAAAGCTTGGGATAGTGACAAAGCGGTTGTTCCGGCATTTTGCCGAAATGAAAAATAACTTTACAAGTAAGGGTAAATATGTTACTATAAATCTTGTCGAGATTGGAAAAATATTTCTCGAATGTAGTTCGCGTCTGTAGCTCAGTGGATAGAGCAGTGGTTTCCGGTACCATGTGCGGGGGTTCGATTCCCTTCAGGTGTGTTACCCGGAACAGTGGGAATTGTTCCGGCGTGTTGTTATGATAAGGAGGACAAGAACTTGGATGATTTCAGAGAATGGTTATCAGATAACCTTCGCTACTTCATGTTGGGAGGCGCAATTCTGATAATCGTGGCTGTATTGTTCTTTGGCATTCGTGCCTGTGTCGGAAATAAGAAGGGTAAAACCGATACAGATAAGAACGTGGAAGCCCAGAACGACCAGGGAAATGTTCCTTCTTCCTCGACAAAAGATGGGGAGACTGACGACGGGAAGAAAGGCGCCAATCCCATGGAGAAAGCAAGTGCAGAGGTAACTGCACTGATGAAAAGCTATTACAAGGCTTTAGGGGATAAGGATATTGCGGCATTGAGAGCAATAGAGGTGGATTTACCTCCGGCTGATGAGGCAAAAGTCACAAATGCAAAAGATTATATCGAAGGATATGAGGTAGGTGATGTCTATACCAAGAAGGGAATGGCAGACGGAACCTATGTTGTATATGTTTGCTTCAACTATATCTGCAAGGATATTGAGACGCCGGTGCCGGCATTGAGCCAGTGCTATGTAATCACAGACAGCGAAGGCAATCTCAAAATTGATGGAGGAGCGGTAGAAAATACGGAAATTTCCGCATACACAGATGAGCTGAAATCCGATGAAGATGTAAAAGAGCTTACAGCTAAAGTTCAGAAGGCAAATGACGATGCGCAGGCGAACGATCCTGCTCTTGCAGCGTTTCTTGCAGGTCTGGGCGAAGAGACAAATACATCCACACAGGCAGGAGAGGGAGCAACTCTCACTGTGACGGAAGATTGTAATGTTCGTGCTGCGGCAGATGGAGAGGCCGAGATTATCGGAGGTTATTCTGCCGGTACAGAAGTTACGAAGACAGGTGAAGAAGGTGAGTGGATCCAGATTGACTACGAGGGAGAAACGGGATATATTCACAACAGCCTGTTAGAATAAAAATAATAAGGGATAAGAAACAGGCAGGAGTTTTACTCCTGCCTGTTTTACATGGCCCCATAAGCAGTGCCGGGTTCCATAGTAATTCCTTTCTTTTCTGCGAGCTCGTGTACGGTTACAAGATCATACCCTTCTTTGATAAGTTTTGGAATAATGATTTCTGCAGCGTCCACAGATGTTTTGAAAATATCGTGCATAAGAATAACTGCGCCGTCTTCAGCGGAAGACATAACCGTATCGACAATTTTCTGCACATCTTCAGTTTCCCAGTCAAGTGTGTCCACAGACCAGAGCATCATTGGCGTTCCTACCGTGGAACGCACATTATCATTAATAGAACCGTAGGGAGGGCGTACAACAGTCGCGCCGTGTCCTGCAAGGTCATAAAGAAGCTTATCTACTGTTCCGATTTCATTGGAAATTTCTTCCGAAGAAAGAGTGGTAAGATCTGTGTGACTGTATGTATGATTGCCCAGTTCGCAGCCGAGCTTTTCCATGCGTTTTACTTCATCGGGAAAGCTCTCAATTTCTTTTCCTACCATGAAAAAGGTAGCTTTTGCGTTATTTTTTTCCAGACAATCCAGAAGACGTCCGGTAAAAGAACTGGGACCATCGTCAAAGGTAAGGGCGATGGTCTTTTTTTCTTTTTCGGCTTTTTCAGGTGCAGGTGTTTCCTCCGGAACATATCCTTCCTGAGAACCGTCCGGAAGCAGGTGATAGGTTTCGCCGTCAACAGTAATATCTCCTGTCTGCATAATGCCGTCCAGGTCAAAATAATACCGTTTTCCGTCTTTTTTCAACCAGCCTGTTTTCATGCTGCCGTCCTTGTTATTAAAGTAATATGTGTTTCCGTCTGCATCATATAACCAGCCACGATACGGTGTGCCGTCTACAAGAAAATACCAGATTCCATCAATGGAAGTCCAGGTTCCTTTTTCAGCTTCGGGAGAAACCTGGTGCTGTGTGGCTTCCGTGTCTGAATCCGCAGCCTCTGTGCTGTCATTAGACGGCTCTTTTTCTGAAGTGCTCTCTGTCTGAGGTGTAGGAACGACGTCTGCATCGGTGTCCGAATCGCTGTCTTTGGCGACAAACATATCGGGCATATGCTGCCCTTCAATGGGTGACGGCGTGGAAGAGGACTGTGGAACAGCCAATCCAAAGGCGAGACTCATAAGAACGGCAATCAGGATCAATACCCGGCTGGTTCGTGGTTTGCGGCCTGGCATAATAGTTCCTCCTGTTCATTTTGAAATACATTCCTATGATACAATAATCGACAGTAAAAAACAAGTGCACATGAAAAATACGTTGCCAATCAAAGAGAAAAAATATATAATAAAACAATGAGTGAAAAAATCAGAATTAATAAATTTTTAAGCGATGCAGGTGTCTGTTCCAGACGCGAGGCAGACCGTCTGATAGAGGAAGGGAGGGTTACAGTAAACGGAAAAACAGCCGTGCCGGGAGAAAAAACAGACGGAGGAGACTGTGTTTTCATAGACGGAAAGCCTGTGAAGAAGGAGGAACGGAAAGTTCTGCTTCTTTTTTATAAACCGAAAGGGATAGTGTGCAGTACAAAGCAGCAGAGAGAGGAGACAACAGTTACTCAGTATCTTCATTATCCTCTTCGGATTTATCCGGTGGGGAGACTTGATAAAGAGTCGGAAGGACTTCTTCTTTTAACGAATCAGGGAGACCTTGTAAATAAAATTATGAAAGCCGGAAATTTTCATGAAAAGGAATATATAGTAAAAACAAATAAGCCATTTCCCGATGATTTTATTAAAAAAATGGGGAAGGGAGTACCCATTCTTGAAACTGTAACAAGACCGTGCTTTGTGGAACGGATGGGAAAGGACTGTTTTCGAATTATTCTTACCCAGGGTCTGAACAGGCAGATAAGAAGAATGTGTGAATATTTCGGGTATCAGGTGGTATCCTTAAAAAGAGTGCGTATTATGAACCTTACGCTTTCCGGGCTTGAAAAGGGAGAATACAGGGAAATTACGGAAAAAGAATGGAAAGAGCTGGATCAGATGTTGATCGGTTCTGCAAATCAGACAGCGCCAGGAGGAAATTATGGAAAAAAAGATGCAGCAAATGAAAGAACTTGTGGAACTGCTGAACAGAGCAGGAAAAGCGTATTATCAGGAAGACAGAGAAATCATGAGCAACCTGGAATACGACCGTCTTTACGACCGGCTGGAAAATCTGGAAAAAGAAACGGGAACCGTTCTGGCAAACAGTCCCACGGTAAACGTAGGGTATGAAGTACTGGAACAGCTTCCAAAGGAAGAACACGAAAGCCCTATGCTGTCTCTTGATAAGACAAAGGACAGGGAGGTTCTCCGGGAATTTATGGGAGAGCATAAAACCCTGCTGTCCTGGAAACTGGACGGACTTACTATTGTTCTTACCTATGAGGAGGGAGAACTTGTAAAGGCGGTTACGAGAGGAAACGGTATTGTGGGCGAGGTGATCACAAACAATGCCCGTGTGTTTCAGAACATTCCTCTGAAAATATCTTATAAAGGAAGGCTTGTGCTCCGCGGAGAGGCGATTATCACATATTCGGATTTTGAAAAGATTAATGCGGCGATAGAAGAGGATGGGGTGAAATATAAGAATCCAAGAAATCTCTGCAGCGGTTCTGTCCGTCAGTTAAACAGTGAGGTGACAGCGGGACGCCATGTAAAATTTTTTGCTTTTTCTCTTGTAAGTGCCCAGAGCGTGGATTTTCATAATTCCAGAGAAGAGCAGTTTCTGTGGCTGAGAAGTCAGGGCTTTGATACGGTGGAATACAAAGCTGTGACAGGACAAACCCTGGACGGAGCAATGGAATATTTTGAAAAAGCAGTAGAGACAAATGATTTTCCATCAGACGGTCTTGTTGCACTTTATGATGATATTGCATACGGGGATTCTCTTGGAAGAACTGCAAAATTCCCGAGAAATGCTTTCGCTTTTAAATGGGCGGATGAAATAAAAGAAACGACTCTTCTGGAAATGGAATGGAGTCCCTCCAGAACAGGACTTATTAATCCGGTTGCCATTTTTGAGCCTGTAGAGCTGGAGGGAACGACGGTAAGCCGCGCCAGCGTTCATAATGTAAGTATTGTAAAAGAGCTGGCTCTTGGACTTGGGGATACAATCCGTGTGTACAAGGCGAATATGATTATCCCCCAGATTGCGGAGAACCTTACAAAAAGCGCTTCTCTTGTGATTCCGGAGCGTTGTCCTGCCTGCGGGAAGGAGACAAAAATCCGTTGTGAAAACGAAGTGGAAGCGCTTTACTGTACAAATCCGGAGTGTCCGGCAAAAAAAATCAAGGCATTTACGCTTTTTGCAAGCAGAGACGCCATGAATATTGACGGACTTTCCGAGGCAACGTTGGAAAAATTTATTGCAAAAGGTTTTATTCATGAATTTGCAGATATTTTTGAAATTGAAAAATACAGAGATGAGATTGTGACAATGGAAGGATTTGGACAAAAATCTTTTCAAAACCTTTTGGAAAGTATTGAAAAAGCGAAAGATACCACATTGCCGAAAGTGCTCTACAGCCTTGGAATTGCCAATATTGGTCTTGCGAATGCGAAAGTAATCTGTCGTCATTTTGATAATGATATAGAAAAAATTCGCTGTGCAGATACGGAGGAAATCAGTGCTATTGACAGTATCGGACCGGTGATTGCAGGGAATTTAAGCGCTTATTTTAAAAGCGAGGAAAATAACAGAAGGCTTTCCAGACTCTTATCCTGTCTGCACATCAGACGTGAGGAGACTGAGGGAGAACAGGTTCTTGCGGGATTGAATTTTGTAATCACAGGAAGCGTGGAGCATTTTGCAAACAGAGGAGAGGTAAAAGAACTGATTGAATCTCTGGGCGGGAAAGTGACCGGCTCAGTGACGGGGAAAACAAATTACCTGATCAATAATGACAAAGCGTCCAATTCCTCGAAAAATAAAAAAGCAAAAGAACTGGGGATTCCCATTTTGTCAGAAGAGGATTTTTTAAAGCTGGCAGGACAGAAACAGGAGGACTAAAAATGCCGATTAAAATACAGAAAGATCTTCCGGTTAAGGAGATTCTGGAAAAAGAAAATATATTTGTAATGGACGAAAACAGGGCAATTCATCAGGATATACGTCCCATTCAGATTTTAATTCTGAATCTGATGCCCTTGAAAGAGGAGACGGAGCTTCAGCTTCTCCGTTCTCTTTCCAACACGCCTTTGCAGGTGGATGTAACTTTTATGGCAGTGGAAAGTCATGAATCGAAAAATACTTCCATGAGCCATCTCAATCAGTTTTATAAAATTTTTCCTGAGGTGCGGGAAAAACGGTTTGATGGCATGATCATTACGGGAGCGCCTGTGGAACAGATGGAATTTGAGGAAGTAGATTACTGGCAGGAACTGACGGAGATTATGGATTGGTCAGAGAGTCATGTGACTTCCACAATATATCTCTGCTGGGCAGCACAGGCAGGGCTTTATTATCATTACGGACTGAAAAAGCGTATGCTGAAACAAAAGATGTTCGGACTTTTCTGGCACAGAGTGATGAACCGGAAAATCCCTCTTGTAAGAGGTTTTGACGATGTGTTCCTTGCACCGCACTCCAGGCATACGGAAGTTCCTATAGAAGATATTCATGCCTGTAAGGAGCTTACTGTCCTTGCAGAGTCTGAGGAGGCAGGGCTTTTTCTTGCTATGGCAGACGGGGGAAGAAAGATTTTTGTCATGGGACACCCGGAGTATGACAGGGTGACCCTTGATGGGGAATACAAAAGAGATTTAAGCAAAAATCTTCCCATTGAGATTCCGAAAAATTATTATCAGAATGACGATTCCAGCAATCGCCCGCTCCTCACCTGGAGGGCACACGCCAATAACCTTTATACAAACTGGCTGAATTATTACGTTTATCAAAGCACGCCGTATGACCTGGATGGCACGCCATTCTAATGCGGAATTTTAAAGGATTTGTTGAAAAGTCAAAGTATCGTAAAATGATGTCAAATATCGGGCAGTATCGCAAAATTGGGAGTACAACGGGAGTACAGAAAAATCCTTATGGGAGTACAAAAAGTATGATATAAACTGTCTTTTGGAACAATATTATGAGGGCGTATTGTGTAAGTGCAATATGCCCTTAAATTTATGAGAAAAGTAATGCTAAAGACTAGGAAATGTGATAGAATGGCAGGAATAAACAGATTTGAAATTATGGAGGTGTAGTAATGCACAAAACTATATTGATTGAAGAAATTACCATTGAGAATGTAACAGAAAAAATAAATGAAAAAGTACAAGAAATGGGAAAAGACGGTTATCAGATTAAAACCATGTCCTTTTGGGGAACAGATAAAGTTGTGTTGATTTTCAAAAAAGGGCTAAAAGGAAGTTTGCTATAACTTCCAGCTTGTAGAACTGAAAAGCATAAAATTATAGAGAAAAGTACCTGTCAAAGAATCTTTGCGTAACTATATATGTAATGTAAGATGTTGATTGCTTTACTTTAGATATTATTTTGGGGATAATAATATTCAAAGGAGGACGAAAATATGAACAAGGTAACAACACAGGAAAGGGCGAGATATTATGAATATAGGAAATCAAATGTTGAATATTCGTAAAGAAAAACAATTAACACAAGAGGAGTTTGGCAGGTTATTTCATGTTACTCGACAAACTGTTTCAAATTGGGAAAACGGAAAAAGTTATCCTAATCTGCAAATTCTTGTAAGCATGAGTAATCAATTTAATATTTCTCTTGATACATTATTAAAGGAGGATTCGAAGATGGTACAATCTATGGATAAAGAAAGAGCAATGGGCATAATAAAACATGAAAAATCAATTGTAGATTTTTTTACAGGTGCTGGAACAGGAATTGTTGTATCTTGTTTATTTTCCCCAGATTCGTCGATAAGAACTACAGTCATTATTGTTGGAATTATAATGATAGGTATTGGCTGGTATAAAAAATCAAAGAATGATAAAAAGGTATTTCAATATATTAAAGAACATGATTAAATGAATTTTGGTAATAACAAATTTCAGTTGTAGCAGACAGTTTTTGATTGACTGTCTGCTTTTCTCTTTTTAATCATAATTGATAGTGGTGCTATAAAATGGTTCATATCCGTTGTGAAAAGACCATT